>ENA-ORCV01001076-ORCV01001076.1-marine-metagenome-genome-assembly--contig:-NODE-1076-length-10798-cov-2.517769_pt1 | contig 10798 bp, 11 predicted proteins | sample MGYA00237779_ERZ508509 | MGnify/ENA primary metagenome ERZ508509 (study PRJEB26180, sample SAMN06268772) | marine metagenome | isolation source: Bioluminescent Bay, La Paraguera, Puerto Rico | place... | reverse complement strand
CACAACCGCCGCGGCGCGCCCGAGCCTCAGCACCACGGTGAGCGCGGGCTCGCACGGGGTGAACGGCGGCGTGCGCACGGGCGTGCGAATCGGCGGCGTGAATATCGGCGTGGGGGCGGGGCTGTGAAGTGGCTGTGGCTCGCGCTTGCCATCTGGGGGGCGGTGCACCCGATGTCGTGGTTTCTGGCGTGGTTCAACGCCAACGGCTACGACCTGATGGCGATGGTCGATGCCTGGCATGTCAACGCGGCCACGTCCGGGCTGGTGTGGGATCTGACCATCGCCGCCGTGGCGCTGACCGTCTGGGTGATCGCCGAGAGCGTGGCGGAGCGGCGCTGGCTGGGTCTCCTGGCGATCCCGGCAACCTTCGGGATCGGGGTCAGTTGCGGGCTGCCGCTTTACCTGTTCCTTCGCGGCTTGCGCGGACGGTGAGCGGGCAGGGTATTTTTGCCAAGAAGAAACCGGCTTGGAGTGGGATAGGCGCGCCGAATGGATCATTTTCTCTATCGTGACGGCGTGCTGCATGCCGAGGACGTGGCCCTGCCGGAGATCGCGGCGGAGGTGGGCACGCCGTTCTACTGCTATTCCACCGCGACGCTGACGCGGCATTTCCGGCTGTTCGACGAGGCGCTCGAGGGCGTCGATCACCTGGTCTGCTACGCGATGAAGGCGGCGAGCAACCAGGCGATCCTGCGCACGCTGGCGGCCTTGGGCGCGGGGATGGACGTGGTCTCGGGCGGGGAATACCTGCGCGCGCGGGCGGCGGGCGTGCCGGGCGAGCGCATCGTGTTCTCGGGCGTGGGCAAGACCCGCGACGAGATGCGGCTGGCGCTGGAGGGCGGCGTGCGGCAGGTCAATGTCGAGAGCGAGCCGGAACTGCGCGCGCTGAGCGAGGTGGCGGCAAGCCTCGGCGTGGTGGCGCCGATCACCGTGCGCGTGAACCCTGACGTGGACGCCAGGACCCACGCCAAGATCGCCACCGGCAAGAGCGAGAACAAGTTCGGCATTCCCATATCGCGTGCCCGTGAGGTCTATGCCGAGGCCGCCGCCCTGCCGGGGATCGAGGTGGTGGGGATCGATGTGCATATCGGCAGCCAATTGACCGATCTGGAGCCGTTCCGGCAAGCCTATCGCAAGGTGGCGGACCTGACCGGGGCGCTGCGCGCCGATGGCCACGATATCCGGCGGCTCGACCTGGGCGGGGGGCTTGGCATTCCCTACACGCGGTCGAACGAGGCCCCGCCCCTGCCGGTGGAATACGGCGCGATGATCCGCGAGGAACTGGGGCACCTGGGCTGCGAGATCGAGATCGAGCCGGGGCGGCTCATCGCCGGGAATGCCGGGATCCTGGTCAGCCGGGTGATCTATCTCAAGCAGGGGGAGGGGCGCGATTTCCTCATTCTGGACGCCGCGATGAACGACCTGATCCGGCCTGCCATGTATGACGCGCATCACGATATGGTGCCGGTGATCGAGCCCGCGCCCGGCACCGAGCAGGCCCCGCATGACGTGGTCGGCCCGGTCTGCGAATCGGGAGATACCTTCGCGCGGGGGCGGATGCTGCCGCCGCTGGCCGAGGGCGATCTGGTGGCGTTCCGCAGCGCCGGAGCCTATGGCGCGGTGATGTCGAGCGAGTACAACACCCGGCCTCTCATCCCCGAGGTTCTGGTGCATGGGCGTGACTTTGCCGTGATCCGGGCCCGCCCGACCTTTGACGAAATGATAAATCGCGATACCATCCCCGAATGGCTCTGACGCGGTGGGCGCGCCGGGGCCCGGCAAGGGAGCGGTTTCGCAGATGGCCCGATCCGGCGATCCCCTGAAAGAGACGATGGCGCGGCTGCGGCCCGCCCTCGCCCTGACATGGGCGGGGCTTGTGGCCGAACGGGTGGCGCGGGCGTTCTGGCCGCTGCTGAGCCTCGTGGCCGTGGCGGCGGGGGCGGTCTTTCTCGGGCTGCACGAGCAGGCCGGGCCGGTCGCGCTGCGCATGGCGGCGGGCGGGCTGGCGCTGGGCCTGCTCTTGCTCGGGGCGCACGGGGTGCGGCGGCTGCGCTGGCCGCGCCGCGCCGATGCGCTGGCGCGGCTCGATGCGTCGCTGGCCGGGCAGCCGCTCGCCGCGCTGGGCGATCAGCAGGCGGTGGGACGCGGCGATGCGGCCTCGGCGGCGCTGTGGCGGGCGCATCAGGCGCGCATGGCCGCGCGCGCGGCGGGGGCACGCCACGTGCCGCCCGACCTGCGGCTGGCGCGGTTCGATCCTTACGGGCTGCGCCATGTCGCGCTTCTGGTGCTGGTGATCGGGCTTGTCTTCGGTTCGGTCTGGCGCGCGGGCACGGTGGCGCAGATGGGTCAGGGCGGTGCCGGTGGTGCCGCGCTGGCGCAGGGCCCGGCCTGGGAAGGCTGGATCGAGCCGCCGCGCCATACCGGCCTGCCGAGCCTGTACCTGGCCGATCAGGATGGCATGATCCGTGCGCCGGTGGGCAGCGAGGTGACGCTGCGATTTTACGGGGCGGAGGGCGCGCTCAGCCTGCACGAGACCACCTCGGGACGCGGGGAAGCCGCGCAGCCGTCGGCCCCCGAGCAGAGCTTCGAGATCGCCCGCGACGGCGTGCTGCGCATCGACGGTCCGGGCGGTCGCGGCTGGGAGGTGACGGCGCTTGCCGATGTCGCGCCGCGCGTGGCGGTGCTCGAGGACGAGGCGCGGACCAGCTTTGACGGGCAGATGAGCCAGCCTTTCGAGGCGCGCGACGATTATGGCGTGACCGGTGGGCATGCCATCATCGCGCTCGACGAGGGGCGGCTGTCACGCCGCCACGGGCTCGCCACCGAGCCCGAGCCGCGCGCGCCCATCCGGCTGGACCTGCCGATGCCGATGATGGGCGGACGCGCCGAATTCACCGAGACGCTGATCGCGGACCTGTCGCAACATCCGTGGGCGCATCTGCCGGTGACGCTGACGCTCTCGGTGACGGATGCGCAGGGGCAGGAGGGGCAATCGGCCCCGGTCGAGATGAGCCTGCCCGCGCGGCGCTTTTTCGATCCGCTCGCGGCGGCGGTGATCGAGCAGCGCCGCGACCTGCTGTGGAGCCGCGAGAATGCGGAGCGGGTGACCCAGGTGCTGCGCGCGATCTCGCACCAGCCGAGCGAGGGGCTGTTCCGGTCGAGCGGTGCCTACCTGCAATTGCGGGTGATCCTGCGCAGGCTCGAGGCGATGGTGGATGCGGGCGGACCCGACGAGGCGGGGCGCGACGAGATCGCGCAGGCGCTGTGGGATCTCGGCGTGCTGATCGAGGATGGCGATATCGGCGACGCGCTGGAGCGGATGCGCGCCGCGCAGGAGCGGCTGAGCGAGGCGATGAAGAACGGCGCGAGCGAAGAGGAAATCGCCCGCCTGATGCAGGAATTGCGCGACGCCACGCAGGATTACCTGCGCCAGAAGATGCAGCAGGCGCAGCGCGAGGACGAGAGCGGCGGCGACCAGCAGAGCGCCGAGAACTCCATGCGCATGACGCAGCAGGACCTGCAGGACATGATGGACCGCATTCAGGAATTGATGGAGCAGGGCCGGTTCGCCGAGGCGGAGCAGGCGCTGGAGGAATTCCAGCGCATGATGGAGAACATGCAGGTCACCGAAGGGCAGCAGGGCGGCTCGGAAGGGCAGCAGGCGATGGAGGGGCTGGCCGACACGCTGCGCGAGCAGCAGGGCCTGTCGGACCAGGCGTTCCGTGACTTGCAGGAACAGTTCAACCCCAATGCGCAATCCGGCCAGTCGCAGCAGAACGAGGGGCGTTCGGGCGGCGAGGGCCGTGGTGAGACCCATGACGGCCAGCAGGGCCGTGGCGGCGGCGAAGGCGGCGCGCGCCCCGGCGGCGAGGGCGGCGAGCGGCGCGAGCAGGCCGGAGAGGGCGAAGGCGGATCGCTGGCCGAGCGGCAGGAGGCGCTGCGCCGCCAGCTGGAGCGGCAGCGCGGCGGGCTGCCGCAACTGGGCGGAGAGGCCGGCGAGGCGGCGCGGGGCGCGCTGGAGCGCGCCGAGCGCTCGATGGAAGGGGCCGAAGAGGCGCTGCGCAACGACGATCTCGCGGGGGCGCTCGAGGATCAGGCCGACGCGATGGAGGCGCTGCGCGAGGGGATGCGCAGCATGGGCGAGGCGATGGCGCGCGACAGCGGCCCCGGCGGCCCGCAGGACGGGCGCGGCGATCCGGGGCAGGCGCAGGCCGATCCGCTGGGCCGCGATTCGGGGCAGGGCCGCCACGCGGGCACGCAGGACAACCTGCTTCAGGGCGAGGATGTGTATCGCCGCGCGCGCGACCTGCTCGACGAGATCCGCCGGCGGTCGGGCGAGGGGGCGCGCCCGGATATCGAACTCGACTACCTGCGTCGCCTGCTCGACCGTTTCTGACCGCGCGGGCGGGCGCGCGCGGCTCAGAGTCGCGCGATGAGATCGGCGGCGAGCGCCGAGAGGCTCGCGCGCAGCCCGTCCACCGCCGCGACATAGTGCGCGAGCGAGGCCTCGGCGGCGGGCCAGAGACCGGCGATGCGCGGGGCCATCAGGTAGACCACGAGCGCCGCCACGCTGGCCACCACCGCCAGCCGGAAGCCGGTGCGAAAGCCGCCGCCGCGGCGCTCGGCGGGCATGTCGCGCGGCAGCGACGGGGCGAGAGCCCCGGTCGTGCCATCGCTGGCGCTGAGCGAGGAATTGATCTCGTCGATATCGGGAAAGAGGTTGCGCCGCGAGCCGGTCTCGAGGCGGCGGTCGTCGTCTTCGTCGTCGAAATAATCGTCGGCCTCCTCGGGGTCGTCCCGGGCGGGCGATGTCTCCGGGCCGGTGGGGGGCGCGGCTTCCTCTGCCGGGCCGCCGCGCAGCCGCTGCATCCGGTCGCGCGCCTCGCGCGCGCGGCGCGCCTGGTCGGGTTCGGGTTCGGTCAGGCCGAGATCGGGCTGGGTCTCGATCCGGCCGTCGGCCTCGGCGGCGCGGGCCGCGCGCTCGCGCTGGGCCTCTTCGCGCAGGATGTCGGCCACCGACGGGTCGAGCCGCCGCGCGGACGCCTGAGCGGGGGCGGGCTCCGGCTCGGGTTCGGGCTCGGGCTCCGGCGCGGGGGCCGCGCCGGGGGCGTGTTCGGGTTCGGGGGCCGTGTCCCCGGCGGACGGGTGATCGGGATGGTGCTGAAACCAGGTGGTGCCGCAATTGGAACATTGCACGTCCCGCCCCGAGGCAGGGATCACCGCGTCCGGCACTTCGTATTGCGCCCCGCAGTTCGGACATGTCAGCTTCATCGGGTCACCTGTTACCTGCTCCTCGCCGCCGTTCTCCGGCTCTTTCCGACGGTGGCGCGAGCATAGGCGCTTCTCCGCCAACCGAAAAGAGCAAAGCGAATCATGCGTGCGGCGATTGCACATATGTGGCCTGTGGGGCATGTAGAGGGCTGCGAAGGCGAAGGGCGCGGACCGTGATCGAGCTTGAGGGCGTGGGGTATTCCTATGGCGGCGGGGAGTTGCTGGGCGACGTGTCGCTCAGCCTCGCGCCCGGATCGTTCCACTTTCTCACCGGGCCGTCGGGCTCGGGCAAGACGACGCTGCTCAAGCTGTGCTACGGCGCGCTGGTGCCCACGGCGGGGCAGGTGCGGCTCTTCGGGCAGGACCGCCGCGAGATGAGCCGCGACGATATCGCCATGGCGCGGCGGCGGATCGGCGTCGTGCACCAGGATTGCCAGTTTCTCGATCATCTGGACGTGGCCGAGAACATCGCCCTGCCGCTTGCCGTGTCGGGGCGCGACCTGCTGGCCGAAGAGGCCAACCTGCGCGAACTGATCGGCTGGGTGGGGCTGCGGGCGCGCGCGCAGGCGCGCCCGCCCGAGCTTTCGGGCGGCGAGCGGCAGCGCGCGGCGCTGGCACGCGCGGTCATCATGTCGCCCGACGCGGTGCTGGCGGACGAGCCCACCGGCAATATCGACTGGGAGATGTCCGAGCGCCTGATGCGGCTGCTGATCGAGCTCAACCGCATGGGCAAGACGATCCTCATCGCTACCCATGACCTGGCCCTGATCCGGGCCGCCAAGGCGCATGTGCAGACCCGGGTGCTGCGCATCGCGGGCCGTCGGCTGCAGCTTGCGGGGGCGGACCTGTGAGGGCGATTTCCGGGGTTCTCGCGCAGTTTCTGCCCGGTGACAGCCCCGCCGACCGGGTGGTGCCGCCAAGCGGCTTCACCGCGACGCTGACGCTGTTCACCGCCGCGGCGATGGCCTTTCTGGCGGTGTTCGCGCTGGCGTTGTCGCTGGCCACGGGGCGGCTTGCGGATCGCTGGGGCAACGAACTGGCGCGCACCGCGACGGTGCGCATTTCGGCCCCCGAGGGGCAGATGGCGGCGCAGACCGCGGCGGCGCTGCGGGTGCTCGAGACCACGACCGGCGTGGCAAGCGCGCGCGCGCTCGACGATGCCGAGCAGGCGGCGCTGCTCGAACCGTGGTTCGGCCCCGATCTGCCGCTCGATCAGTTGCCCATCCCGCGGCTGATCGAGGTGACCGAGACCGCGGAGGGTTTCGACGCGCAGGGGCTGCGGCTGCGGCTGGCCGCCGAGGTGCCCGGCGCGGTGCTCGACGATCACACCCGCTGGCGCGATCCGCTGGTGCGCGCGGCGTCGCGGCTGCGGCTTCTGGGCTGGCTGTCGCTGGCGCTGATCGGGGCGGCGACGGCGGCGATGATCACGCTGGCGGCGCAGGCGGCGCTGGCGGCGAATGCGCAGGTCATCACCGTGCTGCGCCTCGTCGGCGCGCAGGACGGCTATATCGCGCGCGCCTTCGTGCGCCGGTTCGCGGCGCGGGGGCTCGCGGGGGGGGCTCTCGGCACGGCGCTGGGCTGTCTCGCGATTCTCGCCCTGCCGCCCGCACGGATCGAGGGCGGATTCCTGACCGGGCTGGGCTTTCAGGGCTGGCACTGGGGGCTGCCGCTGCTGATCCCGCCGCTGGCGGGGCTGGTGGCCCATGCCGCCACCCGTTCTGCCGCGCGCCGCACATTGGAGAAGATGCCATGACTTACGCGCTGCAATGGCTGCGCTCGCTCGTGTTCGTGGGCCAGATGTACCTGATGATGGTGGTGCTGGGGATCGTGTTCCTGCCCTGGGCGCTGCTGAGCCCGCGCGGCGCGCGCACCGCCTGCAAGACCTATTGCCGCTGGGTGCGCTGGACTGCGCGCTGGATGGTGGGCCTGCGCACCGAGGTGCGCGGCACGCCGCCCGCGGACGAGGTGCTGATCGCGTCCAAGCACCAGAGCTTTCTCGACATCATCCTCATTTTCGGCAGCATCCCGGCGGGCAAGTTCATCATGAAGCGGGAATTGATGTGGGCGCCGGTGATCGGCCAGTACGCGCTGCGCATCGGCTGCGTGCCCGTCGATCGCGGCAAGCGCAGCCAGGCCGTGCGCAAGATGGTCGAGGATGTGGCCAAGGGCCGGCAGGAGCCGGGGCAGCTCATCATCTACGCGCAGGGCACGCGCGTCGCACCCGGGGTGAAGAAGCCCTACAAGGTGGGCGCGGGCGTGCTCTACGAGGAGTTGGGCCAGACCTGCGTGCCCGCGGCCACGAATGTTGGCGTGTTCTGGCCGCGCACCGGCATCTACCGCAAGCCGGGCCTCGCGGTGGTGGAATTCCTGCCCGAGATCGCGCCGGGGCTGGGGCGCGAGGCGTTCATGGAGCGGCTGGAGGACGAGGTCGAGACCGCCTCCGACCGGCTGATGCGCGAAGCGGGGTTCGATCCGGGCTGACAGGGCGGGGGCTGCGCCCCGCATTGCCTTGCCTTCGCCCCGATTTGCACCGTTTCCGTCAAAACTTGGCCGCAAACCCCGCGCATCGTTGCAGACGAGGCAACAATGCCGCCAGGACGCGGCGCAGGCGAGAGGAAGCAGAACATGAAGGCACGTTGGCTGAAATCCGTGGTCGAGCACAGCAAGGAAGCGGTGCCCGCGCTGCCCTATCACCGCGAGGTGCGGCGCGCGGGCCGTCATGCGCGCCTCTTCGCGCGCCTCGGCATGCTCAAGAGCGCCTGACCCGGCACATCGCGGGCACATCGCCGGCAACGCGCAGAGACGGGCCGCCTCCGGGCGGCCCGCTTGCGTTGGGCGGGGTGCGCGTGCCGGGAGGCGGGGCAGGTGCGAAACAATCCGGCGCGAGAGCCGCCATTGTGCCGCCCGTGTGCCCACTGCCACGAAAAATCTGGCCTCTCGGGCCAGAAATGCCCGAATTCCCCGCCATGACTGGGCCGTGTGTCGGGCTGTTGCCAACGGGGGCGGGGACAGCCGTGATGGTCCTGAGCATGAGGTGACAAGGCATGAGCATCCCCCGTTTCGGTCTTCATCCGCCGTCCTCGATCCCGGCCGTGCCGCCTGGATGGACCAGCCGCACCTATTCCTGCCGCTGGCGCGACGAGGCCGGGCGGATCGCGGCGCAGGAGCGGGTTCTGCCGGCGCTGCCGCTGCTCGATGCCGCGCATGCGGCCTTTGCGCGTGGCGCGCTCGTCGCGACGCCGCGCGGCCCGGTCGCGGTCGAGGACCTGTCACCGGGCGACATGATCTGCTCCGCCGCGGGCGGGGCGGCGCCGGTGGCCTGGATCGGATCGGTGACGATGCGGCCCGCGCCCGGCGGCGCGGGCGTGCCGCTCGTCCGGGTGCTGGCCGATGCCCTTGGCCCCGGGCGGCCGCTGGCCGATCTGGTGACCGGGCCGGGGGCGCGGCTGCTCAGCCGCCCGCGCGGGCTGCGCGCGCGGATCGGTGCCGACGGGGTGCTGTCGCCGGTGCAGGCGATGGCGGACGGTATCCATGCGGTGAGCATGATCTCGGGCCAGCCGGTGACCTTTTACCACCTCGCGCTGCGCCGTCATGCGGTGATCGTGGTCAACGGGCTTGAGACCGAGAGCTTTCACCCCGGTGCCGGGTTCGAGCGCGGCCTCGATCCGGCCACGCTGCGGCAGGTGATGGCGATGTTCCCGCATCTCTGCGGGCCGGGCGATTTCGGCCCTCTGGCGCAGTTGCGCCTGCCGCTCGACGCGCCCGAGACGCTCGACCTCGTCTGACGCGGCCTGCCGCCCCGCTCAGGCGGGGCGTTCCAGCCGCGCCTCGAGGATGTCGAACGGCACGCCGGGTTCGTCCTTGGCCCCGCGGATGACCAGCGATGTCTTGACGCTCGCCACGTTGTCGGCGGCGGTCAGTTCCTCGGTCAGGAAGCGCTGGAAGGTCGAGAGGTCGGGGGCCACGCATTTGAGAATGAAATCCACCTCGCCGTTGAGCATGTGGCATTCGCGCACCAGCGGCCACGCCCGGCAGCGGGATTCAAAAGCCGACAGGTCGGCCTCGGCCTGGCTCTGCAGCCCGACCATGGCAAAGACCTGCACCTCGAAGCCCAGTTCGCGCGCGTCGATATCGGCGTGATAGCCGCGGATATAGCCCTGCTCCTCGAGCGCGCGCACCCGCCGCAGGCAGGGCGGCGCGGAAATCCCCACGCGCTTGGCCAGTTCGACATTGGTCATCCGGCCATCGGCCTGCAATTCCGCGAGTATCCTTCGGTCGATCGGATCGAGACGCGTGCCCGCCATCGCACTCTCCTGCTGATTTTCGCGGATGTTATACCAGCCCTGCGGGCGTGCGCAATAATGTTTCGCGTGTGCGCAAGATAATTTCGGCTCTCGGGGGGTGCCGCCGACGCAGGGCCGCCTTGCAGGGGGTTTCATGCCCGTGCCCGCGCCGCTATATCTCCGCGCGATACGAGGTCCAACGCGAAAGAGCAGCCCATGTCCCAGACCACCCATACCAAGTGCCTCATCATCGGATCGGGCCCGGCGGGCTATACCGCCGGGGTCTATGCCGCGCGCGCCATGCTCGAACCGGTGCTCGTGCAGGGGATCGAGCCGGGCGGGCAGCTCACCACCACCACCGAGGTGGAGAACTGGCCCGGCGATACCGAGGTGCAGGGCCCCGACCTGATGGTGCGGATGGAGGCCCATGCCAAGGCCATGGGATGCGCCATCGTGGGCGACATCATCACCGATCTGGACACGGAAAGCCGCCCCTTCGTGGCCAAGGGCGACAGCGGCGCGACCTATACGGCCGATGCGGTGATCCTTGCCACCGGGGCGCGGGCGAAATGGCTGGGGCTGGAGAGCGAAGAGGCGTTCAAGGGCTTTGGCGTCTCGGCCTGCGCGACCTGCGACGGGTTCTTTTATCGCGGACAGGAGATCGTGGTGATCGGCGGCGGCATGACCGCCATCGACGCCGCCGTGCAGTCGAAACTGCTGGGCGCCGAGAACGTCACGCTGGTCTACCGCCGCACGCAGGACAAGATGCCCGCCTCGGAATACGAACAGCACCTGGCCCAGTCCAAGGGCGTCCACATCATGTCCAGCGTCGCCCCGGTCGCGCTCAAGGGCGAGGGCCACGTCGCGGCGATCGAGCTTGCCTATACCGACGAGAACGCGAAACCGACGGGCGAGACCTTCACGCTTCCCGCCGACCAGGTCTTCAAGGCCATCGGCCAGGTGTTCGAGGCGGTCGAGGGTCTCGACCTCGACGGGCGCAAGATCGCCGTGACCGGCGCCGGGCGCACCTCGCGCAAGGGCGTGTGGGCCGGGGGCGACTGCACCGCGGGCGAGGACCTGACCGTCGTGGCCGTGTCCGAAGGCCGCGACGCCGCCGAAGACATTCACGCGAGCCTGATGGGCTGACGCAGGGGCGCGGGGCCCGCCCCCGCGCCGCCATCACGATTGCCTAGCGAAGGAGCCTGAGCCATGGCCGACCTGACGAACGACTTCATCGGGATCAA
>ENA-ORCV01001075-ORCV01001075.1-marine-metagenome-genome-assembly--contig:-NODE-1075-length-10828-cov-3.117570_pt1 | contig 10828 bp, 7 predicted proteins | sample MGYA00237779_ERZ508509 | MGnify/ENA primary metagenome ERZ508509 (study PRJEB26180, sample SAMN06268772) | marine metagenome | isolation source: Bioluminescent Bay, La Paraguera, Puerto Rico | place... | reverse complement strand
GGAGGGGTGCCCCGCCTATCCCCGCCGGGCCGTCAGGTTAAACGGCAGCCGGCGGGGATTAGGCGGCGCAAAGGTGGAGTTCGAGTTGGGCTTCGGCGTTCTCGTGGAAGAACTCGGCGAGGAAGGAGTCCCAATCGTCGAGCTGGCCGGTGGCGGAGCGCCGGCCCCATTCGCGAATCGCTGCGGCCCACTGGTTCATGTGGGATGTGATGCTGGAGGGGAACTGGAGGAAGATGCGGTCGACCTCCGAAGCGGGCAGGAGCCCACGCTGGCGGATGTATTCGCTCATGGATCCGGGCTTGGGTGTGGCGCCCCGGGTGCCCTTGACGCCCTGGTTCCAGAGTCCCTTGCACCCTTGGCCGACGTGGTGCGGCTTGGGATAGGGGCGCTTCTTGGGCCACCAGCGGGGCGCCTTGCGGGTGGCGCTCCACTCAGCGAAGGGCGGCTTGAGGGAATCGTTCCATTCGAGCCAAGTGGTGCGGTTGAAGAGAAGGCTCTCCTCCGCTCCCCAATTCCCACGAAGGCGGGGCCATGCCCGGGCCTCCATGACGACGATGCGGCGGAGCTTGTCGACGGACAGGGCGTCGACCTCGTGGGCTTCGAGGCCGCGGGGCTGACCACCACGTCGCTGCTCATGGACGGCGACTACCCGCAGGTGCGCCGGCTCTTCCCTGACGAGAGCCCCATCACGGCCGTCGTGAAGACCACGGATCTCATCGAGGCGACGCGACGCGTGTCACTGGTCGCCGAGCGCAACTCCTCGGTGCGGCTCGCGTTCGTCGAGGGCGAGGTCACGCTCGACGCCGGACAGAGCGACGATGCGCAGGCTTCCGAAGCCATCGAGTGCGATCTGTCCGGGGACGCCATCACCGTCGCCTTCAACCCGCAGTACCTGCTCGACGGGCTGGGTGCGCTGTCGACCGAGTACGTGCGCCTGGGCTTCACGCAGGAGACCAAGCCCGTGGAGTTCGTCGGTCTCGAGGAGCCCGGCGGCGATGTGGTGGCCGACTTCCGCTACCTGCTGGTGCCCATCCGCATCCAGTCCTAGCGCCGCCGATGCGCGTCACCCACCTGCATCTGGTCGACTTCAGGTCCTACGAGGACCAGGAGATCGAGTTCGGACCGCGAGTGACGACGCTCGTGGGGCGCAACGGTCAGGGCAAGACCAATGTGGTCGAGGCGGTGCGGTACCTCTCCGCGCTGAGCTCGCATCGGGTCGCCTCCGACGCGCCGCTCATTCGGCAGGGTGCGGAGCGGGCGATCGCCCGGGCTCGAGTCGAGAAGTCGGGGCGCTCGTTGACGCTCGAGATCTCGCTGAACCCCGGGAAGGCGAACACCGCGCGCATCGGCCGAGGTGCGGCCAAGCCCCGCGACCTGCTGGGGGCGCTGCGCACCGTGGTCTTCGCGCCCGAGGACCTTGCGCTGGTCAAGGGCGATCCTGCGGGACGGCGTTCGTTCCTGGATGAGCTGTGCGTCGCGCTGCAGCCGGCGCTCGCGGGCGACCTGTCGGACTACGACCGCGTGCTGCGGCAGCGGTCGAGCATGCTCAAGACCGCCAAGAACGCTCGTGGTGACCTCACGATGCTGGATATCTGGGACGAGAAGCTCGCCGATCTGGGAGGACGGATCGTGGCCGCGCGCCTCCGTGCGGTCGCGGCCCTCGCCCCGCACGTCACCGACGCCTACGCGGCGGTCGCGCCCGACCAGGGCGAGTGCCGCATCGGCTATGCGACATCGCTCAGTGAGCAGGACGGGTGGCAGGCCGATGCGCCGGCGGCGGAGATTTCGTCTCACCTGCTCGGGCGGCTGCAGGAGGTGCGGCCCAAGGAGATCGAGCGCGGCGTGACGTTGGCAGGTCCTCATCGCGACGACCTCGAGATCTGGCTGGGCGAGATGCCGGCCAAGGGATATGCGAGTCATGGCGAGTCGTGGTCGTGCGCTCTTGCCTTGCGGCTGGGGACCTATGCGCTGCTCACCGAGGAGGGTGGTCCCGACGGCGACGCGGACGGCGAGCCCGTGCTGATCCTCGACGACGTGTTCGCGGAGCTCGACTCGCGGCGCAGGGCCGCGCTGGTGGAGCGCTTGGCGGACGCGAGCCAGGTGCTCATCACCGCCGCGGTAGCCGAGGATGTTCCGGACGCTCTGCGCGGCGAGGTGCTGCGGGTGAGCGATGGCCGGGTGGTCGCGGATGCGGAATCCTCAGCACCGGAGGACGTCGATGCCTGAGCACGAGGACGAGTCGACTGCGGCCGCCGCTGCCCAGGCGGGAGCGGACCTGGCGAGAGAGGCGATGGAGCGAGCCCGCGCATCGGCCCGCGAGAGGGGGGCGTATCGCACGGCGCCTCGAGCGGCGCGCAAGCAGCTCGACCAGAAGCGACGCGAGTCCCAGCCCTTCTCGCCCGGGCGCGATCCGGCGCCCATGTCTGACGCCGTCGACGCACTCCTGCGGCGGATGGGCTGGAACGAGCAGATCGAGGTGTCCGGGGTCACCGGACGGTGGCGTGAGGTGGTGGGCGATCAGATCGCTGACCACTGCGAGCCGCAGTCATTCGACGAGGGCGTCCTCACGGTCAAGGCCGACTCGACGGCGTGGGCGACACAGCTGGGCATCATGTCCGGTCAGATTCGGCACCGGATCAACGAGGAGTTCGGCCGCGACATCGTGCGCGAGCTGAACGTGCTCGGGCCCACGGCGCGGTCGTGGTCGCGCGGGCAGCGGCGGGTGCCGGGCCGCGGGCCCCGGGACACGTACGGGTAGGCGCGGCGGCTCGTCTTTGCGCGGATCGCGTGCCGGTCGAGCGATACGCGGTGCTGGAGACCGTGCGGAGGCCGTGAAAGTGGTGCTCCTCGGTTTCTCCCCACATAGCCCTGAATCGCCCCGAATCGGCCCTAGAACCGTCTAGAATGGACAGCAGTACACCGCGTCCCGTCTGAGGCCGCGAGAGTCCCGTGAAAGGCGAAATCTGTGGCCGAGACCGACGCGCAGGCGAATACGCCTGCCTACGGCGCCGAGAACATCACCGTCCTGGAGGGCCTCGAGGCCGTCCGCAAGCGCCCCGGCATGTACATCGGCTCCACGGGTGAGCGGGGACTCCACCACCTCGTCTACGAGGTCGTCGACAACTCGGTGGACGAGGCTCTGGCGGGTCACTGCGACACCATCACGGTGACGCTGCTGGAGGACGGCGGCGTGCGCGTCACCGACAACGGCCGCGGCATCCCGGTCGACATGCACCCCACCGAGGGCAAGCCCACCGTCGAGGTCGTCATGACGATCCTGCACGCGGGCGGAAAGTTCGGCGGCGGCGGCTATGCGGTCTCCGGCGGTCTGCACGGCGTGGGCATCTCCGTCGTGAACGCGCTGAGCTCGAAGGTCGAGACCGTGGTCAAGCGCCAGGGTCACGTGTGGGAGCAGACCTTCGCGGACGGCGGCAAGCCGCAGGGCACCCTCGAGAAGGGTGCGAAGACCGACGAGACCGGGACGCAGCAGACCTTCTGGGCGGACGACTCGATCTTCGAGACCACCGTCTACGACTTCGAGACGCTGCGCGCGCGCTTCCAGCAGATGGCATTCCTCAACAAGGGACTGTCGATCACGCTGACCGACGAGCGCCCCGAGCACATCTCACCGTCGGACGACATGGAGGAGGAGGGCGACGAGGACGCGCCCACCTCCCGCTCGGTCACCTACCGCTACGACGGCGGCCTGGTCGACTACGTCTCCCACCTCAACGAGACCAAGAAGGCTGACCTGGTCCACGCCGAGGTCATCTCGCTCGAGGCCGAGGACACGGACAAGAAGGTGTCGCTCGAGATGGCGATGCAGTGGACCTCCGCGTACTCGGAGTCGGTCTTCACGTACGCCAACACGATTGCGACCACCGAGGGCGGCACCCACGAGGAGGGCTTCCGCGCGGCGCTCACGTCGCTGGTGAATCGCTACGCGCGCGACAAGGCGATCCTCAAGGACAAGGACGACAACCTCACCGGCGACGACGTCCGCGAGGGTCTGACCGCGGTCATCTCCGTGAAGCTGGGCGAGCCCCAGTTCGAGGGCCAGACCAAGACCAAGCTGGGCAACACCGAGGCCAAGACGTTCGTGCAGAAGGTCGTGGGCGAGCAGCTCACCGACTGGTTCGACGCGCACCCGAACGAGGCCAAAGAGGTCATCCGCAAGGCGATGCAGGCCTCGCAGGCGCGCATCGCCGCCCGCAAGGCGCGCGAGGCGACGCGCCGCAAGGGCCTGCTCGAGTCTGGCGGCATGCCCGGCAAGCTGCGCGACTGCTCCTCCAAGGACCCGTCGATCTCTGAGATCTTCCTGGTCGAGGGTGACTCCGCGGGCGGCTCGGCCGTGCGCGGCCGCAACCCCGCGACCCAGGCGATTCTGCCGCTGCGCGGCAAGGTCCTCAACGTCGAGCGCGCGCGCTTGGACAAGGCGCTCGCGAACGCGGAGATCCAGGCGCTGTTCACGGCCTTCGGCTCGGGCATCGGTGACGAGTTCGAGATCGAGAAGTCGCGGTATCACAAGATCGTGCTGATGGCCGATGCCGACGTCGACGGCCAACACATCCGCACCCTGCTGCTGACGGTGCTGTTCCGCTACATGCGACCGCTCATCGAGGCCGGCTACGTCTACCTCGCGCAGCCGCCGCTGTACAAGATCAAGTGGTCGAACGCGGATCACGACTACGTCTTCACCGACCGCGAGCGGGACGCCGTCCTCAAGGACGGCCTGGCCAACGGCAAGAAGATCCCCAAGGAGAACGGCATCCAGCGCTACAAGGGTCTGGGTGAGATGGACTACTCCGAGCTGTGGGAGACCACCATGGACCCCGAGACCCGCACCCTGCTGCAGGTCACCATGGACGACGCCGCCCTCGCGGACGAGACCTTCTCGATCCTCATGGGCGAGGACGTCGAGTCCCGCCGCAACTTCATCCAGCGCAACGCGAAGGACGTGAGGTTCCTTGACATCTGAGATCCACAACCATGGCCGCATCGACCAGGTCGACCTCAATGTCGAGATGCAGCAGTCGTACCTCGACTACGCGATGTCCGTCATCGTGGGCCGTGCGCTCCCGGATGTGCGCGACGGCCTGAAGCCGGTGCACCGCCGCGTCATCTACGCGATGTACGACGGCGGCTACCGGCCCGACCGCGCCTTCTCCAAGTGCACGCGCATCATCGGCGAGGTCATGGGCAACTACCACCCTCACGGTGACGGCGCCGTCTACGACACCCTCGTGCGCATGGTGCAGGACTGGTCGCTGCGCTATCCGCTCGCTGACGGTCAGGGCAACTTCGGCTCGCCGGGTAACGACCCCGCGGCAGCGCACCGCTACACCGAGTCCCGCATGGCGCCCATCGCCATGGAGATGGTCCGCGACATCGACGAGGACACCGTCGACTTCCAGGACAACTACGACGGTCGCACTCAGGAGCCGTCGGTTCTGCCCGCGCGCTTCCCGAACCTGCTGGTCAACGGCTCCGCGGGCATCGCGGTCGGCATGGCGACCAACATCCCGCCCCACAACCTGCGCGAGGTCGCGGACGGCGTGCAGTGGGCGCTCGACCACCCCGAGGCCTCGAAGGAGGAACTGCAGGACGCGCTCATCGCGCGCATCCAGGGTCCCGACTTCCCCACCGGCGCGATGGTGCTGGGCCGCTCCGGCATCGAGGACGCGTACCGCACGGGCCGCGGCTCGATCACGATGCGTTCGATCGTCAACGTCGAGGAGATCCAGGGCCGCCAGTGCCTGGTGGTCACTGAGCTGCCGTATCAGGTCAACCCCGACAACCTCGCGCTCAAGATCGCGGAGCTGGTCAAGGACGGCAAGGTCGCAGGCATCGCGGACATCCGCGACGAGACGTCGGGCCGCACCGGCCAACGCCTGGTGATCGTGCTGAAGCGCGACGCCGTCGCGAAGGTGGTGCTCAACAACCTCTACAAGCACACTCAGCTGCAGGACACCTTCGGCGCGAACATGGTCGCGCTCGTGGACGGCGTGCCGCGCACGCTGCCCATCGACGCTTTCGTGCGCCACTGGATCACGCACCAGATCGAGGTCATCCAGCGCCGCACCGCGTTCCGCCTGGCCAAGGCCGAGCGCGAAGCCCACATCCTGCGCGGCTACGTCAAGGCGCTCGACCAGCTCGACGAGGTCATCGCGCTGATCCGTCGCTCGCCCACCGTGGACGAGGCCCGCGAGGGACTCATGAAGCTCCTCGACGTGGACGAGATCCAGGCCAATGCGATCCTCAACCTCCAGCTCCGCCGCCTGGCCGCCCTCGAGCGTCAGAAGATCGAGGCCGAGTACGCCGAGCTCATGGAGAAGATCGAGGACTTCAAGGACATCCTCGCCAACGAGCCCCGACAGCGGACCATCGTGTCCGACGAGCTCGCGGAGATCGTCAAGAAGTTCGGTGACGACCGCCGCACGGAGATCAGCCCCTTCGACGGGACGGTCGACGTCGAGGACCTCATCGCCGAGGAGGAGGTGGTCGTCACCATTACCCGCGGCGGCTACGCCAAGCGCACCCGCTCGGACCAGTACCGGGCGCAGAAGCGCGGCGGCAAGGGTGTGCGGGGCGCGACCCTGCGCAGCGACGACATGGTCGACCACTTCTTCGTCACCACCACGCACCACTGGCTGCTGTTCTTCACGAACATGGGCCGGGTCTACCGCGCCAAGGGCTACGAGCTTCCCGAGGGCGGCCGCGACTCGAAGGGTCAGCACGTCGCCAACCTGCTGGCCTTCCAGCCGGGCGAGGAGATCGCCCAGGTGCTCGACCTCAAGTCCTACGAGGACAAGCCCTACCTGCTGCTGGCGACCAAGCGCGGCCTGGTCAAGAAGACCGACCTCACGGCCTACGACTCGAACCGCACCGGCGGCCTCATCGCGATCAACCTGCGCGACGTCGAGGGCGAGGACGGCGAGGTTCGTCCCGACGAACTCGTGTCCGCGCGACTGGTCGCCCCCGAGGACGACCTCATGCTGGTCTCGCGCAAGGGCCAGTCGGTGCGCTTCCACGCGACCGACGACGAGCTGCGTCCGATGGGCCGCGCGACGTCGGGCGTGAAGGGCATGAGCTTCCGCGACGACGACGAGCTGCTCGCCATGGACGTCATCGACGCGTCGGTTCCCGACGCGGAGCAGCTGGGCGTCGCCGAGTCCTCTGACGAGGACGCGGCAGAGGCGGCTGCCGATGCGGGTGGCCCATTCTCGTTCGTCGTCACCGAGCACGGGTTCGCCAAGCGCACCGCCGTGTCCGCGTGGACGCCCAAGCACCGCGGTGGACTGGGCGTGAAGGTCGCGACCCTCACCGAGGAGCGCGGCGACCTGGTGGGCGCGATGCTCGTGGACGAGTCCGACGAGGTCCTGGTGATCATGGAATCGGGCAAGGTCATGCGCTCGGCCGTGGACGAGGTCCCCGCCAAGGGCAAGAACACCATGGGCGTGACGTTCGCCAAGCCGGCGAAGGGCGACCGCATCATCGCGGTGGCGCGCAACGTCGAGCGCAAGGTCGAGGAAGAGGAGGAGGCGGGGCCCGAGGGCGCCGCCACCGAGTCTGCCGATTCCGCGCCCGAGGCGACGCCCGAGCCCCCGGTCACCCCCGCATCGGCTGACTGACCCGGCCGTTCCTGCCGGCACGTCGCTGATCCTCCACCAGGATTCACGCCTACGCGCAGATCGACACTGTCGCTCCACCACCGCGCTCAGATTCGGGTCCGCAATCTGAGCGCCCCAGTGGAGCGTGACTGTCGGTTCTGGCGGGTGCGTGTCACCCACTGGAGCGTGAGGGTGCAGTAGCGGCGGGCGGTCAGGCCCGAGCACCCCGGTCCGCCGGCGTGCGCACCAGGAGCAGCAGCACGAGCCCCAGCAGCACCACGAGCACGACCCCGAGCGTTCCCCAGATGGTCGCGCCGAAGATCTCGAGACTTGCCCACCACGCGAGCGGCGCCAGGAACGATGCCGCGCGGCCGGTGGTCGCGTAGAGCCCGAAGATCTCGGCCTCGCGACCGGTGGGCGACACGCGGGCGAGCAGCGAGCGCGACGCGGCCTGCGCCGGGCCCACGAACGCGGTGAGCACCAGGCCGGCGATCCAGAAGACGATGGCACCCACGCTGTTGAGCGCCATCACCGCGACGCCGGCGATCACGATGCCCGAGAGCGACGCGACGATCACCCGCCGTGGCCCGAACCGGTCGTCGTACCGCCCGGCGATGATGGTCGCGACGCCGGCGATCATGGAGGCGGCGATGCCGAAGATCATCACCGCGTCATCGGCGAAGTCGAAGGCCTGCGTCGCGAGGATCGCGCCGAACGTGAACACGCCCGCGAGCCCATCGCGGTACACGGCGGAGGCCAGCAGGAACCAGAGCGTGGACCGCGAGTGGCGCCAGAGGTCCTGCAGATCCCGCGCGAGGACCCCGTAGCCCTTGATGATGCCCACGCGCGGCCGCCCCGCCGCGGCCCTCGACTCAGGCACGAACACGAACACCGGCCACGCGAACAGCAGCGTCCACACCGCGCAGCCCAGCGCGATCACGCGGAAGGCCATGCCCTCCGAGGTGTCCATGCCGAACCAGTCGAGCTCGGTGAGCACCACCACGATCACCAGCGCGACGATGCCGCCCAGGTAGCCCAGGCCCCACCCGAGGCCTGACACGCGACCCATGGTCGACGGCGTCGTGACCTGCACGATCATCGCGTTGTAGTTGACCCCGGCGATCTCTCCGAAGACCCCGCCGAGGGCAATCAGCCCGGCGCCGAGCCAGAAGTACTCGGGAGCGGGCTCCACGAAGAACAACCCGGCGGTGCACGCGACCACCAGGGCGGTCATGACGCCCAGCCAGGCCTTGCGCCGGCCCGCGGCATCGGCGCGCTGACCCAGCACGGGGGCGAGCAGCGCGATGAACAGGCCCGCGACGAACATCCCGAGTCCGAAGTCGGATGCGAGGTCGGCGACTGCCGCCTCGACCTCGGGCGAGTCCTCGCCGAGAGCCGCGATGTCCGGGTCGATGAACCCGTCCTGGGTCAGGTACAGCGCGACGAAGACGAACGTGATGATGACCGTGTTGAACGGCTGGGTGGCCCAGTCCCACAGTGCCCATGCCCACACCCGACGGCGCGGCACCCGGTCCGCGTCCGGCTGGCCGGGCGCATCGGCGATAGAGGGGAGCACGTCGTCGTGGTCGCTCATGCTCACAGAGTGCCCTACCTCGGTGAATGGCGGGTGACGGGCGCGCGGGCGACGCCGGGTCGGTACGCCAGGCGGGCGAGCGACGGCCGGGGCTAGCATCGAGGAATGGAGTCCGTGACCGCACCCACCGCCCTCGAGTGGCGCGCCGATGTCCTGCCGGGGTACGAGCAGGCGGGGCTCGGAGACATCACGCTGATCCGCCGCATCGAGAAGCCCGCGAGCCCGCGCGCGGTGGTGCTCCACATCCACGGCTACAACGACCACTTCTTCCAGACCCATGTGGCAGACGCGTTCGTCGAGATGGGCTGCGCGTTCTACGCGGTCGACATGCGCCGGGCGGGGCGCTCGCTGCAGGCACACGACAAGCCGCATCACATCACGGAGATCGGCGAGCTGGGCGATGACATCGGCGCGGCGGCTGCCGCCGCGATGGCCGATGCGGGTGACCTGCCGCTCCTGGTCCACGCCCACTCGACGGGAGGCTTGGCGGCGGCGGTCTGGGCCTCCGATGCGCCGCACCCCGCACTCGCGGGGCTCATCCTCAACAGCCCGTTCTTTGGGCTCCGGCTGTCGCGCTGGGAGCGGTACGCGATGTCCACGACGCCCGCGATCAGCCGGGTGCGTCCGCTGCAGGTGGTGGCGCGGGTGCCGTCGCCCTACACGGTCGCGCTGCTGGACCGGGGCGGGTGGAGCTTCGACACCGCGTGGAAGGTGCCGGGTGGCGAGCCGGCGACCGCTGGCTGGCTGGCCGCGACCCGTGCGGCGCAGCGGCGGGTCGCGCGCGGGCTCGACATCCAGGTGCCGGTGCTGGTCGCCCGCTCCGACTCGAGCGGCCCCGACCGCGACGACAACCCGCGCCATCAGGAGCAGGACGTCGTGGTCGACACCGACTTGATCGAGGCCTACGGACCGGGCCTCGGCGCGGACGTCGAGCCGGTGGTGGTCGAGGGCGCGATCCATGACCTGTCGCTGTCTGCGCCCGGTCCTCGCCAGACCTACCTCGACGCGGTCGCGACCTTCACCGAGTCCGACGCCGGCAAGGACCTGCTCAAGGTCACCGAGCCGAACGGCTATACCGGCCTCGGCTACTGGTCCTCCGGTCTCAAGCAGTTTTCGGCCAACAAGCCGCTGCTCGTGCCCTCCGACGCCGAGGGCCTGAAGTTCCGCGTGCAGACCTCCGACGTGGCCGTCGCGATGATCGAGGCGATGGGCGCATCTGCCCAGAAGCTCGCCTTCGCCGAGGTCTATGGTGCGCTGCAGACCGGCGTTGTCGACGGTCAGGAAAACTCCTGGTCGAACATCTACACCCAGAAGTTCTTCGAGGTGCAGGACGGCATCACCGAGACCAACCACCAGTTGCTCGCCTATCTGCTCGTCACGTCGACCGACTGGCTGAACGGCCTCGACCCGGCCGTGCGCGACCAGTTCCTTTCGATTGTCGACGAAGTGACCAAGACGGCCAACGCCCAGGTCGCCGACAAGGAAGCCGCAAACCGTCAGAACATCATCGACGCCGGCGCGACCGTGCGCGAGTTGACGGCCGAACAGCGTGCCGAGTGGGTATCGACCATGAAGCCCGTCTGGGATCAGTTCGAGGGCGATGTCGGGCAGGACAATATCGACG
>ENA-ORCV01001074-ORCV01001074.1-marine-metagenome-genome-assembly--contig:-NODE-1074-length-10833-cov-2.471458_pt1 | contig 10833 bp, 8 predicted proteins | sample MGYA00237779_ERZ508509 | MGnify/ENA primary metagenome ERZ508509 (study PRJEB26180, sample SAMN06268772) | marine metagenome | isolation source: Bioluminescent Bay, La Paraguera, Puerto Rico | place... | reverse complement strand
CCAGGCGCCCGCGGAGATCAGGACAAACCAGTCTTCGGCCTCGCGGATGATCGTGTATTCGGTGCGGACGGTGCCCGCCGCCGTCAGGGCGTAGGTCAGATTGATCCGCCCGACGCGGGGCAGCCTGTTGCAGGTGAACCAGTCGAGGAAGGCGGCCGCGCCCGGCCCGTGAACGACATGCTTGGCGAAGGCGCTGGCGTCGATCAGCCCGACATTGGTGCGGATCGCCTCGGCCTCGGCCTTCGCGTACTCCCACCAGCCGCCGCGCCGGAACGAGCGGGTTTCGTGGTCGAACCGCTCGGGCGCGTCGGTGGGGCCGTAGTAGTTGGGCCGCTCGAACCCGTTGACCTGCCCGAACTGCGCGCCCAGCGCCTTCTGCCGGTCATAGGCGGGCGCGGTGCGCAGGGGGCGGCAGGCTTCGCGCTCCTCGTCGGGGTGGTGCAGGATGTAGACGTGGGAATAGGCCTCCTCGTTCTTGCGGGCGGCGTATTCGGTGGTCATCCACGACCCGTAGCGCTTGGGGTCGAGGCTGGCCATGTCGATCTCGGCCTCGCCCTCGACCATCAGCTGCGCGAGGTAATGCCCGGTGCCGCCGGCGGCGGTGATCCCGAACGAGAAGCCCTCGGCCAGCCACATGTTGCGCAGCCCCGGCGCGGGACCGACCAGCGGGTTGCCGTCGGGCGTGTAGCAGATCGGGCCGTTGAAATCGTCTTTGAGGCCCGATTCCTCGCAGGACGGGATGCGGTGGATCATCGCCATGTACTGCTCTTCGATCCGCTCCAGGTCGAGCGGGAAGAGGTCGGCGCGGAAGCTGTCGGGCACGCCGTATTCGAAGCAGGCGGGCGCGTTCTTCTCGTAGACGCCCAGAATCCAGCCGCCACGCTCTTCGCGCACATAGCTCTGCGCGTCGGCGTCGCGCACGACGGGGTGCTCCTTGCCGCCGTTCTTGCGGAACTCCACGAGGGCCGGGTCCTGATCCATCACGATGAACTGATGCTCGACCGGGATCGCGGGCATCTTGATGCCCAGCTTTTTCGCGGTGGTCTGCGCGTGGTTGCCGGAGGCGGTCACGACATGCTCGGCGGTGATCACGATCTGCTCGTCCGAGGGCACGAGATTGCCGCCCTTTTCCACCATCTTGGTGCAGGTCACTTCCCACGCCGCGCCATTCCAGTGGAACGCATCGGCCTGCCATTTACGCTCGATCATCACGCCACGCTGGCGCGCGCCCTTGGCCATGGCCTGCGTCACGTCGGCGGGGTTAATATAGCCGTCCTCGGTGTGGTAGATCGCGCCCTTGAGGTCCTCGGTGTTGATCAGCGGCCAGCGTTCCTTGATCTGGTCGGGGGTCAGCCACTCGTACTTGACGCCGCAGGTCTCGGCGGTCGAGGCATAGAGCATGTATTCGTCCATGCGCTCCTGCGTCTGCGCCATGCGCAGGTTGCCCACCACGGCGAACCCGGCGTTGAGCCCGGTCTCTTCCTCCAGCGTCTTGTAGAAATCGACCGAATACTTGTGAATATGGGTCGTGGCGTAGGACATGTTAAAGAGCGGCAACAGCCCCGCCGCGTGCCATGTGGAGCCCGACGTCAGTTCGTCGCGCTCCAGCAGCATCACGTCGTCCCAGCCCGCCTTGGCGAGGTGATAGGCGATGGATGTGCCGACGGCACCGCCGCCGACGACGAGGGCTTTGACTTGGGTTTTCATGGCGTGCGACTCCCTTGGGGCAACGACTTTGGGAAGGTGTTTATCAATCCTGTGAATTCACGCGCAGCCCATCCGACACTACGCCGCCCGAAAGCGACGCTGGCCCGGGATCGGCATGCGTTGGCCGCGTGAGAACAGAGAGGTGGATTTCCCCCGCGCGGCTTGATAGCTAGCGCGCCAACACGGACATGACGGAACCCCATGCCATGAGCGCCACCGCCCGCAAGACCGCCCCCCTGCCCGAGGATATCCGGGCGATGAAGGGCCGCGCGCCCATCGTCTCGCTCACCGCCTATACCACGCCGATGGCGCGCATGATGGACGCGCATTGCGATTTCGTCCTCGTGGGCGACAGCCTGGGGATGGTGGTGCACGGCATGACCTCGACCCTGGGCGTCACGATGGAAATGATGATCCTGCACGGTCAGGCGGTGGCGCGGGGCCTCAGCCGCGCGATGCTGGTGATCGACATGCCCTTCGGCAGCTACGAGGAAAGCCCCGCGCAGGCGTTCCGCAACGCCGCCCGGCTGATGCGCGAGACGGGGGCCGTGGCGGTCAAGCTGGAGGGCGGGCAGCACATGGCCGAGACCATCGCCTTCCTGGTGGCGCGCGGCGTGCCGGTGATGGCGCATATCGGCCTGACGCCGCAATCGGTCAACACGCTCGGGGGTTACAAGGTGCAGGGGCGCGGCGACGGGGCCGCGCGGCTTCTGGCGGATGCGCGCGCGGTGGCCGAGGCCGGCGCGTTCTCGGTGGTGCTGGAAAAGCTGCCCTCGGCGCTGGCCGACCGGATCACCGGTGCCATCGACATTCCCACGATCGGCATCGGCGCGGGCGCGGGCTGTGACGGGCAGGTGCTGGTGGTCGATGACATGCTGGGGCTGTTCACGGCCTTCAAGCCGAAATTCGTCAAGCGCTACGCAGAGTTGGGCGATGCGGGCGAAGCCGCCATCGCGGCCTATGCCCAAGAGGTGCGGGAGGGGACGTTCCCCGCGCCCGAGCACGGATTCGCCGAGGAGGCGCCGAAGTGAGCGCACCGATCCTGCGCCGCCTCGACGATCTGCGCGCCGCCACCCGGCCCTGGAGCCGGGAGGGCGCGCGCATCGGCGTGGTGCCCACCATGGGCGCGCTGCATGACGGGCACCTGTCGCTCGTCGCCGCCGCCAAGGCGGTTTGCGACCGGGTGATCGTGACGATCTTCGTCAACCCCAAACAATTCAACAACCCCGCCGATCTCGAGAACTATCCGCGCACCGAAACCGAGGATGCGCGCAAGCTCGAACGCTTCGGCGTGGATGCGCTCTGGGTGCCGGATGCGGACCAGATGTATCCGCGCGCCTTCGCCACCACCGTCTCGGTCGCGGGCCTCACCGACGTGATGGAGGGCGCGTTCCGCCCCGGTCACTTCGACGGGGTGGCCACGGTGGTGACCAAGCTCTTTACCCAGACGGACGCGACGGACGCGTTTTTCGGCGAGAAGGATTTCCAGCAGCTTCTGGTCGTGCGGCGCATGGCCGCCGATCTCGACCTGGGCGTGACGGTGCATGGCTGCCCGACGATCCGCGATATCGACGGGCTGGCACTGTCGTCACGCAACCTGCTGTTGTCGGACCGCGCGCGCACCACCGCGCCGCGCCTGCACGAGGAGATGGAGGCGATTGCCGAAGGCCTGCGCGGCGGCGGCGATTTCGCGGCCTTGTGCGCGCGTGCGGCGGCGCGGCTGGAAAAGGCGGGGTTCGCCCGCGTCGATTACCTCGACCTGCGGGCCGAGGACGACCTCGCCGCGCTCGACGCGCCCGACCGCCCGGCGCGGCTCTTTGCCGCCGCATGGCTCGCCGGGGTGCGGCTCATCGACAATATCGCCGTCACCTGAACCGCGCCGCCGAAAGTGACGCGACGTCATGGGCCTTTCGTCGGCAAAGGTAAGGATTCCCTTACGGGACAGACGCGGATTTTTTCCCCATGCCGGTGCTGTCGGAAACGCGCGGCATTGCGTTGGTCAAGAGTGTCCCGAGTGACGGTACCCGGCGCGCCACCACTCACGTCTGTTGTGTGCCAGTAGGCCCCGGTGGAAACACCGGGGCCGTGTTGCCTTCAGCCGAAGCGCTCGACCCAGGCGGGCAAGGGATCGCCCGGCATCGGCGCGGCCGCATGGACCGCGCGGGCGATGGCGCGGGCCATGGTGCAGGCGGCGGCATGGCCCAGCATCACCTGCGCGGGCAGATCGGGCGCAGGCCGCGCGCCGGTCGCGGCGGCAAAGATCAGGTCGCCATCCATCAGCGTGTGCGACGGCAAGAGCGCGCGGGCGAACCCGTCATGCGCCGCCGTGGCGAGGCGGTTGCATTGCGCCTGAGTGAGGGCCGCATCGGTGGCGATGATCCCGATGGTGGTGTTGGCGTGCTGCGCCAGCTTGGTGGGCGCGGTCATCGGATCGGGGGGGTGCGGGGCGGGACCGAGGCCGCCGAACTCGCCGCCGATCTCGAAAGGTGCGGCCCAGAATTGCGGCCCCTCGCCCACCGTGGCCGAGCCGAGCGCATTGACGGCCACCAGCGCGCCCACCGTGCTGCCATCCGGCAGGATCGCGGAGGCCGAGCCAAGCCCGCCCTTGAGCGTCGCCGTGGTGGCACCCGTGCCTGCCCCCGTGCTGCCGATCTCGAACGCGTCCGACGCCGCCTCCAGCGCGGCGCGGCCAAGCGCCTTGTAGGGGTTGTCAGACCAGTCCTTTTCGCCTCCGTTCAACAGATCAAAGAGGATCGCGCCCGGCACGATGGGCACACACACATCCCCCACCGCAAAGCCGCGCCCCATCTCGCGCAGGCCGTCGGCCACGCCCGAGGCGGCATCGAGGCCAAAGGCAGACCCGCCCGAGAGTACCAGCGCATCGACCTGCTCGACCACCCGGTCGGGGCTGAGCAGATCGGTCTCGCGCGTGCCGGGCGCGCCGCCCATCACATGCACGCCCGCCGTAAAGGGCGCATCGGCCACCAGCACCGTCACGCCCGAGCGCAGGCGCATATCCTGCGCGTTGCCCACGCGCAGCCCCGCCACATCGGTGATCAGGTTGCGCGCGCCCGCCTGCGTTTTCATGCCGCAAATCTCCAATCCTGTCGCAAACGATCTTGCCAGAGCGCGCCGGATAGGCAAGGACAGGCATCAGGCCCGGGCGATGGCGTCGCCCCGATCAGGGCCTTTCCCAACAGTCCTGAACGCCGGGACCTTCTTTTGCAAGGAGGGTCGCTATGACTGCACGTCCTGAATTTTATCGTTTCCACAATGGCGAAAAGGCCCCGCTGCCCTTTGCCATATCCGAATACGAGGCGCGCGTCGCGGGCCTGCGCGCGATCATGCAGGAGGCGGGGGCGAGCGCCGCCGTCCTCACCTCGATGCACAACATCGCCTATTACTCGGGCTTTCTCTATTGTTCCTTCGGGCGGCCCTATGGCCTTGTCGTCACCGAAACCGACTGTGTCACGATCAGCGCGGGCATCGACGCGGGGCAACCGTGGCGGCGCTCATTCTGCGACAACATCACCTATACCGACTGGCAGCGCGACAATTTCTGGCGCGCGGTCCGCGAGGTGGCAGGCGAGGGCGGTGTCGTGGCGTATGAGGGCGATCACCTGACGCTGATGCAGCGCGACAAGCTGGAGGATTTCCTGAGGCCGCTGACGATGGTGGACGTGGCCCCGGCCACGATGCGCCAGCGGATGCGCAAATCCGGGGCCGAGATCGCGCTTATCCGGTCCTGCGCGCAGGTGGCGGATGTGGGCGGCTATGCCATCCGCGACGCGGTGAAGGTGGGCGCGCGCGAGATCGACGTGGCCATGGCGGGGCGCGACGCGATGGAGGCGGAGATCGCGAAACGCTTTCCCGAGGCCGAGTATCGCGACACATGGGTGTGGTTCCAGTCGGGCATCAATACCGACGGCGCGCATAACCCGGTGACGGCGCGCGCCATCGAGCGCGGCGATATCCTGTCGCTCAACACCTTTCCGATGGTGTCGGGCTATTACGTGGCGCTGGAACGCACGATGTTCGCCGGAGAGGTGGACGCGGCCAGCCGTGCCATCTGGGAGGCCAATGTCGCCGCCCATGAATACGGCATGTCGCTGTTGAAACCGGGGGTGAGCTGCGCCGAGGTCACGCATCGGATCAACGCGTTTTTCGAAGAGCGCGACCTGCTGCAATACCGCACCTTCGGCTATGGCCACAGCTTTGGCATCCTGAGCCATTACTATGGCCGCGAGGCGGGGCTGGAACTGCGCGAGGATATCGACACGGTGCTGGAGCCGGGCATGGTCATCTCGATGGAGCCGATGCTGACGCTTGGCGCGGGACAGCCCGGCGCGGGTGGCTACCGCGAGCACGATATTCTGGTGATCACCGAGGACGGCAACGAGAACATCACCGGCTATCCCTATGGCCCGGAGTTCAACGTCGTCGGCTGAACGACTGCGGGGCGGCACTGCGCCGCCCCGCACGCTCTGTCAGGCGAGGTGATCGACCACCTGCAGATGCTGCGCGAGGTGGCCGACCTCGCCCAGGTAGCGTTCCACGAGTTTCGGGTCGTGCGGCGCGGGGCTGACGCCTGCCGGGATCTCGCGGTTCAGCACCGATTCGACGGCCAGCGAGACCGGGATGGACACCAGCCGCGCCATCGCCGTGCCGCGGTCGTCGCCCCAGGCATCCATCACGTAAGTCTTGTGCCAGACCGGTTGCCCGGCCTTTTCGGCCTTGAGATCGACGCAGAGCACGACGCGATCCGGCTCGCCCTCGTCATAGGCATGCTCTTGCCAGAACTGATCCGACATCTCCTTGAGCCGCGCGTCGCCCGCCGCGCCCTCCAGCGTCTCGATCTCGGCAAAGATGTCCTTCCACGCCTCGGCCCAGCCATTCAGCCGCAGCGTGCCGCGCACGAAATCCCTGATCCGCCAGTCGGGATCGAACCGGTAATCGGCGATGAAGGGGATCGAATCGCGGTTGGGGTAGACCTCGAAGGTCTCAGGTGTCGGCAGCGGCGCGTCATAGGTCGAGAGCGCGTCCCAGGGCCGCGCGACGTTGAGTTCCGAGAAATCGCGGATCGAGCGCGAGGGCGAACGCAGCGCCTTGAGCACGCCGAGGGGCGACCAGCTGAACTTGTAGCGGAAGGGGTTGGGCACCTTGGGCACCCCGCCGCAATAGGAGGTGAACGACAGGTCGTTGGCCGCGTCGAACGCGCCCGCGGCGCGATAGTCGGCCACGAGGTGATGCGCCATCAGGTGGTCTATGCCGGGATCGAGGCCGATCTCGTTGACGAGGCACAGGCCCTTGTCGCGCGCGGCGGCATCGAGCGCCCGCATCTCGGGGGCGATGTAGGAGGACGAGACGAAATGCGCGCCCTTCTCAAGGCAAAGTTCCGCAAGCGGTACATGCCAGTCGCCGGGCAGCATCGAGACGACCACATCGCCGGGCTTTAGCACCTCGGCGAGGGCGTCCTTGTCGAAGGCGTGGATAGTGTTGGTCAGGTCGCCCACGGCCGCCTGTGCCTTGTCGGTCGAGCGGTTCCAGACGGCCACGTCATGGCCCGCCCCGATCAGCCGCCGCAGGCCGGGAATCGCCGAAAGGCCGGTGCCGCACCAGTGAATCGTCATGTCTCAGACCTCCTTGATATGGGTGTCGAATATGGCCCGCGCCCGGCCCCACACGCCCGCGTCGAAGCTATCGAGCGTCGCGAGATGGGGCAGAAGCTGCGCCGCGAAATCCTCGGAGGACTCGCGCGGCAGGAGCGAGGGCAGGTTGTCGATGGCCATCACGTCGAGCGGCGGGGCGTCGTGCACGCGCAGCGCAGGCTCTGCCCATGTGGTGGCGCGGTCATAGACCGGCACCGGGTTGTAATCGCTGTCGGGGTCACAGGCCACGTCGCCGATCACGCGCAGGCGGCGGGGCTGCGTCAGCGCGGATTTCGGAACGAAAACCGGCGTGCCGGGGCGCGCGAGGATGCAGTTGATGAAAAGCGCGTGGTCGAGGATCTCGGGGAAGGGCCCGCCGCTCGCGGTCTCGGCCATGTCCCATTTCGTGACGGTCACGCCCATGGCCGCGCACAGATCGCTCGCCCCGGTGCCGACACGGCCAAGCGCGCCGATGACGATGGCGGTCGGGCGGCCCCCGCCTACCGCGTCCAGTTGTGCGCCGAGCGTCGCGAGCAGCGCGTCGCGACCCGCGAAGGTGGCCACCGGCGGGCAGGTGCCGCCGCCCTGTTGCGCGGCCCAGGACATCAGCGACACCGCCGCCCCCGCATAGCCCGCCCAATAGCCGAAGGCGGCGACGCGGCGCCCGTCCTCGTCCACCAGGTATTCCAGATCGTAGAGCGTGCCGCCGCCGGCCTTGAACCGCTCCAGCAGGCGCTTGCCTGCGTGTTGCCCCTTGAAGGCATGGCCGAACATGATGTGGCGATGCGGCAGGGGCGTGCCGTCCTCGGGCAGTTCCTTCAGCCCGAAGATGATCGCGTCGGCGGGGGCGGAGGGCCATGACGCCTCGCCCGCGATCTCGCAGCCAGCGTCGCGATAGCCGTCAATCGGAATGGCGCGGTTGCGGCTTTCCTCCACCGTCACGCGGATGCCCTTGGCGATCAGCGCCGCCGCCCCCTCGGGCGTCAGCCCGACGCGTTCCTCGTTGGGCCGCTGCTCGGCCCGGACCCAGAGATGTGTCATGCGGCAGCCCTCAGATCATGTCGTCGGCGATGACCTGCGCCACAGAGGTGCGGCCGCGCATCGCCTCGATGAAGGCCACGATCCTGGGGAAATCCGCCACGCGCACGCCGTCCCCCTCCAGCCAGTTGCAGGCGACGTAGAGATAGGGGTCGGCCAGCGAGAAGGTCTCGCCCAGAACGAACGGGCCCTTGAGAACATGGTTTTCCACATAGGTCGCGCTGTCGGTCATGGTCTGCACCGACTTGGCCTTCATGTCGTCGAACGAGCTTTGCTGATCGGCCCAGCGGTGGCCGCGCATCTTGTGGGCGTGGTTCACATGCATGGTCGAGGCGAGATAGCACATCGCCTCGCGCATCCGCGCGGCCTGCCAGGGATCGGACGGACGCAGCCCGGCAGACGGCGCGAGATCGGCGATATGGTCGAGGATCGCCGCCGTCTCGGTCAGGATGCCCTGATCGGTCACGAGCGCGGGCACGCGCCCCTTGGGGTTGATCGCGTGATAGTCGGGCCGCGTCTGCTCGCCCGCCTTGAAATCGAGCCGCACCGGCTCGAAATCCAGCCCCGCCTCGTGGAGCGCGATGGCGGTGGCGATGGCGATGGTACCTCTTGCGTAATAGAGTTTCATTGCGCGTGTTCCCTGTCTCAGATGAAGGTGCGGGCATGGGCCCGGTCCGGTGCGTCGAGATGCGGCGTGGCGTTGAACGCCCCCACCATCAGCATGTCATGGACGTGGTGGACGCGGTGCAGCGAGCTGTTCATCACCTGCAGCATGACCTTGCACATGCCGCCGGTATCAAGGCCCAGCGCGTGGCGCATCGCCATGCCGATCACGCCGCCCGAGGTGACGACCAGCACCCGCCCGCCCTTGCCCGACAGATCGTCGAGCAGGTCCGTCACGCGGGCGGAAAAGCTGTCGTAGCTTTCGGGCAGCCCATCGAGATTGCCCTGCGCCCAATGCTCGATGACGCGCGGCAGGTAGCGCGCGAACTGCGTGGCGTCCTGCGGGGCGGGGATGCCGTGCTGCGCCTCGACCGCCTGCGCGAGCGCGAAATAGCTGAGCTCGTCGAGCCGCGCATCCACATCGCCGCCACCATAGCCCATCGCCTCCGCCGTGCCCCGCTGCCGGGCGAGCGTGCCGGTGATGACACGGTCGAAATGCGGATCGGTCGCGCGCATGTGCGCGCCGAGCCAGTCCGCCTGCTGCACGCCCAGGGGCGACAGCCGGTCATACCCCGCCTCGTCGGTCGCCTTGTTGTTGGCCTGTCCGTGGCGCACCAGAACGATCTCGGTCACGCGTCCCCTCCCCGTCTTGCGCCGCGACGTTAGCGCCCCGCGCGACCGGGCGAAAGGTGCCACGACCCGATTTCCGCACCCGCGCAATTCCTGTTGCGCCCCCTGCCCGCCTCGGTTAAAGCGGCACCGGTCCCGCCGCGCCATGCTCGGCCCGCGGGCCCAAGGTGGCCGCTGTAGCTCAGCTGGTAGAGCACGTCATTCGTAATGATGGGGTCGGGGGTTCGAGTCCCTTCAGCGGCACCACTTTTCCTCCAGACCCGTCAGGTTTCCCGCGCAGGCACCGAGGTCCGCGCCGGTCGATTCGAGGCGTGCGGCGCGTGGGCGGGAGGGGCGATGCGGGGCTTGCGGCATGATGGCGCAGATGATGCTCCCTGTCGCGCCGGGCGGGGTGCCTGCAGCGGCCCCGGCCCGCCTTGTCGCGCGGTGCATGACAGGCCCGGAGACAGGCCCGCAGACGCCCTGCGCGGCGTCCCTGCGCAAGCGGCGCGACCGTGCAACCGGTCAGGGAATGCGCCCGCGCCTCGGCGGACGGGTGATGCAACTGGGACACAAGCCCTCCCCCGTTGTTGTTTCGCTTGGTGAAATTGCTTGAAAGCAACGGAGTTTTAAGCAACTGTGCGCACGAAACGTGTGCGGTGAGGGTGCGGTATAGAATAATTGATAAGAGTGCCTCAGTGTACGCAGAATTTCGTTTGCCTGTTGTGTCTGCCCGTGATCCGTGCATGACTGAAATGACTGTCCAATTTTTAGGTGGAATCATGAAGAAAACAGCGATTTTTCTTTTTGCCGGGGCATCGCTGGCGGCTTGCGCGCAGCCCGAGCCCATTGATCGCTGCGAGGCCTACGAGGTGGAATCCCTCAAGGGTGCCCCGCTGATGGATCCACCGGTTGGATACGATTGCGAGCCGGTCCCGCTTCCTCCTGTCGTCCCCCCTCTCGACGTCGATCCCGACGGGCGTGATACGCAGCCCAACACGCCGCCGGGCACTCCGCCCGGTACACCGCCCGGTGGCGGCGGTGGCGGTGGCGGCGGCGGCTCTGCCGGCGGCGGCGGCGGCGGTGGTACCGGCGGCGGTGGCTCTGCCGGCGGCGGTGGCGGCGGCGGAACCGGCGGCGGTGGTGGCACCGGCGGCGGCAGCGGAGG
>ENA-ORCV01001071-ORCV01001071.1-marine-metagenome-genome-assembly--contig:-NODE-1071-length-10899-cov-2.899187_pt1 | contig 10899 bp, 11 predicted proteins | sample MGYA00237779_ERZ508509 | MGnify/ENA primary metagenome ERZ508509 (study PRJEB26180, sample SAMN06268772) | marine metagenome | isolation source: Bioluminescent Bay, La Paraguera, Puerto Rico | place... | reverse complement strand
TCTGATCGGGCTATCCGGCGAAACGCGCCTCCGGCACGCCCTTTATGCCAAGATCGTAGATCGCGAACAGCGAGCCGCGCAGCACGCCGTCGCCGGGGAACCGCGGCAGCGGCGGCTTGGCCATCGAGGTGACGTAGAGCACATCGAGGTCCGGCCCACCGAACATGACGCTGGTGACCTTCTTGACCGGCATGTCGATGATCCGCTCGACGCTACCGTCGGGGGCATATCGAACCAGCTTGCCGTCATAGACCTGGGCGTTCCACAGGCAGCCCTCGGCGTCGACCGTGGAACCGTCGGCGGCCCCGCCGCCCGAGGTATCGACTGTCGTGAAGGTGCGCCGGTTCGAGACGTTGCCGGTGTCCTGGTCGTAGTCGTAGGCCCAGATCTCGCCGGACCAGGTGTCGGCGAAATAGAACGTGTTGCCGTCCGGGCTCCAGCACGGGCCGTTGGAGACGACGATCTTCTCGTCGAGCTTGTGCAGCGACAGGTCCGGGTCGAGACGGTAGAGCGCGCCGTTCGGCCCGTCCTCCATCGTGTCCATGGAGCCGGCAACGAAGCGGCCGCGCTTGTCCACCTTGCCGTCGTTGAGGCGATTGGCTTCCATGCCCGGTTCCGGATCGACGATCAGTTCGCAGTCGCCGGTCTTGAAGTCGAGGAAGTGGAAGCCGCGCGCCAGCGAGACGACCGCACCGCCGCCCTTGCGAAGCGCCATCGAGCCGATCTTCATCGGCACGTCCCAGGAGCGCACCTCGGCTCCGTCGGCGGTGCAGCGGAACACGCGTCCGTCGAAGGAGTCGATCCAGTAGAGCCGCTGCTCGTCGACATCCCAAAGCGGCCCCTCGCCCAATGTGGTCTTGACGTCGACCAGAACCTCGATGCGCATGGTTTTCTCCGTTCAATCCAGTGTCGCGTTTGCGTATGCGGTGCCATTGTTCGAGGCGCCTTGCTCCGCAAAGCTCCTCACCATGAGGTTTTTCGTGTGACGCGGCCCCGAGGCTCCGCGGGAATACGGTTGCAATCCTCTCCGCTCATCCCCTCGAAAGCGGGGACCCAGCGCAAAGATCCCGCGCCGCCGCCGCTTCTGGATTCCCGCTTTCGCGGGAATGAGCGAGTGAGAGTGGAACAGGATACCGTAACAATGGGGCAGGCTCGGCGAGACCATCGGTCTCAGCCCGCAAAACGCGGTTCGGGCAACCCGGTCACGCCGAGGCCGTGCACGGCGAAGACGCCGCCGGCTTCCCGCTCCAGCGGTGCGCCGCGGCCGGGCACGGTGCGCGCCATCGACGTGACATAGGCAATGTCGAGATCCGGCCCGCCGAAGATCACGCTGGTCGCGTAGTCGACCGGCAACTGCACGACCCGGTCGAGCCGGCCATCGGGATCAAACCGCACGAGGCGACCGGCATAGACTTCAACACTCCAGACATGGTTCTCGGCATCGACCGTCGCCCCGTCAGGAAAGCCGCGCAGACCGGTATCCTTGAAGTTGCAGAAGGTGCGCTTGTTGGAAATCGCACCCGTCGCGATGTCGTAGTCGTAGGCGGAAATCGACCGTGTGTAGCTGTCGGCGAAATAGAATATCCTGCCGTCGGCGCTCCAGCACGGGCCGTTGGAGCAGATGATGCCGTCCTCGAGCTTGTGGACCGACCGGTCCGTATCGAGCCGCCACAGGCTCGCCAGCGGATCGCTCTCGCCGTAATCCATGGAGCCGGCGAGAAACCGGCCCTGCCGGTCAACCTTGCCGTCGTTGAGGCGGATGCGCGGCTCGTCGGCATTGGTGTCGGCGATCTTCGCGCAGCCGCCGGTGTCGAAGTCGAGCGTGTAGAAGCCGTCGCGCAGCGAGACGATCGCCCCGCCTTGTTCGCGCAGCGCCATCGAGCCGATGTGCTCGGGCACGTCCCAGTGCCGGCGCTCTCCGCCCGCGACGTCGCAGCGGTGCACCTTCTTGCCGAGGCTGTCGATCCAGTAGAGCCGTTGCTCGCCGACATCCCACAGCGGCCCTTCGCCGAGATCGGCCCGGGCGTCGATCAGAAGCTCGATGCGCAGCATTCCGCCCCTCCTCAGAACGCGACCTTGTCGCCGCCCTTGAGCTGCAGGATCTCGCGTGCCTCGTCGGGAGACGCGAGTTCGAGGCCGAGGCCCTCGACGATCTTTCGGGCCATCCGCACCTGGTCGGCACTGGAGGTGGCGAGCTTGCCCTTGCCGGCCCACAGCGAGTCCTCCAGTCCGACGCGGATATTGGCGCCCATGGCGGCGGCCTGGGCGGCAACGCGGAACTGGGCCGAACCCGCACCCAGCACCGACCAGCGGTAGTCGTCGCCGAACAGCCGGTCGGCAGTGCGCTTCATGTGGATGACGTCTTCGGGATGCGTGCCGATGCCGCCGAGGATGCCGAACACCGACTGGACGAAATAGGGCGGCTTGACGAGGCCGCGATCGGCGAAATGCTTCAGATTGTAGAGATGCGCGATGTCGTAGCACTCGAACTCGAAGCGCGTGTCGTTGTCGTAGCAGGTCTCAAGAATGTACTCGATGTTCTTGAAGGAGTTGCGGAAAACGAGATCGCGCGTCGACTCGAGATGCTCGCGCTCCCAGTCGAACTTGAAGTCCTTGTACTTCTCCAAGAGCGGAAACAGGCCGAAATTGATCGAGCCCATGTTGAGCGAGGCGACCTCCGGCTTGAAGGTCGCCGCCGGCCGGACGCGCTCCTCGACCGTCATGTAGGGGCTGCCGCCCGTCGTGATATTGATCGCCGCGTTGGTCGACTGCTTGATGCGCGGCAGGAAGCGGGCGAAGGCCTCGGGCGTCTGGTCCGGCTTGCCGGTCTCGGGATCGCGGGCGTGCAGATGCAGGATCGCCGCACCGGCCTCGGCCGCGGCCACCGCATCGGCGACGATCTCGTCGGGCGTGATCGGCAGATGGGGCGACATGGTCGGCGTGTGAATCGCGCCCGTGCAGGCGGTGGTGATTATGACTTTGCCTTTGACGGCCATTGCAGTGCCTTTCCCTTCGGTATCCCGAATTCTCAGTTTCCGATGTCCTTATCGGCGCGCCGCTTATGCGCGGCAAGTGCCATCAGCCTGCGGTCGCGCCAGACCTGCCGGTCCTTGAGCCTGTCCCCTGGCAGCGCCTTGCGCCTGTCGCCCTCGACCTCGTCCATCACCGGACCGACCCAGTCGACGCGCTCGTACTGGGAGGGATGAATGCGCTCGTAGATCGACTGGTAGCGTTCGGCATAGTCGCGCACGCCACCCGGTGCGTTCAGGTCGATGGTCTCGAACGGCCCCATGAACGACCAGCGCAGCGCCAGTCCCTCGCGGATGCCGATGTCGACGTCCTCGATCGAGGCATAGCCCGACGCGACCAGCCGGAACGCCTCTTCCAGAAGCGCGCCCTGCATCCGGTTCATGACGAAGCCGTCGAGCTCCTTCTTCATGACGATCGGCGCGTGGCCGGCCGCACGCAGGAACTCCGCCGTACGCGTCATCGCCTCCTCCGAGGTCCAGGGCGCGGGAACGACCTCGGCGGCGGGGACCAGATAGGGCGGGTTGATGGGATGGACGACGAGGCAGCGGGCGCGGCCTTTCAATCCTTCGGTGAAGGAGGACGGCAGCAGCGCAGATGTCGAACTTGCAAGGATCGCATCGTCGGGCGCGGCCTCGTCCAGCATGGCGAAGACCTTGCGCTTGATGTCGAGGTCTTCCGGCGTGTTCTCCTGGACATGCTCGACCCCGTCCATCGCCTCGGCGAGATCCGCGGCGGCCGACATGCGGCTGCGGACCTCGTCGGGCGTGGCGCCGTTCAGCAGGTCGTTTGCGGCCAGTTCAGGCAGCACCCCGTCGATATAGTCGAGCGCGGCCGCCGGCGCGGAGGCTTCCGCATCCCACAGCGCCACGTCGTGGCCGGCCCGGGCGTAGCTGATTGCCCAGGCCCTGCCGACGAAACCGCTGCCGATGATCGCGACTTTGGACATGACGGCTCCTTAAATGCTCCAACCAGTCGATTGGAAAACGGACCTCAACAACCCCTTCCGCTTATTCCCGCGAACGCGGGACTCCAGCGTCAGAACCCGGCGCAGCCGCCGCTTCTGGATCCCCGTTTTCACGGGGATGAGCGGAGGTGCAATAAAGCCTAGCATCGCTGATGCCTCACAGCGTCTCGACGTTGCGGTCGACGCCGATGGACTCGCCGGAAATGCTCTCGCCCGGCTTCGAGAACAGGAAGGCCACCGTATTGGCGACGTCCTGGTTGGTCACCATGCGGCGCATCGAGATGCGGTCGAGATAGGTCTTTTCCATTTCCGCGTAGGAGACGCCGACCTGGTCGGCGCGGGCCTGGATGACTCCGGTCATGCGCGGACCCTCAACGATCCCCGGCAGGATGGCGTTGACCCGGATGTTGCTCGGGCCGAGCTCCTTGGCGAGCGAGTTGGTCAGGCCGATGATGCCGAACTTTGCCGAGGAATATGGGGTGCGGAAGGCATAGCCGAAGCGGCCGGCGGCCGACGACATGTTGACGATGGAGCCGCCGCCCGCCGCCCTGATCATCGGCACCGCGCGGCGCGCGCACAGGAACTGGCCGGTCAGGCAGACATCGATGCAGCGGCGCCATTCGGCCGGATCGATCTCGTCGACACCGCCGGTCGGGCCGGCGATGCCGGCGTTGTTGACCAGCGCATCGAGCCCGCCGAGTGTTCCCGACACATCGTCGAAAAGCCGGTCGACGGCGGCTTCGTCGGAAACGTCCACTTTGCTTGCCCCGGCGCCGGGATGCGTGGCTGTAAAATCGGCGAGGAACTCGTCGGAGACGTCGCAGATATGCACCTTCGCGCCGTAGGCGATCAGCGTGTCGGCGATCGCCCTCCCGATCCCCGAGGCGCCGGCGGTGATGACGACACGCTGGCCCTCCAGTCCGGCATTCAAGGGTGCGACGCTCTCCGCCTGGGCACTCATGCTGACATCTCCCGCAGTTCAGAAGTCATGATTTCCGGTCCCTCAGCGCGATCACCGCGCCGAGCACGACGAGCCCGTACAGGATCGCCCGTGTGGCGTAGGGCAGCGTTGTCCCGGCGAGCAGCGTCTGCAGGCCCGTAAGCAGCAGGACGCCGCCGAGCATGCCGAGATAGTGTCCGCGCCCGCCGGTGATCAGCGCGCCGCCGACCACGACGACCGCGATCGACGGCAGCAGGTATTCGTCGCCCATGCCGAGGCTTGCCTGTCCGGAAAACCCGGTGAGCAGCGAGCCCACCAGCGCCGCGCAGAAGCCCGACAGCATGTAGACGAGCACAAGTGTCCGGCCGACCTTGATGCCCGACAGTTCCGCCACCCGCACGCCGTTGCCGATGCCGTAGACGCGGCGGCCGAATGGCGTGCGCCCGAGCAGCACGACGGCGAAGACGACGAAGGCGACGATGAAGAACACGACCGGGGTGATCCCGAAGATCTTGGCGGTCATGAAGGCGCGCAGCATCGGCGAGGAGAAGCCGTCCGGCGTGCCGCCCGAATAGATCAGCGCGAGGCCCTGCAGGATGCCGTTGGTGGCAAGCGTCATGACGATCGGCGACAGGCCGAGGAAGACGATGCCGAGCCCGTTGACGATGCCGATCAGGCAGCCGACGACCAGCACGATCGGCAGCGCGTAGATGAGGGCCGCGTCCGATCCCTTGACCATGCCGGCGAGCAGGATGCCGCAAAGCGCGATCGTCCACGGCACCGACAGATCCAGACCGCCGGTCAGGATCACGGTGCCCTGCCCCAGCGCCAGAATGGCCAGGAACGAAGATAGAACGATCAGCGAATTGTAGTAGGTCCAGTTGAAGACGGCGTTGCCTAGCACGACCTCGGTGACCGCGATGACGATGACGAAGCAGACATAGGCCGGCACGGCATAGCGCAGGGTTCCGGCATTGCGGACCCAGAAGGACGGCTGCGGGCCCGCCGGCGCGGCGACGTCCCGTCCGCCCAGGCTGAGGCGCTGGACGGCGGAGCCGATCTGCCCGGGCAGACGCCCTCCGCGCCAGGCGGAGATCCGGGCGCCGGCATCGCGCAGCTGCCGGGCCAGGGTGGAGTCGCGGTTTAGCGAGGCGGCCAGCACCGCAAGGATGAGGATCAGCCCCTCGGCAATGGTCGAGTAGTAGGCCGAGACGTTCATCACCAGCAGGATGTTGACGACCATCATCAGGATATAGGCGCCGAAGATCGACCCGACGGGACCGCCGCGGCCGCCGCCCAGAACCGTGCCGCCGACGACGACGGCGGCAAAGATCTGCAACAGCATCGGATTGCCGATGAGCGGGTCGGCGGAGCCGGTCTGGCCACTGATGAACACGCCGGCGAGACCATAGAAGCCGCCGGCCAGCACATAGACGAAGAACAGGACCCAGGTTGAGCGCACGCCGGCGGACCGGGCGGCGTCGGGATCGCTGCCGACCGCGTAGATCGCCGTGCCGAACCTCGTGCCCTTCAGCCATAGCCAGAACAGGATGATGACGCCGAGCAGGACGATCGGCATGGGCAGCCATTCGGAAATCGCGTCGCCCACGTAGATACCGAGCGACGGCGCGACGAACCCGCCGGGCTTGTCCATGATCAGCAGGGTGATCCCCTGCACGATGAACATGGTGGACAGCGTGACGACGATTGGCTGCAGACGCAGGAAGGCGACGAAGAAGCCGTTGAAGGCGCCTGTCAGAACACCGATGCCGATGCCGACCGCCGTCCAGTAGAACAGGCCCGCATCCGGCTGGCCCATGTCGTAGCTGGACGCGAGCACAACATTGACCAGCGAGATGACCGCCCCGGCGGACAGGTCGAAACCGCCAGACAGGATGACGAATGTCTCGCCGATGGCGGCGATCGCAAGCGTCGCGCCGCCGGACGACAGGTAGCTGACCTCGAAATAGGTGACCGGTCCCGGACTGATCAGGTCGGAAAACATAAACAGTGCGGCGAACACCGCAATCGCGATGAGCGTGCCGCGATGCCGGCCGATCCTGAGCGAGCGCAACCAGCCCGATCCGGTGGCGGTACCGGTTGCCGCGATCTCACTCATGCCACCTGCTCCGCGCTTTCGGAATCGCCGCCGAGCGCAGCGCGGACGATCGCCCGCTCGCTCAGGTCCGCCGCATCGATCTCCTCGGCGACGCGCCCGCCGTACAGCACCATGACCCGGTCGGCGAGGTGCACGAGTTCGGGGATCTCGGTGGAGAAGAACAGGATCGTGCCGCCGGCCTCGACATATTCGCGCATCAGCACGTAGAGCTCGTGCTTGGTGCCCACATCGATTCCGCGCGTCGGGTCGAACAGGAGCAGCGCACGGCTCTCGGCCACGAGCCATTTGGCGATGGCGATCTTCTGCTGGTTGCCGCCGGAGAAGGCCCCCGCCGGGGTCCAGAGCGCCCGGCGATCCACATCTATGCGGTCGAAGACGCGGGTGATCGCGCTGTCCTCGGCATCACCGTCGATCAGGCCGAACCGCGTGAACCTGTCGATGACCGGCAGCGACGCGTTGTGCTTGCCGCTCAGCTTCAGGAACAGCGCCTCCGTCTTGCGGTCTTCGGGCACCATGCCCAGCCCGATATCGGCGCGGATGGCGTCGGCCGGCGATGTCAGCGTCACCGGCTTGCCGTCGATCGAAATCGTGCCGCCGTGGAGTTCGGCCATGCCGAAACAGGCCAGGAACATGTCGAGCTGCCCCATTCCCTGCAGGCCGGCAACGCCAAGGATCTCGCCCTTGCGCAAGGAAAAGGACACGTCGCGCAGCTTGCGGCCGGCGGACAGGTTCTTAACTGCCAGGACCTCCGGCCCGAGCGTCGGTCCGGCTTCGGGCCGCGGCGGGAAGGTCTGGGAGATGGCGCGGCCGACGATCATCTCGATGACCTCGGCATCAGAAAACTCGGCGACATCGCCGGTCGCAATGTGACCGCCGTTGCGCAGCACCGTCAGGCGGTCGCAGAAGGCCCGCACCTCGGGAATGCGATGGGATATGAACACGATGGTGACGCCGTCGGCCTTGAGCGTGGCGATGACGTCGCCGAGCCAGTCGACGTCGCGGCCGGTCAGCGTCGACGTCGGCTCGTCGAGCAGCAGGATGCGCGGCTTGCGATAGATGGCGCGGGCGATCTCGATCTTCTGCTGGACGGCGAGATCGAGGTCGCGCACCTCGTCCTCAAGATCGATGCCGGAAATGCCGTAGCGGGCGAAATGCGCGGCCACGTCGCGGGCGGCCTGGTGGCGGCGCACCATGCCGACGGGGCCGACGGGCGCGTAGGGCAACAGCATGTTGTCGAGGACGGTCAGGTCCTTGACGAGGGTCATTTCCTGGAAGGCCGTCTCGATTCCGAGCCGGTGGGAGACGCGCGGCGAACTCAGGCGCGCGGCTTCTCCAAAGATCTCGAAGCCCCCGGAATCCGGCTCGATCAGCCCGGACAGCAGCTTGACGATGGTCGACTTGCCGGCGCCGTTCTCGCCGAGCAGCGCGTGGACGCTGCCCGCGTCGATGTGGAAGGACACATCGTTGACGGCGACCGTTGCGCCGAATGCCTTGCGCAGGCGCTCGGCCCGGACCGCCGGAACCGGTCCGTGCGGCCCCGATCCCTGCGGCACTGAATGTGACGTGGCGGACATGCGCCGGAATTCCCTGCCCTGGAAGACGTATTGCCGACCCGCGGTCGGCCGATGCGGCCAGCCAATTTTGGCCAGGGCCGCACCGTACCGCCGGATTACCCGGGGCCGAAGTCGCCGGCACAGGAGGAGCGGTGCCGACGTCTCCGGTCCCGGCTCAGGTGTCTAGAGTTCCGGCTGGCCGACGAGAGCGGCGTTCAGGCCGATCTCGGGGGTCTCCTCGGAGAAGATCGAGGCGAACCAGCCCGGATTGACGACGATCGACGGCAGGAAGGCGTTGCAGCCGTCCTTCATCTCCTGCCAGGTGCCTTCGTTGCACAGCTTGATCGTCTCGCTGGTGACAATCGGCAGTGGCAGAATGGTCGTCTTCGGGATGTCCTTGCCCTCGAGCTTCTGCACGGCGAGCTTAAGAGCCAAACCGCCGGAATAAGGCGGCGAGGCGTAGGAGATGCGCGTCGCACCCAGCGGCGCATACGGCGACGCGGCGCCTTCGACCTCGGTGCCTTCCGGCAGCATCTGGATGCGGCCGCCATTGGCGCCTTCACCGGCGCAGGGCAGCAGTTCCTCGGTCGTCTTGCCGGCTTCGAGCTGCATGGCGTTGGCCGTATAGCAGCCGACCTGCAGCCACAGGCCGTCGATGTCGTCCCAGTCGCGCGTGGCGAGGATCTTGGACAGCTCGGTGCGGGTCACCGCCTGGCTCCACATGCCGACGGCCTCGCCGACGATGTTGATATCGGGGTGCTTGGCGAAGACTTCCTTGGCCGCCTTGGTGCGCAGGGTGTCGACCGAAGTGCCCGGCACGCCGGTGAGAACGACGATGTCGCCCTTGCCGTCGAGCTGCTCGACCAGCCATTCGGCCGTCACGCGGCCGGCTTCTTCCTGATCGATGTGGACGTTGTAGGCGCACTCCTCGGTGATCTCGGCATCGTAGGCGATGACGATCACGCCCTTGGCGCAGGCGTTCTTGACGACCGAGTTCAGTGCGGTCGGCGAAATCGGGAACACGACGATGGCGTCGGCGCCGGCCTGGACCATGGCGTTGATCTGCTGGATCTGGCGCTGGGCGTTCGGCCCGGCCACCTGCACCTGCAGATCGACCTTGTCGGCCATCGATTTGTGGGCAGCCATGGCCTTGACCATGTTGGCCGCTTCGGCCTGCCAGTCATTGCCGATGTAACTCATCGACAGGAAAATCTTGTACTTGTCGTCCTGGGCCTGCGCGGTCTGAGCGGCGGCGGCCATGCCGAGGCCGACAGCGCCGACCGCTGCGTAGCGGACGAGTTTCGATATCAGTTTCATTCCTACCCTCCCGGTCGTTGGTTCCAGGACCACGGGCGACGGCCAGTTCAGTAAGGGTGCCGCGCGTCCCCTGTCCGGTTGCGCTTGCATGCGCTGTTTTGATCATAGATCATACATCAAAGATATCGCAATACCCGAGCCCCGGAATTGCAGGGATTGTTGACTTCCGCAGCGGGCCGGTGTGGAAGGTGCGCAAGGGTAACGAGGCGAGGAAATGACGAGCGCAACCATTACGCGAGCCGAGCTGCCGACGGCGACCAAGATCCCGAAGGAGACGCTGCAGGACCGCGTCTACAGGCAGCTCACCGACCTGATCCTGAACGGCGAGATCGCGCCGGGCCAACTGGTTACAATCCAGCGGCTGTCAGACGCGTTCGGGACCAGCGCGATGCCGGTGCGCGAGGCACTCAAGCGCCTGACCTCTGCCAATGTGCTGACGGTCGTGTCGGGCCGATCCATCGGCATCCCGCCGCTGACCGCCGAGCGCCTGTCCGACCTGCGCCGAGTGCGCCGCGAGGTCGAGCCGCTGGCGGCCGAATGGGCCATCGAGCAGATCACGCCGGAGAAGATCGAAGGTCTGAAAACCTGTCTGGCGGAAATGGACCGCGCCATCGCGGACGACCACATCAAGGCCTATCTGCGCGGCAACCGGGCCTTTCATTTCGGCATTTATCAGGCGTCCGGGTCTCCGGCGCTCAACGCGATCATCGAGACGCTGTGGCTGCAGATCAGCCCGTATTTCCATCTGCTCTACGATTCCGGGAACTATTCGGTCTCGAACAAGGAGCACAAGGTGATGCTCGAGGCGATCGTCGCTGACGACAAGGACGCCCTGCGGGCCAGCGTGCGGCACGACATCGATCTGGCCTACGACGTCCTGCTGGAACTCGTTCCGTAACGGCGACGGATCGCCACCGGGATTCGGCGTTCCCTGAAGTCCACCGCAAAAAGCAACGCCCCCGCACGGGTGCGGGGG
>ENA-ORCV01001068-ORCV01001068.1-marine-metagenome-genome-assembly--contig:-NODE-1068-length-10905-cov-2.553565_pt1 | contig 10905 bp, 12 predicted proteins | sample MGYA00237779_ERZ508509 | MGnify/ENA primary metagenome ERZ508509 (study PRJEB26180, sample SAMN06268772) | marine metagenome | isolation source: Bioluminescent Bay, La Paraguera, Puerto Rico | place... | reverse complement strand
ACGCCGACCGTTCTACGCGCTCCCGGCGCCGGCCGCCGGCCGTGGCAGACTGGCCGCCATGCAGCCGACGTGGGGGCCCGAAGCGGAGGCGTTCCGGGCCGTGTTTGCCGCCGACGGGGTGGCGCCGGACCGCGCCGCGATGTTCGAGGACGACCCGCGCAATCTCGCGGCCCCGCACGCGATGGGGATGCGCACCGTCCATGTCGCGCCCGAGCCGGTGCCCGCGGCGCATATCCATCATCACACCGACGATCTCGGGGGGTTCCTCGCGCGGCTGGTCTGAGCCTTTGCGCCTGCGGCGAGACGTCCCTTTGAAGGCGGCCATGCGCGGCCATAGGTGAGCGTCATGCTCAGAAATTCCATGAAAGGGATGATCATGACCGCCATCGACAGCCATGCCCACACCCATGCCGCGCCGCAGGCCACGACCGAGTCCGAGACCGCCACGGCGCTGCGCATCCTGCTGAGCGTGGCGGTGTTCGTCGCCGGATGGGCGACGAGCGTTGCGCTCTGGGGGATTCCGGGGCTTTATATCCCCGCGCTGGCGCTGGTGCCGGTCGCCTGGGGGATGCTGATCGTCATCTCGCGGGGATGAAGGCGCGGCGATGGCTGCGGAAGGGGAACGGATGACGCGCCAAGATGTCGATATCCTGATTTCGGGCGGGGGCGTGGCCGGGCTGGCGGCGGCGTCGGTTTTCGGGCAGGCCGGGTTTTCGGTGCTTTGCGTCGATCCCGCCGCGCCGGTGACCGAGCGCGAGGCCGAGGGCGCGGACCTGCGCACCACCGCCTTCCTGCAGCCGGCGCAGGCCCTGCTGGAGCGGGCGGGCCTGTGGGAGCGACTCGCCCCGCATGCGATGCCGCTGCAGGTGATGCGGATCGTCGATGCGGGAGGGGTCGAGCCCGCGCCGCGAATCGTCAAGGATTTCGACGCGTCCGACATTTCCGAGCGGCCCTTCGGCTGGAACCTGCCCAACTGGCTCTTGCGCCGCGAGATGGTGGCGCATCTGGGTGCCTTGCCGGGCGTCGGCTTTCGCCCGGGCACCGGCACCACCACGCTTCTGACCCGCGAGCGGGAGGCGCGCGTCGGGCTGAGCGACGGCACCTCGGTGCGCGCGCGCCTCGTGATCGCCGCCGACGGGCGCAATTCGCGCATCCGAGAGGCGGCGGGAATCGGCGTGAAAACAAGGCGCTACGGGCAAAAGGCGCTGGCCTTTGCCGTCACTCATCCGAGCCCGCACGAGAATGTCTCGACCGAGATTCACCGCTCGGGCGGGCCGTTCACCCTCGTTCCGCTGCCGGATTTCGAGGGTCGGCCCTCCTCGGCCATTGTCTGGATGGAGGAAGGACCGGAGGTGGCGCGGCTTGCCGCCCTGCCGGTAGAGGCGTTCGAGGCGGAGATGAATACCCGCTCCTGTCACCTCTTCGGGCCGCTTAAGCTGGCCTCGCGCCGGACGGTCTGGCCAATCATCAGCCAGGTGGCCGAGCGGATGTATGCCGAGCGCGTGGCGCTGGTGGCCGAGGCCGCCCATGTGGTGCCGCCCATCGGGGCGCAGGGGCTGAACATGTCGCTCGGCGATATGCGTGTGCTGCTGGAACTGGCCGAGGCGGCACCGGAGCGGTTGGGCGACCGCGAGATGCTCGAGACCTATCACCGCCGCAGGCATCTGGAGGTGCACGTGCGGGTCACCGGCATCGACCTGCTCAACCGCGCCTCGATGATGCGGGCGCAGCCCCTGCGCGACGCGCGTGCGCAAGCGCTCGACGCGATCTATTCCATGGCCCCGGTGCGCAAGACGCTGATGCAGATGGGGCTTGGCGCGCGCGGCTGAGCGTCAGAGCACGCGGTCGAGCACATTCTCCAGCCGGTTCAGCGCGGCGGGCACGTCGTAGAGCTTGTCGAGGCCGAAGAGACCCAGGCGGAAGGTTCGGAAGCCCTCGGGCTCGCCGACCTGCAGGGGCACACCGGCCGCGATCTGCATGCCTTCTGTGGCGAATTTCCTGCCGTTCTGGATATCGGGATCGTCGGTATAGCTGACCACCACGCCCGGCGCGCCAAAGCCCTCGGCGGCGACCGAGGTAACGCCGCGCGCCTTGAGCATTGCGCGCACGCCATCGCCCAACTCCCATTGCGCGTTCCGTAACCTCTCAAAGCCGTAATCGCGCGTCTCGATCATCGTGTCGCGGAAGGCGCGCAGCGCGTCGGTAGGCATCGTGGTGTGGTAGGCATGCCCGCCCTCCTCGTAGGTCCGCATGATCGCGCGCCATTTCTTGAGGTCGAGCGCGAAACTGTCGGACGTGGTCTCTTCGAGCCGCGCGGCGGCGCGCGCGGACAGCATCACCAGACCGGCCGAGGGCGAGGCCGACCAGCCCTTTTGCGGGGCCGAGATCAGCACGTCGACGCCGGTCGTCTTCATGTCGATCCAGGCACAGCCGCTCGCGATACAGTCGAGCACCATCAGCGCGCCCACCTCGTGCGCGGCCTCGGCCATGGCGGTGACGTAGTCGTCGGGCAGGATCAGCCCGGCGGAGGTCTCCACATGCGGGGCAAAGACCACATCCGGCCTCACCTCGCGAATCCTGGCCGTGACCTCCTCGATCGGGGCCGGGGCAAAGGGCGTGGTAGCACCATTGCCGGTCTGACGGGCCATGCAGACGGTGGTGTCTGCGGTGAACCGGCCCGCGTCGAAAATCTGGCTCCAGCGGTAGGAGAACCAGCCGTTGCGCACGATCAGCGCATTCGCGCCGCGCCCGAATTGCCGCGCCACGGATTCCATCGCGTAAGAGCCGCCACCGGGGACGAGCACCACCGCATCGGCGGCGTAGACCTCTTTCAGCATGGAAGAGATGTCGCGCATGACCTCCTGGAAAGACTGGCTCATATGGTTGAGCGAGCGGTCCGTGAACACGACCGAATATTCCAGAAGGCCGTCGGGATCGACGGTGTCGAGAAGGGCAGTCATGGGGCATCTCCTGTAGCGTTGCGCGCAGGATGCAGCGCGGCTCGGGGGATGTCCAGCCTCGCGCCTCAGCCGATCGGGCCGGGGCGGCGCTCCTCGCTCAGCAGCACGTTGGCCTCGACATTGCCCAGCCCCGGCAGCGTCATGATGCGCCGCCGCAGCACGCGCTCGAAATCGGCGATGTCGCGGGCGACGACGCGCAGGCGGTAGTCGTAGAGCCCGAGAATATGCTCGACCGTCTGCACCTCGGGGATGGCGGTGACGGCGCGCTCGAAATCCTCGAGGCTGACGCGCCCCTTGGTGGCGAGCTTGACGCCGAGAAAGACGGTCACGCCGAAACCCAGCTTTTCGTGATCGAGATCAAGGCGTTGACCCTTGATCGCGCCGCTCTCGTGCAGCTTGCGGATGCGCCGCCAGGCGGCGGGCTGCGAGAGGCCCAGGCGACGGCCGATGGCGCTGGCCGAGAGCGTGGCATCCGCGGCCAGCAGGCGCAGGATGCGCCGGTCGGTGGTGTCGAGCGCGATCACAGCGGCAGTCCCTCGTCCGACTTGATCCGCGCCACATGCATCAGCGCCTCGATATCGGCGATATGCGGCAGGCTCAGGATGGCACTGCGATACAGCTCCTGGTAATGCGCCATGTCGCGGGCGATGACCGAGAGGCGCAGATCGACACGACCGAGAAATGTTTGAATCTCAATGACCTCTGGCACGTTCCTCGCTTCGGCGATGAACTCGTCGAAGGCGCGCGGATCGGTCTTGTCGAGCGCCACGCGCAAAGACACCTCGACTTCGTAACCCAGCGCGCGCCAGTCGATCACCGCGCGATTGGCGCGGATGATGCCGCCGCTGCGCAGCCGGTCGAGCCGCCGCGCGCAGGTGGCTGGGGTGAGGCCGGTGCGCTCCGCCAGGTCCGCGGGGCCCAGATGCGGGGCGTGCTGGTATTGGCGGAGGATGCGCCTGTCGATATCGTCGAGCATGATATTCTTATCCTGTGGCCCTCTGGTGAATGATTATCCTGAATTAAAGGCAAGATCATGCGAAATATAATGCGTCTTTGCGATGCGCGCCGTCTAGGCTGCGACCATTCAACCAGACCAGAAGGAGACCGCCATGCGCGTCTATTACGATCGCGATTGCGATATCAACCTCATCAAGGACAAGAAGGTCGCCATCCTCGGCTATGGCAGCCAGGGCCATGCCCATGCGCTCAACCTGCGGGATTCGGGTGCGAAAAACGTGGTCGTCGCGCTGCGCGAAGGCTCGAAATCGGCCAGGAAGGCCGAGGCGGAGGGGCTCAAGGTGATGGGCATCGCCGAGGCGGCGGCGTGGTGCGACCTGATGATGTTCACCATGCCGGATGAGTTGCAGGGCGAGACCTATCGCAAATACGTCCATGACAATATCCGCCCCGGCGCGGCCATCGCCTTTGCCCATGGGCTCAACATCCATTTCGGCCTGATCGAGCCCAAGGAAGGCGTGGACGTCATCATGATGGCCCCCAAGGGCCCCGGCCACACCGTGCGCGGCGAGTATGTCAAGGGCGGCGGCGTGCCCTGCCTCGTGGCGATCGATACCGATGCCTCCGGCAAGGCATTGGAATTGGGGCTTTCCTACTGCTCGGCCATCGGTGGCGGGCGCTCGGGGATCATCGAGACCACGTTCCGCGAGGAATGTGAGACCGACCTCTTCGGCGAGCAGGCGGTGCTGTGTGGCGGCCTCGTGGAACTGATCCGCATGGGTTTCGAGACGCTGGTGGAAGCGGGCTATGCGCCCGAGATGGCCTATTTCGAGTGCCTGCACGAGGTGAAGCTGATCGTCGACCTGATCTACGAGGGCGGCATCGCCAACATGAACTACTCGATCTCGAACACGGCCGAGTATGGCGAATATGTGAGCGGGCCGCGGGTCCTGCCCTACGAGCAGACCAAGAAGGAAATGAAGGCGATCCTGCACGACATTCAGACCGGCAAGTTCGTGCGTGATTTCATGCAGGAAAACGCCGTTGGCCAGCCGTTCTTCAAGGGCACGCGACGGATGAACGACGCGCATCAGATCGAGGAAGTCGGCCGCAAGCTGCGCGGCATGATGCCGTGGATCAGCGCGGGCAAGCTGGTGGATCAGGAAAAGAACTGAACCCATTGACCTGAAAGGGAAAGGGCGCCCCGTCGCGGGTGCCCTTTCCAGACTCCGGAGAACCCCTTGCAGGATATCGCGCCGGTCAACTGGCTCCGGATCGGGGCGTTGGGCCTGATCTGGGGGGCGTCCTTTACCACGCTGAGCGTGGCGCTGCGCGACGTGGGGCCGTTCACGGTGGCCGCCGTGCGGATCACGCTGGGGGCTGTTTTCCTGCTCTCGCTGCTGCGGATACGGGGGCTGCGGCTGCCAGCGGCAGAGCCCGGACCGGGGCGCAAGGTCTGGGCATTTGCGTTCTGCATGGCACTGTTTTCAAACGTCATTCCCTTCTCTCTTCTGGGCTGGGCACAGCAATCCGTCGCCTCGGGATTCGCGGGGGTGTGCATGGCGGCGGTGCCGCTGCTGATCCTGCCGCTGGCGCATGTCTTCGTGCCGGGCGAGCGGATGCACCTGCGGCGCGTCGGGGGGTTCGTGCTGGGGACCGTCGGGGTGGTGGTTCTGATCGGCGCGGATGCTTTCGCTTCGACCGGCAAGGATCTGGAATCGTTGGCAAGACTGGCCTGTCTGGGCGCGGCGATGTGCTATGCGACGGGATCGATCCTGACGCGGCTGTGCCCGCCGGTGCACCTCTTGGCGCTGGCGGCGGCGGTGATGGTGCTGGCGGCAGGAATGATCGTGCCGGTGGCGCTGATCGTGGAGGGCGTGCCCAACGCATTGAGCTGGAAGGGATTTCTCGCGCTCGTTTACCTCGGTATCCTGCCTACGGGGGTGGCGCAGATCCTGCTGGTGCAGGTCACACGCGAGGCGGGCCCGGGATTCTTCGGCCTGGTCAACTACATGGTGCCGGTCTGGTCGGTGATCCTGGGCGCGCTCTTTCTCGCCGAGACGGTGCCGCCGCGGCTGTTCCTGGCGATGGCGATGATCCTCGCGGGGGTGGCGATCAGCCAATGGGGCGCACTGCGGCGGCTGTTCGCGGAGCGGCCAACCTGACGGGTCGGCGTGCGAGTCGCACGGGTCGTGGGGATAACCGTGCGGTCAGGCCGGAATCTGGCAAGTATCGGTGCAAATCCGGGGATGATGTCGGCCCCGTGGTCGCGATTCAGCAAGTGCGCACGGCGTCCCACAGGGTGAGCGCGGCGCGTGTCTGGGCCACGTCATGGACGCGCATGATCTGCACGCCCTGTCCGGCGGCCATCACCGCGATGGAGAGCGAGCCGGGCACGCGGTCGGCGGCTGTGGGCGTGCCGGTGAGGTCGCCGATGAACCGCTTGCGCGAGGCCCCGAGCAGGATCGGGCAGCCGAGCGCATGAAACAGCGATATCCCCTGCAGAAGGCGCAGGTTGTGGGCGCGGGTCTTGCCAAAGCCGATGCCGGGATCGACGGCGATGCGCCCGCGCGGGATGCCGAGGGCGGCGAGCGCCGCGACGCGCGCCGCGAGCCAATCGTAGACATCGAGCAGAACGTCGTCGTAGCGGGGATCGTGCTGCATCGTCTCGGGAGTGCCCTGCGCGTGCATGACGCAGACCGGAAGGGCATGTTGCGAGGCGAAGGGGGCGAGCGCGCTGTCGAAGGTGAAGCCCGACACGTCGTTGACGAGATTGGCCCCCGCGCGACGGGCCGCGTCGGCGACCGGGGTCTTGCGGGTGTCGATGGAGATCGGCACGGCCATGTCGGCGCGGAGGGCGGCGATCACCGGGGCAGTGCGGGCGATTTCCTGGTCAACGGGGACGGGCGCGGCCCCGGGGCGGGTGGATTCGCCGCCCACGTCGAGGATATCGGCACCCGCTGCGGTCATGGCGCGGGCATGGGCGGCCGCGGTCGCATGGTCGAAATGCTGCCCGCCATCAGAAAAGCTGTCGGGCGTGACGTTGAGAATGCCCATGAGGCGCGGTGCGTCCATCGCCATGCCCGCGAGCGGCGGGCGCGGCGCGGTGAGGCGCGCGGCCACGTCCTGGGGCAGGTCGCGGGCGGGGATCAGGCGGGGGGCTGCGTCGCGGGCGAGCACCTCGACCGTATCGAACCAGCACCAGCCGCCCGCGAGCGGCAGGGCACCCTCGGGGCGGAGCGGGTCGGTGCGGGGGATGGGGCGGTAATAGCTCATCTAGAGGCCGGAGCGCGCGATGTCCTGGATCAGCACCGGCACGCGGGAGGCCGCGGGCGGGGGCGCGCCGATGAGCAGCAGGTCCGACGCCTCGATATGGCCCGCGAACCACGCCGCGAGATCGACCGGATCATGGGTCGCGGGGGCCGGGCCTTCGACTGCGTCGAGCACGATCTTGGAGGGGGCCCAGACGCTGATCTGACCGTGTTTCATGGCCCAGTCGAGCTCGGTGCGGGTGGCGACCACGACGCAGCGGTCGTCGCGCCCGGCCAGCACCCAGGCGTTCTGTTCGAGCGCCAGCAGGTCCACGCGGCGCTGGGTCATGCGGTGGCCGGTCTGCGGTGCGGGCGTGTCGGGGTGGCCCACGCAGAGGATCACCGGCTCGGCCCGGGCCTGAAGCTGATCGAGCCAGCGCCCGAGGTTGGGCGAGGCGATGGCCGGGTTGGTGAGAAACACCACATGTGGGTGCGGCGCGGTATCGGGGGCGGCGGCGGAGGGCAGGTCGCCCGCCGCGCGCACGATCTCGACCCCGAGTGCGCCGGGGCCGCGGTCGAGCTTTTCGATGCGGACGAAGCAGCGCACCGCCTGCGGCTCCCACAGGATGCGCTCGGCGATGCGCTGGGCGAGCGTTTCGAGCAGGTTAAGCCGCTCCTCGGCGAGCGCGGCCTCGATCGCCTCGGTCACGCGGTCATAGGAGAGGATACGATCCACGTCGTCGTCGAGCGCGCCGGTCATCGGGCGCACCTCGACCACCACGTTGAAGGCGATGCGCTGGGTGGTGCCGCGCTCTGCCTGGAAGGCGCCGATCTCGACCTCGACCACGTGGTCGCGCACCGAGATGCGATCCAGCGGTCCATCGGGCGCGGTGGCGCGGGCGCGGGCCTGTGGGTGCTCGAAGGCGAGGCGGATTTCGTGGCTCATCGCGGGCGGTCCCTGTCGTTGCGTGCGGGTTGCGTAGCACGCGGGGCAGGGGCCGGAAACCCGGTAAAGCGACGCATCGGCGCGGCCAAGCGTCAGCGTCCGGCGGGGCGGGGTGGTTGGGGCCGGGCCTGCCGCTCTCCCCGATTTGCGACAGGCCCGGAACAAGCGCTCGCTCAGCCCTTGTCGAGGGGCGGGCCGCCCTTGCCGGGCCGTTCGGGCCCCTCGGCAAGCGCGTCCCGAAGCTCGTCGAAGCGGGCGCTGTGAAAGAAACGGGTGGACATGAGGGCGACGTAGAAAAAGGGCATCCTGAGGGCCTTTTCGTGAGAGAGGGCGTGTCCGTGAGCGAGGGCGGGTGCGGTCAGGCGGTGCGGGTGGTGTCGGGCGCGAGCCGGTCGAGGGTCATCCGCGTGACCGCGATCGCGTCCTTGAGCCCGAGCCGTTCCTGCTTGAGGCGCTTGAGCCGGGCCATGTCGGGCATCGGGCGGCGTTCCTCGTCGAGGATGCGGGCATCGAGGGCGCGGTGGCGCTGGCGCAGCGTGGCGATGCGGGCCATGAGCGACCGGGGCGAAACCTTTCTGGCGGATATCATCGAAGTCTCCGTTGATGCTGCGTGAACCTGTCTTGTGCAGTTGAGATAGGGAGGCGTGAGTTGAGGAAAAGCCAATTGATCGATATAGTTTGATTGGCATTTCCTATCGAATTGGAGGGCGGGATGAGCGACGAGATCACCTTGCGGCAGTTGCGCTATTTCCGGGCGCTCGCCGAGGCCGGGCATTACCGCAAGGCGGCCGAGCGCGCGGGCGTGAGCCAGCCCTCGCTGAGCCAGCAGATCCTGCGGCTGGAGGGGGCTTTGGGGCTGGCGCTGGTTGAGCGGGGCGGGCGCGGTGCGATCCTGACGCCCGCCGGGCGCGAGGTGCTGGCGCAGGCGCGGCGCGTGCTGGACGAGGCCGAGGCGCTGGGCGCGCTGGCGAGCCGCGCGGGAGAGACCGGCACCATCCGGCTGGGCGCGAGCCCGACGCTGGGGCCCTATTTCCTGCCGCATGTGGTGGAACGTCTGCGGCGCGACCTGCCGGGGCTGAAACTGGTGATCCGCGATGCGCCGCCGCTGGTGCTGCAGGAGGAGTTGCTGGAGGGGCGGCACGACCTCGTGCTGGCGCAATTGCCGGTGCGCTCGGGCGATCTGGCCTCGGCGCGGCTGTTCCGCGAGCCGCTCAGGCTGGCGGTGGCGCAGGATCATCCGCTGGCCGGGCGGGGGGGCGTGGCGGATGCCGATCTCGCGGGGCTCGACATCCTGGCCCTGCCGCCGGGCTATCCGCTGCACAACCAGATCGCGGCGCTCTGCGAGGAGGTGGGGGCGCGGCTGCGGCAGGATTACGAGGGGTCGAGCCTCGATGCGTTGCGGCAGATGACGGCGCTGGGGATGGGGGCGAGCTTTCTGCCCGCGCTCTATGCCGGGTCGGAGGTGCGGCCCGGGGCGGGTGATGTGGCGCTGCTCCGCTTTCGCGGGGACCGGTTCATGCGCTCGGTGGGGCTGGCATGGCGGCGGCGGGCCGCGCGCGGGGGGCTGATCGACCGGGTGGCGGCGGTGATCCGCGAGGTGGCGCAGACGCGGTTTTCCGGCGTGCTGCGGATGGAATGAAAACGGCCCCGGGCGGGGTGCCCGGGGCCGTCTTGCCTGTCGTGTCAGCCGGTTGTCAGTGGGCCGGCTGCTTGTCCCAGTCCTCGCGCTTGGGCAGCGTCTCGAACGTGTGCTCGGGCGGCGGCGAGGGCAGGGTCCATTCCAGCGTGTCGGCGTATTCGTTCCACGGGTTCGCCTCGGTCACGCGGGCGCCGCGGAACAGCGCGTAGAAGATCACGCCGAAGAAGAACACGAAGCTCGCGAAGGAGATGAACGCGCCCACGGACGACCACCAGTTCCACAGCGCGAAGGCCTCGGGGTAGTCGATATAGCGGCGCGGCATGCCCTGGCGGCCCAGGAAGTGCTGCGGGAAGAAGGTGAGGTTGGCACCGACGAACATCGCCCAGAAATGCACCTTGCCCATCCATTCCGGGATCATGCGGCCCGTCATCTTGGGGAAGTAGAAGTAGATGCCGGCGAAGATCGCGAACACCGCACCGAGGCTCATCACGTAGTGGAAATGCGCCACGACGTAGTAGGTGTCGTGATAGGCGCGGTCCACCGCTGCCTGGCTGAGCACGATGCCGGTGACGCCGCCAACCGTGAACAGGAACAGGAAGCCGAAGGCCCAGAGCATGGGCGTGCGGAACTCGACCGAGCCGCCCCACATGGTGGCGATCCAGCTGAATACCTTGACCCCGGTGGGCACCGCGATGACCATCGTGGCGAGCATGAAATAGCTCTGCTGCGTGAGGCTCATGCCCACGGTGTACATGTGGTGCGCCCAGACGATGAAGCCCAGGAAGCCGATCGCGATCATGGCCCAGACCATCGGCAGGTAGCCGAACACGGGCTTGCGCGAGAAGGTGGCGATCACGTGGGAGATGATGCCGAAGCCGGGCAGGATGATGATATACACCTCCGGGTGGCCGAAGAACCACAGGATGTGCTGGTAGAGCACCGGGTCGCCGCCGCCCGCCGGGTCGAAGAAGGTGGTGCCGAAATTGCGGTCGGTCAGCAGCATGGTGATCGCGCCCGCGAGAACCGGCAGGGCCAGCAGGATCAGCCATGCGGTGACGAAGATCGACCACGCGAAGAGCGGCACCTTGAACAGCGTCATGCCCGGCGCGCGCATGTTGAGGAAGGTGGTGATCATGTTGATCGCGCCGAGGA
>ENA-ORCV01001067-ORCV01001067.1-marine-metagenome-genome-assembly--contig:-NODE-1067-length-10930-cov-2.179490_pt1 | contig 10930 bp, 9 predicted proteins | sample MGYA00237779_ERZ508509 | MGnify/ENA primary metagenome ERZ508509 (study PRJEB26180, sample SAMN06268772) | marine metagenome | isolation source: Bioluminescent Bay, La Paraguera, Puerto Rico | place... | reverse complement strand
ACCGATTTCTTTGGTGAGCATTTCCACGGCCTGACCGGCGATCTGGACACCCTGCGCCAGGTCGCCAAGAGCGTGAGCGCGGTGTTTGTGCACCGGCAGGTGAATGGCGAGTTGCTGGTGGACCACAGCGGGCATTTTGCCTTGCTCAATCCGGACGGCGACGTTCAGGCGCTGATCCAGCCACCCCACAAGCCGGAACAGCTGGCCGAAGCCTTTGAGCGTATCTACCAGTGGGCCAACGCCAATCGCCAGCCAGGCTGAGGCGAAGGTCTCACTGACAAGCATTGGTTAGTCACCTACACTACCCGGTTTCCGTTGATAACCTGACGACCGGGCCTATGCCATGACTTCTGCAAATACCCCCACCCCCAGGCAACTGTTTACGGTTCTGCTCGCCGGTAGCCTGGTGTTGCTGGTTGTCCACGGCCTTGGCCGATTCATCTACACCCCGTTGTTGCCCTACCTGGTGGCCGATAACCAGTTCAACGCGCCGGATGGAGCTGCGGTGGCCACCTGGAACTACCTCGGCTATCTGATGGGGGCAATGCTGGCCATCCGTTGGCACAGAATCGACCAGATCCGGCTGATGTTGCCTCTTTTCCTGGCGGTTCATGTGGTCACCACGCTGATCGTGACCCAGACCGACCAGCTGACGGTTATTTCTGTCACCCGCTGGCTGAACGGTGTGGCTAACGGCGTGGTATTCGTCCAGGCGCCAGCCCTGATTCTGGAGTGGCTGGTACTGCGCAACCGGGCCTCTCTCAGCGGTCTGGTCTATATCGGTGTTGGTGTAGGGCTGCTGGTGTCCAGCGGCCTGGTTACCGGAACCGCCAGTCTGCTGGAGGGCGCGGAGCGCTGGTGGCCGGCGGCCCTGTTGTCGATTCCCCTGGCCTGGTGGGGTGCCATGCAGTTACGGCAACTGGAGGTGCCGGTGCGCCAGCATGATGACGCCGGTAAGGCAGTGGTCAATACCCCGTTGCTGGATCGCGCCAGCATCCCGCTGTTTCTCTCCTATGCCGGGGCGGGCCTGGGCTACATCCTGCCCATGACCTTCTTGCCCCTGTTGGCAAAACTGGAACTGCCTGAGGGCCACGCCTTGCTGGACGGGACCTGGGTGATCGTCGCTCTGTTCACCATCCCGGCGCCCTGGCTGTGGAACAAACTGGGGGCCCTGATGGGAGACTTGCCCGCCCTTCGCCTGAATTTTCTGATTCAGCTGGCCGGTGTACTGGCCACCGTGGTCTGGCCTGGCGCCTTGGGCTTGGTGTTGTGTGCCGCCCTGGTCGGCAGCACCTTTCTGGGCACGGTATTGCTGACCCAGCGCATCGGGCGCGCGCTGCATCCGCATCAGGGCCCGCGCCTGTCGGCAGCGATGGTGGCACTGTATGGCTTTACCCAGATGGTCGGCCCCTGGCTGACCAAACAGTGGCTGGATGCGGGAGGCACCCTGGTGTCGGCTTTCGGCATCGGGGTGGCAGCGTTGGCGTTTGGCCTGGTATTCGCGTTCTTCGTGCCCCGGCCTGAAGCCTGGCATGCCCGCTCCTGAGGCATGGTAAACTGCGGCCACATTCCGGCAAGCACCCAGTACCATGCTCCCGATTGATGGCATCCTCCCAGAACTGACCCGCACACTGGCAAAGACCACCACCGCTTTGCTCCAGGCGCCGCCCGGCGCCGGTAAAACCACCCGGGTACCGTTGGCGCTGCTGGATGCGCCCTGGCGCGATGGCCGCAAAATCCTGATGCTCGAACCCCGCCGACTGGCGGCCCGGTCGGCAGCGCGGTATATGGCCCGGCAACTGGGAGAGGCGCCCGGGCAGACGGTGGGCTATCGCACCCGACTGGATACCAGGGTCTCAGGCACCACCCGGATCGAAGTAGTGACCGAGGGTATACTCACCCGCCTGATCCAGACCGACCCCATGCTGGAAGACTATGCCGCTGTTCTGTTTGACGAATTCCATGAGCGTTCCCTGCAGGCCGATCTGGGGCTGGCACTGGTGCGAGAGAGCCAGCAGGCCCTGCGAGAAGACCTGCGCCTTCTGGTGATGTCCGCGACACTGGATACCGCGCCCATTGCCAAGGTGCTGGGGGACGTGCCGGTGATTTCCAGTGAAGGCCGGGCGTTTCCGGTGGATGTCCTTTATCGGCCCTTGTCCCGCAATGCCCGGATGGTGGATCACGTAACGGCGGTGGTGCTGGAGGTCCTGGGAGACCAGGCTGGCTCGGTGCTGGTGTTCCTGCCCGGGGCCGGTGAAATTCGCCGGGTGGCGCAACAGCTGGCCGGACAACTGCCGGCAAACGTGGTGCTGGCAACCTTGTACGGCAACCTCAAGGCTGAAGAACAGGACCGGGCCATCGCACCGGCCCCGGACGGTGCTCGCAAGGTGGTCCTGGCCACTGCCATTGCCGAGACCAGCCTGACCATTGAAGGCGTGCGGGTAGTGGTTGATGCCGGCCAGCAGCGTCGGGCCGTGTTTGATCCCAACAGTGGCATGACTCGCCTGGTCACCAGCCGGGTGTCCAAAGCCTCTGCCGAGCAGCGTAAAGGCCGGGCAGGACGGGTCGAACCGGGCGTGTGCTACCGGTTATGGAGCGAGTCGGAGCAGTTCGGCCTGGCTGACTTCACGCCAGCGGAGATTCAGGAGGCGGACCTGGCACCGCTGGTACTGGAGCTGGCCCAGTGGGGGGCTCGTTCACCGGATCAGGTGGCCTGGATTGATGCGCCGCCGCAAGCCCACTGGCAGCAGGCGGTGGATTTATTGCAGTGGCTGGATTTGCTGGATGCTGACGGTGCTATTACCGATCACGGCAAGTCCGCCCGGGATCTGGGGCTGCATCCCCGTTTGGCCCATATGGTTGTCCGGGGGCGGGCTCTGGGGTTTGGCCAGCTCGCCGCGGAACTGGCGGCACTACTGGAAGAGCGTGACCTGCTGGGGCCCGGCTCCGGCGCCGATTTGCACGAACGGGTTCGGATTGTTCGGGGAGAACGGGCACCCCATGGCCTGGATTCGGCCCGGTTGCAGGCGGTGCGGCAGGCGGCGAAACGGTTGTGCCGGGAGCCGGGGTCACGGAGCGAACCCGTTGCTACCGAGGTGGGCCGGGTGTTAGCCCAGGCTTATCCGGACCGCATTGCTCGCCGCCGTCTGGGCGAGGCGCCGCGCTACCAGCTCAGTAATGGCAAGGGGGCGAGCCTGAGGGACGATGATCCGCTGGCCCGGGAGGACTGGCTGGTGGCTGCGGACCTGGACGGTAAGGCCCGTGAGGCGACGATTTATCTGGCGGCGCCAGTGGATCTGGGGGATCTGGAGCAGGACCTGGCTGCGCACATACAAGAACGGGAAGAAGCCCTCTGGGACGACAAGCGGGGCACAGTGGTGGCGCGTCACGTACGCAAGCTTGGCGCCCTGATACTGGCGGAAAAGCCGTTGCAACAGGGGGCCCCCGCACTGATCCAGCAGGGTTTGCTGGATGCCGTCCGTCGCAAAGGACTGGATCGGCTGCCCTGGAACGAGGCCGCCCGCCAGTGGCAGGCCCGGGTGCAGTTACTGGCCACACAGTTCCCCGGTCACTGGCCGGATGTGACGGATTCTGCCCTGCTCGCCGGTGTGGAAAGCTGGTTGGCGCCGTTTATGGCCGGCATGCAGCGGTGGTCGGATCTGGCCCGGCTTGATCTGACATCCGCCCTGAACAGCCTGCTCGATTATCCACAGCAACAAGAACTGGATGAACTGGCTCCGAAAGCTCTGGCCATCCCCACCGGCCAGAAGGTGACGCTGGATTACACGGCCGACAACGGCCCGGTGCTAGCTGCCAAGCTGCAGGCCCTGTTTGGCTGGACTGAAACACCGACGGTGGCGGGCGGCCGGGTGCCCGTGGTAACCCACCTCCTGTCCCCGGCCCAGCGCCCGCTGGCGGTCACGGCAGATCTCGCCAGCTTCTGGCAGAACGCCTATCCACAGGTACGAAAAGAACTCCGGGGCCGCTACCCGAAACACCCCTGGCCGGAAGATCCGCTTACGGCCCAGGCTCAGCAGGGAACGAAAAAACGCCCTGCTCGCTGATTCGTCCACTGATCAGCTGCACCGGAACAGGCTCAAAATAGAGGTTGCGAACGGTAATGTGCTGGCCGGCCGGTGCACCGAGTTGGTTCGCCGCCATTTCTTCCAGTGTGACTTCATCGTGTGGCGCCGTGCTGTCCTTGAAGCTGTCTGCCAGCACCCAGAGCGGTTTTGCCTCGGCCCTGGCCAGCAAGGCCAGCGGATAACTGCCCGCCTTGTTGAGAAAGTGGCCATCGGCCAGCCAGGTGTCACAGCCGCACAGCACCAGGTCCGCCTTCGGAACGAACAGCCCCATCTGGGCATCGGTGATCACCGTCACCCGAACGCCCAGTTCATCCAGTTCCCGGGCCAGGGTAAAGCCCTCGTTGCCTGGGCTGCTCTGGGTGCAGATTACCGAGAAGTTGCGGCCCTGCTGTACCAGTAAACGGAACAGCGCCAGCACCTGGGAGCTACGGCTGTGCGTGAAAATTCTGGCCTGCTCGGAAACACGTGTCGTCGCGAATTCCGCCACACGCCGGTTGGCGGAGGCGATCTGTTCCAGAACCGAGTCCACCACGGGCAGCGCCTGTTCAGCCGTCGAAGCACCGTTCTGGCTGCCCACCAGGCCCTGGCGCACCCGTTCAATGGCGTTGGCCAGCGGCACCATGCTGGGACGGGCTTTGGCAAGGTCGGTCAGTAGTTGTTCGAGTGCGTCCGTAGAGACTCCACCCGCGGCCAGCCATTGGCGCACCAGCGTCAGCGCTCTGGTTGCCAGCTGGGCGGCACCGGATTGGGTGTCAGCGCGTACGGTTTCGATAATATTGCAGGCCCGGGAATCGGGTTCAGGGGTGCCCATGGCAGGCTCCGGTAAGTCAGCGAGTGATTACCGGAGCTTAGCAGCCCGTGGCCGTTACCGGATGATGGACCGGCTCTTTTCCAGATACACCGCGCCTTGTTCTTTCACAGTATCCGGGGCCGCGTGCTCGGACGCTTTGTGTACTTTCTCCAGCCGCTCGGCAATGTCTTCCAGCTCATGGTCCAGTTTGCCCAGGGCATTTTCCAGAGTGTAGGTGAGCTGATGGACTTCGCTCATCGCCTCTGGTGTCAGATCACCGGCCAACACCTGCTCAAGCCGGTTGTTGTACTCGGAGAAATTGGCCACCGCCTGTTCCAGGGTTTTCGAGGGTTCGCCTTTGTAGTGATCGTACTCATCATCGGCGAAGGCCGGAAGGGTGAACAGCAGGCTGGCAGCGGCCAGCATCAGGTGTTTTGTCATGGTCAGTTCCTCATTAGTGACAACTAATGCGAATTATTGTCAGTATCATTAGCTGTAACCATGAGATCGGTCAATTTACGCATAAAATAACCCTTGCCAGGGTTCCAAAGCTGGATAAAATGCAGCCAATTTTCACTCTGTGCGGCTGTCACCATGCACCTTGTCTCATTCAACGTGTTCCGTACCCTTGGCTTCCCCGACACCACTGTACTGAAGCCCGAGCATTTCCTGCGCCACAAGCCGCTACTGCAGGAGGCGGACTGGGTGCTGTTCCCGGAATACTGGCAGATCAACGCCCTGGTGCATGGCTTGAAGTGCCGGGTGTTCCCCAGTATCGCCAGTTATCGCATTGGTCACGATAAAGTGGAAATGACCCGCGCCTTTCAGGCCGTGGCGCCGGAACACACACCCTGGACCTTGATTGAAGCCAATGGTCCACAGGAACGTGACATGCTGTGGGACACCATGGCCCTGCCTTTCGTGGCCAAACTCCCCAAGGCCAGCATGGGCGAAGGTGTGTGGTTGATCGAGTCCCGGGCCGACTGGCTTAAGTATTGTGATCGCACAGATGTTCTCTACGTGCAGGAATACCTTCCGATTGACCGGGATGTGCGGGTGGTTGTGGTGGGTGATCGAGTGGTGACCGCCTACTGGCGTACCCAGGCGGAGCAGGGGTTCTACAACAACGTCGCCAGGGGTGGCCAGATTGTGACTGGCGATGTGCCGGCGGCGGCTACCGATCTGGCCCTGCGCCTGGCCCGGGAGCTGGAAGTAGACCATGCCGGCTTTGATATCGCCCTGGTGGAAGGCTATCCCTATGTGCTGGAATTCAACCGCCTGTTCGGCAATCAGGGCCTGGGTCAGGGCAGTGATCTGAAAGACGCCATCCTGGATTATCTGCAGCGCCAGAGTCGGCCCCAGGACCCGGATGGTCCCACCGAACCAACGCCGCTGTGGCCAATTGCGGTCTGAGGCAGAGACAAACCGGTCAGGCCCGAACGTCGATCATGCTGCCCACATTATCTGAGGGGTTGGCGCCGGCTGTCGCGACAGATGTTTCTGTCAGGCCTTCAAGTAACTGAAGTGCACCTTGTTGGGCTATGTCCATGGACTTTTTCAGAACGGCCAGTTCCGCCTGTTCCTGAACCCGTTGTTGCTTGAACTGGGTATAACTGGATGCAATTCCGGCAATGTCAGACACGCCAACCCCCTCCAGGGTTGATTCATTTGCAAACAGGCTAGCATGATCCCCTGAAAGTGTCGGTAGCTGTTAACCGACAGTAACAAGTTTTCCTGTCGCTGAACCCTGAATCAGAGGCACGCGTGGCGCACCGTTGACCGGTGCGTTTATGGGTATAACTGCGCATTTGCGGTGATTGGAAAAAGGCCCGATGATCGCGCCATTCACGGGTAATACAGCCAGTCTGTGCTACCCTTTTTTTATGCCCGTTTACCCTGTGGAGGGACACACCACCCATGATCCAGACGCCTAACGCCGATATCGCCGACTACTACAGTGCCGAGACTTTCAAGCGGATCAAGGACTTTGCCGACGGCAAGGAAACCCCGTTTGTGGTGATCGACACCCAGACCATTGACCGTCAGTACGAAGAGCTGGTGGAAGGGTTTCCTTACGCCAAGGTCTATTATGCGGTGAAGGCCAACCCGGCCCCGCAGATTCTGACCATGCTGCGGGACAAAGGCGCGAATTTTGATATCGCTTCGGTGTATGAACTGGACAAGGTGATGGCCCTGGGTGTGACCGGCGACCGCATCAGTTACGGCAACACCATCAAGAAGGCGAAAGACATTCGCACCTTTTACGAAAAGGGTGTGCGCCTGTATGCCACGGATTCCGAGGCAGACCTGCGCAACATTGCCAAGGCTGCCCCGGGCTCAAAAGTGTATGTGCGTATTCTGACTGAAGGCACCCTGACCGCCGACTGGCCGTTGTCCCGCAAGTTTGGCTGCCAGACCGATATGGCCATGGATCTGCTGATCCTGGCTCGTGATCTGGGCCTGGTGCCCTATGGTGTGTCGTTCCACGTCGGTTCCCAGCAGCGCGAAATCGGTGCCTGGGACGCCGCCCTGAACAAGGTAAAGGTGATTTTCGAGCGCCTTAAGGAAGAAGACGGCATTGAGCTGAAGATGATCAACATGGGCGGTGGTTTCCCGGCCAACTACATTACACGGACCAATGAACTGGGGGTGTATGCGGAGGAGATTGCCCGTTTCCTGCACGAGGACTTTGGTGACGACCTGCCCGAGATCATCATCGAGCCGGGGCGATCGCTGATTTCCAATGCCGGTGTGTTGGTCAGCGAGGTCGTGCTGATTTCACGAAAATCCCGTACCGCCCTGCACCGCTGGGTGTTTACCGATGTCGGCAAGTTTTCCGGGCTGATCGAGACCCTGGACGAGTCCATCAAGTTTCCGATCTGGACCGAGAAGAGCGGTGAAGGTGAGGATTGTGTGATCGCCGGGCCGACCTGTGACAGTGCCGATATCATGTACGAGCATCACAAGTACCCGCTGCCGCTGAATCTGGCGATCGGAGACCGGATGTACTGGCTGTCGACCGGGGCCTATACCACCACCTACAGTGCCATTGAATTCAACGGCTTTCCTCCGTTGAAGGATTACTATATCTGACCGAAGGTCAGTGAGGTATCTCAGAAAGGATCAGCTTGCGGGCTGATCCTTTTTTCGTTTCAGGTCCAGAGTGAAAGCCAGGGGTAATACCAGCAGGCTGTAGGCCACCATGGCCATCACGGCATGACGGGTGTCGCCAGTCCAGTCGGCGAGCAGGCCGCCGAGCATGGGTACCGAGAAGGCCATGGTATAGCCCACCAGGAAGGTGCCGGCAGACAGCCGTCCGGTTTCGGCGGAGTTCACCAGCAAAGGCGGCAGAGCCACCAACAGGATCAGCAGAATGCCGGCCACGAAGCTCATCAGCGTGGCGCTGGCAATGAACCACCAGCCTTCGAGCACCAGAGTGCCGGCGGTGCCGGCAATGCTGAGAACCGCCATGACGACAATGAAGGTACGGCGGCCGACCCAGGCCCGTGCCATTTTCAGCATCACCAGCGAGGCAAAGACCTGGGCGATGTTGTACCAGAACAGGGCCTCGGACAGCAGGCCGATACGCCCCTGTTGTTCCAGCAGGTTACCCATGTAGGCGTTGAGGCCGAAGAACATGGAGCCGGAAAGCCCCAGCAGCAGGCCCAGGCGCAAGGTGAGCGGGTTTTTCCAGTCGGGCAGCCAGGCGGCTTTGCGTGCGGGCCGGGCCAGGTCCCGTTTGGGCAGAAACAGGGCGGCGACTACCAGCAGGGCCGGCAGCGACCAGGCCAGCATGGTGGCGCGCCAGCTGTTGTCCAGCAACGGCATAAGAACCGGCAGGGTAATACCGGCACCGATGAACTCACCCATGAGCATGCCGTTCATGTAGATGGCCGAGCCCAGAGCAATGTGATGGGGTTCGAGCCAACGCGGCAGCAGGGCTGGCAGCGCTGGCTGCATCATCGCCACACCCAGGCCCATGACGGCGCTGGCTATCATCAGGGTGAAGGTATCGGGCACCAGGCCACGGCCGGCGGAGCCGATGACCATGATCACCATGGCCAGTGCCAGGGTGTTTCGCGGGCCGATGCGGGAGATGGCCAGCGAACCGGGCATGGCGCCAATGGCCAGCATCAGGATGGGCAATGTGGTCAGGGCGCCGGTCAGTGCCTGGGTCAGGGCCAGTTCATCGCCAATGAAAGGCGCCAGCGGCGGGGCCACCAGTACGGGTATACGCAGGTAAACACCGGCCAGCCAAAGCAACACCGCCACCGGCAGCAATCTGGCTGGCGGTGGCGGTGTGGTCGCGGCGGTTTGAAATGCCACGGCGGAGCGAATCAGTCTTCGCTGGTATCCGGCAGGTAAGCACCGTCTTCGTCGTGCACTTCCTGGCCGGTTACCGGCGGGTTGAAGGCACAGATCAGGCGCATGTCTTCAGTGCCGCCGTAGAGCGTGTGCTGATCATGCTTGTCGAGTGCATACAGGGTGCCGTCGGTAATCTCGTGTACTTCACCGGTGGCTTTGTCCAGAATCTTGCCGTTACCGGCGACGCAATAGACGGCTTCCAGGTGGTGCTTGTACCAGAGGTTCAGCTCGGCGCCGGCGGGGATGATGGTCTCGTGAAAGGAGAAACCCATGCCATCTTTCTTCAGCAGCATGCGACGGCTGGTCCAGCCCGGGCCGTGAACTTCACGCTCGGTACCGATAATGTCTTGCACTCGTACGATTTTCATTCGCATTCCTCATTTTGTGATGGAATAGCCATACAGTATAAACATGCGGCTCAGGCTCGATTCAACCGCCAGTCGTCGTATGCCGCCATGGCCTGCTCGATGGCGGCGGCAAATTGTTCCCTCTGCTGATGGGTCAGAGCTCGCTGTTTCCGGCACCGTTCGAAGGCTTTCTGGATTTCCCGCCGGCTGGCTTTGTCGAGCTGTTCCAGCCAGTGATGGTCGGCTGGTTCCAGTTCCAGCAAATCCCGCCCGGCGTGGTTTCGCTGGCTGATATGCCACCAGTGATCCACCGCCCGCCCTAACACAACATAGCCGAACTGACTGTCCTGTACAGGCCCGAAGCTGGCGGTTTTCAGGCCGTCCTTCATGGGCCCGATGCTCAGTGCCGGCAAAACCAGGCGATCCCCGTAGAAGTAACTGCCGGCAGCGCCAATCAACCCTCCGAGCAGGGCACCGGTGCCCAGCGACGAGCCAAACGTCACGGCATCAATGCCGGCACCGCTCACCGCTCCGGCACCAAAGCCCGCGGTGGCCAGGTAGCGCTTGCTGACCGCCCAGTGCTTGCGAGTGTCCTCGGAAAACAGATCGTGCTGGCTGTGCCATTGGAGTTCGGCTTCCTGGCGGCGTATGCGCTGATGCTGGTACAGGTGCTCGATGTCGATCCTGAGGGCCTGTTCCCGGTGGCGTTGGTGCCGGTACCAGCGATCCCTCAGGGTCTCGGCGAGGCTGGCATCGCTGGTTTCGGCGATCTGGTTAAGCGTCAGTGTGCGTCGTTCCTGATATGACATCAGGTCTTCCAGGGCTCGGGCAACCAGGCCCGCCGCCTGTCGCCGGCGCTGGCGGCGCTGTTCGGACAGGAACCGGGTGGCCCGTTCCAGCGGCGCCTCCCAGTCCGGTTCCAGCTGGCCGAAAGCCCGTAACAGGCTAAGATGTTGCTCAAACAGGGCGCGAACAGCGTCGAACTTGCGGACAACCTGAAAGAACTGGCCCAGTGCGGCCTGCCAGGTGTCGCTGTAATCGTCCTCACCAATACTGTTGATCAGCGCCAGGCTCGGACGGCCGGTCCAGCGCAGGATGGTCATTTCCGCCTCGTGCTCGGCACTGTAGGGCACCGAGCCATCCACCACGTAGATGATCCCGGCGCCTTCCACGATCGGTGCCAGCAATTCACATTCATCGACAAACCGGTCATCGCCCCGGTGCTGGAGCACAAAAGCCCGCACGGTTTCCGGGTGATCCGAGGCGGAAATGCTGTGGGCTTCCAGCCACTGTAATACCCGCCGTGGGCGCTGGAAACCGGGGGTGTCCACCAGGGGATAGAG
>ENA-ORCV01001066-ORCV01001066.1-marine-metagenome-genome-assembly--contig:-NODE-1066-length-10930-cov-2.355293_pt1 | contig 10930 bp, 10 predicted proteins | sample MGYA00237779_ERZ508509 | MGnify/ENA primary metagenome ERZ508509 (study PRJEB26180, sample SAMN06268772) | marine metagenome | isolation source: Bioluminescent Bay, La Paraguera, Puerto Rico | place... | reverse complement strand
CCGCCTCGCCGAACGTCTTGGCTGCACCAAGGATCGCGAGGCCCCGACCATCGACGGCTCGGACGCGGTCTATCGCCACCCCGCGCCCTCCGCCGCCGCCTCGGGGCAGCTGCGCGACGGGATCGAGCTCGAAATCGCCCATTACTGCGACCCGATGTTCAAGCCGAAGGGGATGCCCATTGACTGACATGACCCCGACCCGCGCACCGACGCAATACCGACGGAATACCGACGTGAGACAGCCTCGCATCTTCGCCACTCCGGAGCACCGCCATGACCAGTGACGCCACCCGCGCCGCGGCCCTTCTGGCCGGGCACCGCGAGAGCATCGACCGCCTCGACGCGATCCTCGTCTTCACCCTGGCCGAGCGGTTCAAGCACACCCAGGCGGTGGGCAAGCTCAAGGCCGAACACGACCTTCCCCCGTCCGATCCGGCGCGCGAAGCCGCGCAGATCGAGCGGCTCGAAGAATTGGCGGCGGCGGCCGATCTCGACCCCGCCTTCGCCAAGGAGTTTTTGAACTTCATCATCGCCGAGGTGATCCGGCATCACCAGAAGCATCAATCGTAGGGTGGGGTTCGACCCCACCAAACCCCCGCCATTAAAGGAGAATATCAAATGGCCATGAAAATCCGTCTCGCCCGTGGTGGCTCGAAAAAGCGTCCCTTCTATCGCATCGTTGCAGCCGACAGCCGCATGCCGCGCGATGGCCGCTTCATCGAGAAACTGGGCACCTACAACCCGCTCCTGCCCAAGGACAGCGAGGACCGCGTCAAGATGGATATCGAGCGTATCCAGCACTGGCTCGACCGCGGCGCACAGCCCACGGACCGCATCGCCCGCATGCTCGAGGCAGCAGGCGTTCGCGAAAAGACCGAGCGCGCCAACATGAAAAAGGCCCAGCCCGGCAAGAAGGCGCAGGAACGCGCCGCCGAGAAGGCCGAAAAAGCCGCAGCCGCAGCCGAGGCCACGGCCGAAGAGTGATGCAGGCAAGGCACTGGAATGTCTGAGTTTTCCAATGACTTCCAGGCCGACCTCCTGCGCCTGATGCGCAGGCGGCGCGATGTGCGCCGTTTTCGCACCGACCCGGTGGACGAGACGCTCCTGCGCGAGTGCCTCGCCACCTTCTCGCTCGCCCCCTCGGTGGGGCTGAGCGAGCCCTGGCGCATTGTGCGCGTGCAGTCCGAGGCCGCCCGCGCCGCCGCGCTGGCGAATTTCGAGGCCGCCAACGCCGCCGCTCTCGACGGCTACGAGGGCGAAAAATCCTGCCTTTACAGTAGCCTGAAGCTTTCGGGCATGCGCGAGGCCCCGGTTCACCTCGCGGTGTTCTGCGACGAGACCACGCCCAAGGGCGCGGGGCTCGGCGCGCAGACCATGCCCGAGGCGCGCCGCTACTCGGTCGCCGGGGCCATCGCCCATGTCTGGCTCGCCGCCCGCGCCCGTGGCCTCGGTCTTGGCTGGGTGTCGATCCTCGATCCCGAACGCCTGGCCCAAGACCTCGATATCCCGCAGGATTGGCGGCTCGTGGCCTATCTCTGCCTGGGCTGGCCCGAGACCGAAAGCGACACGCCCGAACTGGAGCTTGCCGGATGGGAGCGCCGCCTGCAGGATGTCCCGGTGGAGACGAGATGAACCGCCGCAGCGAAAGGGCCCAACGATGAGCGATCTGGTCTGTGTCGGTGCCATTGCCGGGGGCTTCGGCATCCATGGCGAGGTGCGGCTCAAGAGCTTCACCGCCCGCCCCGAGGACATCGCCGCCTACGGCCCGCTCTGCACCGAGGACGGCGCGACCCGCTTCACCGTCACGCTGACCGGGCAGACCTCGGGCGCGCTGACCGCGCGGCTTGCCGGCGTAACCACCAAGGAACAGGCCGACACCCTGCGCGGCACGCGGCTCTGCGTCCCGCGCGAGCGGCTGCCGGACTTGCCCGAAGACGAATTCTATCACACCGATCTCATCGGGCTTTCGGTCCATGACAGCGGTGGCGCACCGCTGGGCCGGGTGCGCGCGGTGCTCAATCACGGGGCCTCCGACCTGCTCGAGATCGAGGTGCCGGGCGCAAGCCGCACCGTGCTTTTGCCGTTTACCCGCGAGGCGGTGCCGACGGTCGATATCGCCGCGGGCCGTATCGTGGCAGACCCGCCCGAAGGGATTTTCTGACACCATGGCCGACACGACCCGCTCTCACGGGCGCAAGAGCATCCGCCCCTCGCTGCAGCCGCGCGACCTGCTGACGCCTACGCCGGTGCTGGCGGGGGTATGGACCGCGCAGGTCATCACGCTCCTGCCACAGGCCTTTCCCGGCGTGCTGGCCGAGAGCCTGACGGGCCGCGCGCTGCGCGAGGGGCTGTGGTCGCTCGACACCATCGACCTGCGCGAGTTCGGCGAGGGGCGGCACCGCAATGTCGACGACACGCCCGCGGGCGGGGGCGCTGGCATGGTCCTGCGCGCCGACGTGATGGGCCGCGCCATCGACACCGCGCGCACCGCCGCGCGGCCCGGTGCCCCGCTGGTCTATCTCAGCCCCCGCGGCATTCCCTTCACGCAGGCCCGCGCCCGCAGCCTCGCCGCAGGCCCCGGCGTCACGCTCGTCTGCGGCCGGTTCGAGGGGCTGGATCAGCGGGTGATCGACCATTACGGGATCGAGGAGATCAGCCTCGGCGATTTCGTCCTGACCGGCGGAGAGATCGCCGCGCAAGCGCTGATCGACGCCTGCGTGCGCCTGCTGCCCGGCGTTCTGGGCAACGAGGCCTCGACCGAGGAAGAGAGCTTTGCCGACGGGTTGCTGGAACATCCCCACTATACCCGTCCCGCCGAATGGCGCGGTCATGCGATCCCCGAGGTGCTGACCTCGGGCGATCACGGCAAGGTCGCACGCTGGCGGCGCGAGATGTCCGAACGCCTGACAGCCGACCGCCGCCCCGACCTGTGGCGCGCCGCACGCAAGGCCGACGAATGACCGCCCCGCGCCTCGCCGATCTCGATCATCTCGTGCTGACGGTCGCCGATATCGGGGTGACGGTGGCATTCTACACGGACGTTCTGGGGATGGAGACAGAGGTGTTTCGCGCCACCGACGGCAGCGACCGGCACGCCCTGCGCTTCGGCACGCAAAAGATCAACCTGCATAGCGCGGGGGCCGAGTTCGCGCCCCGCGCCGCCCGCGCCACCCCCGGCTCCGCCGATCTGTGCTTTCTCAGCGACACGCCGCTCGCGCGCTGGCAGGCGCATCTTGCCGCCTGCGGCGTCGCGGTCGAGGATGGCCCCGTGCCGCGCAGCGGGGCCCAAGGGCCGATCGTCTCGCTCTACCTGCGCGACCCGGACGGCAACCTGCTGGAGATTTCCAACCGCGCGGGCTGAGCGCCGCGCCTCACCGCGCCGCAAAGAGCCCCGCATACTCGGCCCGCAGCGCGTTTTTCTGCACCTTGCCCATGGTGTTGCGCGGCAGCGCATCCACCAGGATGAGACGGCGCGGGCGCTTGAACCGGGCGAGCGCACGCTCTGCCGCCGCAGAGATTGCCTGCATGTCGGGCACGCCCCCCGCCTGAGGCACGAGGATCGCGACCGGCACCTCGCCCAGATCGGGATGCGGCACGCCAACCACCGCGCTTTCCAGCACGCCAGGCTGCTCGTCGAGCCACATCTCCACCTCCTTGGGGTAGATGTTGTAGCCGCCCGAGATCACCACGTCCTTGATCCGCCCGACGATGGTGACATAGCCGCGCGCGTCGATCATCCCCAGGTCGCCGGTGATGAAGTAGCCGTTCTCGCGGAGTTCCTCGGCGGTCTTTTCCGGCATGTCCCAGTAACCGCGAAACACGTTCGGCCCGCGCACCTCGAGCATGCCGACCTCGCCTTGCGGCACCTCCGCGCCGGTCTCGGGATCGGTGATGCGCAGTTCCACCCCCGGCAGCGGAAAGCCCACGGTGCCCGCGCGCCGGTCGCCCTCGTAGGGGTTGGAGGTGGTCATGTTGGTCTCGGTCATGCCGTAGCGTTCGAGGATGCGGTGCCCGGTGCGCGCCGCGAAGGCCTCGTGCGTCTCGGCCAGCAGCGGGGCGGAACCGGAGGTAAAGAGCCGCATATGCGCCACCAGTTCGCGGGTAAGGCGCGGATCGTCCAGCAGCCGGGTGTAGAAGGTCGGCACGCCCATCATCGCCGTCGCCTCGGGCAGCGCCGCGATCACCGCGTCGATGTCGAAGCGCGGTTGCCAGATCATCGCGCCGCCGGTCATCAGCACGGTGTTCGTCGCCACGAAGAGGCCATGGGTGTGAAAGATCGGCAGCGCATGCAAGAGCACGTCGCGGTCGGTGAAGCGCCAGTATTCGGCCAGCACCCGCGCGTTGCTGAGCAGGTTGTCCTGCGTCAGCATCGCCCCCTTGGAGCGCCCGGTCGTGCCCGAGGTGTAGAGCAGCGCGGCCAGATCGCCCGCGTCGCGCGGCACGGTCCCGAACGTCTCGGGTTGTCCGCGCGCTGCCGCGCTGAGGCTGCCGCCGCCCTCGGCGTCGAGCGTCATCAGCGCAGCGCCCGCGCCCTCGGCCACCGGGCGCAGCCTGTCCTCCTGCGCGGGGTCGCAGAGCAGCAGCCCCGCGCCGCTGTCGGTCACGAAATAGGCCACCTCGTCGGGGGTGTAGGCGGTGTTGAGCGGCAGGAACACGATGCCCGCCTGCACGCAGGCGGCATAGACGGCCAGCGCCTCGGCCGATTTCGGCACCTGCGCGGCGAGCCGGTCACCGGGCGCGAGCCCCGCGTCGCGCAGCGCATGGGCCAGTTGCGCGGTCCGGCGCAGGAACGCGTCGTAGCTGAGGCTGCGCCCCCCGCCGAGGTGCAGGAACGGCGCGGCGCTGCCCGCGTGGCGGGCGAACAGAGTATCGAAGAGAGGATTGGCCATGTCCGTCGGTCCTTGTCGCTCGGGAGGTCAGGCGGCGGCGAGCCGGTGTTCGCGGATCGGCAGGTGCACGATGGCCGAGAACGCGCCGACGCCCACGCCAACCCACCACACAAGCGTGTAATCGCCCGTCACGTCATAGAGCCGCCCGCCCAGCCACACGCCGAGGAAACTGCCAAGCTGATGCGAGAAGAACACGATACCGTAGAGCGTGCCCATGTAGCGCAGCCCGTAGAGATGCGCGACAAGGCCCGAGGTGAGCGGCACCGTGGCCAGCCACAGCGAGCCCATCGCCACGGAAAAGAGCAGCACCGTGCCCGGCGTGATCGGCGTCAGGATAAAGGCGGCGGCAACGAGCGTGCGCGCCGTGTAGATACCCGCCAGCAGGTATTTCTTGGAATAGCGGTTGCCCAGCCACCCCGCCATCAGCGTGCCGCCGATATTGGCGAGACCGATGAGCGAGATCGCCACCGCCCCCAGCGCCGAGGTGGTGGTGATGCCGATATTGTGCAGCACCCCGCCGGGCAGGATCGGCCCGCACATCTCGGTCACCAGCGCGGGGAAATGCGCGGTGATGAAGGCAAGCTGATAGCCGCAACTGAAAAAGCCGAGAAAGATCAGCGTATAGGACGGATCGCGAAACGCCCGGACGAGGATCGTCCCCATCGAATCCTCGAGTTCGGCGCGGCCCGCCGGCGCGGGCGAGCGCATCAGCGGCAGCATCACCAGAGCCGCGAGGATGGTGACGGCAAAGACCAGGAACACGCTCTGCCAGCTCAGAAAGCCCAGCATCCACTCCGCCACCGGCGCGCCGAAGACCTGCCCCGCCGATCCTGCGGCGGTGGCGATGGCGAGGCTCATCGAGCGGTTCGCGTCCGAACTCGCGCGCCCCACCACGGCGAGGATCACGCCAAAGCCCGTGCCCGCGATGCCGAACCCCACCAGAACCTCGTAAAGCTGATGCGCCTCGGGCGAGACGGCAAAGGACGACAGCACCAGCCCGGCGGCATAGACCAGCGCGCCGATGATGATGGCCCGCCTGTCGCCCATCTTTTCGGCCAGCGCGCCAAAGAGGGGCTGACCGATCCCCCAGGCGAGGTTCTGGATCGCGATGGCCAGCGAGAACTCGGCGCGCGGCCAGTTGAACTCTTCAGCGATGGGAATCTGGAACACCCCGAAAGAGGCGCGGATCGCGAAGGAGATCATAAGGATGGTGCAGCCCGCGATCAGGACGGGCGTGATGAGGGGGGCGGATTTCTGCATGGGGCCTCGCGCGCGATCCGGCGCGACGTTACGGCGCGGCCGCGCCTTGTGCAAGACGCCGGATGACCGGCGCCATCACCAGCGGCGTGAGATACATCGGCAACTGATAGAGCCCCACGAACAACAGCAGCGCCGCCGCGGTCTCGGGCGGCAGCGCGCCGAGAAACAGCGCGAGGTTGCGGTTGCCCGCGATGACCGCCAGCGCCGGGGCGCTCTGCGGCGCGCGGTGCCGCGTCAGCAGCAGGGTCGCCGCCTGCGCACCGAAGCCCAGCACGAAAACGGTGGCCAGCGTCAGCCACAGCGCGGGCGTCGGGGCCAGCAGCGCAGGCCCCACGGCCGACATCAGGCCCACCACCACCACCGCCATCCCGAGCGTGATGAGCCCGTCCACCGCGCCCTGCCCCTCCGGGCCGCGCAGCCACGCCACCCGCGTCCGCATCACGATCCCCGCGCCCCCCGCCAGCGCGATCACCGCCAGCAGCCGCAGCGCCGCCTCGACCACCACCAGCGGCGCGCCAAACACCGGCAGCAGCCAGAACACCGGCAGCACCGTCAGCGGCAGCAGCGCCGTGCCCAGAACGAGCTGACGCAGCGCCGGGGCCGGATCGCCGCCCGCGAGGATGGTCAGGCCGGGGCTCCCGGTCATCGGCGCGGCGGCCAGCACCAGCACCACGAGCAGCACCGCAAAGCCCGGCATTTCCTCCGAGGCCGCAAAGCAGGCCAGACCGCCGAGGCCCGCCACCACCAGCGCCAGCAGCAGGAAGCCCGCGCCGGGTCCCATGAAGATCATCCAGAAGCGCTGCCAGCGGGTGAAGCGGCCGCCCTGGTTGTAGGCGAGGCCACCGAGCGCCCACAGGACGATGTGCGCCGCGCCGCCGCCGAGCTTGCGGCCGGTCAGGGCGTGGCCGAACTCGTGGACCAGGATCGAGAGGGTCGCCACGACCATGAAGACCAGGACGCCGAGCAACTGGTCCCGGGTCTGGACGTGGGTGGCACCGCCGAGGAGGGCGGCGGTGATCCAGAACCACGGCTGGATCTCGACCGGAACGCCGAAGACGGTGAAGCGAATCATGCGCGGGAGGGCTTAGACGGGAATCGCCCCCGGCGCAACCCGCGGCCGATGCGGAGTCCGGCTCACCCCGCAACTGTGGCCCGCATGGGCCCTCCGTCCGACTTGTTGGGGATGATCCTACCGCGGCCCAGCGGTCCCTCGAGTCCCGGCAACCCGCGGCCGATGCCTCGAACTCCGACGACCGGCCCGAAAAGAAGCCGCCCGGCAGATCGGGGGACGACCTGCCGGGCGGCTCACACACACACACGTTTGGGGGAAAACGGTGTCCGAAGCTCCAACGCTTTCCGTTGGGGCTGCCCGTGGGGGGCGGACGACGCGATTCAATCAGGAGCGCGGGCCTGCGGCAAGGAGTTTTTTATCTTCCAGTCGAAAATGTCCGGAATTGCGGGTTTTATATGATATTTGAAAGAATCCCCTGGGGAAGATCGGGAATCCCGGAGAATCAGGACTTGGCGGACTTCTTGGCCGGCCGGGGAGGGAACTCGAAGCCGACTTTGCCCGTGTCAGGGCTAAAGGTCAGGAAGGCATCGAAGGGCCGCTTGGTGCGGTTCGAGATGAAGCCCTTGATCAGCCCGGTCTTGCCCTCGGTGAGCATCTTGAGGAACTCCTCCTCGGGGATTTCCTTCTGGAGGATGGTCTTGCCGACGCGGATGCCGTCGGGGTCCTTCTTGGTCCGCAGCTCGGGCACCAGCCAGGCCTTTTCGGTGCCGTAGACCTTGAGCGACTTGCCCTCGAGCTCGACGGTCGCCACGACCTGGTCCTCGGTGAGGTCGGAGAAGTCCTCCTTTTCCTCCTGGTCGAAGACGAAGTTGACCTTGAACTTGTCGTCGAGCTCGAGTCCGGCCTCGAAGGGCTTGTTGAAGCGCGACTTGAAGCCCTCGAGCGGGCCGACGAACTTGGTGGTGAACAGCTGGTGCGCCTCCTCGGGGGTGATCAGGCGGCCGGCGACGTGCTTCTTGGCCCGGAACCCGCACTCGGGCTCGCGGCACTCGTAGGTGGCATCGGTCTGCTTGAGCGCCGGCGCGCCGCACTTCGGGCAGGGCGTCGGCAGGTCCGGGAAATTCCGGTTCTTGAGTTCGGTGGCGAGGGTCTTGGCCTTCTGGACGATCTCGGTGGTGTAGTTCTTGATCTCGTCCATGAAGGCGTCGCGGGCCAGCTGGCCGTGCTCCATCTGGCGCAGCTTGTACTCCCAGTCGCCGGTCATCTGCGGTGAGGCGAGCCCGGCGATGTCCATCTCCCGCACCAGTTGGATCAGTCGCATCCCGTTGGGCGTGACGTGGAGCGGGGCGCGGGCTCCATCGCCCTCGCGGGCGATGTACTTCTGCGCGATGAGGGTCTCGATGATCGCCGCGCGGGTCGCCGGGGTGCCGAGGCCGCGCTCCGACATCGCCTCGGCCAGGGCCTCGTCGTCGACCAGCTTGCCGGCGCCCTCCATGGCCGAGAGCAGGGTCGACTCGGTGTAGCGGGCGGGCGGCTTGGTCTGCTCGTTGCGCACCTCGATCTCCTCGGTGCGGGCCGTCTCGCCGTCGGACACCGCGGTGAGGTCGTCCTTGCCGGAGGCGACGCCCGGCTTGCGGCCGTAGACCGCGAGCCAGCCGGGTTTGACGAGGATCCGGCCCTCCGTCTTGAAGACGTCCCTGGCCTCCGGCGTGGTGATCGTGGTGAGGCGGGTCGTCTGCTCGAACTCGGCGTTGGGGAAGAACACCGCGATGAAGCGCTTCACGATCATGTCGTAGAGCTTCTCCTCGGCGTCGCTGAGCTTCACCACCCGCCCGGTCGGGATGATCGCGAAGTGGTCGGAGACCTTGGCCGAGTTGAAGACCCGCTTGGACTTCACCAGCCGGGCGCCGTCGTGCTCGTCGAGGACCTTGCGGGCGAACTCGGCGACCGGGAGCTCGGAGCGGGCGATGTCGGCCATGGTCGAGCGGACGGTGCCGGTGTAGTCCTCGGGGAGGTAGCGCGAGTCGGTCCGCGGGTAGGTGACCATCTTGTGCTTCTCGTAGAGGGCCTGGGCGAGGGCCAGGGTGCCCTTGGCGGAGAAGGGGGCCTCGCGCTGGAGGGTGGTGAGGTCGTAGAGCTGCGGCGCGATCTGGGTCGAGGGCTTCTTCTCCTCGGTGACCTCGCCGGTCTGGCCCTCGCAGCGCGCCTCGATTGCCTCGGCGAGCTGGCGGTCCCAGATCCGCTCGGCGCGGCCGTGGGGTTGCTCCGGGTCCCGGCGGAACCCGGGGTCGAACCAACGGCCCGGGTAGGTCCCCGCGGCCACCCCGAAGCGGGCGTGGACCTCGAAGTAGTCCTCCGGCTTGAAGTCCTGGATCTCCTGCTCGCGCTTGGCGAGGATCGCCAGGGTGGGGGTCTGGACCCGCCCGGCGGAGGTGATGTTGAAGCCGCCGTGGCGGGAGCGGAAACAGGTCAGCGCCCGGGTCGCGTTGAGGCCGACCAGCCAGTCGGACTCCGAGCGGCAGCGGGCGGCGTCGGCCAGCGGCTGCATCTCGTCGTCGCCCCTCAGGCTCTCCCAGGCGGCGAGGATCGACGGGGTGGTCATCGACTGCATCCACAGCCGCCTCACCGGCTTGTCGATCTTCCCGATGTCCATGATGTAGCGGAAGATCAGCTCGCCCTCGCGGCCGGCGTCGCAGGCGTTGACGATGACGTCGACGTCCTTGCGCCGGGCCAGCTTGACGACCTGCTTGAGCCGCGCCGAGGAGTTCTCGATCGGGTCGAGGTCGAACTTCTCCGGGATCGCGGGCAGCACCTCGAACTTCCACGGCAGCTTGTTGCCGGTCGGGCCGGTGGGCATGCGCAGCTCGACGAGGTGGCCGACCGCCGAGGTGATCACCGCGTCGTCGTTCTCGAAGTAGGCATCACGCGCCTTCCCCTTCTTCTCGAACTTCCCGAAGACCTTGGCCAGGGCCTTGGAGAGGTCGGTCATGACGGAGGGCTTCTCGGCGATGATGAGTGTTTTTCCCATGGATGGTCCGGGTCGGTCGGTGGCGAGGCACTAGACGGGCAGGGGGCGGCTTGGCAAGGGCATTCGGGATCGCGCCCCGGGTTCCCCGTAGGGGAAAGTCCCGCCGCCGACGATTCGCCCGGCCGGGCCGGCTACAGGCTTCAGCGGGCACGCTGAAGCTCCCGGATCCGGCGCGACAGGGCCCGGAGGGTCAGGGTGAGCGCCGCGATGCCCGCCACGCCGGGCGGCAGCACCGCCGGCCGGAGGCTGCCCGAGGCGACCGGGACGAAGAGCCCGGCGGTGAAGCCGGCCAGGGCCAGGACGTTGACCACGCGCAGCGCGCTGAGCGTGAACCACGGGCCGGGACGCGAGGAGGGCACCGCGACCGGGGTGCCGGTGGCGATCGCCCGGCCCTGGTGCAGCATCGGAAGCGAGAGGCCGGCCAGGGCCGCGGCCAGCAGCAGCAGCGCGATCGACAGGGTGGCGTCGCTCACGCCGGCCGGCAGGCGGAGGTCCAGGGTGCCGAAGAAGGCGCGGCCGGCGGCGGCGAAGCGCCCCGGCGCGCTCCAGGTGGCGGCGAGGTAGAGCAGGGTGAAGCCGCCGGCCAGGAGGGTGGCGAGCCCGCTGGCGATCAGGAGGTAGCCGGGGAGTCGTTGCATCCGGGCCGAGGAAAGGGCGTCGGGCGGGCGGAGTCGATCCGCGGTCTCAGGGGGTGGCCCGCGGGGCTGCGGGCAGGTCCTCGAGTGGGTCGGCCCGCCGCTT
>ENA-ORCV01001065-ORCV01001065.1-marine-metagenome-genome-assembly--contig:-NODE-1065-length-10930-cov-2.460241_pt1 | contig 10930 bp, 10 predicted proteins | sample MGYA00237779_ERZ508509 | MGnify/ENA primary metagenome ERZ508509 (study PRJEB26180, sample SAMN06268772) | marine metagenome | isolation source: Bioluminescent Bay, La Paraguera, Puerto Rico | place... | reverse complement strand
GGACTGATCCTGCAGGGTCTTCGCGGAAGCCGCGCTTTCCTCGACCAGCGCCGAGTTCTGCTGGGTCATCTGGTCCATGTTGGACACCGCCTGATTGATCTCTTCCAGGCCCGTGGACTGCTCGTTGCTGGCCGCCGCGATTTCCGTGACGATGTCGGCAACGCGCTTGATCGAGTCCACGATCTCGTCCAGCGACCCACCTGCCTTATTGACCAGCTGCACGCCGTCCTTGACCTGGGCGCCGCTGTCCATGATGAGGTCCTTGATGTCCTTCGCGGCCTCGGACGAGCGCTGTGCCAGCGTCCGTACCTCGGAGGCGACGACCGCGAAGCCCTTGCCGGCGTCGCCGGCGCGGGCGGCCTCGACCGCCGCGTTGAGGGCCAGAAGGTTCGTCTGGAAGGCGATCTCGTCGATAACGCCGATGATGTCGGAGATCTTCTGCGAAGATTCCTCGATCCCGGCCATCGCCTCGACCGCGTTCTTGACGACGTCGCCGCCGTTGACCGCGACCTCGCGCGAGCTGGCCGCGAGCTGCTTGGCCTGCTGGGCGTTGTCGGCGTTCTGCTTGACGGTCGACGACATCTCTTCCATCGATGCAGCCGTTTCCTCGAGGTTCGAGGCCTGCTGCTCCGTGCGGTCGGACAGGTCGGACGTGCCGGACGCGATCTCGTTCGCCGCGTTCGCGACCTCGTTCGCCGACATCAGGATGTCGGACACGATCGAGGACAGCTTTTCGGCGGTCTTGTTCGCGTCGTTCTGCAGACGCTCGAACGCGCCCTGGTACTCACCGTCCATGCGGGCGGTCAGGTCGCCCTCGGCAAGACGGCCAAGAACCGCAGCAAGCTTGTCGAGCGCGTCTTCCGACGTCTCGCTGAGGCTGTTCATGGACTTGGCGAGGTTCAGCAGGAAGCCGTCCTTGTCGTCGGTCGACAGCCGCTGGCTGAAGTCGCCCGCGCTCGCCGCCTCGACGACGACCTTGATCTCGTCCTCGACCTTGCGCTCGGCGGTCCGGTTGTTCCACTCGACGACCGTACCGAGGCGCTCGCCATTTTCGTCCACGACCGGCGAGGCGATCAGGCCGAACGTCAGGCCGGCGACCTGGATCTCGGTCGAAACCGAGCTGGTCAGCTTCTCCATCATGCCGCGCTGATGGGCCGGGTTCTTGTGGAACACGTCCATGCAGGTGCCCATCAGCTTGTCGGCATTGAACTGCGGCAGCTCCTTGCGCAGATCGCCTTCGGCGGCCTTCATCATGTCGACCATGACATCGTTCATGTAGACGACGTTGTAGTCGGCATCCGCGACCATCATGTTGGTCGAGGCGTTGTCCAGCGCGATCTTGATGCGCAGGTTCTCGGCGGCAATCCGCTGCTCCTCGGCCTCGCGGGCAAGACGGTCGGTCTTGTCTTCCCATTCGACCACGGTGCCGACCCGCTCGCCGTTCGGGTCCATCACCGGGTTGGCGATCAGACCGAACGTGCGGCCGCCGACCTCGATGTCGGTCTTGAAGGTCTGGTTGAGGCCTTCGACCATGCCGCGCTGGTGCGCCGGGTTCTTGTGGAACGTGTCCATGCAGATGCCCATCAGCTTGTCGACGTCGAAGCCCGGGATATCCTTACGCACGTCGTCCTGCGCGTTGCGCATCATCGCAACCATGGTTTCGTTCATGTAGCAGATGTTGAAATCGTTATCGGCCAGCATGACGTTGGTCTGCGCGGTGTCGAGCGCGGCGCGGATGCGCGCGTTCTCGGCCGCGACGGCCTTGTCCGCCTGCTCCTTCTCGTAGAGATTGGCGAGGCTGCTGTTGAGGTTTTGACGCAGGACCTCGAACTCGCCGCCCAGCTCCATCTCGATCTGGCCGGACAGGTCGCCGGCGGCCATCTGTTCGACGATCTTGCCGAACTCGATGATCGCCATCTTGCGGTCGGTGACGTCGATCGCGAACTTCACGACCTTGTAGGGCTTGCCGTCGGCACCCAGGATCGGGTTGTAGGATGCCGCGATCCAGATCTCGCTGCCGTCCTTGCGGAAGCGCTTGAACTCGTCGGAAACGAACTCGCCGTTGCCGAGGCGCTGCCAGAACATCGCGTATTCGTGGCTGTTCGCGTATTCGGGATCGACGAACATCCGGTGGTGCTTGCCCTGGATTTCCTCGAGACCGTAGCCCACGGCGCCGAGGAAGTTCTCGTTCGCCGTAATAATCGTGCCGTCGAGCTCGAACTCGATGATCGCCTGCACCTTGTTGAGGGCGTCAAGCTTCGCGACCGCTTCGTTGCTGGATCCGCCCGTGTTTCCGGCGGCTTTGAACAGTGACATCATGACCTTAACTTCCAATTCAGGGGTTATTCAGATGGCGTCGGGCGCCGTCGCGCCGGCATCGCCGGTTTGTGTCCTTACGCCGCATCCGCGGCGACATCTCCGAAGTCCATCGCCTCTTTTTGGATTAGTTTTTCAAGGCTCATCACCGCGACCATGCGCTCGTTCACGGTGACCATGCCTTCCAGAAACCGGGCGTTCTCACTCTGCTCGACTTCCGGGATCGGGCAGATCTGGTCGTCCCGGACGGTAAGAATGTCCGAAACCGCATCCACCAGAATGCCGATTGTCTTGTCGCGCACCTGACCGATGATCACGACATGCGTCGCGGTCGCGTCGGTCATGCCCTGGGTGAACCGGGCGCGCATGTCGTAGATCGGTACGATCACGCCGCGCAGGTTCATCACGCCCCGCATGTACGAAGGCTGATTGGGCAGTGCGGTAACTTCGGTCCAGCCCTTGATTTCGCGGACCTGCATGATGTCGATGCCGTATTCCTCGGCGCCGACCGTAAAGCTGACGAACTGCTGCTGATCGTCGGCGGGACCGCCCGCGATCGCGGCAACGCCGGTGTCGTCCATCTCCGGCGAAACCGCGGCTTCGTCGGTTTCCACCTGGGGTGCGGCCTGGCTCATACTTCTGCTCCCATGGTCTGGGTGTCATTGGGGGATGGCACGATCGGTGCCACGTCGTAGTCCGCCTCGAGGGCCATTTCGGGTTCCGGCTCGGCTTCCGGCTCCGGATCGATCTCGGGTTCGGGATCGGGTTCCGGATCGGGGTCAGGTTCGGGGTCGGAACCGCTTGCGGGCGGGGTGTCGTCGACCGGCGGATGGGCCTCCATCTCGGCGAGGCCGTCGAGGTCGAGAATCAGCGAGACGCGCCCGCTGCCGAGAATCGTCGCGCCGGAGATGCCTTCGACGCCCTGGTAGTTGGTGTCGATGCTCTTGATCACGACCTGCTGCTGGCCGAGCAGTTCGTCGACGACGACGCCGACGCGGCCGGCGGTCTCCGTGTCCACGACCACGACCAGGCCCTGCGACGGGTCCTTGATCGCTCCGGGCACGCGGAAGATCCGGTTGAGATAGAGAAGCCGGAGATACGCGCCGCGCATCGAGAAAGTGTCGAAGTTGTCGTCGATCCGCCGGATGTCCTTCGTCGCGGGACGGACGGTCTCGATGATGCTGGTCAGCGGAATGATGTATTCCTGGTCGCCGACCGCGACCACCATGCCGTCGAGAACGGCCAGCGTCAGCGGCAGGGTCAGCATGAAGCGCGTCCCCTCGCCCGGCGTGGACTGAACGATCACGCGGCCGCCGAGGTTCTGGATATTCCGGCGCACCACGTCCATGCCGACGCCGCGGCCGGACACGTCGGTGACCTCCGCCGCCGTCGAGAAGCCGGGCGCGAAGATCAGGTTGTCGATTTCCTCGTCGCTGAGGTTCGCGTCCTCGGCGACGATGCCCTGTTCGACGGCCTTCGACAGCACCCGTTCGCGGTCGATGCCGCGGCCGTCGTCGGTCACCTGGATCACGATCTTGCCGTGCCGGTGCTCGGCGGAGAGGACGATCTCAGCCTGCTCCGGCTTGCCGGCCTTCACGCGGTCCTCCGGCTTTTCGATGCCGTGGTCCAGCGAGTTGCGGATCATGTGCGTCAGCGGATCGGCGAGCTCCTCGACGATGGTCTTGTCGACCTCCGTCTGCTCGCCCTTCATGACCAGCGTCACGTTCTTATCGAGCTTGCGCCCGAGATCGCGGACGAGACGCGGCATGCGCATGAACACGGATTTCACCGGCTGCATGCGGATCGCCATTACGGCGTCCTGCAGCTCGCGCGTGTGCGCCGCCAGCTCTTCCTCGGCCATGGTCTGCTGCTGATTGCGGCCGTCGCCCGCCATGTCGCGGGCCTGCTGCGTGATCATCGCCTGGGTGATCACAAGCTCGCCGACCATGTTGACCAGCCGATCGATCCGGTCGAGGTCGACGCGGATCGACGTCACGCCCTGCTTCTTGCCGGCATCGGCGGCCTGCGGCTTGTCGCCGGCGGCCGCCTTGGCGGCAGGCGCACCGGCCGCCGCATCGGCGGACGCGGCTTCGGGCGCGGCCTCGGCGCTCTCGGTCGCCTCGGTCGCGCCCGCGGGCGCGGACGCGGCGCCGATTTCGGTGATCTCGATGGTGGCGTCATCGACCACGAACTCGAACACCTCGGCAATGTCGTCGGAGGTCTTTTCGGTGGTCAGGGTGAAGGTCCAGGCCAGGTAGCTGTCTTCCGGCTCGATCTTGTCGAGCGGCGGCAGCTCGGACTCGTCCACGTCGACGATCAGCTCGCCGAAGGTCGCCAGCTCGCGGATGAACAGGAGCGGCTCGTTGGCGAACTGGAAAAGCTGGCGGCCCGGCTTGAACAGGATCCGGAAGATCTTGGCCGACGGCGCGCCGACGGCGTCGTCCTCTTCCGAGAAGATGCCGGCCTCGGTGTCGACCTCCGGCGCGTCGGCCGCGGGGGCGGCGTCGGGGTTCAGGATGGCGTCGATCTCGACCAGCGCCTCTGCGGCCTGGGCGTTGTCCGGCGTCTGTTCGTTCTTGGCCGCATCCATGAAGTCGGAAACGATGTCGAGGCCGCGGACGATCAGATCGGCGCCGGCTTCGTCGAGCGCGATCTTGCCGTCCCGGAGCCAGTCCAGGAAGGTTTCGAACTTATGCGTAAATTCGGCGAGCTCGGTAAACTTGAACGCGCCCGCGCCGGCCTTGATGGTATGGACCGCACGGAACAGCGCGTGCAGTTCCTCGATATCGTAGCTTTCGGGATCGAGCTCGCTGGCGCGCGCCGATGAGTCCATCAGCAGCTCGTCCGATTCCTCGAAGAATGTAAGCTTAAACTGGTCGAACTGAGACATTGAAACGCAGACCCGTCGTTAGAGGACGTTCAGGGGCAGACCTTCGCAACGGTCGCGATGAGCTTCTCGGGATCGAACGGCTTGACGACCCAGCCGGTGGCGCCGGCCGACCGGCCCGCGTTCTTCTTGTCGTCGTCGCTTTCCGTCGTCAGGACGAGGATCGGGGTCGCCTTGTGCGTCGGGTTCTGGCGCAGTTCGCGGATAAGCGTGATGCCGTCCATGTTCGGCATGTTCACGTCGGTGATGATCAGGTCGACCTTGTCGTTACCGAGCTTCTGGAGAGCCTGCACGCCGTCCTCCGCTTCGATCACCTCGAATCCGGCACCGGACAGAGTGAAATTGACCATGTCGCGCATGGTCTTGGAATCGTCGACGGCGAGTACTTTCTTTGACATCAGATAACACTCCAGTTTTCGAGATCGGCGCCAAAGCCGATGTCCTTGAACCCCTGAACGAAAGCGGACGACGGTTCCTTGACCGAAACCGGCTTGCCCTGACCTTGCATGGAAACGGATGCGGCATGGAGAAGCTGAATGGCCGCCGAGCCGATCTTCTCCACTTCGGAGGCGTCGATGACGAGAGACGGTGCGTTGGTCACGCGGTCCAGCAGGTTTTCCTTCAGCGCGTGTACAACCGTGAGGTCGAGCACTTGCGGAAGGGACAGAACGTCCGATGCACCGGGAGTCCCGTTGGCTGTGGATGAGGTATCGCTCGGCATTTCCCGCACGTTTCCAGGTTTGATTTGATTGACCCGCCCTGCAGAAATGCATGACAGGCGTCCTTACCGTGGGTGGAACGTGCGACAAACTGATTAAAATTAAGTAAAATGAGCTGAACAGTTTTCTCACAAAAGTATTTTGGCCGGACCGGATCGCGAGCGCCTTGCGCGGCGGGGCACCGATCCGCCGCCCGCCGCGCGGCATCTCTCATACGGACACCCGCAATATCTTCCGGCAGCAGCGCCGTCCCGCCGATTCTGCCGCCAAGGCATAAACGTTAATTTAACAACCGCGTTGCTATTTTAGGTTGTTACACGTGGGCCGACCGTTACCGGATGGCGCACGGTCGCCGGGAAAGTCCCCGCTGTGATTTACCGGTCCGCCCTGCGGCGGACATCGGCCGGGAGCGACGGACAGGTTCATGACATCGCACGGCAGTCTTCTTCTGATCAGCTCCGACGCCGGATTGTTCGGCTGGGTCGCGCCGCTGTTGCACGACCCCCTGCTGTTCGGGCGCAGGCTAATCCACGCCGAGACGCTAAAGGACGGTGCCCGTCATCTGGCGGAAGAAGACGTGTCCTGCGCGCTGGTCGACATGGCCGACCCCCTCGCCGCCTCTGCCATGGAGGAGCTGTTGCTGCGCCGGCCCGATCTGCCGGTCGTGCTGTTGTGCGATCCCGACATGCCGCTCCGGATCGGGTTCCTGCGGAAGTTCGGCGCCCGCGTCCGGCTTGCGCGCGAGACGGTGACCGCCGCGGCCCTGGCCGGGGCGCTGATCGCCGCCGCCGAGGACCGGTTGAACGACGATGCCGCCGTGAAGCGCGCCTTCACGGACAGCCAGACGGGCCTGCCGAACCGGCGCCTGCTGTCCGACCGCCTCAACCATGCCTATCTTCGCGCCGAGCGGACGGGCCGCAGCTTCGGCGTGGCCTGGCTCAAGCTCAACGGCGTCGAGGACGTTCTCGAATCATACGGCGCCGAGGCCTGCGGACTGCTGGTCGCGGAAGCGGTGCTCCGGCTCACCGGCTCGGTCCGCGCTGGCGACACGCTTGCCCGCACCGGGCTCGACGAGTTCGTCATCCTGCTGGAGGACCTGCCGGACGACGGCAGCGACGAAGGCCGCGAAGCGACGCTGCGCCTGGCGCAGTGCATCGACGACCGGACGTTTTCCGTCAATGGAATCGAGATCCCGCTGCGCGCGGTCAGCGGCCTTGCCGTCTATCCGCAGGCGGCCGAGACGCCGGACGAGCTGATGAAGATCGCGGACCGGTCTCTCTATGCGGCGGGCACCGACCGCGGCACGCTCTCCCTTCACTAGCTTTTCTCACCGGACGCCCTCCCGGTTTTTCGACACGCTCAAATTTTTTGTATTGGCATTAACGATTTGTTAACTTGCTACAGGCAACTATTGGCGTGTCGGTACCGCTAACGGTCCGTGCAACCGGGAACTGGGCGCATGACTGAGTACGTTTCAGCCGATGAAAGGTCGCCGGACCGGATCCGGATCGCTCCCAGCCTCCGAGCGCTCCGTTTTCGGACCAGAGTTGAGACCAGTAGTACAGCAGCCAGATCGGAGGATTGAATGTCGCGTAGCAAGTCCCCCCTCTCCGAGAAGCAATTCGGCAAGATCGATGCCAGCCGGCGCATGGATGCGATTGCGGACCACCTGATTGCGGCCAACATGCTAGCGGAGTCGCACCCCGACGCAGATCTCCGGTATCTGCTGAGCGACGCTCTGATGCATGTCGGCCAGACGATTGCGGCCATGAACGGGACCCCTGCCCCGAGCGTGTCCGCCGACTGACCCAGCGGTCATTGCCTTCCCCCACCGGCAATGACGGTTATGGTGCGGCCCGGAAACGGGCCGCACCTTTTCTTTTGGAGCCGCGGCGTTTGAGGACACTCCATTTGAGGACAGGGGCCGTTCCGGGGTAAGGATAGGCTGGGCTCGCCCGCATTCTCTCTCGATCTTATTTCCGACGCCGCACCCACCGGGACGCGGCCGGACCCGGGGACACCGTGCAGAACCAGTTCGATGCCATCGTTGTCGGCGCCGGCGCCGCCGGGCTGATGTGCGCCATCACCGCCGGCCGGCGCGGCCGGCGCGTGCTGGTGCTGGATCACGCGGACAAGGCGGGGAAGAAGATCCTCATTTCCGGCGGCGGCCGCTGCAACTTCACCAACCTTCACTGCGCCCCGGACCGGTTCCTGTCCGGCAATCCGCATTTCTGCAAATCGGCGCTGGCCCGGTTCGGTGCCGAAGATTTCATCGCGATGGTGGAAAGCCACGGCATCGCGTATCACGAAAAGACCCTGGGCCAGCTTTTCTGCGACGGCTCCGCGCGGGAGATCGTGGACATGCTGCTGTCGGAATGCGCCGCGGCGGGGGTCGAGATCCGGCTGTCGCACCGGGTCGCCGATATCGCGCGCACCGACGCGTTCCGCCTAGAGACGACCGGCGGGTCGTTCGCCGCGCCGGCGCTGGTCCTGGCGACCGGCGGGCTGTCGATCCCGAAGATGGGGGCGACAGATTTCGCGCACCGGACCGCGGAACGGTTCGGCCTCCCTCTTTCGCCGATACGGCCGGGGCTGGTGCCGCTGACTTTCGGCGGCGACGACCGCGCGTTCATGGCCGCGCTGAGCGGCGTGTCGGTCGACGTCGCCGCCCGCTGCGGCGGCGCGGCGTTCGCGGAAGCGCTGCTGTTCACCCATCGCGGCCTCTCCGGCCCAGCCATCCTGCAGGCCTCGTCCTACTGGCGCGAGGGCGATGCGGTGACGATCGACCTCTGGCCCGGCGAGGACGCGGCGGCGTTCCTGCGGGACCGCAAACGCGCGCGGCCGCGGGCGGACGTGAAGACGGTCCTCGCCGAAGCGCTGCCGCGCCGCCTGGCGGATGCGCTTGCCGCGCGTCACCTCCCCGCGCGTCCGCTGGCAGAGATCGCGGACCGGGATCTCGATCGGCTCGGCGGGATCGTCAACGGCTGGCAGCTCACGCCAACCGGCTCCGAAGGCTACGCCAAGGCGGAGGTCACGGTCGGCGGCGTCGATACCGCGGCGCTCTCGTCCCGGACGATGCAGGCGGGCGCCGTGCCCGGACTGTTCGTGATCGGCGAGGCGGTCGACGTCACCGGCTGGCTGGGCGGCTACAATTTCCAGTGGGCCTGGTCGAGCGGCTGGGCCGCCGGCGAAGCGGTCTGACCGCCCCCGCCAAACCTTATTAGCCACACCTTATTATATGCACCTCGGCAGACACGCGTGACGGCGAAGGACCGTCCGCTCCGGCATCCCTCCTGCATTGAGATTGCGACTGATTTGCATTTGCATTGACTCCGGCGGGGCGGTCGCGATAGGGTTCCTTCGAATGTCCGGCCGCGGCCGGACGACACTGGATCAGCGAAGGAACCGGAACAGATGGAAAAGGCGCGGACGACGGATCACTGGACCAGCGGAGAAACCTGCCCGCCGCCGGAAACGCTCGACACGCTGGGCTTCGGCGAACAGTTCCTCGTCTGGTGCGTCCGCATCTGGGCACAGGCCAACCATCCCGACTGCAAGGACCCCGCCCATTTCAGCGGCCAGCTCCGGCGCGCGTTCGATCTGGCCGGCCTGCCGGAGACCGATCTTGTCTTCGACCGGTTCCTGACGGTGTTCCTGAGCTCCCTCAAGGTCCCGCTGTCGATCCATTATCCCTGCTGCCGCGGGGTAAGCCGCGACGAGATCGCGTTCCTGCGCCTGGTCGCGGACGTTCAGCGCGGCCGCGCCACCGACACCTATATGACCCTGTCGGATTACCTGGCGCCCGCCGGCGTCCGGCACGCGATGATGGCGGTCCAGGAACTGTCGGTTCAGCTCGAGCTCAAACGCCTCGTGATGCGCCCGTTCGACATCCCGGGCGAACGGCAGGAACGCGACCGCGTCATGCCGGAATCGGCGACCGTCCACTAAAGATAAAGGTATGCGCGTTCCGCGCCGCCTGGGGGATCAGCGCAGCGCGAACTGGATCGGGACCTCGATCGCGATCCGGTTGCGCTGCATCTCGGGCGGCATCTTGGGCAGCGGCTCCGCCCGTTTCACCATGCTCATCGTCGCACGGTCGAGGCTCTTGTAGCCGGAACTCCGTTTGACGCGGGAATCGAGCACGCGGCCGTCCCGGTCGATGACGAGGAACAGCGTGGCGACGCCCTCCTCGCGGCGGTTCTGCGCCCGCCGGGGATACCGCTTGTGGCGTTCCAGCCAGTCGCGCAGACGGCTCATGTAATCCGCGGGCGCGCCCGGCACGCCGCCGGTGTCGCCGCCCACGATGCTGGGCGATGTGGGGGGCGGCGCGCTCTATCTCGTGGCGGGGGTGCTGGCGGGGCTGCTGCAGGCGGCACGGACCGGGCAGGGAACGGTGGTGGATGCCGCGATCGTCGATGGCACGGCGCACATGATGGCGCTGCTGATGGCGATGCGGCCCTCGGGCAACCTGTCGATGGAGCGGGGGCACAGCCTGCTGGACGGGCCGCACTGGAGCCGGGTCTATGCCTGTGCCTGCGGGGGCTGGCTGTCGGTGCAATGCCTCGAGCCGCAGTTCTATGCTGAGTTTCTGCGGCTGCTGGAGCTTGGCGGCGATCCGCGCTTCGCGGAGCAGAATGACCCCGCGCAATGGCCCGCGCAGACCGAGGCGCTGGAGGCGATCCTTGCGGCGCAGCCGCGGGCCCATTGGGCGCGGGTCTTTGCCGGGTCCGATGCCTGCGTGGCCCCGGTGCTGCGCCCCGACGAGGCGGCGGCCGATCCGCATATGGCGGCGCGCGGCGTCTGGTCGGAGGGGCTCGTGCCCGCCCCGGCCCCGCGTTTCGACGGGGCGGTGTCGCGGGTCACGGAACCGCCCGAACGCGGGGCCGACGGGGCGGCGATCCGGGCGGAACTGGGGATGTGAGAGGGGGGCAGAAATGGCCTGAAGCGGTCGTTCGGGACTTGGCACCAATGCGCGGAATAAAGGCGCGCTTGCGCGCCGCCGCGCAGC
>ENA-ORCV01001064-ORCV01001064.1-marine-metagenome-genome-assembly--contig:-NODE-1064-length-10932-cov-2.305297_pt1 | contig 10932 bp, 7 predicted proteins | sample MGYA00237779_ERZ508509 | MGnify/ENA primary metagenome ERZ508509 (study PRJEB26180, sample SAMN06268772) | marine metagenome | isolation source: Bioluminescent Bay, La Paraguera, Puerto Rico | place... | reverse complement strand
CGGTCGCCAGCCGCTCGCGCCCGGAATTCGATCCCATCGGTATCGAGCTCGACGAGCTTCTCGGCGTCATCGGCCTCGTCAGCGACAAGACGATCGAACAGAAAAGCTCGCCGCTTTCCAGCTTCATCGTCTTCCCCACTTTCGGGATCACGGGGGCGTACGAATCGAACATCTTCCTGACGTCGCGGAACGAAACCTCCGACAAGCGCATCACTTACAGTCCCGCCGTTTCGGTTCAGTCGGACTGGACCCGGCATTCGTTCGCGGTCTCGGCGAACGCCCAGATACTGCAATACGAAGACGCCACCGACGAGAACCACGAGAACTATCAGGTTCAGGCCAGCAGCTCGCTGGAAATCTACGACTACACGAAAGTCGACGCCGTGGTCGGCTATGCCCGTCGCCACCAGGAACGAAACGCCGAGGACGATCCCGGCCAGGGGTTCGAGCCGATCCCGTCGGACAACATCTTTTTCGATTCGACGACCGAATATAACGCCGATGCGCTGCTGCTGCGCTTCACCCTGAAATACGAGCAGCAGGACTATCACGACATCTCCGGCCTGGATAACGATCCGAAGGACGTCACGCGCCTCGATCTGACGGGCCGCATCGGCTACGAGTTCACGCCCGGCACGACGATCTTCGTTCAGCCGAAAGCCGACTTCCGGATCTTCGACCAGACGCGCGATGCGTCCGGCCTGTTGCAGGACAACAGCGCGATCGGCGGGCTGGTCGGCGTGACGTGGGACCTGACCGGCGTGACCTTCGCGGAGTTCGGTATCGGCGTGGAGCGCCGGACCTACGACGAACCCACGTACCAGTCGCAGACGAACCTCGACTTTACCGGCAAGCTGATCTGGAACGTCACCGACCTGCTGACGCTGACCGGCGATCTCGGTCGCAGCACCGCGGAATCGTCGACGGCCGGCGAATCCGGCGTGCTGACGACGACGTTCAGCGGCACGGTGGATTACGAGTTTCTCGACAACATCATCATTACGGCCGGGCTGTCCTATGTACAGGCCGACAACCAGGAGACGACGCGCACGGACAAGACCATCGACGGGAACCTGGGGGTCAACTACCTCGTGAACGAAAACTGGACGGCGAACCTCAGCCTGACGCAGTCGCACCGCGTGTCGACGACCGATACCGAGGAGTACGACAATTTCGTCGCCAGCGTCTCCCTGACGGCGAAACTGTGATGCGCGTTAGCCGTTTCCGCGACGCAGGCGTTTGGTTAGACTGACCGCCGATGCGCACGCTGTATCATCTCTGGCTGTCGCCGTTCTGCCGAAAAATCCGCATCGCGCTCGCGGAAAAGAAGCTCGAATTCGAGCTCAAGTCCGAGAACCCCGCGGAACGCCGTGCGGAATTTCTCGCGCTTAACCCCGCCTGCGACGTTCCCGTCCTCGTCGAGGACGGCGGGCCCGTCATCGCGAACTCCGCGGCGATCACAGAATACCTGGAGGAGATCGCACCCGACCCGCCGCTCTATCCCGGCGGTCCGTCGGAGCGCGCGGAGATTCGGCGCCTCATCGCCTGGTTCGACATCAAGTTCAACCAGGAGGTCACCGACAACCTCGTCGGCGAGAAGCTGATGAAGCGGCTGCTGCGCAAGGGGGCGCCCGATTCGCGCGCCATCCGTGCCGGGCGAGAGAACTTTCACATTCACATGGACTACATCGCCTGGCTGACCGAGCGTCGGAACTGGCTTGCCGGCGAGGAGTTCTCGATGGCCGACATCGCGGCGGGCGCGCATCTGTCGTGTCTCGACTACATCAACGACGTGCCGTGGGCCGACCACGAACCGGCAAAACAGTGGTACGCCCGGCTGAAGTCCCGGCCGTCCTTCCGCGCGATCCTCGCCGATCATATTCCCGGGGAGCCGCCGCCCCGGCATTACGCCGATCTCGATTTCTGATTTACCGCGTCCGCGGTTGCGCCATGCCCGCAAAGGACGCGCGGATGATGTCGCCCGTCCGCCGGTAATGGTCCAGCAGGACCTTCTCCGCCGCGTCCGCGTCGCGGGCGACCGCCGCCTCCATGATGGCGCGGTGTTCGTCCAGCTCGTGGCGCTGCGGATAGGACGCGCGGATGGCGAACTGCCGGTAGCGTTCCGCGAGGTCGTTGAGCTGTTCGCAATACGCATCCAGCCAGCGTGAACCGCTTCCCGCGATGACGGCCATGTGAAAGGCCCGGTGCAGGTCTTCCCATTCCGGGTTGACGGCGAACGATTGTGCCTCGGCCGAGCGCGGCGCCTTGGACAGGCGGTGGAACGCCAGCACCACGCCCTCCTCCCAGGCGTCGTCGCCGTGGGTGATCGATTCGCGCACCGCGGTGGCTTCCAGCCAGCAGCGCGTCTTGATCAGCTCGTCGAGCTCGTCGACGCTGATGTCCGCGACGCGAAATCCCTTCTGGTCGACGCGGGAGACCATGCCCTCGACCGAGAGACGGTTGAGCGCCTCGCGGATCGGGCTGCCGCCCACGCCGTAGCGCTTGCGCAGATGCTCGATCCGCAGTTTTTCGCCCGGCGGCAGCTCGCCCGAAAGAATCTCGCGGCGAATCCTGTCGAAGACGGAACTTGCGAGCGTACCGCCGCGTTCATGAGGCGTCTTTATCGTCGTCGTCACAGGGATCCCCCGTCTTGGGCAATCAGGTCTTGGGCAATCAGATTTCCGCGGAACCGGGCACCGGGCCCTTGTCCTCCCTTATCGTGCCACAATATATATTTTCTACGCTAATCAGACAAAAAAATCGATATTTTATTGACCGGCCCGATGTTCTCCGCCAATGTTCCCCAAGCGCCGACGGTCGCCCCGACGGGAACGGACGGCGGAAACGCAACGGTAACGTGTTGCAGACACAATCGGGCCGTGCGCCGGCGACGCCCGGCCCCTTGTGGATCGAAAGGATTGCAATGGCCCGCGTAAGCGTCAGTCAGATGTTGAACGCTCTGGTCGATCTCGGCCGCCAGTATCTCGACCGCCCCGCCAACGGCGGCGATGTCGCGGTCCTGGTCGAGCGGTGCCGCGATCTGGTCTCTGTCCACGGCGAAGCGTCGGGCACCGCGCTGGCGAGCGAGATCGTCGACGCCTATGCCGCGCTGCCCGAAGACCAGAAATTCGAAACCCTGTGCCAGCTGGACGCCGAATTCGGCCCCGACCGGGAACGGATCGCCGCCGCCGCGCAGGGCTATATCGACGCGCCGGACGACGCGACCTACCGCAAGCTTGCCGACGCCATCGAGGCACCGCGCCAGGAGCTGTTCCGCCGCCTGAACATGGCGCCGGGCGGCACCAGCGAGATCGTCGCGATGCGCCAGCTTCTGCTGTCGAAACTGCGCGAGCACCCGGAGATATCCGGGCTCGAACGCGACCTCCGGCACCTTCTCGCTTCCTGGTTCAACCGCGGCTTCCTGCAATTCGAGCGTATCGACTGGCGCACGCCCGCGGTGGTGCTGGAAAAGCTGATCGCCTACGAAGCGGTGCACGAGATCCACGGCTGGGACGACCTGCGCCGCCGTCTGGCGGAAGACCGCCGCTGCTTCGCGTTCTTCCATCCCGCGCTGCCGGACGAGCCGCTGATCTTCGTCGAGGTCGCGCTGACGCGGGGTCTCGCGGGGCAGGTGCAGACCCTGCTCGAGACCTCTCCCGAGGAATCGGCGAACGAGAAGCAGGACACCGCGATCTTCTATTCCATCAGCAACTGCCAGGAAGGTCTCGCCGGCATCAGCTTCGGCAATTTCCTGATCAAGCAGGTCGCCGACGCGGTGAAGCAGGAACTGCCCGAGATCAAGAAGTTCGCAACGCTCTCGCCGATCCCCGGTTTCCGCCGCTGGCTCGACGACGTGCTCGTCACCGACACGCCGGACTTCCTCAGCGACGACGACGTCGAACTGCTCAACCGCAGCGACTGGCGCGGCAACGAGATCGCGCGCCAGCAGCTCAAGGGCGTGCTGATGCGCCTGTGCGCGACCTACCTGGTCGAAGCCAAGCGCAACGGAAAGCCGCTCGATCCCGTCGCCCGGTTCCATCTTGGCAACGGCGCAAGCGTCGAACGCATCAACTGGGCAGCCGACCTCTCCGCGAAGGGGATCGAGCAGTCCGCTGCGATGATGGTCAACTACCTGTACGATTCCGACCATATCGTTTCCAATCACGAAGCCTATGTCCGCGACGGTGCCGTTGCGCGATCGTCTTCCGTTGCGAAACTTCTGGCCGGGCGTGACTGACCCGTACGCAAATCACGGCGGCTCGAAGAACTTGGTTGGAAAGTCCCGTTATTTAGGCTTTTCATTCACCGTAATAGACCCCATATTCTGCATGCTTCCGGACCGTCGCGGCGGTCCATGCGTAAAATTTTGCTAGATGAGAGCGCGTAACATGCTCAAGTCGATCTTTGCGGCGTTCGTCCTTGCCCTTGTACTCGCGGGCGCCGGACCGTCTCAGCCGAACGCCCAGACGCTTGGTCTCGAGGATTACCGTCTCGGTCCCGGAGACAGGTTGAAGGTCACCGTATTCGGCCATCCGCAGGAATCAGGCGAATTCGAAATCGACGGATCGGGCAATCTCGCCTATCCGCTCCTCGGCCGCGTCGCCGCGCGCGGCAAGACCGTACCCGACCTGCAGGAGTTCATCCGCGTCGAGCTCGACCGCAAGTTCATCGTCGATCCGCGCGTGTCGATCGAGGTCCTGAACTACCGGCCGTTCTACATCTATGGAGAGGTCAACCGCGCCGGATCCTATCCCTACGTTTCGGGACTGACCGTCCGCCGCGCCGTTGCGATCGCCGGCGGCTTCACGCGCCGCGCGCAGCACGAGCCCGTTACGATGATCCGCGAGGGCGAGGAGGGCGTAAAGAAGCTGGAGGCCGGGCTCGACATACCCGTGCTGCCGGGAGATATTGTAGAAGTTAACCGACGGCTTTTCTGAGATTTGGCGTGGTATAACACGTGCCGCAACGTTAAGTTTTAACGTTAAGCCGCCGTTAAGAAAGCGTAGTAGTATGGCGTATGGTGTCTTGTTTCGTAGTTTCATTTCTCAGGCCCGGGATCGCTGAGCCGTGGCGACAGTAACACCCATTCCCCGGCGGGAAGCCGAAGCGGCTTTCGACGCGTCGCCGATGAGTCCGGTGCAGGAAGAAGGCGGGTTCGATCTTCGCCGCCTGTTCGGGGCCATCCGCCGTCGCAAGGTGCTCATCGCCGGGCTGATGATCATCTCGACCAGCCTCGCCGCGCTCTACGCCAACCAGCTTCAGCCCCTCTATTCTGCCGAAACGCTGATCGTGCTCGAAAAGGCGCGCGACAACGTGATCAATATCGAGCGCGTGGCCCAGGGCATCACGCCGGACTACTACACGATCGAGACCGAGGCCGCGGTGATCAATTCCCGCGCCATCGCGACCAAGGTGGTCGACCGGCTGAACCTCTATGAAAACCCGCTCTATAACCCTGCCCTGATGTCGGTAAAGCCGTCGCTGACGAAGGTTGCGGTGAACAGGTTGAAGGGTCTTCTCGGGTTCAACGTCCCGGAAGACGACGAGAACCTGCGCGCCGACCCCTGGGAGGGTATGCCGCCCGCGGAAAAACGCGCTGCCATGCGGGACTATCTCGCCGACGCGTTCCGCGGCGGGCTGGCGGTCTATCCGTCGCAGACCTCGCGTCTGATCACGATCAGCTACGTTTCGACCGATCCCGAGATGGCGGCGCGCGCGGCGAACGCGACCGCCGAGGCTTATATTTTCGACCAGATCGAGAGCAAGGGCGACGTGACCGCCCGGGCGTCGCGCTGGCTGAACGACCGTGTGACGGAGCTGCGCGACCGCGTCGTCGAATCCGAGACCAAGCTGGAACAGTTCCGCGCCAAGTCCGGCCTGCTCCAGATCGGCGAGGGCTCCACGCTGAAGACCCAGCTCGCGAAGCTCGAAACCGAGCTGATCCAGGCGCGTTCGCTGCGCGCCGAGGCGGAGGCCCGCTACGAGCAGGTGCAGAAGCTGGTCGCGGAAACCGGCCAGGAGGGCGGCGTCGAATCGGCGGCGGCGGTCCTCGATTCGCCGCTGATCCAGAGGCTGCGCGAGCAGGAAACCAGTATCGTGCGTTCGCTGTCGCAGCTTTCGACCCAGCTTCGCGAGGGACACCCGAAGATGGTGCTGGCCCGCAACGAGCTCGCGGACCTGCGCAAGAAGATCCGGTTGGAGGTCGGCAAGATCATCCGCAACCTCGAGAACGAAGTCGACATCGCGCGGGTGCGCGAACGCAACCTGAAGCGCGAGATCGGCCTTCTCGAACGCCAGATCGAGGAGCAGGGCCAGGTTTCCGCCAACATGCGCGCGTTGCAGGCGGAGGTCGACGCCAACAAGCAGCTCTATCAGACGGTTCTCGCGCGGTTCAAGGAAACCAAGGTCGTCGACGAAGAGGTGAAGCAGGCGGACGCCCGCATCATCTCCCCCGCGAAGGTGCCCGGCGGGCCGTTCTATCCGCAGAAGAAGCTGATCATCGTCGCGGCGCTGTTCGTGTCCGCGCTGTTCGGCATCGCGATCGCGATCGGGCTCGAGCTGCTCGATAACGGCTTCCGCAGCCTCACGCACCTCGAATCCGTGACCGGCATCGCCGGGCTCGGCGTCGTTCCGCTGCTCGACGTGAAGAAACCGAACTCGCCGTTCGGGGAATCCGTGCGCTCGATCCGCACCGGGTTGATGCTGTCCAACGTCGATTCGCCGCCGAAGACGGTGCTCGTCACGTCGTCCGTGTCGGCCGAGGGCAAGACCTCGACGTCGCTCGCGGTTGCGGCGCTGTCGGCACGCAGCGGCCAGCGGTCCATCATCGTCGACTGCGACCTGCGGCGGCCCAGCGTTCACGTCGCGCTGAACGTGCCCAACCGGCTCGGCCTCAGCAACTATCTCAGCGGCCAGTGCTCCCTCGACGACGTCATCGACATCGACCTCGTCTCCGGCGTCCACTACATCACCGCCGGCGGGCGGGCGCCGCATCCCACCGATCTTCTCAGCTCGTCGCAGATGAAGGCGCTGATCGCGCTGCTTGCGCAGCAATACGACATCGTGGTGCTCGACACGCCGCCTCTGCTGGCCGTGTCGGATACGCTCGTTCTGACGCGCCAGGTCGAAAAATCGATCTTCGTCGTGCGCTGGCAGAAAACCGCGCGCGAAACGGTCGTCAGCGGGCTGCGCCAGCTCGTCGACGCGGGGGCGGACCTTGCGGGGCTGGTGCTGACGCAGGTCGACATGAAGAAACAGGCCCGTTACGGGCAGTCCGATACCGGCTATCAGTACTATTACGATCGCCACATGAAGTACTACACGGAATAACCGCGGCGGGCCGGTGCGGTCGTGGGGCTGCGCCGGGCATCACATGTTCCACGTCTATTCTGCGTTTTGCATTTTCGCCACCGGTTCCCGGTACCGCTCGGGCGGGACCGGCGGGGAAGGGATATGAAGGCGCGTCAGGCCGCTGCAGGCCTCGCTCTGTGCGGCGCCGTGGGGCTCGCGGTGCTCGCCTGGCCGCGGATGATCGGCGGCGCGGTGATCGCACCGTTCGAGGACACGCTCCGCGGCATCGCGCGGACGCGTACGGTGAATGCAGTCGAGATTCGGGAGGCGCGCGAAGGCGCGCATGTGTCGTTGGGGTGGTTCGACTACGGCCGGACATGGAAGGCGCTCGGCGGGTTCGAGCTGGTGGCGGCGCGGGTGGCCCGGACGCCGGAAGACCAGCGCGCCGCGCTTGCGCATAGCGTGGACGCATTGCGCGACGGTCTCGCGCAGGCGCCGGGCGACGCCTATGCGTGGCTGCAGCTCGCCCAGGCGGACCGGGCCCTAAACGGGGTGCGCCCGACGCTCAACGGCCCGCTCCGGATGTCCCTGAACGCCGCGCCGTACGAGCACCGGCTTGCAATCCCCCGTATCGAGATTGCGTTCCGCGCGTGGGAATTCCTGGAACCCGATGTCCGAAAGGCGATGGCGGTGCAGATAAAGCGTGCCGTCGATACCGCACCCGTGCAGCTTGCCCGGTCCACCCGCCGGCACTTCGCGCTCCGCTTCGTGCGGCAGTCGCTGGCGGATTCGCCGATCCATCTCCAACGGTTCAATATCGTCTATCTGAACCCGGACTAATCCGGTTCGCCGTTCTCGTCCGTCGGCCAGGCGTGGGCGTAGCCGATGCCCAGAAGGGCGGCGAAGATGATCGCCGCACCGGGTATCTGAGGGCCAAAATCGTATATCGAGTGCAGCGCGGTCAGGATGCCGCAGCCGCCCGCGACGGCGGGAAAGACGATATGGCGCCGCCGGCGCCACGGTCCGAGCAGGCAGTTGAAGATCACCAGCCCGATCGCCGTGAAATACAGCGCTGCGGCGACCAGTCCCGCCTCCGCCGCGAATTCGAGATACACGCTGTGTGCTGCGGAGAACGCAGGCGAAATTGCGGGAAAGGTCTCGTCCCGGAACAGGTGAAAGATCGACGGGAAGGTCCCGATACCGTGGCCGGTCAGCGGCGCCGCAGCGATTGCGTCCATCGTCAGGTCGTGGATCGCGTCGCGCGCGCCGGCGCCGGGATTCGACATGATCCTCTGGAGGAAAAGGTCGCCGCTGATCGCCACCAGCATGATGCCCGCAACGACGAGCCCGACAAGCAGGAAGAGCAGCGAGCGTTTTCGCATGCCGGTCTCCTCGCCGCGTCCGCCGCTCATCATCACGATCACGCTGACGAGCCCTATCGCGGCGAAAGCAAGGCCTCCGCGCGATTGCGTCATGAGCAGTGCGGTGCCGATCACGGCGCAGTTTACGAAGAGGACGAAGACCGGCAGGCTGAGATTCTCGAGCGCATAGAAAATGCCGAACGGGCTGTCGAGCGCGCCGGACGCGTCGCGGCGGGCGTAGCGTAACATCAGCCCGAACGACGCGATCAGCCCGAAGCCGGCGTAGAGCGCGTAATGATTGCGGTTCACGAAGGTACTGGTGAGCGAAAGCTGGTAGGCCCATTTTTCGGCGAACAGGATCGTGTCGGACCCTGACAGGAAGACCCACAGGCCGTAGACGGCATAGCCCAGTCCCGCCGCTGCGAAGGCCCACAGGGCGATATACGCGCGGCGTCCGTCGCGGCAGGTCTGCACCGCCAGCCAGAAAACGCCCGCATAGCTCGCGATGCGCATCAGCCCGATCAGCGTGGCGTCCGGATCGAGGCTGATGGTCCCCGCCACGGCGTCGCCCAGCGCTGCGCGGGTATCGGTCCACAGAGGGTGAACCAGCGCGGCCGGGACGGCCGGGCAGGCCTGCAGCCCCATCCATGCCAGCACCGGGACGACAAGGGCGGCGAGATACCACGTGTGTGCGGCCGGTGTTGCATAGGCGCCGGGACCCAGGAAGGCCGCCAACGCCCACAGTGCGACGAGGATCGCGACAATCAGCGCGAGCAGGCTGTAGGACCATAGGTGCGCCGCGCCGTAGGGCAGGGGCGCCAGGACGACGATGGCGACAAATCCCCAGAAGACGGTGCGCAGGAGAATCCGTTCGGTCATCCGGCTGTGCCCGGCTCAGTACGCATTCCGGTGAACGAACCCGACGAAGAGGGTCATCAGCAGGATGCGCAGGTCGAACAGGACGGACCAGTTCTCGATGTAATACAGGTCGTACTGCACGCGTTGGCGCATGAGGTCGAGCGTCTGGGTTTCGCCGCGCAGCCCGTTGACCTGCGCCCAGCCCGTCATGCCCGGCTTCATGCGATGACGCGAGAGATAGCCGTTGATCATCGTCGAGTATTCGACGTTGTGCGCAACCGCGTGCGGTCGCGGACCGACCAGCGACATTTCCCCGCGCAACACGTTGAACAGCTGCGGCAACTCGTCGAGGCTCGTTTTGCGCAGGAGCCGGCCCAGCGGCGTGATCCGCGGATCGTTGCGCCGCGCCTGGCTGACCGTGTCGTCGTCGCTTGCGTCGGCGTACATGGTGCGGAATTTCAGGACGACGAACCTGTTGTTGTTGAAGCCATAACGCGTCTGGCGAAAGAATACCGGTCCGCGGCTCGTCAGTTTGATCGCCGCCGCGATCAGCAGCAGGATCGGGCTCAGCATCAGGGTGATCAGTGCACCCACCACCCTGTCCTCGATGGCCTTGGCGAACACCTTCCACCCGCTCAGCGGCCGCTCCGACAGCTTCAGCATCTGGATGCCGGCGATCTCACCGTAGCCCAGCGTGGGCAGCTCAAGCGAGATTTCCTCCGGGCACAACTTCACGTCGGCGGCGACCATGTGGAGCCGGGCCGTCAGCTCGCGCAGGTGATCGCCGGCTTCCCACGGCACCGCCAGAATGATCTCGTCGACGCGGTGGTCGCTGACATATTGCAGCAGGTCGTCGACGTCGCCGTTGACCGGATAGCCTTCGACCTCGCCTGGGATCCGCGTCGCGCGGTCATCGAACACGCCGACGATGCGGACCCCCGCCGCCTCTCGCTGCTCGAGCGTCCGGACCAGGCGCTGGCCGAATTCGCCGGCGCCGACGATCGCGACGTTGAGGTCGAGCTCGCCCCGCTTCGCCCATCGCTCCACCTGGAAGGCCAGCCCGATCCGCAGGACGCCGAATGCCACCAGCGTCATCGTGAACCAGGTCACACCCCATACGCGCGAATAGGTGTCCGAAAGCTGCGTAAAATACGCCAGTGCGATCAGCGTGATGAAAACCGCGCCCCAGGCAGCCGTCACCTTGCCGAACTGCAGCGAGAAGGTGACGAGGTTGCCGAACGAATAGAGGCTCGCGAAATGCATGTAGATGGCGGTCAGGAAGGCCCCCATCACCATCGCCGTCAGATAGTGTTCGGGAATGATCGCGGTGCCGTGACGCGTCAGGTAGGCGAGGACCCCGGCGCCCAGCACCGACAGGATATCGGCCAATCGCAGTCCGACGACGATCAGGTGCCTTGCGTCG
>ENA-ORCV01001063-ORCV01001063.1-marine-metagenome-genome-assembly--contig:-NODE-1063-length-10945-cov-2.876150_pt1 | contig 10945 bp, 9 predicted proteins | sample MGYA00237779_ERZ508509 | MGnify/ENA primary metagenome ERZ508509 (study PRJEB26180, sample SAMN06268772) | marine metagenome | isolation source: Bioluminescent Bay, La Paraguera, Puerto Rico | place... | reverse complement strand
GAGATCGGCGAGGATCGGGCAATCGGGCCGGTGATCGCCCGCGCAGGCCTCGACCAGGTGCGCCAGCGTCGCGCGCATCGCGCCCAGTTCGGCCAGCTTGGCGTCGATCCTCTCGAGATGCGCCTTGGCGATTCGGCGCACGTCGGCGCTTGCGCGGGCCTCGTCCTCGTAGAGCGCGAGCAGCCCCCGGCAATCCTCGATGGAAAAGCCCAGCGACCGCGCCCGCCCGAGGAAACTGAGCTTGTGGACATCCGACTCGCGAAACCGGCGATAGCCGTTCTCGCCGCGCATGGGCCGGACGAGGCCGATTTCCTCGTAATAGCGGATGGTCTTGGCCGGCAGCCCGGTGCGCTCTGCCACATCTCCGATATTCATGGCTCTGCCCCCCTCATCAACCGGCCGTCGCGGGCCGTGTCGTGGCCGGTCTGCCCGCGCGCGTCCCGCTGTCCGTGGTCTCGTCCTGGCCCGCGCCCACGCGCAGCCGCCGCAGGCGCAGCGCGTTCGTCACCACGAACACCGAACTGAGCGCCATCGCCCCCGCCGCCAGCACCGGCGACAGCAGCATGCCCGTGGCGGGGGAGAGCACCCCCGCCGCCACCGGGATGAGCGCCACGTTGTAGCCGAAGGCCCAGACCAGATTCTGCCGGATGTTGCGCATCGTCGCGCGCGACACCGCGACCGCACCGGTCACCCCGCGCAGATCGCCCGACATGAGCACCACGTCGGCGGCCTCGATGGCCACATCCGTGCCGGTGCCGATGGCGATGCCGACATCCGCCTGCGCCAGCGCGGGCGCGTCGTTGATCCCGTCGCCGACAAAGGCCACGGGGCCCCGCGCCTGCATGTCCTTCAGCGCCGCGACCTTGTCCTCGGGCAGAAGGCCGGCCACCACCTCGTCGATGCCGGTCTCGCGGGCGATGGCAAGGGCCGTCTCGCGCTTGTCGCCGGTCAGCATCGCCACGCGCAGCCCTGCCTCATGCAAGGCGGCGATGGCCGAAGCGCTCGTGGGCTTGACCGGATCAGCCACCGCGATCACGGCGGCCAGCCGCCCGTCGATGGCGGCGAAAAGCGCGGTGCGCCCGCGCGCCGCGAGATCGGCCTCGGTCTGCGCGAGGGGCGCGGTATCCACGCCCTCGCGCGTCATCAGCCGGTCCGCGCCGACCAGCACGTCGCGTCCCGCGACCCGCGCCCGCACGCCGTGGCCGGTGATCGTCTCGAATTCCGACGCCTCGGGCAGGTCCGCCCCCTCGGCGCGGGCGGCGCGAGCGATGGCATCGGCGACCGGATGCTCGGACCGCGCCTCGACCGCCGCCACGAGCCGCAGCACCTCGGCGCGGTCCATGCCCTCTGCCGTCACCATGTCGGTCATCTCGGGGCGGCCCTCGGTGACGGTGCCGGTCTTGTCGAGCGCCACGGTGCGCACCCCCGAAAGCGCCTGAAGCGCGTCGCCCTTGCGGAAGAGCACGCCCATGTCGGCCGCGCGCCCGGTGCCCACCATGATCGAGGTGGGCGTGGCCAGCCCCATCGCGCAGGGGCACGCGATGATCAGAACCGACACCCCCGCCACCAGCGCCAGCGTCAGCGCCGGGTCGGGGCCGACCACGAGCCACACCGCCACGGAGAGCGCCGCCACCGCCATGACCGCAGGCACGAACCACAGCGTGATCCGGTCCACCATGCCCTGAATCGGCAGCTTGGCGCCCTGCGCCTCCTCGACCATGCGGATGATCTGCGCCAGCGTCGTGTCCGCCCCCACATGCGTGGCGCGCAGCGTGAGGCTTCCGGCACCGTTCACGGTGCCGCCGGTCACGGAATCGCCCTCGCCCTTGTCCACGGGCACCGGCTCGCCGGTGATCATGCTCTCGTCCACATGGGCGTGGCCCTCGGTCACCTCGCCATCGACGGGGATGCGCTCGCCGGGGCGCACCAGCACGGTATCGCCCGGAACGATCTCGTCGATCTCCACCTCCTGCGCCGCGCCGTCACGCATCACCCGCGCGGTGCGCGCCTGAAGGCCCATCAGCCGCTCGATCGCCGCCCCCGTGCGCCCCTTGGCGCGCGCCTCGAGCCAGCGGCCCAGCAGGATCAGCACGACGATCACCGCCGCCGCCTCGAAATAGACGGCACGCACCGACTCTGGCAGCAGCGCGGGCAGGAAGGTCGCCACCACCGAATAGCCCCAGGCGGCCCCGGTGCCCAGCGCCACGAGGCTGTTCATGTCGGGCGCACCGCGCAACAGCGCGGGCACGCCCACCCGGTAGAACCCGCGCCCCGGCCCCGCCAGAACCAGCGTGGTGAGCACGAATTGCAACACCCAGCTTGCCTGCATGCCCACCGTGTCGGCGATCAGGTGATGCAGCGCAGGGATCAGATGCCCGCCCATTTCCAGCACGAAGACCGGCAGCGCCAGCGCCGCCGCAAGCGCGGTGCGCCGCGCCATCATCCGCGCCTCGTCCTGCTTGCGTGCCGATGCGTCGCGGGACGCACCGCCCTCTGCCACCTTCGCCGGATAGCCCGCATCGCCCGCCGCGGCCGCGAGATCGCCCGGCGTGACCGCGCCTTCGGCATGGATCACCCGCGCGCTCTCGGTGGCGAGGTTCACCCGCGCCTCGACGACGCCCGGCACGGCGGACAGCGCCGCCTCAACCCGGCCCACGCAGGAGGCGCAGGTCATCTTGTCCACCGACAGCACCGTCTCGGCGCGGCGCATCGGATAGCCCGCCCGGTGGAGCGCCGCCGACAGATCGCCGAGGCGCACGCCCTCCGCCATCTCGACCCGCGCCGAGGCATCCGCGAGGTTGACCTCGGCGCGCGCCACGCCCTCGACCGACAGGAGCGCCGCCTCCGTGCGTCGCACACAGCCTGCGCAACTCAACCCGTCGAGATGAAACCTGATCTGCCGTGTTCCGGCCATTCCGGCACCCCTTTCGTATCCACCGATGGGCCAGACATAGGGCTTCCCGTGACTGGAAGGTCAAGGGCCGCGCCGTTTTTCGCCCCGCGAACACCGTCTTTGCGCTTGCGGGACCGGTGCGGCCTGTTACCGTGATTGTGTCATGGTGCCGCCCCGAGGGGCGGAGAATTGGGAAGCCGGTGAGAGACCGGCGCTGCCCCCGCAACGGTAAGGGAGGGCGACGAGGCAAGACGCCACTGGGCCGCAAACGGCCCGGGAAGGGGCCTCTCGCACGGGCGAACGCCCGCCACCCAAGCCCGGAAACCAGCCATGATCCACGTCGAATCGCGGTGGGCGATCCGGGCGTCAGCGCGCCCGCGCGCCTGCGCCCCGCCCGCAGCCCCATCCGGCCCGGGGTGCGGCCGGGGAGACCAGACCATGACCGACCTCGCCCGAATCATCGGCGCTTTGGAAGACAGCAGCGCAGAAGGCGCGCAGGCGCTCGCCGCCGCGCGGCTGGGTTTTCTCGAATGGGTGTTCGCCGCGCCCGGCCCGGTCACCGCGCACATGGCGCGCGACGCGCTGGGCACGCAGGCGGCGCGCGCCGCGCAAAGCGCCGCGGCGCGTGCCTTTGTCGGCTGCCTGCGCGAGGCGAGCCTGCCCGGCCCGACCAGCGGCGCACGCCGCAGCGGGCGGCGCGGGCGCTGGCTCAACTGACTGCCCTGAAAAAGAAAAACGGCGACACCAGGGAGGAGGAGGGTGCCGCCGTTCTCATTCGCATCCGGCCTCAGGGAGGAGGAGGAGACCGTCCGCTATCTTGCAGGACCGCGGTAGCGATCCTGTCGTATGGTCCCGGGCTCCAGGGAGGAGGAGAGGAAACCCGCGACCATCACGAGTGCGCCAGGGAGGAGGAGAGGCGCACCCGTATTCCGTTCAGCGCCGTGCGCCGTAGACCGAGTCGTGTGCGACGCGGCGAATTTCGCTGCGATGCAGGCCCAGATCGGCCAGATCGCGACCGCTCAGGTCGGAAAGTTCGCGCACCGTGCGGCGATAGGCGCGGTAGTCCGCCACACGCTGCACTGCGGCGACAACGGCGTCCCGTGCCTCGCTCCACACCATCGAGGCGGTGCCTTGCTGCGTGACGATCGACCGTGCCATTTTCTTTTCCTTGCGATACTGTTCGTTTTCAGTGTCAGAGCCGCGCTTTCCGGCCCCGGTTGATACAAAGATAGCGTCTTTCTGCGCCTGCACAATACCGCGGATCAACAATTCTGCCATGCGTTTTCTGCATGGCAGAAACTGACCTAACGTCAGGCAAAAGCGGGGTTTTTCATCACCCCGTGATGCCCTCTTGCGCAGTCGGGAAAGATATGGGGCTGCTGCGCTGCGGCGCAAGGGTGATGTTCGCAGCGAAAATCGCTGGACCGGCGCGCGCGGCGTGATAGCAAGGGGCATGACACCGCGCGATCTCGTCCTCACGCCCACCGGGCTGCGCTTTGGCGGGCGGCGCTATCCCTGCACCATCGGGCGCGGCGGGGTCTCGGGCACCAAGCGCGAGGGCGACGGCGCGACCCCGCGCGGCGTGCACCGCATCGTCGGCATGCTCTACCGCCCCGACCGCATGGCGCGTCCCGCGGACTGGGCGCTGCCCATCCGCCCCGGCGACCTTTGGTCCGACGATCCCGGCCACGAGGATTACAACCTCATGGTCCGCGCCCCCTACCCGCACAGCCACGAGGTGCTGCGCCGCGCCGACCCGCTCTATGACCTGGTGATCATCACCGACTGGAACTGGCCCCGCGCCGAGCGCGGGCGCGGGTCGTGCATCTTTATCCACCGCTGGCGCAGGCCCGGCTTTCCCACCGCGGGCTGCATCGCGCTCGACCCCGCGCATCTGCGCAGCATCGCGGCGCGCATCCGCTTCGAGACGCGGCTGATCGTGCGATAGCGCGCGAACCGCGCCTGGAGCCGAAACCGGCCGATTCGCCCCCCGGGATCGGAGTGGCAAATCGCCTGGCGCAGTCGTTCGCCACCCATCCCTCACGCCGCCGCGCGATCGCCTGATTGATGAACGTCCGCTCAAGGCCAGGGCTTCCCCCGGCCCATACCCTCAGCGCCCCGCCAGCATCGCCAGCCGGATCAGCGCCCGCTCGACCAGCGCCATGTCGGGCGCGCGCTGCCCCGCCGAACGCAGCGTCAGGTCGGTTTCGGTGAGGATCGCCAGCGCCTGTTCGAGCCGCCCCGCCCCCCAGTGCTGCGCCTGCCGCAGCATCCGGTCGCGGCGTGGGCCGAAGACCGGCGGGCGCAGGCGGGCGATGCCCTTGGCGGCTCCGCCGGGATCGGCGGCGGCGGTGTAGAGCGCCCGGAAATGCCGCGCCGCGCCGATGCACAGCCCCACCGGCTGCACCCCCTGCGCCCGCAGCCGCCGCAGCACCGGCCCGATATCGCCCGGCCGCCCCTCGGCCACGACATCGAGGATGTCATCCAGGTCGGCCTCGGTCGGGGGGGGGCAAAAGCCGCGATATCCTGCGGCGCAAGCGGGGTATCATCCCCCATCTTGTAGAGCGCGAGCTTTTCCACCGTCTGCCGGAAATCGCCGGGATCGAGCGCACGGGACAGCGCCACCAGATCGCCCATCACCGCGCCGGGGATGTCGCGCAGCCCCGCGCGCGCCAGCACCGCCTCGATTTCCTCGCGCGAGGGCGGATCGTCGTAGATGGCGGCGGCATAGGCGTTGGGATGGCTCTCGAAGGCCTTGCGCAGCTTCGACGTGGGTTTGAGCTGCCCGGCGGTCACGACGATCTGCGCATCGCCCTCGGCCCAGTCGTCGAGCGCGGCGAGAATCGGCTCGGCGACACCGTCACCCGCCTCGTCCACCAGCACCGCGCGCGGTCCGGGGAAAAAGCCCTGCGCCTTGACCGCATCCAGGAGCGCCGCGCGATCCTTGCGCAGATCGGCGGCGGCAAGGCGGGCGAGGCGCATCTCCTCCTCGGCACCCGGCCCCAGCAGCGCCGCCAGCATCTCCTGCCGTTTCAGCGCCACCCGCATCCCGTCGGGGCCATAGATCAACAGCCCCGTGCGCTGCGGCTCGGGCCGGGAGAAATAGCGGGCAGCGTCGCGCGACCCCAGCTTCATCGCGAGCGGCGGGCGGCCGCGGCGGCGAGGCGGGTCAGCATCTGGTCGGCCAGCATCTGCATCAGCCGCGCCTCGGCGTCGCGCTGCGCGGCTTGCGTGGCGACTGGCGTGCCAAAGCTGGAATATCCAGTGAAATTTGTGACTTCGCCGCTATCGACCACGGTCTCGTCCTGCAGGTCGGCCAGCGTGTAGCGCACCGTGCCGATGAGATTGAACCGCGCGGCGACGTTGCTGCGGTCGATGGCGATCGCCTCGGCGCGCACCGAGATGACCGGTCGCAGTTCGTATCGCGGGGCCGAAGGCCGGCCCAGCCGCGTCTCGATCTCGCGGGTCAGCAGAAAGCCCGCGCGGCTGTCGGGCGCGGCCACGCGGACCCGCCCCATCAGCGCGTCGCCCCCGCCGCCCGGCGCGTAGACCGGCGCAAACCCGCAGCCCGCCAGCAGGGCGAGACCCGAGAACAGGAACAGGCGGCGGTCAGATGACGACATTCACGATCCGTCCGGGGACGACGATGATCTTTTTCGGCGCGGCCCCCTCCAGCGCCCTTTGCACAGCATCATGCGCCAGCGCCGCCTTTTCAACCTCGGATTTCGCCATGTCGCGCGGCACTGCGATCTCGGCGCGGCGCTTGCCGTTGATCTGGATGGGCAGCGTCACCGTGTCCTCGATCAGCATGGCCGGGTCGGCCACGGGCCAGACGGCGGTCGCGACCAGCCCCTCGCCGCCCAGCATCGCCCAGACATCCTCGGCGAGATGCGGGGTCATCGGAGCCATGAGCTGCGCCAGCGTGCGCATCGCCTCGGCCTTTGCCGCCTGCCCCGCCTGCGATTTCGCCAGCGTCGCGGTAAAGGCGTAGAGCCGCGCGATGGCGGCGTTGAAGCCGAAGGATTCGACGCCCTTCGTGACCTCGTCGATGGTCTTGTGCATCTCGCGCAGCAGCGCGGTATCGGCCTCGGGGGCGGGATCGGCGGGCGTCCCGGCGATCTCGGCGGCGATGCGCCAGACGCGGGCGAGGTGCCGGTGCGCGGCCTCGGCGCCCGAGGCGGTCCATTCCACGTCGCGCTCGGGCGGGCTGTCCGACAGCACGAACCAGCGCGCCGTATCGGCCCCGTATTCCGCGATGATAGTCGAGGGATCGACCACGTTCTTCTTGGATTTCGACATCTTGGCGGAGGGGATCACCTCTACCTCGGTGCCATCGGCGAGGCGTCCGTCGCTCACCTCTTCGGGCAGGTGATAGACCGGGCGGCCCCGGTCATCGCGCGTCTGGTAGATCTCGTGCGTGACCATGCCTTGGGTGAACAATGCATCAAACGGCTCGATCGCCTTTTCGGGCAGGTGCCCGCAGATATGCATCGCCCGCGCGAAGAAGCGCGAATAGAGCAGGTGCAGGATCGCGTGCTCGATACCGCCGATATACTGATCGACGTTCATCCAGTATTCGGCCTCGGCCATTTCGGTGGGCGTCGTCGCACGAGGCGCGGTGAAGCGGGCGAAATACCACGACGAATCCACGAACGTGTCCATCGTGTCGGTCTCGCGCCGCGCGGGCGCGCCGCAGGCGGGACAGGCGCAATGCACCCATGTCGGGTGCCGGTCGAGCGGGTTGCCGGGGGCCTCGAAGCTCACGTCGTCGGGCAGCGCGATGGGCAGGTTTTCCTTGCGCTCCGGCACCACGCCGCAGGCCTCGCAATGCACCACCGGGATCGGGCAGCCCCAGTAGCGTTGCCGCGAAAGGCCCCAGTCGCGCAGGCGATACCTGGTGACACCCTGCCCCACGCCGTTTTCCTCGCAGAACGCGATGGCGGCCTCGATGGCGGCCTCTCCGGTCTGCAACTCGTCGCCCGCGACGCGGCGGGTATAGCGCACCGTCTCGGGCTTGGGCGGGACATACGGGCTCTCTGCGACGTCATGCGCACCGTCGCGTGGCTGGAACGTGTCGATGATCGGCAGATCGTATTTCACCGCGAAATCATGGTCGCGCTGGTCATGCGCGGGCACGCCGTAGATCGCGCCGGTGCCGTAATCCATCAGGATGAAATTGGCGATCCACACGGGCAGTTCCCACGCGTTGTCAAACGGATGGCGGGCGCGCAGTCCGGTGTCAAAGCCCAGCTTCTCGGCCTTTTCAATCGCCTCGGCGGTGGTGCCGCCCTTGCGTGCCTCGGCCACGAACTCCGCCACATCCGCGCGCTCGCGCTCAAGCTGGCGCGCCAGCGGATGGTCGGGCGAGATGCCGATAAAGGACGCCCCCATCATCGTGTCGGGCCGCGTGGTGTAGACCTCGATCCGGTCATGCCCCTCGGGGCCGTCACCCAGACCAAAGGCGAATTGCAGCCCGCGCGATTTGCCGATCCAGTTTTCCTGCATGGTGCGGACCTTGGCGGGCCAGTCGTCGAGCCCGTCCAATGCCTCCAGCAACTCCCCGGAGAAATCCGAGATGCGGAAGAACCATTGCGTGAGTTCGCGCCGCTCGACCTCGGCGCCCGAGCGCCAGCCGCGCCCGTTTTCCACCTGCTCGTTGGCCAGCACGGTCATATCCACCGGGTCCCAGTTCACCACCGCGTTCTTGCGATAGACGAGACCCTTTTCGAGGAAGTCGAGGAACAGCGCCTGCTGCTGGCCGTAATATTCGGGATCGCAGGTGGCGAATTCGCGGGACCAGTCAATCGACAGACCCAGCGGCTTCATCTGCGCGCGCATGGTCGCGATGTTGCCATAGGTCCAGTCCTTGGGGTGGCCTCCGCTCGCCATCGCGGCGTTCTCGGCGGGCATGCCGAACGCGTCCCAGCCCATCGGGTGCAGCACGTTGTGCCCCGTGGCGATCTTGTAGCGCGCCACCACGTCGCCCATCGTGTAGTTGCGCACATGGCCCATGTGGATGCGCCCCGAGGGATAGGGGAACATCTCGAGCACATAGTATTTCGGACGGCTCTCGTCGCGGCGGGCACGGAAGATGCCGGCCTCGTCCCACGCTGTCTGCCATCGTGCCTCGATCTCGGCGGGTGAATAGCGCGACATGGCTTGCGCCCCTCTCGTTGCGGTCCCGTTTGGGCAGGGGTGATAGGCGCTTGTCGGCGCTTGGTCCAGTGCGGGCGCGCAAAAATGCGGGGCTTGGCGCGGCGCGCGCGCCTCGGATATAAGCGCGCGGACGCACAAGGACCGAGCGGCCGTGAACATCCTTTTCATCCACCAGAATTTTCCGGGGCAGTTCAAGCATCTCGCGCCCCGGCTGGCGCGGATGGGGCATCACTGCGTGGCACTGACCCTGCGGGTCAGCGAACCGCGCACGTGGCAGGGGGTGCGGGTGATCCCCTACAGCCTGCCCAGGCGGGCGGGCCAGGCGGTGCATCCGTGGCTGACCGATTTCGACACCAAGGTGACGCGCGGCGATGCGTGCTGGCGCGCGGCGCTGACCCTGCGCGACCGCGGCTACACGCCCGACCTGATCCTCGCGCATCCCGGCTGGGGCGAGTCGCTGTTTCTGCGCGACGTCTGGCCCGAGGCGCGGATGGGGCTCTATTGCGAGCTCTACCACCTCGCGGAGTGGCCGCATCTCGCGTTCGACCCGGAATTCCCGAGCCAGGCCCCCGAGGCCGAACCGCTGCGCATCCGGCTGAAGAATCTCAACAACATGCTGCATTTCGAGCAGGGCCACGCGGGCATCAGCCCCACGCGGTTCCAGGCCGATACCTTTCCGCAGCCGTTCCGCGACCGGATCACCGTCTGCCATGACGGGATCGACACGCTGACCGCCTGCCCGCAGCCCGATGTGCGGCTGGACTTGGAGGGGGCGGGCACGCTCTCCCGCGCCGACGAGGTGATCACCTTCGTCAACCGCAATCTCGAACCCTATCGCGGCTATCACGTGTTCATGCGGGCGTTGCCCGGTCTGCTGCGCGAACGCCCCCGCGCCCGCATCCTGATCGTCGGCGGCGACGAGGTGAGCTATGGCGCGCGCCCGCCCGGGGGGCAGACATGGAAGCAGATATTCATCGACGAGGTACGCGGGCAGATATCCGATGCCGACTGGGCGCGGGTGCATTTCCTGGGGCGCGTGCCCTATGACCGCTTTCTGCGGCTGCTGCAGCTGAGCCGCGTGCATGTCTACCTCACCTATCCTTTCGTGCTCAGCTGGTCGCTGATGGAGGCGATGAGTTGCGGCGCGGCGGTGGTGGCGGGCGATACCGCGCCGGTGCGCGAGGTCGTCACCCATGACGCGACCGGGCGGCTGGTGGAATTCTTCGACCGGGACGCGCTGGTGGCCGAGGTCTGCGCGCTGCTCGAGGACGACGGCGCGCGGCGGCGCCTGGGACGGGCGGCGCGCGAGATGATCCGCGCGCGCTACGATCTGCAGACGATCTGCCTGCCGCGTCAGGTGGAATGGGTGGGCGGCCTGGCCGGCGGTGCGTGATCGTGCTCGCAAAGGGCATGATCGCCCAGTGACGCCAGCACGTAGCAGTCGCGCGACGGCCCGTCGCCGGTGCATCCCCCGGTGATCCGCGAGAGTTCGGCCTCGAGCGCGCGCAGGCGGGCGATCTTGCGGCGGGTGGCGTCGAGATGTTCGCGCGCGATACGGGTCGCGGCCGCGCAGGTCCGGTCGGGGTGATCCTGCAACTCGATCAGTTGCGCGATCGCATCGAGCGGGAACCCGAGGTCGCGGGCGTGCCTGACGAAGGCCAGCCTGTCTCGCGCCGCCGCGTCGTAGCGGCGCTGGTTGCCCACGCTGCGCGCGGGGGCGTCGAGCAGGCCGCGCGCCTCGTAATAGCGGATTGTGGGCACCTTGACGCCGGTGTGGCGCGCCAGGTCGCCGATGGAAAAGGTCATCGCATCCCCCTTGAACCTCTAGCGGCTGGAGAGACTACATTCCCGCTGCGCAGAATGCAAAGGAGGCCCGGTGATGGCGGGATGCTGTGG
>ENA-ORCV01001059-ORCV01001059.1-marine-metagenome-genome-assembly--contig:-NODE-1059-length-10997-cov-2.568864_pt1 | contig 10997 bp, 10 predicted proteins | sample MGYA00237779_ERZ508509 | MGnify/ENA primary metagenome ERZ508509 (study PRJEB26180, sample SAMN06268772) | marine metagenome | isolation source: Bioluminescent Bay, La Paraguera, Puerto Rico | place... | reverse complement strand
TTACCACCTTGCAACCAAGCCCGATGGACCGGGGCCCGACGGATTCAGCTCTGCCGAAGCAGAAGCGAAATACGCCGAATGGGAAACCAAGCATCAGGATCTGGTCGGTCGAGCCACCTTGATCGTCTCAAAACAGCGCCACGGCTCCACCGGCAATGTCCCGCTCCACTTCCAGAGCGAGATCACCAAGTTTACCTCTCCCAATCTGAAGGACTATTCGGACTGGGGTTACGAATGAGCAGCGCGGGCCAGAGATCCCAATTCACAGCCCCAGGTTGAGCTTGCGGCTCACCGTGTAATCCAGCACCGAAACGAGAAACCAGCTGGCCGCCCAGCGCATACGGTTGAACCAGGTCGCATTTTGACGATGCCTCTCTGGCGTGATGGGCAGTGAAGCATCGAGATGCTGGCCGATGAACCCACGCATCCGCTCAGCCAGCGCCTTGTCCTCAATCCGCAGCACGATCTCGAGATTGAGATAGAGGCTGCGCATATCGAAATTGGCACTGCCCAGATAGACCGCATCGTCGAGTACGATGAGCTTGGTGTGCAGCATGCAGGGCTGGAACTCGAATATCTGCGCGCCGGCCTTGAGCAATCCCTTGTAGAGCAGCCGCGCGGCCCCCAGCGTGGCGCCATTGTCGGTCTTCCCCGCCAGCACCAACCGCGTCTCTCCCTTGCGTGCTATTCCCCTGATTCTACGCCTGAGCCGCCTGGGCGGCGCGAAATAGGCCATCATCATGTCGAGCTTGTGGCCATAGATGAGGTCCTGGCTGACTGCACGCGCCCAGCTGGACAGGCCCTTTGTCGGACCACCGATCAACAATTGCACACCGCCGCTGCCACTATCCCATTCACGCACGCTCTTGCGGATGGCACGAAACTGCCGCGTTTCGATGGCAGTCCAGGCTTCCAGCTCGGCAAACCAGGCCTCAATCCGTCCGACCACCGTACCGCGCACGGTTACGGCCAGATCGGTCCACCCATTGTCTTCGGGCAAATCGAAATAGCCATCCTCGATATTGAAGCCACCCAGCATTGCTGTTTCGCCATCGGCAATCACCATTTTCTGATGGTTGCGGACAAGATAGCGGCGAGACCAGCGCGCCTGGAAACGATGATAGGTCCCGCCCGCCTCAACCAAGGGTTCAAAGAATTGGGCTTCGGCTTCCGCACCGAATCCGTCGACTATAACCGTTACCGCAACACCACGTCGGGCGGCGTCTGAAAGCCGGTCGCGCACAAGGCGCGCCGTATCGTCGCGGGCGAAGATGTAGAAGGCGAGCTTCAGGCTGCTCCGTGCCTCATCGATAAGGCGCAACAGCTTCTCCAGCCGATCCGGCCCGGAGGGGTAGAAGCCCAGACGCAATCCTTGCGCATCGACATGAAACGGCTCCGGATCACGGTAGGCATCACCTGTGCTCATGCGTTCTACCTAGTGGCTCTTGCCGCGCGGTGGAAGCGCCGAGCCGCTGTAGAAAATCTTGACCTTTTCCTCCCTCTCGCCTAACTGCACGTCTTTCCGAACAAGCCGCACAGAATTGGAGTGCCCATGGCGCGCGTTACCGTCGAAGATTGCGTCGACAAGGTCCCGAACCGTTTCGATCTCGTCCTGCTGGCCGCACAGCGTGCCCGCGAGATTTCCGGTGGTGCCGAACTGACAATCGACCGCGATCGTGACAAGAACCCGGTTGTCGCCCTGCGCGAAATTGCCGAACAGACGATCAAGCCCAAGCAGCTGAACGAATCTCTGGTGCAATCGCTGCAGAACTTCCTGCCCGATGAAGAAGACGAAGCGGACGATATCGGTTCGCTGAGCCAGTCGGCAGAGGCCATGCGCCTGTCCGCATCGGCTCCCACCCGTTCGACCTCGATCGGTGCCGATTACGACGGCTGATTTGCACCCGTCCGTTTTTTCGAAAGGGCCGCGCCGCAAGGTGCGGCCCTTTTCGTATGCGCCCTGTCGTTCTAATATGGGTATCTCGACGTATCGCCCTGATCGCGATAGGATTTCATTGCAGGAGGGCACATGAGCGACATCACCGAAGGGCTTGGCACGGCCGTGGAAGGCGGACTGTTCGCGCGGGCCATTGAACCGGGGTCGGGAGCGAAGGAACGCCAACCAGGCGATCCGGAGGCCTGCCTGAATTGCGGGAAGCGGCTTGTCGGTGCCTATTGCCATGCCTGCGGGCAGACCGCGCATATCTACCGCACCATCGGCGCCTTCATGCATGATCTGCTCCATGGCGCGCTGCACTTCGAAGGCAGACTGTGGCGTACCCTGCCGATGCTGGTGTTTCGCCCCGGACGGCTGACTCGGCGCTATATCGAAGGGGCCCGCGCGCGCTTTGTTTCTCCCATGGCGCTGTTCCTGTTCAGCGTCTTCCTGATGTTCGCCGTCTTCCAGCTGCTCGGCATCTCCACTCCGACCAATATTGCCCAGGATGCCCCCGAAGCTCGTGCGGTCCTGTCCGAAGAGCTCAATACTGGCGACAGAGGGGATGCGGAACGCCTGGCGGAGGCACTCAATGGCGCACAGCAAGAATTTTCCCAGGCAATGCAGGAAGAAGGCGTCGCCGTGCCCATCGACGAAAATGGCGATGCCCGGCTGAACCTAAGCAGCACTGGCGTGGGCTGGCTCGATGCGGGTATCGAGAAGTGGGAAGAAAACCCCAGCCTGATGCTCTACAAGCTGCAGGCCAACAGCTATAAATTCTCCTGGTTGTTGATCCCGATATCGATCCCCTTCGTCTGGCTGATCTTCGCATGGAAGCGGCGCTTCCGTGGCTATGACCACGCGATTTTCGTCACCTATTCGCTCAGCTTCATGACGCTGCTGTTCATCACCGTTTCGATACTCCATGCCGTAGGCGTCTCTGCCGCAGTAACTGTTCCGCTGGTTCTGCTGGCGCCGCCGATCCACCTCTACAAACAGCTGCGCTATGCCTATGAACTTTCGCGCTTTTCTGCCATTTGGAGGCTGCTGGTACTATCGACATTCATCTGGGTGATCCTGCTGATCTTCCTGCAGGTCCTCTTCCTGCTGGGCGGAATGTAGAAAAGGAAAGGGCGGCACATTGCTGCACCGCCCGATCATCTTTGCTTGGCTGTAGGAAAAAGGAAATTCAGGCCCCTTGCGGAGCTTCTCCCGATCCGCCGAAACGCTTGCCCGCCTTGGGAATGGCGGAACCATGGGTAGGCTGGACCACTGTCGGGCCCGAAGGTAGGTCCGGGCGATCGACCTTTCCGGTTTCCAGCAATTCCTTGATTTCGTCACCCGTCAGGGTCTCATATTCAAGCATGGCCTGCGCCAACAGGTGGAGCTGATCCTCATGCTTGGTGAGCAGATCGGTTGCACGCTTGTGCGCACCTTCGACCAGGCCCTTGATCTCGGCATCGATCAGCTTGTTGGTCTCGTCCGAAGCCATCGTCCGTACGGTTTGGCCCATGCCGAGATAGCCTTCCTGGCTCGCTTCATATTGCAGCGGGCCGAGCTTGTCCGACATGCCCCATTTGGTGACCATGTTGCGCGCCAGGTCGGTAGCATACTGGATATCCGAGCTTGCACCGCTCGACACCTTGTCATGGCCGAAAATGATCTCTTCCGCCACGCGGCCACCCATGCTGACCGAGAGGTTCGCATGCATCTTATCGCGGTGGTAGGAGTAATTGTCCCGCTCGGGCAAGCGCATCACCATGCCCAGCGCGCGGCCACGCGGAATGATCGTCGCCTTGTGGATCGGGTCCGAAGCCTCTTCATGGATAGACACAATCGCATGGCCCGCCTCGTGATAGGCGGTCATCTTCTTCTCGTCCTCGGTCATCACCATCGATTTGCGCTCGGCGCCCATCATGACCTTGTCCTTGGCGTCCTCGAACTCCTGCATGGCGACAAGGCGCTTGTTGCGCCGCGCGGCCAGCAGCGCCGCCTCGTTGACAAGGTTGGCAAGATCCGCACCCGAAAAGCCCGGTGTGCCGCGCGCAATGGTGCGCGGGTTCACGTCGGGCGCCAGAGGCACCTTTTTCATATGCACGGCGAGGATCTTCTCGCGCCCATCGATATCAGGGATCGGCACAACCACCTGGCGGTCGAAGCGTCCCGGACGCAGCAACGCCGGATCAAGCACGTCTGGGCGATTGGTGGCGGCGATGATGATGATGCCCTCATTGGCCTCGAAACCGTCCATCTCGACCAGCAACTGGTTCAGCGTCTGCTCGCGCTCGTCGTTCGAATTGCCGATGCCATTGCCGCGGTGGCGGCCGACAGCATCAATCTCGTCGATAAAGACGATGCAGGGCGCATTCTTCTTCGCCTGTTCGAACATGTCGCGAACGCGGCTGGCACCAACGCCCACGAACATCTCGACAAAATCGGAACCCGAAATCGTGAAGAAGGGCACACGCGCTTCGCCTGCGATGGCGCGGGCAAGCAGCGTCTTGCCCGTACCGGGGGAGCCGACCAGCAGCGCGCCCTTGGGAATTGTACCGCCGAGCTTGGAGAAGCGATGCGGGTCCTTCAGGAACTCGACGATCTCCTGCAATTCCTCGCGCGCCTCGTCGATTCCGGCGACGTCTTCAAAGGTAACGCGCCCCTGCTTTTCGGTCAGCAATTTGGCCTTGCTCTTGCCAAAACCCATCGCGCCCGAACCGCCGCCTTTCTGCACCTGGCGCAGCGCGAAGAAGGCGATGCCCAGGATCAGCAGGAAAGGCAGCGTATTGATCAGGATATAGAGCAGAACATTGCCTTCATCGGGCGCAGCGCCGGTATATTCGACGCCATTGTCTTCCAATAGCTGTGTCAGGCTGATGTCATTGCCCACAGGTATGGTGGAGAAGGTCTCGTCATTCTTGAGCTTGCCGGTGATCAGCTCGGGACTGATGACCACTTCTTCCACGCTGCCTTCTGCCACCTTGTCGCGGAATTCGGAATATGACATGGCGGGGCCGGCGGCCTGGCCGGTATTTCCAAAGAGGGACACCATCAGCAACAGCGCCATGAAGATACCGCCCCAGACAAGCAGGCTCTTCATCCACGGGTTGGGATTGTTTTCCGGTTCCTGATTTTCGCTCATTACGGCTGATGTCCTTTCACGGGACAATGTAGGATCGCGCAGGTGAATGGCAAGCTAACGCGAGCCCGCAAAGTTTACACATTTTACACTGTCCAAAGGGAAAAATCCCGACGTCCACCAAAAGACTGAAATTTCGTTGTTTTTAGCATTTCCAAATGGTCTTTCATGGGTGCCGACTGGCATATTTGCCACGCAGTAGGACAGCCAATCCCAGCCTACTCGCGCGGTTTTGCCAGGATCAGCCTGTCGGACAGGTCCGCACCTTGTTGGCCTGTGATCTGGAACAGCGCCTCGAATGGCTCATCGGCGAGGGCATCTAGCCCCTCCGGCAGATCACCTGAGGCGACCAAAGGGCCGATCCCACGCAGGCCGGTAATGCGCTCACTCGCAAGCACCGTGACCTGCGCACCGCCAGGCGCGTCGTAGCGCGTGACATAGGCATAATCGCGGTAGAAAGCGGGGGAAGCGAGGCGGCGTGCTTCATCGCTCGCCCAGCGTTCGCCGCTCTCGCGATCGATCAACTCGTCGTAGCTATCGCCGATGCGCAGGCTGCTGTCGGAAAAGGTAATTTCCTCCAGCAGTCCCATGCCCGACAGCAGGCCAATATAGACAACATCATGGCTGTTGAGCATGTCGGAGCCGAGTTGTGACGATGGAATGATCTCCACGTCCTTGCCAATTCCTGCCAGGATGGGTGCAACTTGTTGCAAGGCGTAAGACGTCTGGAAGGGGAGGTAATTGAGCCCGAAATCCTCGGCATAGCCATAACGATGGGGCTCTGCTTCCTGCATCACCAGCAGGTCTTCGGGTGAATTGACGCGGAAATCGCGGATCAGTCGGCCTTGTTCGGGAAAGACCGGATCGATTTCGCCGAAGAGGTAATAATCGCCCAGAACCACGAGCACGGGCCGGTCCGAGGCGATTACCGGATCCCAAATAGCGTTGGATGGTATCTCATTGCCGCGATTGAGCAGGAAGCCGCCGAGAAAGGCCGCCAGCACCGCAAGCACGGTCAGTATCGCCCACTTGCGTGGCAATGACCGGGCCTGCATGGCGTTTCCGAAATCTGCGGACGGCGTCCTTTCTCCGGTAAGTAGTCGCAAGGCATAGACGCCTGCCGGAATTTCCAGCTGCGGCTGCCCGGCGGGGACAGGATGGGCTTGGTAATGGTCATCCAACTTCTTGCGAAGGCGATGGACATAGACGCGCACGGTCGCATCATCGGCATCGCTTTCACTCTGGCCGAAAACAGATTGCGCGATATCCGCCTGCGTAGCCGGCTCGGCATCGGGGCCGCGTTCGGCGAAATAGTCGAACAAATCACGCAGGCGCCCGGAGCGGCCGACAATGCCTGTCTCGACAAGCCTTGCGACCTCCGCCCTATAGGCAGCGTTACTACCCGCTTCCGACGTCATACGATTGTGTCCAATTGTCGCGTTCAGGGGCTGTAACGCCCTTGTAACGGGCCGATTACCGTAAATTACGTGGTTTGGCGAGAGCCCATCGGCCAGATGAAACTCCTGGATCAAATATACGCTAGGTTACATCTTGAAAACGTACTCAATGCCTCTCCGAAGTTTGCTTGCCACGGCGGCTGTTCCTGCGCTTTGCCTTGGCAGCCTTCCAGCCATGGCTGCCGAGGAGAATGAAACGCCACCGACCGCACCTCTCCCGGATGAACGGGAGAATATCGGAATCGTGCTCGACGAAGAGACGGGTGATGTCATCTATGTCTATGGTCGTGGCGAGCGGCGTATCGGTGAAGCGATTGCCGCTAGCGAGGGCGGTGTCGCCGGTGCGGATATCGAGATCCGCCCATTGCTGCGTCCCGGTGAGCTGCTGGAAGCGACCCCCGGCCTCATCGCGACGCAGCACTCCGGCGGCGGCAAGGCCAACCAGTTCTTCCTGCGCGGCTTCAACCTCGACCATGGTACCGACTTCGGGCTCTACATCGACGATATGCCGGTCAATTTCCGTACTCACGGGCATGGGCAGGGCTATCTCGATGTCAACGGGCTGATCCCCGAAGCCGTTGAACGCGTGGACTACCGCAAGGGCCCCTATCGCGCAGACACGGGCGATTTCAGCTTCGTCGGCTCCAGCTTTATTACCACCAAGGACAATGTGGAACCCTTCGCCACAGCGGAGATTGGCTCCTATGGCTATCGCCGGTTCGTCGCGGGCGGATCGGCTTCGGTGGGCGATGGCAATCTGCTCGTCATGGGGCAGGTCAAGCTCAACGACGGACCGTGGGAACTGCCCGAAGATTTCGAAGGCTATTCGGGCCTGATCAAATATTCGACGCCGATTGGCATGGGCGATTTCCAGATTGCACTGCACATCTTCGATGCCAGCTGGAACCCGACCGAACAGCTGCCCGAACGGCTGATCGGTACGCCGGCCTGCGAAGATCGCTTCTGCGCGCTCGACACCACGCTGACGGGATATACCGAGCGGCAAGTGCTCACCGCCAATTATGAAAGCGAGAATTGGCGCATCACCGGCTATGCCCAGCATTACGACTGGAGCCTGCTGTCGAACTTCACCTATTTCCTTGAAGACCCGATCAACGGCGACCAGTTGCGCCAGTTCGAGGAACGCTGGACTTATGGCGGACGTGTGGAGCGTTTCGACCAGCTCACCAACCGCATCTCGCTGCGCAGCGGTGCGGAAGTGCGGATCGACGATATCGGCCCCATCGGCCTCGACGAGACGATCGATGGCGCGCTCGAATTCAATTACAACAGCTTCGACGTGCTGGAGAAATCGATCGGCCTCTATTCCGAAGTGATTGTCGAGCCGGTTGACCGGCTGTTCATCACCGCGGGTATTCGCGGCGACTTCTACGGCTTCAAGACAGAAGCGCTGGATGGCGTGGATGTGTGGAGCGGCAAGGTCAGCGACGATATCGTCTCGCCAAAGATCGGCGCGAACTATGAAGTGGCAGACGGTATCGCTGTCTATGCCAATTACGGTGAAGGCTTCCATTCCAACGATGCGCGCGGCGTGACCAATCCTGACGATCCGGCTCCCGGCCTGGTCAAAGGCGATTTCAAGGAGACGGGTTTCCGCTTCGAGCGCGGCGGGCTGATCTTTACCGGCGTCTATTTCTGGTCGCGGATCGATAGCGAGCTGATCTATGTAGGCGATAGCGGCGCGGTGGAACCTTCCGATCCCGGTCGCCGTCGCGGCTATGAATTCACCGCATTCTGGAAGCCCAATAATTGGCTGGCAGTGGACGGAGTATGGACCGGCACGCACAGCCGCTTTGCCGGACTGCCCGAGGGCGAGAACTTCGTGCCCGGCGCGCTGAGGAATTCGGGCGAGCTTGGCATTTCCGCTGCCTTCCGCGAGTTCAATGCGGCGGCCCGCCTGCGCTATCTCGGCAAGCATCCGCTGATCGAGGACAACTCCGAGCGTGGCGCAGCAACGCTCCTGGTCAACGCGCGCCTTGCCTGGACACCCGACAATCTCGCCGGCTTCGAGCTCTATGGCGAGGTGCTCAACCTGTTCGACAGCAAGGATGACGATATCGACTATTTCTACGCCACACGCTTCCCCGGCGAGCCTGCCGAGGGAATCGAGGGGCGCAACAGCCGCATCGTGGAACCGCGCCAATTCCGTGTGGGCGTAACCAAACGTTTTTGACGGCGAATCAATCTTGCGGGGCCCGGGTGCAATCGTGGTGCACCCGGCTCAAGGAAAGGCCCGACTGTCAGCATGGCGACAGCCGGGCCTTTCTATTTTAATTCAATCTATTGCCTTCCTCTTAGTCAAGCACCCCAATCCTTATGTCAAAGGTCCTTGACAAACCGTGCTGCGATGTCTAGCTTCCTTTACATAAATTCAAGGAGGCTTGATATGAACAGGAATACCGTCAACTCTATCGGCATCGCTCTCGCCATCCTTCTGGTGAGCTGGCTGGGTGGCACCAACCGCATTTCCCAAGACATGATGCAGACACTGCTGATCGTATTGCCCGCATTGTGGGTTGTGTCGATTGCCCGCAACGGATGCTGCTATGGGGTGGGACGAGCATGACCACCGGGCACGCCAAGAGGCGCTATCACCTACGCATGGCGGTGGCGATGGCGATCTACATCGCTTCGCTTTTCGTCGCGGACTGGCTGATTGAGGACAGGGGAGTGACCGGCATCGCGGCAGTTATGCTCGCCTCTGTACCCGGCCTGTGCGTGGCGGCGATCTTCTGGATCCTGGCGCGTCTGGTTATCGAAGAGTCGGACGAATTCCTGCGCTTGCTTTACATTCGCCAGATCATCATTGCCACCGGCATAGCGCTGACCGGCGCGTCGGTCTGGGGCTTTCTGGAACTCTATATGCTTGTTCCTCATATCGACGCCTATTGGTGGCCGGTGATCTGGTGTCTCGGAACGGGAGTTGGCGGGATTTACAACAAGCTCACCATGGGCACATCGGGCAATTGCACGTGAAAAACCGCCTCCGCGTTTTGCGCGCCGAGCGCGAATGGAGCCAGCAGGACCTGGCCGATCGCCTCGGCGTCAGCCGCCAGAGCGTGAACGCGATCGAGACGGGGAAATACGACCCCTCCCTGCCACTCGCCTTCAAGTTTGCCGACGTGTTCGAAATGCCGATTGAAGAGATCTTCCTGCGCGATTGACGCGCCGGACAATTCGAAAAGGAAATGAAAATGACTTCACGTGCCACTTTTGGCGCATGGTTGCGTGCGCCCATCTTCATGCTACTGAGTTTGGGAATTTTGCTGATGCCGGCCCTCCCCACCACGGTGGCCGCGCAGGATACCGAATACCAACGCTTCAGCGTCGAAGTCGTCGGCGAAGGACCCGACGTGATCCTCATCCCCGGCCTCGCCACACCGCGCGATGTCTGGCTACCCACCGCCCGCGAACTGGCCAGCCACTACCGTCTGCATCTGGTTCAGGTGAAGGGTTTTGGCGAGGATGCCGGTATCAACGCAGATGGCCCGGTGCTAGCCCCCATGGTGGAAGAACTGGCCAACTATATCGAACAGGAAGGTCTGCAAAAGCCGGCGGTGGTGGGTCATTCCATGGGCGGCCTTGCTGCGCTCATGCTCGGCGCGCGCCATACCGATCTTCCGGGAAAGCTGATGATCGTGGATGCCATGCCATGGTTCGGCGTGCTCGCTGCTCCCGGTCAGGAGGTGACCATGGAGATGATCGAGCCGCAGGCTGCCGCCTTGCGCGCCGGTATGATCGCCACCTATGGACAGGACCTGACGCCCGAACAGCTGGCTGCACAAGTGCAGGGTCAGGTGCTCGACCCCGCGCATCTACCGCAACTCATGGAATGGGCCGGTCGGGCCGATCCGCGCGTGGCGGGCCAGCTCGCCTATGACGACCTGACCACAGACATGCGGCAGGAAATCGCCACCATCACGGCACCGGTGACAGTCGTGTTCCCGTGGAACGAGACCTATCCAACGCTGGAGCAAGCAGAGCCCTTCTACCGCGCGCAATATGCTGCCCTGCCCGAAGTGGAAACGGTGGGGGTAGGCGCTGCCGGGCACTTCCTCATGCTCGACCAGCCCGGCTCCTTCCTGCAGGCCTTGGAGGATTTTCTCGCACAATGAACTATGCAACTCGGCCAGCTTACGGCATCTTCTCGCCCGGGAGAACGAAAGATGCAGGCACGCAAGCTGGCCGATGCGCTGGGTGTCGAGATCACCGGGCTGGACACGTCCGCTGCCATGGACACCACCACGCGCGATGAACTGGTGGAGCTGTTCCACAAAAACCTGGCGCTGGTGATCCGCGGCCCGGTGCTGACGCCCGAGCAATATGTTGCCTTCATCCGCCAGCTGGGTGATCCCGACCCTTCGGACACCAGTCGCTATCACGAACCGATAGACATTGATGGCTTCAAGGGGCTTCGGCTGGTCTCCAATATAGAGCAGGACGGCAAGAA
>ENA-ORCV01001058-ORCV01001058.1-marine-metagenome-genome-assembly--contig:-NODE-1058-length-11006-cov-2.599597_pt1 | contig 11006 bp, 11 predicted proteins | sample MGYA00237779_ERZ508509 | MGnify/ENA primary metagenome ERZ508509 (study PRJEB26180, sample SAMN06268772) | marine metagenome | isolation source: Bioluminescent Bay, La Paraguera, Puerto Rico | place... | reverse complement strand
CCCCAAGATTCACGGCATGACCCGCACCAAGGCCGAGCTTGACGAGGTGGTCGAGCGGTCGCTGCGCGGCGCGGGTCTCTGGGAAGAGGTCAAGGACCGGCTCGACACCCCCGGCACCGGCCTTTCGGGCGGGCAGCAACAGCGCCTGTGCATCGCGCGCGCCGTCGCCACGCAGCCCGAGGTTCTGCTCATGGACGAGCCGTGTTCGGCGCTCGATCCCATCGCCACCGCCCTGATCGAAGACCTGATCGACGGGCTCAAGCAGCAATTCTCGGTGGTGATCGTGACGCATTCGATGCAGCAGGCGGCGCGCATCAGCCAGAAGACAGCGTTCTTCCACCTCGGCAACCTCGTGGAATACGGGGATACCGACACGATCTTTACCAATCCGCAGGACGAGCGGACGGAAAACTACATCACCGGGCGCACCGGCTAGGCCGGGCCGTCTCTCACGCGCGCGCCCCGTGCGACGGCGGTCGCACGGGGCAGGGGCCTCAGCCCTGCGCGGCTGTGACGATCAGTTCCACCTTCAGTTCCGGCGTGGCGAGCTTTGCCTCGCCGCAGGCGCGGGCGGGGGCGTGGCCCTCGGGCACCCAGGCATCCCAGACGCCGTTCATCTCGGCAAAATCCGCCATGTCGGCCAGCCAGATCACGCATTGCAGGATGCGCGTGGGGTCGGACCCGGCCTCGGCCAGCAGTGTCTCGACCTTCTCGATGCAGGTGCGGGTCTGGTCGGCCACGCTGTCGCCCGGATTGCCCACTTGCCCGGCAAGGTAGACGGTGCCGTTATGGGTGACGATCTGGCTCATGCGCTGGCCGGTGTGGTGGCGGGTGATATCGCTCATCGGCGGGTCCTTTCGGTTGGATCAACAAAGACGGTCGGGGGCGAGCGCGGCACGGGTGGCCGGGTCGAGCACGGGCGCGGCCCCGGTCAGAAGTGCTGCGCTGAATTGCGATAGCGCGGGCGCGGTCTGAACGCCATAGCCGCCCTGGCCCGCCAGCCAGAAAAAGCCGGTGCCGCGCGGATCGAAGCCCGCCACCGGCGTGCGGTCGGGGGCGAAGGTGCGCAGGCCCGCCCAGCTATGCTCCAGCCGCGTCACCTCATGGGTCACCGCCTGCTCGAACCGGTGCAGCCCCTCGGCCAGCACCATGTCCTCGGGCCAGGCGTCATGCGGGTCGACCGGGTCTTCGTCGGCGGGCGAGACCATCAGCTTGCCCGCCTCGGGCTTGGCATACCAGGTCTCGGCGATGGAGCCGAAGATCGGCCAGTGCTCAGAGTCGTGGCCCTCGGGGGCCGGGATGATCGCGGCGGAGCGGCGATAGGGTTGCAGCCCGAGGCGCGGCAGGCCGGCCATCGCCGCGATTTCGTCGGCCCAGGCGCCTGCGGCGTTGACGATTGTGGGCGCGGCAAAGCTGCCCTGTGCCGTCTCGACATGCCATTGCCCGGCCTCATGGCGCAGCGCCTGCACAGGCGCGCCGGTGACGATGCGTCCCCCGCGCCCCCGCAGCATCCGCGCATAGCCCTGCAACAGCCGGTCCACGTCGATGCCGCGCGCGTCGCGTTCGATCATCGCGCCCGCGATCCGCTCGGGGCGCAGGATGGGCACGATCTCGGCGGCCTCCTGTCCGGTCAGCCGCTCCACCCCGACCGCGCCGTCGAGATAGGCGTCGAGCACTGGCAACTCCTCTTCGGAGGCAACCATCAATTCGCCGCGCGGGCTGAGGATCGGTGTGTCGCTGATCTCGCCGGGCTGCTCGAAAACCGGCTCGGCCACGGCGTTGAGCGCGCGCAGCGTGGCATTGCCGTAATTGCGGATGAAGATCGCCGCAGAGCGGCCGGTCGCGTGATAGCCGATCTGCGGCTCGCTCTCCAGCACGGTCACGCGCGCCCCGGCGCGGGCGCACTCCGCCGCCGCACTCACCCCCGCGATGCCGCCGCCGATGACGAGGATATCACTCATGCCGCCGCCCCCTCGAACCCGGTCAGCGTCGCGGTCAGGTTCTGCCCCAACTCCTCGCAGAGATAGCCCCCCTCCTGCACGAACAGCGTGGGCAAGCCGAGGTTTGCGATCGCCCCACCGATACGCCCGAAGCCCGGCGTCGTGATGGCCAGCCCCTGGAACGGATCGCCCTCATAGGCGTCGAGGCCGAGGGCGATGACCACGGCATCCGCCCCGAAATTCACGATCCGCTCCAGCGCGCGGTCGAGCGTGCGCAGATAGTCGTCATCGCCGGTCTTGCGCGGCAGCGGCAGGTTGAGGTTGTAGCCGATGCCGCGCCCCGCGCCACGCTCGGACGCATGGCCCCAGAAGAACGGGTAGAACCGCTCGGGAGCGGCATGGATCGAGACGGTCAGCACGTCTTCGCGGTCGTAGAAGATGCCCTGCGTGCCGTTGCCGTGATGCACATCCACGTCGAGGATCGCGGTGCGCCGCCCGGCCATACGCAACCGTTCGGCGGCGATACCGGCGTTGTTGAGAAAGCAGAAGCCGCCTGCCAGATCGCCGAAGGCATGGTGCCCCGGCGGGCGGCAGAGCGCGTAGGCGGCGCGCTCCCCTGCCGCGACAATATCGGCCCCGGTCACGGCGCTCTGCGCCGACCAATAGGCCGCCTCCCACGTGCCCGCGCCGATGGGGCAGGCGGTATCGGCCTGATGATAGCCCGCCTGTCCGACGGCGGATTTCGGGTAATTGTCGCCGCGCGTGGCAGGGTGGATGTTGGGGATCACCTCGGGCCCGCCGCCCTCGATCCGCTGCCAGCGGGTGTGGATGTTGCGCAGGAAGGTCACGTATTCCGGCGAATGGAGCGCGGCGATGGGGCCAAGCCCGGCATCCTGCGGGGCGACGATCTCGCAGCCCGCCTTGCGCGCCCCATCACTCAGCCGGGCGATGCGCTCGGGCTGTTCGGGGCTGGGCTGGATGACGCCGTTGGCCATGAAATGCTGCGGGTCATGCTTCCACTGGCGCGCGTCGAAAATGGCCTTCATCCGCCCTCTCCCTTCAACCTGTCAAAGCCCGCCCGTGGCAGGCGCATCTGTGTCACGCGGTCCTGCGGCGCAAAGCCGAGACGCTCGTAAAACCGGCGCGAGGCGGTGCTGTGGCCGTAAACCGCCAGCGTCATCCAAGCCGCGCCCCATTGCGCTCCGGCCCGGCGTGCCACCTCTGCCAGCAGGTGCCGCCCGGTCCCGCGTCCGCGCGTCGCCGCATCGACCCAGAGGTCCGAGACATAGACCCCCGCCGCCCCCTGCGCGGTGGAAAACACCGGGCTGTAGAGCACCGCGCCGATCACTCCCCCCTCCACCGCCAGAAGCCCGCAGGCCGCTGGCGTATCGCCCAAAAGCCCCGCGCGCAAGGCGTCGAGCCCTGCCCGGTGGGTATCGCCCAGATCGTCGCTGAGCGCCCTCAGCGCGCAATCCAGATGGACCAGATCCGCCTCTGTCGTGACCGCGCGAAACGTCACCATGGCTCAGATCGCCGTGCGGTCCGCGCCCTTGAGGCGCAGCAGGCGGCGCGCGCCATCCGCATCCACCACCTCGCGCCCCAACGCCTCGACGATGCCGCGCACCTTCTCCACCTGCTCGGCATTGGAGCGCGCGAGCGTGCCGCGCGCGATGGTCAGGCTGTCCTCCAGCCCCACGCGTACATGCCCGCCCATCGCCGCCGCCTGCGCCGCCATCGGCATCTGGTGACGGCCCGCGGCCAGCACCGAGAACATGTAGTCGTCGCCGAACAGCTTGTCGGCGATGCGCACCATGTGGCTGAGGTTCTCGGGGTCCGGTCCCATGCCGCCCAGCACGCCGAACACGAACTGAATGAAGAACGGTGCCTCGATCAGCCCCCGGTCGGCGAAATGGCGCAGCATGTAGAGATGGCCCAGATCGTAGCATTCGAATTCGAACCGCGCGCCGCGCTCTTGTCCGAGTTCGGTGAGGATGCGGGCGATGTCACGCGGGGTGTTCTTGAACACCAGATCGTCGGAGCCTTCGAGGAACGGTTTCTCCCAGTCGTGCCGCCAGTCGGTGATGCGCTCGGCCATCGGGTAGAGCGCGAAATTCATCGTCCCCATGTTGAGCGAGGCCATCTCCGGCGCGGCCTCTTTCGGGGCGGCCAGACGCTCATCAAGCGTCATCACCGCGCTGCCGCCGGTCGAGAGGTTGAGCACCGCATCGCAGCCCTGCTTGAGGCGTGGCAGGAAGGCGCGGAAATGCGCGGGGTCGGCGGATGGCCTGCCCGTCCCGGGGTCGCGCGCGTGCAGGTGCAGGATCGACGCGCCCGCCTCTGCCGCCTCGACCCCCGCCTGCACGATCTCGTCCGCCGTCACCGGCAGGTGCGGCGACATCGACGGCGTGTGGATCGAGCCGGTGAGCGCGCAGGTGATGATGATCTCGCGCATCAAACGGCCTGCTCCAGTGCGGGGCGGATTTCGGCGGTGAACTGCGACAGCGAGGCGTCCAGCATCTCGGTGATCTCATCGAGATGCGTCTCGGTCGCGATCATCGGGGGCGCGATGATGATATGGTCGCCTTCCACCCCGTCGCGGGTGCGTCGCGAATAGACGATCAGCCCCTTGTCATAGGCGATCTGCACGAAGCGGTTGAAGGCATTCAGATGTTTCGGCAGCGGGGCCTTGGTCCCGCGATCCGCCATGAATTCGAACGCCGTCAGCAGCCCCTTGCCGCGCACGTCGCCGATGATGGCATAGCGCTGCATCAGCCCGCGCAGTCGCTCTTGCAGCTTGTCGCCCATCCGCGCGGCGTTGCCCACCATGTCCTGCCGCTCGATCTCGTCGATCACGGCCAGACCGGCGGCGCAGGCCAGCGGGTTGCCGGCATAGGTATAGCCATGCAGAAAGCCGCCCGCATCCAGCACCGCCTCGACCAGCCGCTCATGCGCGGCCATCGCGCCGAGCGGCACGTAACCGGCGGCGAAGCCCTTGGACATGACGATGATATCGGGGGACAGGTTCCAATGCTCGGAGGCAAGGAATTTGCCGGTGCGCCCCGCCCCGGTCATCACCTCGTCAAGGATGAGCAGCACGCCATGACGGCGGCAAATCTCCTGCACGCGCTCCATGTAGCCGCGTGGCGGCACCAGCGCGCCGGTGGAGGCACCGCCGATGGGCTCGACCACGAAGGCCAGCACGCTTTCGGGGCCTTCTTCCAGTATCTTCGCCTCCAGCATATCGGCGTAATGATGGCCCGTCGCCTCATCCTCGGGGTCGAGCCCGTCGAGATAGGCGCGGGGCGCGGGCACCTTGGGCATCGCCTGCATCATCGGGGCGAAGGGATCGGTCAGCGGCGCGTAGGAGGTGATGGCAAGCGCGCCGAGCGTGCACCCGTGATAGGAGGGCGCGCGGCTGATGATCTTCCAGCGGCTGCCCTCGCCGGTGGCGAGCGCGTATTGCCGGGCCAGCTTCAGCGCCGATTCCACCGCCTCGGACCCGCCCGAGACGAAGAACACGCGGTTGAGGCCCTCGGGGCACAAGGCGGCGGTCTTGGCCGCGAGTTTCTCCGACGCCTCGGTCTCGAAATGCAGGCGATACCCAAAGGTGGATTTCTCCATCTGCCGCCGCATCGCCTCGAGCACGTTCTCGTTCGAATGGCCGATATTGCAGACCATCGCGCCGCTTGATCCGTCCAGATAGCGTTTGCCGTCCACATCCCACATGTAGACGCCGCGCGCCTGGTCGAGCACCGGCTTGCGCTCGCGTCCCTGGTAGAAAAGGTGAGAGGGTTTCACGTTCATTCTCTTATCCCGGAAGCGCCGCGCAATCCTGCGGGCGCAGATGCAGATGGACCGAGGCACCCGCCGCAAAGGGGTGTTCGTCGATCATGTTGATGGCTTGCAATTGCGTCTCGCCCGCGCGGACGAAATAGCGCACCGCCTGTCCCTGATAATCCACGGTTTCCACGGTGGCGGGAACCGAAATCACGCCCTCGGGCGCGGGGTCCTTCGACAGCAACAGTTTCTCGGCGCGCACCACCAGCTTGGCCGGGCCCTGCCCGGTCAGGTTGGGGGCCTTGGCGGCGGGCACCGTCACCTTGCCGAAGGTCGCATCCTCGACCACCACGCTCGCGCCATGCTCGATGCATTTCGCCTCGGTGATGTTGGACGCCCCGAGGAAGTTGGCGACGAATTCGGAGGCAGGGGTGTTGTAGACCTCTTCGGGCTTGCCCACCTGCTCCACCCGCCCCTCGGACATCACCACGATCAGGTCCGACATGGCGAGCGCCTCGGATTGGTCATGCGTCACGAACACGGTGGTCACGCCGATGCGTTCCTGGATGCGCTTCAACTCCACCCGCATATCCTCGCGCAGATTGGCGTCTAGCGCCGAGAGCGGCTCATCGAGCAGGAGCACATCCGGCTCGATCACGATGGCACGGGCGAGCGCGATGCGCTGCTGCTGCCCGCCCGACAATTCCTTGGGATAGCGGTCGCCGACATGGGGCAGTTGCACCAGGTCCAGCGCCGCCTGCACCTTGGCAGGTATCTCGGCTTTCGGCACGTCGCGGTATTTCAGGCCAAAGGCCACGTTCTCGGCCACGGTCTTGTGCGGGAAAAGCGCGTAGTTCTGAAAGACAAGGCCCAGATTGCGCTTGTGGATGGGCACGTCGTTTACACGTTTGCCGCCGATGAGGATGTCGCCTTCGGTCGGGTCGAGCAGCCCGGCGATCATCCGCAGGTTGGTGGTCTTGCCACAGCCCGAGGGGCCAAGCAGCGTGACGAACGCGCCTTCGGGGATCTCCAGCGTGGTGCGGTGCACGGCGGTGAAGGTGCCGAACCGTTTGACGATGTCTTGAAGGGTGACGGCGCTCATCGGCGGCTCCTCCCGGGGGATGGGCCGCGCCCCGGGCAGGGGGCGCGGCGGGGGCGTCAGTAGCCGCGCTGCACGCGGCTGAAGGTCTCGGACCACTCGGCCTCGTTGCCGTTCCAGTAGTTGGGATCGGCGAAGGTGAGCGAGGCCAGCGTGCCGGTCGGATCATAGGCCGGCAGGGTCGGGATCTTGTCGCCCAGATCGACCTTGGTTCCATCAAGCGCGGGCGGATAGTTCTGCCCCTCGGCCACGGCGATCGAGGTCTCGGGCGCGAGCATGAAGTTCAGGAGTTCCTCGCAGGCCTCGACCGGGCTGCCGTTGAGGACATGCAGGCATTCCTGCCAGGCAAAGCTGCCGGGCGCGTCGTAATAACCGATATCGTGGCCCTGCTGCTGCAAGGCGGCGATGCGGCCAGACCAGCCCTCGGTGACGTGGATTTCCTCCTCGGCCAAGAGGCTCATTAACTCCGCCCCGGACGACCAGTATTTCAGCGCCAGGTCGCGGTGGCTGCGGATCGCGTCCCACACCGCCTCCATGTCCTGGATGTTGTTGGGGTCCTGGTCGGTCTGCAGCGCGCCGTACCAGATGCGCGTGCGCCAGTCGCCCCAGCCGCCGATCTTGCCCTTGTGGGCCTCGTCGATGAGGATCGAGGCACCTTTCTCCTTCATCTCCTCGTCCGAGATGTACTTGCGATTGTAGGCCAGCCCCGTGGTGCCGTAGTCATAGGGCACCGCCGACAGGTAATCCGGCGTCACGCCGCGATACGCGCTCGTGAGCGCATCCATCACCAGCGACATGTTGGGGATGTTGTCGAGGTTGAGCTTTACCGTCAGGCCGAAATTGACGTAGCGGGCATAGTCGAACACGCCCGACAGGTGGGCGATATTGTATTCGCCCGGCTGGCTGGAGCGGACCTGCGCGAGGTATTCGTCGCCACCCGCGAAGGTGCCGTCCACCACCTCGATGCCCGTGGCCTCGGTATAGGGGTTGAAGGCATGTTCGCGGAACGCCTCCGACACGACCCCGCCCCAGCCGTCAAAGCGCACCTGTTTGACCTCCTGCGCGTGGGCGAATTTGGCGAAAGGCGTCTGCACGCCGTAGGCCAGGCCGGCAGCCCCGATCAGGCCGAGGAAATTGCGGCGGTCCAGATCGCCGTTGCGGTAGCGCTCCAGCAGGCGTTCATATCTCTTGGTATTGTCCATTCTTCATATCTCCTTGTTGAGGGTTGGTGCGGTTCTTAGGTGCCGCTTTTCATGGCGAGTTTGCGGGCCACCGCCGCACCCAGCAGCGGCAGCCCCACGGTCATCACGATCATCACCGTGCCAAGCGCGTTGATCTCCGGGCTGATCGAATTGCGCAGCATCGAGAAGATCTGAGTCGGCACGGTCTCCACCCCGCCCGGCTTCCAGAACAGCGTGCCGGTGATGTCGTCGAAGCTGATGGTGAAGGCAAAGAGCGCGCCTGCCGCGACGGCGGGCAGCATCAGCGGCAGGGTCACGGCAAAGAACGTCTGCACAGGGCTTGCCCCGAGGCTGAGCGCCGCCTCTTCCACGTCGCGCTTGATCGACACGAGCCGCGCCTGCACCACGAGGATCACGAAAGGCAGGGTAAAGATCACATGCCCCGCCAGCAGCAGCGCAAAGCTCTTGCCGATGCCCAGCCAGTTGAGAAACAGCAACAGCGCCACCGCCAGCACCACCTCGGGCACGAGGATGGGCGCGATCAGGAGCGTCGTGATCGCGTTGCGCCCCGGCACCTTGTAGCGCACCAGTGCGAGGCTCGCGAGGATGCCCAGCGTGGTCGAGATCACCGCCGTCATCAGCCCCAGCACGATCGAGGTGCGAAAGGCGCGCATCACAGCGTCGTTGTTCCACAATTCCTCGAACCAGCGCAGCGACATGCCGGTCATCGGGAAACTGCCGAACTGATTGGCGTTGAACGACAAGAGTACCACCACCGCCACCGGCAGGAACATGAAGCCATAGACCAGAACGGTCCAGATGCGGATCGCCTGCCAGCCCATCACCCCAGCCCCTTCGCCAGCTGCGCCATGCCGAGATAGCGGTTGTAGATGCCCACCAGCACCCCCAGCACCGCCAGCAGCAAGAGCGACAGCGCCGAGCCGAGCGGCCAGTTGAGCTGCGTGATGATCGCCTCGAACACCAGATTGGCGAACATCGCGTCGCGCGGCCCGCCAAGGATCACCGGGGTGATATATGTGCCCGCGCCCAGCACGAAGCACAAGAGCCCGCCCGCCGCCAGACCGGGCAGTGACAGCGGCAGGGTCACCTGGGTGAACGCCTCCCACCGGGTCGCGCCGAGCGAGGTGGCGGCGTCTTCGAGATTGGTGTCGATGCCCTCGAGGCTGACATAGACGTTGAGCACCATGAACGGCAGCAGGAAATGCACGAGGCCGAGGATCACGGTTGCCTCATTATAGAGCATCTGCATCGGCTCGCTGATGATCCCGAGCGTCATCAGCAAGGTGTTGAGCGCGCCCGAGGTGCCGAGGATGTTGATCCAGCTCATCGTGCGGATGATGTAGCTGATCCAGAAGGGCAGCATCAGCAAGAGCAGCAGGATCATCTTGTTGCCCTTGGACCGGGCGATGAAATACGCCGCCGGATAGCCCATCAGCCCGCAGATCACCGTGGTGATCGCCGCGATCTTGAGCGTGTTGAGCAGGATGTCGCGATAGAACCGGTCGCTGAGCGCCTTTTGCCAGTTGTCGAGGTAAAAGCCCACCTGATCCGCGCCCATGGCCGAGCGCAGCCAGAACGAATAGACCACGATGAACATCAGCGGGATGATCAGCAGAAAGAGCACCGCCCCGAGGGCGGGTGACAGCAATATCCACGGCTGTCTTGCCTCGCGGGCCTCGATCGACATGCGTCTCCCTTTCCTGCGCGCCCAGTTCAGTGCGGGCTTGCATCGAGCGTGCAAAGCGGCTCATCATTAATCAAATAGATATCGAGAATTGTGACAATAGATGAAACCTATGGATGACCGCGACAGCCCCGAACGCATCATGCGCGAGATGGATTGGAACCTCTTGCGCAGCTTCGTCGTGCTCGCGCAGTCGCGATCCGTCACCGACGCTGCGCACAAGCTGCGGCTCACGCAGCCCTCGGTCTCTACCGCCCTGAAAAGGCTGGAGGATCGGGTGGGCAAGCGGCTCATCCATCGCACGCCGGGCCGGTTCGAGCTGACCGAGGCGGGCGAGGTGCTCTATCGCGAGGCGCTCGATATCCAGGGGGCGATCCTGCGGCTCTCGACGCAAATGCGCGACATGACCGACGAGGTGACGGGCCATGTGCGCCTCTCGCTCGCAAGCCACGTCATCTGCCCGCTTTTCGATCAGGTGCTGGCCGAATTCCATGCCGGGAACCCGCGCGCGACCCTGTCGATCGAGGTCTACTCTTCGACGCAGGCGATCGAGACGGTCTCGGCGCGGTCGGCCTCCTTCGCCATCTGCCTGGTGCACAAGCGCAACCCGCGGCTGGAATACCTGCGCCTCTACCGCGAGTTCTTCGGCCTGTTCTGCGGCCCGCCGCACCCGCTTTTCGGTCGCCGGGACCTGACCCGCGCCGATCTCGCCGGGCAAAGCGCCGTCAGCTTCGAGACCGACCGCTTGCAGGACGCGCTCAAGCCCGTGACGCTGATGCGCGCGCAGGCGGAACTGGGCGACCAGATCATTGCGACGTCGAGCCATCTGGAGGAGGTGCGTCGCATGATCATCGCAGGCCTCGGCATCGGCCCCCTGCCGCTGCATGTGGCGGGACGCGACGTGCGCGACGGGCTCTTGTGGCAATTGCCGCCCTATGACCAGACGGCGGCGGTGGATGTGCATGTCGTGTGGAATCCGCAAGCCGTGCTCAACCGCGCCGAACAGGCGCTGCTCTCGGGGCTGCGCGCGCGGATCGAGGCCACGCCGATGGAGCAGCGCACCTATCGCTGAGCGGGCGCGTCGATCCGCAGCCCGACCGCCGCCGACCGCCCCGCCGCGTCGATCACCGTCAGCCGCGAGAAGCCGGGGCCGAGACCGTCCAGCACCACCTCGCGCCGATGTTGCCCGGTCAGCACCGGCGCGCCGTTGGCCAGCCAGGTAAAGGGCGGGCGTCCCCGCGCCACCTTGAGCGTCAGCAGCCCGTCGCCGGGCAGCGCCAGCCGCGCCCCGTCGGGGGGAAAGG
>ENA-ORCV01001057-ORCV01001057.1-marine-metagenome-genome-assembly--contig:-NODE-1057-length-11013-cov-2.914503_pt1 | contig 11013 bp, 11 predicted proteins | sample MGYA00237779_ERZ508509 | MGnify/ENA primary metagenome ERZ508509 (study PRJEB26180, sample SAMN06268772) | marine metagenome | isolation source: Bioluminescent Bay, La Paraguera, Puerto Rico | place... | reverse complement strand
GAGCCGCTCCCCGGCGGCAACGCGCATGATCATGCCCGGCTGCAATTGCTCCGAGGCAATCCATTCAAGCGAGCCGCCTTCCTGCAGCACCAGCGCACCCTGCGCCGCCTGGCCCAGCAGAGAATCGACTGCATTGCGCGCCCTGTCGCGCATCATGGCATCAAGCACACGGCCTGCGAGCAGGAATGCCAGCAGCATCAATGCTCCATCGAACCAGGCGTGCTCGCCGCCTACGACGACCTCATAGATGCTCAGCCCGCAGGCTGTGATGACGCCGATGGAGATCGGCACATCCATATTGGTGGTGCCGTGCTTGAGTGCCCCCCAAGCGGATTTGAAGAAAGGCTGTCCCGCATAGGCAATGGCGGGGAGCGCAATCAGCGCGGATATCCAGTGGAACAGCGCGCGCGTCGAGCCTTCCGCGCCAGACCAAACGCTAACCGACAGAAGCATGATGTTCATGCCGGCAAAAGCGGAAACGGCGAGCGGCCCCAATAGCGGTTTTACTGCCGAGAAGGGTTTCGTTGCCTCCTTGGGTCGACGCTTGGCCTCAAATCCGATCCTGGCCAGCTCTTCGATCAACCTGCCCTCATCGAGCTCAGCGTCGTGCGTCACCGTAACCATGCGCGAGGTGAGATTAACCCTCGCGCCTTCGACTTCGGGCAGTGCACCTAGGCCGCGCTCGATCTTGCTCATGCACCCTGCGCAGTGCATGCCTGGAACCGAGAGAACGCTCGTCTCCAACTCGGATGTCAGGGCGCGCTCTGCGCTCACCGCAACTCTTCCTCCCGCCGCCATTCGTCTGCACCGGAAACCAGCGTGAACCGCACGGTCCAGCGGCCCTGCGGCAATTCCTCTGTGGAGACATATTCGCCTGACGAAATCTGTTCAAAAACCAGCTCTCGCGTCGGGAGATGACCCAACGGGTGGCGAGCTGTTGCAGTAGCGCTCAATCCAACCGGAGCGCCTACAACCTGCAAGGCAAGTCGACCATCCTCACGCCAAATGGTCTCGACATCCCAGCCTAGCGCCTGTTGCGCTTCGGCCGCATCGAGCCAGTCATTGAATTCTTGACTGGCGACATAGGAGTTCTCCACCACCACGCCGCCGAAACTGCCGATGGCAATGCGCGCCATCGTCAGGTTGACAGCAATAACCACGCCAAAAAAACCGACCATCATCGCCAGCATGTGCCAGCCCGTGAAGCGACGCATCATCATCCTCCCGGCGTCTCGAAACGGGTTTGCACCGTGTCGCTCTCGCCCTGTTCGTCGAGCGACACCACTCGGAAACTGAAATCCTGACTCTCGGTGCCACGCGGCGCAATGACATATACACGAATGGTCTCGGTCTGGTCAGCGGGGACATCAAATTCCAGGCTTTGGGCTGCTGCATCGGCACTGATTTCATCGGTCCACATGGTGCCACCCGCCAGGCCATCCAGTGTCACGCGCATATCGCGCGGACGCGCTTCCATATTGCGCAGTTTGACAGTGTAATTATTGCGTACACTGCCATCGCGCATCAGCGTGTAGGCCGGGTTGCGATCAGGCGCGGCGGTGATTTCCGTATGCGTCCGGGTACCGAGCAGGAACAGTAGCCCCGCGCCTATCCCGCCCCAGACGAGGAAATAGGCTACCGTGCGAGGGCGCAGCAAGTTCTTCCATGCCGGGCGCACCACGCCCGTTTCCGCCTCGGCCCTGGCGTCGTCGAGCGTGATGTAATCGATAAGCCCGCGTGGACGGCCAACTTCCTTCATGACCCGGTCGCAGGCATCGATACACAGGCCACAGGTTATACAGGAAATGTCCGGACCATTGCGAATATCCCAGCCTGTGGGACAGACCGCGACGCACATGTTGCAGTCCACGCAGTCGCCATAGGAATCGGGGTCCTTCGCCGCCTTCTTCAAGCTGCCCCGCTTCTCTCCGCGCCAATCCTTGTAGGTCACGAGCAACGAATGCTCGTCCATCAGCGCGCTCTGAATACGCGGCCAGGGGCACATGTAGATACACACCTGCTCGCGCATGAAACCACCGAAGATGAATGTCGTCGCGGTCAGGATGGCCACGGTGATATAGGCGACGGGTGCTGCCTCACCAGACCAGAAATCCACCGTCAGCGTGGGCGCATCGGCGAAATACATGATCCACGCGCCGCCGGTCCAGAACGCGATGAGGAGATAGATCCCCCATTTTGACAAGCGGCGGAAAACCTTGCCCCAGGTCCATGGTGCCGCTTCCAACTTCATGCGGGCATTGCGATCGCCATCGACGAAGCGGTCGACATGCTGGAACAAATCTGTCCATACCGTCTGCGGGCAGCTGTAACCGCACCAGGCCCGGCCTACCGCGCTAGTGACCAGGAACAGGCCAATACCTGCCATGATCAGCAAGCCGGCAACGAAATAGAACTCGTGCGGCCAGATTTCGATATCGAACATGTAGAAGCGGCGGTTCGCCAGATCGACAAGCACGGCCTGATCGGGCGCATAGGGACCGCGATCCCAACGGATCCACGGCGTGCCGTAATAGATCGCAAGCGTAACTGCCATAATCAGCCACTTGAAGCGGCGGAACGGGCCGTCGATCCGCTTGGGATGGACCGATTTGCGCGCCTGGTAATCCCCCAAGGGGCTGTGATGTATCAGAGGATCATTCGTCGCCATCTGCCTCTTCCGCCGGTGGGGCGACCTCCATGAAGTCTTCGCCTCCCCCCAGCGAGTGGACATATGCTGCCAGCATGCGAATGGTTGCAGGGTCGAGCTTGTCCTCCCAAGCAGGCATGACCCCATGACGCGGCGCAACGATCTGCGTCCGAATATCCTCTTCGCTACTGCCATAGAGCCAGACGGCATCGTTCAGGCTAGGTGTGCCAAATGCGCGCAGCCCGCCGCCATCGGCAGCGTGGCATACGGCACAATTGGTAGCGTAGAGTTCAGCGCCTGCAGCGTTGGCCGAGCCACGATCCGTCAGCGACAATACGTAGTCCGTGACGTCGGAAATTTGGTCGGCCGAAAGGATGCCATCGCGCCCGAAAGCGGGCATCAGGCTGGTACGCGTCTGTGGATCACCTGGATGACGCACGCCATGGATGAGCGTGTATTCGATCTCTTCCATATTGCCGCCCCAAAGCCATTCGTCGTCGGTCAGATTGGGATAGCCTTCCGAACCGGCGGCATTGGCACCGTGACACTGAACACAGTGGACGCGGAAGGCCGCAGCACCACCGGCAACCGCCTGCGTCATCCGTTCTTCGTTTAACGGCAGGTCCGCGATCGGTGTAGAAGCAATCGCTGCCATGACAGGCGCGCGATCCTCGGCGACATCCTCCAATGCTTGCTCCAGTTGACCGCGACTTGTCCAGCCAAGCACACCCTCGGTACCCTGCTCGAGCAAAGGCCATGCCGGATAAAGTATCACATAAACCAGGCCCCACAGGCAGGTGGCATAAAAGGTCCACAGCCACCAGCGCGGCAGCGGCGTGTTGAGTTCCTCGATACCGTCCCACTCATGCCCGACGGTTTCGGTGCCGGTCGGCTCGTCGATGCGCTTATTTGTCGCCATCGTTTTCGTCCTTGAAGATCATGTTGGCCGCTTCGCGATTGCGTTGCTTCGCTCCGGGCCGAAAAGGCCACAGGGCAAGGCCGAGCCAGAGGATCGCCATGGCGAGGAGCCCCCAACTATCGGCCAGCTGCCGCATGAATTCGTAGGTGGAGTGTTCGCTCATCGTCCACTCTCCTCTGCCAGCACTTCCTGGGCAGCAGCGGAGTCAACATCCACCATTGTGCCCAGAACCTGCATGTAGGCGACAAGCGCGTCCATCTCGGTAATCCGGTCCGGATCGCCATCGAAATCGCGTGATTGGGCACCCGGATAACGGTCACCCAGATCACCGGGAGAAACGTCCGGGTCTGCCTGGCCAATTACATCCTGCCGCGCCTGTTCGATGTCGGCCTCGCTATAGGGGACCCCAATATAGGAGAGCGCAGTCAGATTGTCGGCAATGTGTTCAAATTCCAGAGGTGCATCGGCGAGGAAGGCGTATGTCGGCATTACGCTGTCCGGCACAACACTTCGCGGGTCGATCAGGTGCTGCACATGCCATTCATCCGAATAGCGCCCACCCACGCGTGCAAGGTCAGGCCCTGTGCGTTTGGAGCCCCATTGGAACGGGTGGTCATACATACTTTCCGCCGCCAGGCTGTAATGGCCATAGCGTTCCACCTCATCGCGGAAGGGGCGGATCATCTGGCTATGGCAAGTGTAGCAACCCTCGCGCACATAGATATCACGCCCGGCCTGCTCCAGCGGAGTATAGGGGCGCATGCCTTCCACCGGCTCGATCGTATTGTCGATCCAGAACAGCGGGGCGATTTCCACGATGCCGCCTATGGCGACCGTTACCAGCGCTGCCGCACCCAGCAGGGTGACATTGCGTTCGAGCCTCTTATGGCCCTTCACCGTTGTTTCAACTGCGGTATCACTCATCGAAGGCCCCCTTACTCGGCCGGTTGGGCGACCAGCGGGCGGTCGGCTTCGGGATTGTAGGCAGCGCTGGTGAGCGGTTTTTCCTCGCGGATATGGCCGAAAATGGTCATCCAGATATTGTAGACCATGATCACCGCCCCAGCGATGAAGAGCAGGCCGCCGAAAGCACGCGCGACATACATTGGCCACATGGCGCTTACCGTTTCGACAAAGCTGTTCACCAGGTAACCGTCGGCACCGTACTCGCGCCACATATAGCCTTGCATGATGCCGGCCACCCACATGGATGCGGCGTAGAAGACGATGCCCAGCGTCGCGAGCCAGAAGTGCCAGTTGACCATGCGCAGGCTGTAGAGTCGCTCACGACCCCAAAGACGCGGCGCAAGGTAGTAGAGAGCGGCAAAGGTGATCATGCCGTTCCAGCCCAGCGCGCCCGAATGCACGTGGCCGATGGTCCAGTCGGTATAATGCGACATACCATTGACCGCCTTGATCGACAGCATCGGCCCTTCGAAGGTCGACATACCGTAGAATGCCAGCGCCCACACCATCATGCGGATGATCGGATCGGTACGGATCTTGTCCCAGGCGCCGTTGAGGGTCATCAAACCGTTGATCATGCCGCCCCAGCTGGGCATCCACAGCATGACCGAGAAGACCATGCCCAAAGTCTGCGCCCAGTCGGGTAGAGCGGTGTAATGCAGGTGGTGCGGGCCAGCCCAGATATAGAGGAAGATCAGCGACCAGAAGTGGATGATCGACAAGCGGTATGAATAGACCGGCCGCTCCGCCTGCTTGGGCACGAAGTAATACATCATCGCCAGGAAGCCCGCGGTCAGGAAGAAGCCCACCGCATTGTGGCCGTACCACCATTGTACCAGAGCGCCCTGCACACCACCGAAGACCGGATAGGAACGCGATCCCAACAGGCTGACCGGCATGTCGAGGTTATTGACGACATGCAGCATGGCCACGGTCAGGATGAAGGCGAGGAAGAACCAGTTGGCGACATAGATGTGCGGCTCCTTGCGCTTCACGATGGTCGCGACAAAGACCAGCAGATAGGCGACCCAGACAACGGTCAGCAGCCAATCAACATACCATTCGGGTTCGGCATATTCCTTGCCCTGGCTGACTCCCAGCAGATAGCCTGTGGCCGCAAGCACAATGAACATCTGGTAGCCCCAGAATACGAAACGGGCGAGACCGGGAAAGGCGAGCCGTGCGCGGCACGTACGTTGCACGATATAGAAGCTCGTTGCGATCAACGCGTTACCACCAAAGGCAAAGATTACCGCGCTGGTATGCAGCGGGCGCACGCGCCCGAAATTGAGCCAAGGCTCGATGTTCAGCGCAGGAAAGGCCAGTTGTAGGGCTATAAACAGGCCCGCTACAAAGCCGGCAATACCCCAGAACAGTGTGGCGATAACACCCCAGCGGACCGGGTCATCGTCATAGCGACCCTCATCGCTCGGTGCACGCAGCCAGTTGCCGGCCGTATCGACCTTGGAACTATAAAGCGTCCACCACAGGAAGGCGCCCATGGCGATTGCGACAATCACCATCTGAGCCGCGAAAGCGGCATCATGGGCGAGCGCTGCAGCCATGACGGCAAGTATCAGCAGCACGAACCACATGACCGAACGAGTCGTGAGAGATTCCATTGACCATTTCCCCTGCGAGACTGGCAAGCCAATGCTTTGTGAAGGATAGCTGTCTCATTGACCACCATCAAATTGATCATTTCGCTTCCATGAAATTTTCATTCACTGGAATTGCGCTCGGTCAATTCTTGTTCAGCTTATTGAGGGCATTGGGCAATTCGTGTCGCAAAGACCATGGGCCGCGTGGGGTGGCCGCTGCGACACGATTGGAGAATGGACCATGCGCAAAGTAATCGCCCCGCTTTCCGGGGTCCTGGCCCTGGCTTTTGCAGGCGGCATCGGCGCAACGCCTGCCATGGCGCAGGACGACATGAACTGGCAGGTCAAGCTGCTCAACACCGTGGTGCTGCCCGATGGCAAGATCAGCCGCGTTAACGCGGACAATATCGGCCTGCCCGCCGGTACGGATACGAATGCCACGGACAAATATGTCCCGACGGTCGCGATCGAGTATTTCTTCACACCAAATGTCTCGCTGGAGACAATTTGCTGTGTCTCGCAACATGATGTGGACATATCTTCTGGGCCCTTGGCCGGCGCAGAGGCGGTTTCCAACGCCCAGGTCATTCCGGCGACCTTCACGCTGAAGTATCACTTCAATCCCGGTGGTGTATCGCCCTATGTCGGCGCCGGTCCGAGCTACTTCATCTGGATCGATACCGATTCAGGAACCGGCACGACGGCACTTGGCGCGCCGGACCAGACATTGACGGACGAGCTTGGCTTTGCCCTGCAGGCCGGTCTCGATGCACCCCTCAATGAGGTGATGACCTTCTCGATCGATGCCAAGAAGTATTGGATGGACACGCGTTCGCGCTGGTACGATGGAACCGGTGCACTTGTGCTCGATACCAAGCACAAGCTGGACCCCTGGGTCCTGAGTGCCGGCGTAGGTTTCCGCTTCTAGCCAGCGATCATTTCCAGCGCCGCACGGTCGACAATCTTCACCGTGCGGCGTGTGGGAAGATCAAGAATTCCGTCGCGTTTCATGCGCGTCATCTGGCGGCTGACCGTTTCGATCGTCACTCCCAGGATGTCACCGATCTGCTGGCGCGAAAACGGCAGCTCGAATTCATCCAGCGGCCCATCTTGCGGCGCCTCGCAAGTGGCATCGACCAACCTTTTCGACATGTCGAGCAGGAAGGTGGCCACCTTCTCCTCCGCACTCTTGCGCGCGAGCAGCAGCATCCAGCTGCGTGTCCGGTCCAGCTCGTCCAGCGTCCGCTTGAGCAATTTGTGCTCCAGCGAAGGATGTTCGGCGGCAAAGCGATCGAAGTCCGAACGCGCAAACAGGCACACCTTGGCATCGGTCAATGCCGTAACCGAGTGGTTGGATTTCGCCCCAAACGGCCTGCCAATGAAATCAGCAGGATAAACCACGCCGACAATCTGTTCGCGCCCGTCCTCGGTGGAATTGGTGAGCTTCAAGATCCCGTCGATCACATTGGCGACGAGCATGGAGTCATCGCCTTCCCAGATCAGCGGATCGCCCGCCTGCAGCATCTTCCTGCGGCCAATGCCGTTCAGGGCCTGGATTTCATCGTCATCCAGAGCCGCACAAATCGCCCGATTGCGCACAACGCAGCTATCACAATAACTCATGGATTGCGCCTACCACGGGCTTTGAAAGTCGGCAATCCATGCGCGCATCGAACGGGCCGGGCGGACATTGGCAGGCACCTTCCAACTGCAGGCTGGAATGGCAGCAAGCTTTACACATTTAACACTGTCCAAAGAGAAGATATCCTTCCTCTCCGCGAAGGGTGCGGAAAGGCGCGCGGGCCTGGCGCCTGCCTCACCCGGGGACATGCTATTGCGGGTCCCCTCCAGCGCGAGCCGACGTTGACGAAGTTGACACACTGTCAGCTTTTCAAAGTTCAAGATTTATCTTCTATTCCAATGATATAAGACCCAATCTCGCGCACCGGCGAAGTTGACACGCTGGAGCAGACTTGCGGACCTCCTTTCACGAGAAAAATGGGTCGAGACGCGAAGCTAGCCATGAATGGAGCGTGTAGGAAAGGGGATTATGGCTGGCGCTTCGGCGGGCACCCACCTCCCACGGGGACATGCTATTACGTGTCCCCGCCAGAGCATCGGTCTTTCGGGAGTTTAGTGCACTGTCACCGTAATCCTGTCACCGTAATCCTGCCTCTGGCACCATGCTCAACCGCTATGTCCATGGCCTGTCAGCAGGCGATGATCCGCTGGTCTCTTATGACGGCAGCAACCCCTGGCTAGCCAATACGGACACGCTGGTGAAGGACCGGATGGGGTCAATTGTCATGGTGGGCAATCGCGGCGGGACCGTGAAGCACGTCAACACCTACGACTAGTACGGCACGCCGGGCACCTCCAATGGCGGCAGGTTCCAGTATACCGGCCAGGCCTGGGTGCCCGAGCTGGGCATGTATTACTACAAGGCCCGCATGTACTCGCCCACACTCGGAAGGTTCATGCAGACCGATCCCATCGGCTATGCCGACGGCATGAATATGTATGCCTATGTCGGGAATGATCCCATCAATGGCGTGGATCCGACGGGGTTGATTTGTTGGGGTCTCGATGGGGAAGCACTGATCGATTACGATGAGAAACAGTGCACCGGTCCAGCCCTTCGTTGGGATGACGATTCGATCTTGATAACCGCTCCTAGATGTACGGGCTTTTGGGTGACAACGGGAAGCGGTCAGGACACATGCTATCTGGGTGATCCAAGCTCACTCGTTCCTGATTCAGGTGATTGGTGGACTGACCCCCAACCAGATAGCGGGTGGGGGGACTTCAGTTGTCCAAGTATACTATGTACGGAGTCCGATCCCGAATCGCCGCCTGCAGACCCGGAACCAGAACCTGAGAAACCAGACCCGAACCGCCCAGTTTCCGTTTGCCCGGTTGGGCTACCTCCTGATGCGCCCTGCATCCCGATGACTGCGGCTCAAGCATGCGACCATTACACAAACCTTCGGAAGACCCTTTGGCCGGCCCAGGTTGCAAATTGGGGCGGGCTTGTATTTAATGCAGGAGCTGGTTTCGATAAACTTTTACCTCCAGGTAGGATAATTGGTGCTGTTCTAGGTGCTGCAAATGCAGATGCGGCGTTAAACGCGAGAAGATATTGTGATTAAACAACTAGAGCTATTATTTACCTTTTTCTTGATTGCGGGACTTATATTGTCTGAGTTCTATTTCTCTAGTAATATTGGGACTATTTTTTTCTCTGCAGCACTATTTCTATTTTTCGCTTCATCGGCAATCATGGGTGTGATTGAATCAGAAAAGAAACGAAAGATTGATGATTCTTGATGGAATTGGATTGGAATTACGGTGATATTGCAATTAGTTCCTCACATTTCTACACCTCTTCGTCGCGCAATTACGGTGACAGTGCACTAAATTCAGCGCAGCAAATCTTCCGGCAAGGTCGGGTTGCTGAGCACGCCGATAAAGCGCCGCCAGCGCGCTTCCATGTCCTCGCCAGCGCCTTCCACGAAGGTCCCGACGATCTCCCTTCCCAGGTCATAATTGATCACATAGCTGCGGTAGGTGTCGAGGAATTCGAGACCCTGTTCCGCCCGCTCGCGGCTGGAGAGGCGATAACGCATGATGTTGGCGATGGTTTCCTCGCGCGTGGCGGTCCGGTCGAGATAGGCGGCGGCGATGGTGTGATAGGCCGGGCCGAGCGCCTCGGTCGCTTCGCGCAGGGCGTAGTAATTGGCGATCTCGCTGGCATCGATCCCGGCCAGCGGGGCGAGCACGTCGCGCTCGTAGATCATCGTCGCATCGCCGGGAAAGGCGAGTTCGAGGCCATAATCGGCGCTGCCCTCGGAGATGATCGCGCGCGGCGAGTAGAGCGGCAGGAGGGTAAATTCGATCTCGCCCAGTGCATTCACCCGGTCGCGCTCGATGAGCGTGGAATAGACGTGGTGGCCGGGATAGGCCTCGTGGCAACCGATATCGAGCGCACGGTCGATGCGCGCGGGCACGTCGGTATTGATCTCGATCACCGAGTGGTAATCGCCCTGATAGTAATTGTACCCGCCCCAGGGTTTGTCGCTGACAAGGCTGAGCGCAAAGCTTTCGCTTTCCGGCAAGGGGATATGCGGCACAGTGCGGCGGCGGCATTCGGCCACCGCCGCGTCGATTACCGCGTCGAGCCTGTCTTCCGGGATGATGAAGCGGTCGCGATAGGCGTTGATCCGCTCATGCAGCGGCCCCTCGCCCGGAACCAGTTCCTCGATCTCGGCCAGAATGGGATCGAATGTGGCAAGGTCGACCAGTTCCGGACGGACACCGAAAAGTCCTTCAGCCTCGTCCTGGAAAGGAATGCTCTCGCCGCGCAGCATGCGCAGCCGCACCTTGGCGCTGGAGAGCATGGCGCGCAAATAGCGCACCCTGCCCGCCTCGCGCGTTCCGGGATCGACCGGAATGGCAGACAGCGTGGCGTCGAGCGCGATGACGCGGGCCTGCAGATAGGGCAGCGACATATCGTCATCCTGCGCCGCGGCCTGTTCTGCCAATTCGGGAGGGCCGTAATAGGCATCGACATAGCCCGGATCCTTCTCGCCGATCGCGAGCTGGACCGCGAGATAGTCCCGCGCCAGCTGGTCGAGCGTTGGCGGCGTACGGGAAGTGGTGGCGCAGGATGCGAGCGCCAATGCAGCAACCGGGGCAAGCAGCGCGCGCATCACACCAGGCCGAGGACCTCCAGCGCGGCATCAACCGCAGCCCTTCCCTCTGGCCCGCATGCGACGATCGGCAGCCGCACGTCGGGCGCAAACCAGTTGTGAATGCGGCTGAGCGCATATTTCGCGGGTGCCGGACTGGCATCGGCAAACATCGCGCGATGGAGCGGATAG
>ENA-ORCV01001056-ORCV01001056.1-marine-metagenome-genome-assembly--contig:-NODE-1056-length-11020-cov-2.762405_pt1 | contig 11020 bp, 13 predicted proteins | sample MGYA00237779_ERZ508509 | MGnify/ENA primary metagenome ERZ508509 (study PRJEB26180, sample SAMN06268772) | marine metagenome | isolation source: Bioluminescent Bay, La Paraguera, Puerto Rico | place... | reverse complement strand
GATGCCGAACACGATGGTGAAGCGCCGGTCGATCGCCTGCTCCGGCGCCTCGGCGGCGACCTGCAGGAGATGAAGATCGGCTACCGCTTCGGCCCCGGGGCGCTGCAGCGGTTGGCGGCGCAGACGCCCGGCGAAGAGTGAGCCTCAGCCGATCGTCTGCAGCAGCCCGCGCAGGCTGAGGAGCAGGATCACCGCGCCGACCAGCATCATCATCGGCCTGTCGGGCACATGCCGGGTGGCGAGCGCGGCAAGCGGCGCCGCACAGGCACCGCCGATGATCAGGCCGGTGATCATCGGCCACAGTTCCAGGCCGATGGTGCCCAGGAACGTGATCGATATCACGGTGGTGACGAAGAACTCCGCCGTGTTGACCGATCCGATCGCAAACCGCGGCTGCGCGCCGTGGCCGATCATCGTGCTGGCCACCATCGGACCCCAGCCGCCGCCGCCGACCGCGTCGAGGAATCCGCCGGCGAAACCGAGCGGCCGAACCCAGCGCGGCCCGTCGGTGTGACCCGCGGCGGTGCGCCGGATCGCCTTGAACAGGATCCAGCCCCCCATCACGAACAGATAGGCATAGACCGCCGGCCGGATGTATTCCGACGGCGTCGCGACCAGAACATAGGCACCGAGCGCGCCGCCGATCATGCCCGGCACCGCCAGCTTCCAGACCAGCGGCCAGCGGATGTTGCCAAGCCGCCAGTGCCAGAAACCGCTCATGCCGGTGGTGAAGACCTCCGCGGCATGGACGCTGGCGCTGGCAACGGGGGCGGGAATGCCGAGCCCGAGCATGACGCTGGTGCCGGTCAGCCCGTAGGCCATGCCGATTGCGCCATCGACCATCTGGGCCGCAAAGCCGATGGCTGCGAACAACAGGACGTCTTCCCACATTTTCCAAGGTTCCGGGCGCGGCGATCTGCGCTTCCCGTTCGCGGACCGGGCGGGGACCCTAGTCCTGTCGCGACGAGTTTGCGCGGGGAATTTCACGCGCGTCGCGGCGAAACCGGGCCGCGATTGATGACGGAATCGCAGGGAATGGAAGCCGGCGGCCGGCATCGCAGGTGACCGCGGCACCGGCTTGCGCTTTTATGCGTCTTTTCCGGCCCGGCAGGCGAAAGGCGCAATGACCCGGATCTACGAAAGCCCCGGCAACAGGCTGCGGATGCGCATCTCGGTCATCGCCCTGGTCGGGCTGATCCTGCTCGGGATCTGGTACCTCGCGTTTCAGGCGCTTGCCGCGCCGGCCGGCGTTGCCGGCTTTGGCCCGTGGATCCTGTCGATCGCCTTCATCGTTGCCGGCGGCGGTGGCCTGCTGCGCGTTTTCAAGGGCGGCGGCGACCGGGTGATCGCCCTCGACATGGACGAAGAAACCGGCAAGGCGGTGCTCTGGTTGTGGAGCCCGCTCGGCGCCAGGCGCATCCGCACGGAAATCGGCAAGCTGACCGGCTGGAGATACCGCGTTTCGGGCGGGCGCTCGCGGCGGACGCGCTACCGGTGCATTCTCGCCGATCTGGAGGGCCGCGCGCGTCCGGTCATCTTCGATCTGCGGCACGACTATCCGGTCCCGAACGGCTTGCGGCGCATCGCCCCGGAAGCGATCAACGAATTCGAGCGCGAGGCCGGAATCGGTTGATCGCGGCCACTTTTTATTGACAAATCCCGGCCAATGCTGTTTTCGCATGGTCAGCTCGCGCGGCGCTTCGCGAGAGCGCAAACGAGGAACACCGCGATGACCGTCACGGTCACCAGCAAAGCGACGACCAAACTGGTCACCAAAACGGGCACCGGCACCACCGGCGCCTGACCGCTTTCCTCGTCCCCGGTCCCTCTCCCCGGCGGGGTAAGGAGGGCAGCCCCGAAAAAGGGGCACCTGTCCCCGGGGAGACACGCAACGAACGCCGCACAGGCTTCAGGAGATTTACCGATGGGTTATTCGGTCGCCGTTGTCGGTGCCACGGGAAATGTGGGCCGCGAAATGCTTGAGATCCTCGCCGAGCGGGACTTCCCCGCCGACGAGGTGCACGCCATCGCCTCGCGCCGCTCGATCGGCACCGAGGTGTCGTTCGGCGATCGCGTTCTCAGGTGCAAGGATCTCGAGCAGTTCGACTTTTCCAAGGTCGACTTCTGCCTGATGTCGGCCGGCGGCGCGCTGTCGAAGGAATGGTCGCCGAAGATCGGCGCCAAGGGCTGCCTGGTCATCGATAACTCGTCGGCGTTTCGCTACGACACCGACGTGCCGCTGATCGTGCCGGAAGTGAACGCCGACGCGGTCGCCGGCTTCACCAGGCGCAACATCATCGCCAATCCGAACTGCTCGACGGCCCAGCTCGTCGTGGCGCTGAAACCGCTGCACGACGTGGCGAAGATCAAGCGGGTCGTCGTGGCCACCTACCAGTCCGTTTCGGGCGCCGGCAAGGAGGCGATGGACGAGCTGTGGACCCAGACCAAGGGCATCTTCGTCACCGACGCGCCGGAGCCGAAGAATTTCACCAAGCAAATCGCCTTCAACGTCATTCCTCACATCGACGTCTTCATGGAAGACGGCCAGACCAAGGAGGAATGGAAGATGGTCGCCGAGACCAAGAAGATCCTCGATCCGAAGATCAAGCTGACCGCGACCTGCGTGCGCGTGCCGGTCTTCGTCGGCCATTCGGAAGCCGTCAACATCGAGTTCGAGAAGCCGATGACCGCCGACGAGGCCCGTGACATTCTGCGCGAGGCGCCGGGCATCCTCGTCGTCGACAAGCCGGAAGAAGACGGCTACGTCACGCCGATCGAATGCGTCGGCGACTACGCCACCTTCGTCTCGCGCATCCGCGAGGATGCCACCGTCGAGAACGGCCTGAACCTGTGGTGTGTGTCCGACAACCTGCGCAAGGGCGCGGCTCTCAACACGGTGCAGATCGCCGAAACGGTGATCAATCGCGGCCTGCTTCAGAAGGCGGCCTGATCGTTTCCGGCGCGGCCATCCCGGCCGCGCCGCTCTTCATGATCCATCCCCTCGCTCCGCATGATCGAAGCGACTGGCTTTCCGGAACCGGATCGGGACGGGTCGGCTGACGGCTAGTCGGAAAGCTCGACCGCCGAGAACCGGCCGGTTTCCTGATCGAGCACCCTGAGCGCGCCGGTCGCGATTCCGAAGTGGGCGCCGTGCAGCGCCACCTCGCCTGCTTCGACCCGCTCGCGTACGAAGGGAAAGGTCATCAGGTTCTTGAGCGAGCGGCGCACCGCGATCTCCTCGACGGCGCGCTGCATGTCCTCGCGGGCCATCTCCGGATCGGCCTGTTCGGCTTCGGCCCGCGACCCGCTCAACAGATCGATCCACGGCCCGATGAACTCGCCGCGGATCTCGTCGAGCTCGCGCCCCTTCAGATAGCCGGCGATACCGCCGCACAGCGAATGGCCGAGAACGACAACGTCCGGCACCAGCAGATTGCACACCGCGAACTCGATCGCCGCGCTCGTCGAATGGTGGGCATTGTCGGGCGCATAGGGCGGCACGATGTTCGCCACGTTGCGAACGACGAAGAGCTCCCCCGGACCGGTCGAGAATACAGTTTCCGGCGCGGCCCGCGAGTCGCAGCAGCCGATCACCATGGCGCGCGGCGCCTGGCCGAGCCGGGCAAGCTGCGCCAGCCGGCGGCGCTCTTCCGGCAGCCGTTCGTCGGTGTAGCGCCTGTAGCCTTCGATCAGATCAACGGGAAAATGTGTCATTGCCTTGTCGCCTGAATAGCCGGGATTCCCGGCCCCTGCGGACCGTACCTGCGCCCTTTACACGAGGGCGGCGAGTTTCGAAAGATCGACATTGCTGCCGCACACCAGGACACCGACGCGTTCGCCCGGCGCCGGCTTGTAGGCGCCCGCCAGCAGCGCGGCCATCGCGGTTGCCCCGCCCGGCTCGGCTGCGATCCGCAGACGGTCCCAGAGCGTGGCCTGCGCCCGGGCGATCGCGGTATCCGGGACCAGCGCGACATGATCGACATAGGCCTGGCAGATCTCGAAATTGTGCTCGCCGACGCTGCGCGCGCCGAGCGAATCCGCGGCGATCCCCGAGACCGATACGTCCACGCGCGATTTCGCCGCGAGCGCGGCATGCAGCGCACAGGACGTTTCCGGCTCGACCCCGACGACCTTGACGCGCCCGGCAAACCACGCGGCGATGCCGGAGATCAGTCCGGCGCCGCCGACGGCGACCAGCACAGTGTCGAGACCGCCGTCCTGCTCTTGCCATTCGAGCCCGACAGTGCCCTGCCCGGCAATCGTCTCGGGCGCATCGTAGGCATGGATACCGATGGCGCCGGAGGTCGCCATGAAGCTCTCGCACCGCTCCAGCGCATCGGCATAGGTCGCCCCCTCGACCAGCACGTCGGCGCCGAAGTCGCGGATACGCGAGACCTTCACCGGGCTGGAGATTTCGGGCACGAATATGTGCGCGGGAATTCCGAGCGCCTGTGCCGCATAGGCGACCGCCGCACCGTGATTGCCGCCCGAGGCGGCCGCGACACCGGCGGCAGGCACATCGCAAGACAGCAGGTTGTTGAAGGCGCCGCGCGGCTTGAACGAGCCGGCGTGCTGGAACAGTTCGAGCTTGAGGCTGAGTGGCGACGGCGTTCCGAACGCTTCCGCCTCGACCTCCATCACCGGCGTGCGGCGGACGCGCTCCTTGATGCGGCCGTAGGCCGCTCTGATGTCGTCTGGTTCGATCATGTGAAGTCTCCCGGCCGCTTCGTAGCCGGGGCGGCCGGCGCGCGCAACCGCGCTCACGCCCGGATCGCCATCTCCAGACCGAAGGCGTCGCGCGGCGGGTCGTCGGGATAGCAGACCGCCTCGCCGCGCAGGATCCGGACAGCCGTCCAGGCAGTCGCGCAGGCATCGAGGAAATCGTCGGCCGCCGCCGGCCTTTGCGGCTTTCGGCCGGCCTCCAGAAAATCGTCGGGGAAACCCTGGGCGCGCAGCAGGCCGCGCCGCTCGTCGAGACCGTCGGGATTGGGGCGGCTCTTGATCTTCTTCGGCAGCGAAGCCGGCGCGCCACCGTTCATCTCGAGAAAGCAGACCTCCGGGTGCGTTTCGAAGACCCGTTCGCGCAGGTCCGGCCGCGCCCGCAGCAGCGCGTCGATCTCCCCGATCTTCGGAAACAGATTAAAGGCCTGTTTCGAGACCCGGCGCGACGGCTCGGAGTTCGCCGCGGCGAGGTCGCAGGCCTTGCGATAGTCGCCCACCTCCATGACGGCCGACCGCGCCGGAATCGAAAAGACGCTCGACTGGCGCGGCCCCAGATGCTTGCGCACGGCGATCTCGCAGGCCCGCCCCGAACCGATCAGCCGGTCCGGCAGCCCGATCGGCATGTCGACGGCTATAATCTGCGGCCGTTCCGCGACCTCCGGAATTTCTTCAAACGACAGACAGATCCGCACGCGCGGCGAATGGATGCCCGATGCGTCCAGCAGCACGACGATCCAGCCGCCCGGACAGCCGTCGACCCCGGCGACCCATCGTTCCACTTCCGGTATGTTCTCCGTGATCGTCACAACACCGCATACGGACCGCTGAACATAGTCTGGACAATCCGGAAACGGCCGGGTCGGAGAAGCCCGGTCCTGTTCAGGGCCGTTTCGTCAAGGCGCCGCCAAGGGTGACGTTGCAGCCCGGGTTGCCGTCGTAGTCCTTGATCTCGACGACGAGAATGATGTTCTGCGTATTCGCATTGACGTTGGAGGGATCCATCGTCGTATAGCGCATCTTCGCGTTGCCTTGCGAAAACGACGATGCGGCGACCGCACCGGCGACAGCCTTCTTGAATTTCTTCGTTATCTTCCCTTTGACGAAGTACCCAATCGCGAACGTATTGAAATGAATGCCGAATCGGCTGTTCTTGTCGTTTCCGTCGATGTTCGGCGGCTGATAGCGCACCCTGCCGTAGTTACCGACCGACCAGCCGTTGTCCAGGCAAGGCTGTGTCGCCTCGGTCAGGAAGAAATCCCCCTGAAAATTCGCAGCGGCATTCGCCGCAACACTTGTCGAGATCAAAACGGCGACTGAGAGAACGAACCTGTTCATGTGACCCTCCTCCTGAACTTTATTGAAATACAAACATTACAGGCGATACAGAACGCGTACCGCCCGACTGAATACTTGCTTCAATAAAACTATGGATTGATAGCAGGCACAACAGGAACGTGTAGCCGGCAGCGAGGCAGCCGAACGGTTGCTGTCCTTCCGCAACATCCCGATCGGCAACCGCCTGGCTACAGCATCGCCACTTCGGGGGTGGTCAGAGGATCGACGATCCGCTTCTGAGCCGCGACCAGCGCCAGTTCGTCCCGGCCCGTCTGCACCGTCACTTCCAGCACGTCATGAACGACCGCCGCCGCCGTCGATACGGCCGGCACGATATCGGCGCCGGCGGCAATCTCGCCGAGGATCAGGCCGGCCAGCAGGTCCCCGGTGCCATGCACCTGCGCAGCGACGCGCGGCGTCTCGACACGCACCACCATCTCCTCGGAAATGACGAGATTGGCGTACCGGTCCTTGCCGCTGGCCGGCGCCGACGTGACGATCACCGTCGGCGGTCCGAGCTTTCGCGCCATGTCGACGATCTCGTTCTCCGGCAGGCGCGGCGCCTGCCGGATCCGCTTCGGCGCCGCGAGCGCGACGAGCTCGGTCACGTTGGGCGTCACGATGTCCGCCATCGGCAGAAGGTTCGCGCGGATCTCGTCGACGATCAGCCGATCGACATAGAGCTTGCCGCCGTCGCCCGCGATCGGATCCAGCAGCAGCGGGATGCCCGCCCGGTAGGCGCGCGCCTCGGCGACGAGACCGGCGATCGCGGCGGCCTGCGGCGCGAACGCCAGATAGCCGACCAGAACCCCGTCGACGGGATGCGGATCGGGCGACCCGAGGATGTCCTGGCCCATCGCCAGGATGTCAGGCGTGTCGGCGCGGGCGACATCGCGCTTGTGGCCGGGATGATGGGCAAGCACCACGGTCGGCAGCGCCACCACCTCGATGCCGCGCCGCATCAGCGGGAACCGCACGGCCGAGTTGCCGACATGCCCGCGGGCGACCCAGGAGGAAACGGAGAGTAACGTCGTCATCTGGTGCCCATCGTCAGATTACCGCGAGTTCGCGCAGCGGCCTGTTCGCGGCGACGCGATCATAGCCGAATACGGACAGGTCGAGTGTCTGGTAATGCCCGTGGACGACCAGTTCGGCAACCGCCCGCCCGGCGGCCGGCGCCTGCTGAAGGCCATGACCTGAAAAGCCGTTCGCCAAGATCAGGTTGGGTGTGCCGGGATGGCGACCGAGCACTGCGTTCTGATCGAGCGCATTGTAGTCGTAGTGCCCAGCCCAGGCCCGCTCCATGCGGATCGCCTCGAAGGCGGGCACACGATGCGCCAGCGCCGGCCAGATCGTTTCGTCGAACAGGTGATAGTCGACCTCCAGGTCCTCGGTCTCGCGATCCTCGGCCTCCGGAGGCGAGATGCCGGTGATAAAGACGTCGCCCTCGGGCCTGATCCAGAGACCGGACGTGTCTACCATCAGCGGCATGGGCGAAACCGGCTCGCGGCACCGGAACACGAAGACCGAGCGCTTGCGCGGCCCAACGGGCAGATCGACACCGGCGAGCGCTGCGACCTGACCCGCCTGCGGGCCTGCGGCGTTGACCATCAGTCCGCAGCCGACTCGGCTGCCGTCGGCAAGCCGCACGCCGATGATACGCCCGGCGCCGCGGTCAACACCGGCCACAGCGCCTTCGATATAGTCGGCACCGTGCGCCCGCGCCCCGGATCTCATCAGGTGAAGCAGCGCATGGGCATCGAACCAGCCTTCGCCCGACAGTCCGAGCGAGCCGAGCGCAACACCCTGTGTCGAAATCCACGGAAACCGCCGCGTCAGGGCATCGGGATCGGCCAGCACGACATCGGCCCCCTCGGCGCGCTGGACGGTGTGGATCATCTCCATCGTCGCCCGGCCATCCTCGGTCGCGAGCAGCAGGTAACCTCCTTCGCGCAAGGCCACATCGGCCTCGTCGCCAAAGCGTGCCTTGACGCTTTTCAGGAATTCCAGCCCGAACCTTGACATGCGGATGTTTTCAGGTGTCGAGAACTGCTGGCGAATCGAGGCGGCGGAAAGGGTCGACGACGCCCGCGAATAGGTCGGATCGCGTTCGATCACCGCGACCGTTCCGGGAAAATCGAGTTCGGCCTTCAGGAACCAGGCCACCGCACTGCCGACGGCCGCACCGCCGACAATCACGACATCGTAGCTTAACCGCGCCAATTCGACGCTCCCCCGATTCCCCCAACGCTGACACTGCAATCCGAAGGTGGCACAACCGTCGGCGGCACGCTACGTTGCGCCGCAACAACGACCTGGAAGAGGCAACAGATGACCAGATCCATCCGCCCGCGCCGCAGCGTTCTCTACATGCCGGGCTCGAATGCCCGTGCCCTCGAAAAGGCCAGAACGCTCGACGCCGACGCCCTGATTCTCGACCTCGAGGATGCGGTATCCCCCGATATGAAGGCGGACGCGCGCGCCCAGGTCGCCGCAGCGGTCAAGGCCGGCGGCTATGGCGGCCGCGAACTGGTCATCCGCATCAACGCGCTCGACACCGAATGGGGCCACGCCGATCTCGATGCCGCGATCGATGCGGGTCCCGACGCGATCCTGGTGCCCAAGCCCAACCGCGCAGCCGACCTGGAAGCCGTCGCCCGCAAGGTCGAGGAAGCCGGCAGGACCATTGCGCTGTGGGCGATGGTCGAGACGCCGCTTGCGATCCTCAATATCCAGGACATCGCCGGCTGCGCGGCCCATTCCCATGCGCCCCTGACGGCCTTCGTCATGGGCACCAACGATCTGGCCAAGGAAACCCGCGCCCGCTTCGTCCCCGGCCGCGCGCCGATGCTGCCGTGGCTGGTTACCTCGGTGCTGGCCGCCCGCGCCTATGGCCTCGACATCGTCGACGGCGTCTACAACGACTTCCGCGACGAAGACGGCTTCCGGGCGGAATGCGTCGAGGCCCGCGATCTCGGCATGGACGGCAAGACGCTGATCCACCCCGCCCAGCTCGCCGCCGCCAACGAGGTCTTCGCTTCGACCGAGGCTGAGGTCGAGCAGGCCCGCAAGATCATTGCCGCGTTCGAACTGCCGGAGAACCAGGGCAAGGGCGCGATTTCGCTCGACGGCCGCATGGTCGAGCTACTGCATGCAGAGATGGCCCGGCGCACCGTGGCGCTGGCCGAGGCGATCGCTGAGACGGAGGCCGCGGCATGAAGCTCTACCGCTATCTCACCGGCCCCGACGATTCCGCCTTCTGCAAGCGCGTTTCGGCCGCCCTCAACAACGGCTGGGACCTCGCCGGCGATCCCACGCTGACCTTCGATCCGACGCAGGACCGCGTCATCTGCGGCCAGGCGATCGTCAAGGAAGTGCCCGGCGACTGGTCGGACGATATCCAGCTGTCGGATTACTAGGAGCACAGGCGCGACCATGAACAAGACCACATACGGCCGCTATTTCGAGGACTTCACGGTCGGCGAGACGATCGCCCACGCCACGCCGCGCACGGTGACCGCCGGCGACGTCGCGCTCTACACCGCGCTCTACGGATCGCGCTTTGCCGTGCAGTCGTCGGACGCGTTCGCCAAATCCCTCGGCTATCCGCACGCCCCGGTCGACGACCTGCTCGTCTTCCACATCGTGTTCGGAAAGACGGTGCCCGACATCTCGCTGAACGCGGTCGCCAATCTCGGCTATGCCGGCTGCCGCTTCCTGCACGCGGTCTATCCCGGCGACACGCTGACGGCGGTCTCCGAAGTGATCGGCGTGAAGGAGAATTCGAACGGCAAGACCGGTGTCGTCTACGTGCGCACGCAGGGCTTCAACCAGGACGCCGTCGAGGTACTCGACTACATACGCTGGGTGATGGTGCGCAAACGCGACGAATCCTCGCCCGCGCCGGCGCCGCACGTCCCCGAAGTGCCCGAGGCGCTCGCCCCCGACACGCTCGGCGACGCGGTGCCCTATCTGCACCTGAACCACTGGAACTGGCACCTGTCGGGCAGCCCGCACCGCTTCGGCGACTACGAGGTCGGCGAGCGCATCGACCATGTCGACGGAATGACCGTCGAGGAATCCGAGCACCAGATCGCCACACGGCTCTACCAGAACACCGCCAAGGTGCATTTCAACCAGCACACCGAAGGCCAGGGCCGCTTCGGCCGGCGCCTGATCTATGGCGGCCACGTCATCAGCCTGGCCCGCGCGCTGTCGTTCAACGGGCTCGCCAACGCCTTCCATGTCGCCGCCATCAACGGCGGGCGCCACGTCGCCCCACTGTTCGCCGGCGAGACGGTCTATGCGTGGTCGGAAGTGGTCGACAGGGCCGAGCTGCCGGGCCGCGACGACGTCGGCGGGCTGCGCCTGCGCACGATCGCCACCAAGGACCGCGCCTGCGCCGACTACCCGCATGTCGACGCCGAGAACCGCTACGACCCCTCGGTAATCCTCGACCTCGACTACTGGGCACTGATTCCGCGCTAGCCGTTGACCGGGCCTGCGCCTCGACGCAGGATTGCCCCTGTCGCCGTTCCTGACATGGGGAGCGCGAATGGGGTTCGCACTTTCAGCCGATCGGGTTTCCGCGCTGCTCGCGCTGACGCGGGAACTGGCGCATGTGCGCCAGACTGCGGAACTCCGCGCCGCAATCGGCCGCCATGTGCTCGACCTGTTCGAGGCCGACTATTTTGCCTCCTACGAATGGAACGGGAAGACCGGGCAGTTCGACTCCGGCGTCCATCTCAACATGGATCCGGCCAACCTCGCCCGCTACGACGCCCACTACCAGTATCACGACCCGATCACCTTCGAGCTGCAGAAACGGCGGAAGGCCACCGCGGTTGTCGAGGTGATGCCGCAGGACGAACTGGTCCGCACCGAGTTTTTCAACGATTTCCTCGGCCGGGACGGATTGTGGTGGGGCATGAACGTCTATGCCTATGACGGCGACCGCAATATC
>ENA-ORCV01001055-ORCV01001055.1-marine-metagenome-genome-assembly--contig:-NODE-1055-length-11036-cov-2.936582_pt1 | contig 11036 bp, 7 predicted proteins | sample MGYA00237779_ERZ508509 | MGnify/ENA primary metagenome ERZ508509 (study PRJEB26180, sample SAMN06268772) | marine metagenome | isolation source: Bioluminescent Bay, La Paraguera, Puerto Rico | place... | reverse complement strand
GAGCCGTTCGGTGACGAGCGCCGCGATGCCGGACTGATCGCACTTGTCGATGGCGATCCGCCGGTTGCCGCCGCCATGTTCGCGCATCAGGTCGGCGATTTCGCCGGCCCACGTCTTGACGCGGTTGCGCTCCTCCGGACCGGCGCCGAAGTAGAACCAGGACGTCGCGGGCCGCGTCTCTGTGACCGTCGAAAAGCCCGCCGACAGATGCCCGCAGCCGTGAAAGTCGAACAGCACTGTCGGCCCCTCGGTGGCGACGAACAGATAGCGCACCGCATTGTGCGTGCACCAAACCTGCATGTTCGTGGTGTCCGTCGCATAACGAATATTGAGCGGGTCGTAGAGCAGGGCACCGCCGAAGTCGTGCTCCGCGAGCTGCTGCCTGATCCGACCCAGCCGGTACTGCCGCATCACCTCGATATCCGGCGCATCGAGCCCGGCCAGTGTCCATTCGAGCAGGGCCGGATTTCCGGAGCGGGCGACATCGAGGGTTTCGACAACCGTATCCGGACGCCGGTCTGGGTGGATCTTCGGCTCGTGGCGAATGTCGGTCACGCGAACCCCCTAGAAGTCGGTCGGCGCCCCGCCTTCAGCCTTGCGGCGCTCCACGAAGGCATCGAGCTCCTCGGCGATCGCCAGGTCGATCGGCGGCGGCTCGTACTGGGCAAGCGCCTCCTTCCACAGCCGATTCGCCTTCTCGTAGGCCGTCGGCCGGCCGGCCTCGTCCCAGCTTTCGTAGTTCCGCCAGTCGGAAATCAGCGGCGCATAGAACGCGTCGCGGTAGCGGGCCTGGGTGTGTGGCGTGCCGAAGAAATGCCCGCCCGGTCCGACATCGCGCACCGCATCGAGCGCCAGTGTGTCATCGTCGACGACGAGCGGGGTTAGAAACTCGGCGACCATCTGCAGGAGGTCGATGTCGACCATGAACTTTTCATAGGAAAACGTCAGGCCGCCTTCCATCCAGCCCGCGGCATGCTTGATGAAATTGCCGCCGCCCATGATCGCCCCCCACAGGGAAAACACCGACTCGTAGGCCGCCTGCGCATCGACCGTATTGGCCGCGCAGGTGTTCGAGGTCCGGTAGGGCAGTTTGTAGCGCCGCGCCAGTTGTCCCCCGACCAGCGCGGCCTTCATGTATTCGGGCGTCCCGAAGGCGGGTGCGCCGGATTTCATGTCGACGTTGGAGGTAAAGCCGCCGTAGACGACCGGGGCTCCCGGCCGCACGAGCTGCGTGAATGCGATTCCCGCGAGCGCTTCCGCGTTCTGCTGCGCAAGCGCGCCGGCGACCGTCACCGGGGCCATGGCACCGGCCAGTGTGAACGGGGTCAGCACGATCACCTGGTTGCGGCCCGACATTTCGATGATGCCCTGGAGCATGGGCGTATCGAGGCGCAGCGGCGAGGACGAATTGATGATCGACAGGACCGACGGTTCGCTTTCGAGCTGTTCGGCCGAAATCCCGCGGGCGATCCGCGCAATCTCGATACCATCCAGATTGCGTTCCCTGCCGAGCGAATAGATGTGGAAGACCTTGTCGGTCAGCGTCGCAAAGTCCCGACCGCATTCCAGATGCCTGATCGACGGGTGCAGGTCGATCGGCTCCACGGGGTAGCCGCCGGTCAGGTGCATGATGTTGAAGCTCTGACCCAGCTTGACGAGGTTGCGGAAGTCCTGCTGGTTGCCTGGCCTGCGTCCGCCTTCGATGTCCGAGCAGTTCGGTGCGCTGGCCATCTGCGCGAACGCGACCCAGTTGCCGCCGAAACGGATGTTGTGGGCCGGGTTGCGCGCGTGCATCGTGAACTCGGGCGGGCAGGTGGAAATCGTTTCCTCGATCAGACCCCGATCCATGCGGACGCGGTCGGAACCCGTTTCGACGTCAGCCCCCGCCTTTTTCAGGATCGCTTTCGCCTCCTCGTGCAGGAAGTCGATGCCGATCTCCTCGAGGATCGTCAGGGAGGCATCGTGGATCGCTTCAAGTTCGTCGGCGCTCACCGCATTGGTGGTCGCATAGGGCAAACGGAGCTGTCGGAACGGCTTCTGTTCGGGCCCGCGGGATCGTCCTGATCGGGCCGCACGGCCGCTGCGTCCGGCACCTCTCCGGCCTGTCGGTTGCCTGGCCTCTTCGTCGGCGCGGGCCGGCGGTATGGCGTCCATATTCCGTACGCTCCCTGACCTGGAAAAGTCTGCAATCCGCGGCGTCAGACGGCACGTTGAAGCGTCGCCGCATTCGCCGCGCGAACTGCTACGCTGCAGCGAAAATCCTGCGGAGCCAAGCAGTTCCGGGAGACACTCCGCGTCGAAGTCGCGGAAGCGGCGAGACAGGTCGTAATTGAAGCATTTATTGTCTCCGCGGTATTGCGGAGTGTCAGGGGCTGCATGTTAGGGTGACTTCAGCCTCGACAGAGGGACAGCCATTCTCGACCTCGGTGTCGAGCGGATGACCCGCCGCGAATACGAGAAAAAAAGCGGGGGTGTGATACGCCGAATCCGGGGTCTGCCGTAACGGGAGGTATTTCGACTATGACGAATAGTGACAAACCGCGTCTGCACCCGAAGGTGCGTGAGGCGAAGGATCTCATGGAACGCGGCCGTATGGACCGCCGGGAGTTCGTGCGCATTGCCGCCCTCCTCGGCGTTTCGGCCGGCGCCGCCTACGCGATGGGCGGTGTGACGCCTTCGTTCGCCCAGCAGGCCGACCTGCCGTTCCCGCAGGATGATGGTATGGCCAAGGAAGGCGGTATCCTGCGCGTCGCGATGCAGGTCCAGAAAATGGAAGATCCGGCCACGTATTCGTGGGTCGAGATGTCGAACCAGACCCGGCACATGCTGGAACACCTGACCTTCACGACGCCGGACAACGTCACTCGGCCGATGCTGGCGGAAAGCTGGGAAGCGTCCGACGACCTCAAGACGTGGACGTTCAAGCTTCGCCAGGGCGTGATGTGGCACAATGGCGACGAGCTGAACGCCGACGACATCATCTTCAACATGACCCGCTGGATGGATCCCGGTATCGGTTCCTCCAATATCGGCTTGTCCACCTTCGCCTCGATGGTCGAGGAAGTCGAATCCGGCGAGAAGAACGACGACGGCACGCCGAAGAAGGTCAAGAAAATGATCCCCGGCTCGCTCGAGAAGGGGGACGACTATACCGTCAGGCTGAACCTCTCCAAGCCGGTCCTGTCGGTGCCGGAAGACCTTTACAACTATCCGACCGCGATCGTGCATCGCGGCTTCAAGCCGCCGCTTTCCGACAACCCGAACGGCACCGGCGCCTATACGCTGACCAATCTCAAGGTCGGCGAACGCTGCGAGCTGAAGAGGGTCACCGAAACGACCGACGGCAAGCCGTTCACCTACTGGGGCGGCAAGGTCTATCTCGACGATATCCACTATTACAATTTCGACGAGGACAACCAGCTGACCGCCTTCGCCTCGGGCGACGTCGATGCGATCTATGAGTTCGGCATCGAGCAGTTCGAGCTGGCCGAGGCGCTTGAAGGCGAGATCATCGAGGCGCGCACCGCGCAGACGTTGTGCTGTCGCATGCAGATCACGCAGAAGCCGTTCGACGACATCCGTGTCCGTCAGGCGGTTGTTGCCGCGGTCGACAACTCGGTCTTCCGCGACCTCGTCTTCCAGGGCCGCGGCGATATCGCCGAGAACCATCACGTCTCGCCGATCCATCCGGAGTACTATGAGCTTCCGGAACTGAAGCGCGACGTCGAGAAGGCCAAGAAGCTGCTGGCCGACGCGGGCTATCCCGACGGTATCGAGCTGACCATCGACGTCGGCAACACCGACGGCCCGTGGCATCAGACGGTCGCCGAAATCATGCGCGACCAGATGAAGGACGCCGGCATCAAGCTGAACATCAACGTCATGCCGGCCTCGAAGTACTGGGAGGTCTGGGACAAGACGCCGTTCGGCGCCACCGCCTGGACGCATCGCCCGCTCGGCACCATGGTTCTGTCGCTCGGCTACCGCACCGGCGTGCCGTGGAATGAGACCCTGTTCGCCAGCCCGGAATTCGACGCAGCCCTCGACGATGCCGAGGCAACGCTCGATACCGAAGCGCGTCGCGAAAAGATGAAGACGGTGGAATCGATCCTTCAGGACGCCGCCGTCATGGTTCAGCCGATCTGGCGGCCGGTCTTCACGATCGCCGGCACCCGTGTCCACGGCTACCCGCCACATCCGACCCAGTATCACCAGTTCAATAAGGTTTGGGTCGACAGCTGATTTCAAGCTGACTTGCCGCGCCCGCCCCCCGGCGGGCGCGGATACCTGCCGTAGATGCCGCAAGTCGACAGGGAACACTCCCTGAAAAACAGGCTGCGCGGAAAAGGAGGGGACGGCAGACTATGGTTAAACTTATTCTCCGCCGGCTGGGCCAGATGGTCCTCATCATGGCGGTGGTGTCATTCGTACTGTTTCTCGTATTCGACAGCGACAAATTCAAAAAACAGATCGCGGTCAATGAGCTTGGCGGATTCGGCGTACAGACGCTGACCGAGCAGGAATACGAGGACTGGCTGACCTCGAAGGGCCTCAACGTTCCCTTCTATGTCCGTTACGCGGACTGGGTCGGCGACGTCTTTCAGGGCGATTTCGGTTTTTCGTTCGAAAAGAACACCGAGGTCGGGCCGCTGCTGGCGGAACGACTGGTGGCGACCGGAATACTGGGCTTCTGGGTCTTCGCCCTGATGATACCCATAGCGCTGACGACAGGGGTCGTCGCGGGAATGAAGGAGGGCTCCTTTCAGGACCGATCCGTCTCTTTCATTTCGGTGCTGACGACCTCTATCCCCGAAATCGCCACGGCCATTTTCCTGACCGTCATCTTCGCGCTTGGCCTTGGCTGGCTGCCGACCAAATCGGCGATGACGCAAGGCTTCGACTGGACGCAGCTCGTGCTGCCGGTCATGACGCTGGTACTCTACGACTTTGGCTATGTCGCCCGTATGACGCGTGCCTCGATGGCCGAGGTGATGACCTCCCAGTACATTCGCACAGCGATCCTCAAGGGCATTCCGTATCGCCGCGTGATCATGCGCCATGCCCTGCGCAACGCCCTGATCGCGCCGTTCACGGTGATCGTCCTGCAGCTCAACTGGCTGCTGTCGGGCGTTGTCGTGGTCGAGGTTTTCTTCCAGTACAACGGCTTCGGCAAGATGCTGCTGGATGCGGCCCTGTTCGGTGACATCTATGTCATCCAGGCCGGCACGTTGGCGGCCGTTTTCGTCGCCGTTTTCTCGCAGATCATTTCGGACGTCGGGTACACGCTGCTGAACCCGCGCATCCGGTTCAGTTGATGGGAGGCCGGATATGAGCGCTACAGCAGATGCCCCGGCCCCGGCCCCGTCGATCCTGGCGCGGCTGAGCCAACCCCGTCCGCTGATCGTCCTCATCCTGCTGATGTGGGTGCCGCTCGTCACCTATGTGATGTTCGGCCATCTGATCGGCGACTCCAAGGACATCATTCTGATGCCGGCGGTGCCGGTCACGATCCTGCTCTACATCCTGGCGATGCGTGCCTGGTGGGAATCCAAGATCGCCGTCATCGGAGCGACGCTGGTGTTCTTCTGGCTGCTTATGGCGGTCTCGGCGCCGTTCCTGCCGCTGATGGATCCCAACGAGCCGATTGCACCGTTCACCCTGCCGTTCTCGGAAAAGAAGGACATCTTCTTCTGGCTCGGAACCGACTTCAAAGGCCGGGACATGCTGTCCCGTGACATCTGGGGGTGCCAGCGGGTGATCGTCTGGGGCGTCACCGCGACCCTCGTCGCCTATGTCGTCGGCACGGCCTTCGGCCTGATCGCGGGCTATCTCGGCGGCTGGTGGGACGAGATCATCTCGTTCCTGGCCAATATCCTGCTGTCCTTCCCAGTCATGGTGCTGTTCATCCTGATCCTGAACTACCTGGGACAGTCGGGTTTCAATATCGTCATAGCCGTGACGTTCGCTTCGGCACCGGCGATCATGCGCATCGTTCGCGGGCTGGCGCTCGACATTAAGTCCCGCGACTATGTCTATGCGGCGCAGACGCGAGGCGAGCACCCGATCTGGATCATGGTGATCGAACTTCTGCCCAACGTTCGCGGACCGATCATCGTCGATGCGTGCCTGCGGCTTGGCTACACCACGGTTGCGATCACCACGCTGACCTTCCTGGGTCTCGGCCTGCAGCCGCCGGATCCCGACTGGGGCCTGATGATCAAGGAAGCGGCCAACACCGCGCTGATCTTCAAGTTCTCCTACATGCTGATCATCCCGGCGTTGTCTGTCTCCTCGCTGATCCTCGGCTTCAATCTGATGGCCGACGGATTGCGCGAGATGAGCCTGCGCGACTGAGGGGAGGGAACCGATGACGGAACAGACAGCCGATCAAACGCCTGTCCTCGAGTGTCGTAATCTGTCGATCTCGTATTTCACGCGCGCCGGTGAAATACCGGCCGTTATCGACTTCAATCTCAAGCTCATGCCCGGCGAGGCGCATGGCATCGTCGGGGAATCGGGCTGCGGCAAGTCGACCGTCGCCCTGGCGATCATGCAGTATCTCGGTCAGAACGGCCGGATCGTCGGCGGCGAACTCCTGTTCGACGGCCGCGACATGCGCACCATGAGCGAGGAGGAACTGCGGCACTTGCGCGGCTCCAAGATCGCCATGGTCTATCAGGAGCCAATGGCCTCCCTGAATCCGGCCATGAAGATCGGTGAGCAGCTCGCCGAGGTGCCGATTTATCACGACAACGCTTCCAAGGAGGAAGCCAGCAAGTTGGCCGAGCAGATGCTCGCCAACGTCAATCTTCCGGATCCGGTGCGGATCATGGACTCCTATCCGCACCAGATCTCCGGCGGCCAGCAGCAGCGCGTGGTCATCGCCATGGCGCTGTTGTCGAATCCGCGCCTGTTGCTGCTCGACGAACCGACCACGGCGCTCGACGTCACGGTCGAGGCCGGCATCGTCGAACTGGTCAAGGAGATCTCGGCGAAGTTCGGCACCTCGATGATCTACATCTCGCACAATCTCGGGCTGATCCTCGAGACCTGCGATCGGATCACGGTGATGTACTCCGGCGAAGCGGTCGAGGTCGGCGACATCGAGACCGTCTTCAACAACATGCGCCACCCCTATACGCGCGGACTGTTTGCCTCGATCCCGCTGCCGGGCGCCGACAAGAACGAGCATCCGCTGGTCGCCATACCCGGCCAGTTGCCGTTGCCGCACCAGCGCCCGACGGGCTGCTATTTCGGGCCGCGCTGCCAGTTCTTCGACAGTGGCCGGTGCGATCTCGGCCTGATTCCGATGGACAAGGTGGACACGGGGGCCGAGCATTATGTCCGCTGCGTGAAATGGCAGGAGATCGACTGGGACGCCACCAAACCCAAGGCCGACGAACGTCCGCCCGTCGAGCCCGGCGACGTGGTGCTGAAGGTCGAGGATCTGACCAAGCACTACGAGATCGAGGAATCCGCCCTGTTCGTGCTTGGCGGCGGCGAGACCAAGACCGTCAAGGCCAACGAGGAACTGAGTTTTGTCGCCCGCGAGGCGGAGACGGTGGCGATCGTCGGCGAGTCCGGTTGCGGCAAGTCGACCTTCGCCAAGGTGCTGATGGGCCTCGAGGAAGCGACCGACGGCGAGGTGATCCTCGGTAATCTGGACCTTGCTCATCTTCCCGTCGACAAGCGCAATGCCAAGACCATCGCAAAGCTGCAGATGGTCTTTCAGAATCCCTTCGACACGCTCAATCCGAGCCACACCGTCGGCGGCCAGATCGCCCGCGTCATCAAGAAGTTCGGAGTCGAGACCGACAAGGAGAAGATCCAGGAGCGGGTCTACGAACTGCTCGACATCGTCAAGCTGCCGCGCGACTTCGCCAAGCGCCGTCCGCGCCAGCTTTCGGGCGGCCAGAAGCAGCGCGTCGGGATCGCGCGGGCCTTTGCCGGTAATCCCGAGGTGGTGATCGCCGACGAACCGGTCTCCGCCCTCGACGTGTCGGTTCAGGCCGCCGTCACCGAGCTTCTGATGGATATCCAGCGCGACCATCGCACGACGCTCTTGTTCATCAGCCACGATCTGTCGGTCGTCCGCTATCTCGCCGACCGGATCGTCGTGATGTATCTCGGCCAGATCATGGAGCAGGGCACGACCGACCAGATTTTCGCGCCGCCCTATCATCCCTATACCGAGGCGCTCTTGTCGGCCGTTCCGATTGCCGACACCCATATCGAGAAGCGCAAGGTGTTGCTGACCGGCGAGCTTCCCTCTCCGTCGAACCCGCCCAAGGGCTGCCCGTTCTCGACGCGGTGTCCCTATGTGATCGAGGGATTGTGCGAGACCCGCGAACCGCCTGTCCGGCGCATGGCCGCCGGCCACCACATCGCCTGCCACCTCGACGAAATGACGCTCAACGACATGGAGCCGGTCATCAAGGTGCATGAGGAAGGTCCGGGGGAACCGGCCCACGCCTGAGGGCCCAACCCCCTCACGGGGCGGCGCGCCGTTGTCGCAATTGCGGCTACACCCTGTCGCGATACCTTCCCGGGCGCCGCTCGGGTTCCAAATACCTTGGCGGTGAATTGCGCCGGCGCCGGGCCTTGCTTACGGTCTCGCCGGCTACAGCCGAAAACGAACCGCCATGTCCGTATCCTTGACGAGTAATAATATGCGAGGTTGCCGGGGCAGACCGGGCACCGGGAGGTGCGGTCTGTGACCGGATTTACGCTTGGTCGCGTTCCGGCGGTGGCCGTCGCCCCCGGCCGCATCGACGCCATCGGCGCCGACGTCGCCGAGCTTGCCGGCGGTCCTGTGAGCGTTCTTCTCGTCTGCGACCCCGCCTTGGCCGCCCTCGGTTTGACGGGCAGGACGGAAGCGGCGCTCGCCCGCGGCGAACATCGGGTGGCGATTTTCGATGCCTTTACCGCCGACCCGGGCGAAGCGCAGATCGCCGACGGGGCGTCGGTGGCCTGGGAAACGAAAGCGCAGGCGGTCGTCGGTCTCGGCGGCGGATCGGCGCTCGATGCCGCCAAGATGATTGCCGCTGCGATGCGGGCCGACCGGCCGCTCCGGAACTACCGGCTTGCCGCCGCACCGCTTCCTGACCGGCGTGCCCGGCTGATCTGCGTACCGACGACAGCCGGCACCGGCTCGGAGGCGACGTCTGTTTCGATCCTGTCGGGCGAGGACAAGACGAAGTACTGGTTCTGGGGCCAGTCGCTGAAGCCCGATTTCGTCATTGTCGATCCGGAACTGACGACCGGCCTGCCGCCGGCACTGACCGCGGCGACCGGCCTCGATGCGCTCGTCCACGCGATCGAGGCGGCAACCAATCGCGGCGCCAATCCCGGCAATGATCTGTACGCGCTTGCCGCGATCCGGCTGGCCGTAGGCTATCTGCCAACCGCCTATGCCGAACCGGGCGACATTGATGCCCGCACGCGCATGCTGCTGGCAGCGACCTCTGCAGGCGCCGCGATAGACAACGCCGGTACCGCGCTCGCCCACAATATCGGGCACGCGCTGGGCAGCCTGATGCCCGTCCATCACGGCAGGGCGGTTGCGCTCGCCATGGAAGCGACGCTGCCATGGGTCATCGAGGGTAACCGCCGCGGCTTCGCCCGCGTCGCGGAAGCATTCGGCCTCGGCGCGGATCCCGATGCCCTTTCGTCGGCCTTTACCGGTTTGCTCGACAGGCTCGATTTCGACCGTAGCCTTCCTGAAGCGATCGACGCGGCGACGCTGGCTGCCCGCATGGCCGCGCCGGAAAACGCTGCGATGCGGAATGCGACGGCCCGCGATATCGCCGATGCGGATCTGCCGGCACTTGCCGAGTCGGTCCTGGCGCTCGCGAACCGTTGAGCGGCGGCGCAATGAAGATCGATTCCATAGAAATCAGCCATCACCGGCTGGATCTCGACCCGCCGTTCCGGGCGAGCTGGGATACAAGGCCGCGCGAGACCTTCGATGCCACAATCGTCCGGGTGACCACGAACGAGGGGCTGACCGGGATCGGCTCCGGCGACCGGATGCTCGGCTTTGACGGGCACGAACACCTCTTTGTCGGCGAGGATCCGCTCCGGCTTGAACGTCACTACCGGATCCTCGACAACATCGCCTTTCACTATGGCCGCTGCTGGCCACTCGACCTGGCACTCTGGGACCTTGCCGGCAAGATCCTCGGACAGCCCGTCTGGAGACTGCTTGGCGGCCGATCCGACCGGATCCCGGCCTACGCCTCCTCGGGAACGCTCAGGTCGGCCGGCGAGATGGCCGATGTCGCGGAAGCGTTTCTCGGGCAGGGCTTCCGGGCGATGAAGATACGGTTCCACCGCGGTCACTGGCGCGATGATATTGCCGCGCTGGAATCGGCGCGGGCACGGGTCGGAGATGCGCTGACCCTGATGGTCGACTGCAATCAGGGCTGGCACATGCCCTGGGATGGGGCGCCGCCGTGGACGCTCAAGGATGCGCTGCAAGTGGCGCGGGAACTGGAAAGGCTCGACGTCTACTGGATGGAGGAGCCGCTGCATCGCGGCGATCGCGAGGGGATGCGGCGCCTTCGCGACGCAACTGACGTGCGTATCGCCGCCGGCGAGATGACTCGCGAGCTCTATGAATTCCGCGACCTCATCGCCGCCGGTGCCGTCGACGTCGTCCAGCCCGACGCGGCGCTGGTCGGCGGCATTACGGGATTGCGCCGGGTCGCCGTCCTGGCGGAAGAAAACGGCATCGTCTTTACCCCGCATACCTGGACCAACGGCCTCGGCGTTGTCGCGAATGCGCACCTGACCGCCGGTCTGGTCGCGGCGCCGTTCATCGAGTTTCCCTACGATCCGCCGGAATGGTCGCTCGAACGCCGCGACTTCTTCCTGGAAGCTCCGGTCGATGTCGACGCGAACGGCGACCTGGTGCTGTCCGGGGCGCCGGGTCTCGGTGTGACGCTGGACGAGAAGCGGCTGGCGGAGACGCGGATTGGATAGCGGGCGCCAACTATTCGAATACCATGACGGTTGTCATTCTTTCTGACGTCTTG
>ENA-ORCV01001054-ORCV01001054.1-marine-metagenome-genome-assembly--contig:-NODE-1054-length-11043-cov-2.706730_pt1 | contig 11043 bp, 10 predicted proteins | sample MGYA00237779_ERZ508509 | MGnify/ENA primary metagenome ERZ508509 (study PRJEB26180, sample SAMN06268772) | marine metagenome | isolation source: Bioluminescent Bay, La Paraguera, Puerto Rico | place... | reverse complement strand
GATCACGGCGTTACGCTGGCGTGGATGGCCGTCGTGCTGCTGGTCGTCTGGCCGGCTCTGTCGCTTCTGAACATCCTGCTGGTTCATCAGGCGATCGAGCCGGGCCTGACCAATCTGGTCCGCTGGCAGACGCATCGCTATGTGCTGCGCCAGAGCCTCGGGTTCTTCCAGAACGACTTCGCCGGACGGCTCGCCAACCGCATCATCCAGACCGGACCCTCGCTCAGGCAATGCGTCGTCGAGTTGATCGACGCGGTCTGGTATGTGGCGATCTACGCCGTGGCCAGCCTGCTGCTATTCGCCGAGGCCGACATTCGGCTGACGATTCCGCTGGTGATCTGGATCGCCGTCTATATCGGCGTGCTCCTGTACTTCGTGCCGAAGGTCAAGGATCAGTCCACGGTGATGTCGGATGCCCGCTCGGCGCTGACCGGCCGGATCGTCGACAGCTACACGAACATCATGACCGTGAAGCTGTTCGCCCATTCCGACCGCGAGGACGGCTATGTCCGCGAGGCGCTCGGCGACCATACGGCCAAGTTCCACGCGATGATGCGCCGGATCAGCCAGATGCAGATCTGGCTGATCGCGATCAACAGCCTGCTGATCGCCGGCACGCTGGCGATGGCGATCTGGCTGTGGCAGGTCAGCGCGATCACTGTCGGTGCGGTGGCGTTCGCCGCCGGCCTGGTCATGCGCATCAACGCCATGGCGTGGTGGATCATGTTCGAACTGACCGGGATCTTCGAGAACCTCGGCACCGTCGCCGAGGGTATGGAGTCGATCTCGCGGCCCTATGCGGTCGTCGACCGGCCCGATGCCGACCTCCTGCGCGTCGAGCATGGCGAGATCCGCTTCGAGGACGTGTCGTTCCACTACGGACGCGACGCGGGCGATCACAACCGGACGGTCATCGAGCGCCTGTCGCTGACGGTCGAGCCCGGTGAGCGGGTCGGTCTGGTCGGCCGGTCGGGGGCGGGCAAGTCGACGCTCGTGAACCTGCTGCTGCGGTTCCACGACGTCGAGGGCGGCCGCATCCTGATCGACGGGCAGGACATCGCCCGTGTCCGGCAGGAGAGCCTGCGCGAGGCGATCGGCATGGTCACGCAGGACACCTCGCTCCTGCACCGCTCGGTGCGCGACAACGTCCGCTACGGTTGCCCGGATGCGGACGATGCGGCGATCTGGGCGGCGCTCCGGCAGGCGCATGCCGACGTGTTCGTGCCGGATCTCGTCGACCTGAACGGCCGGCGCGGCCTCGACGCCCATGTCGGCGAGCGCGGCGTCAAGCTGTCGGGCGGCCAGCGCCAGCGCGTCGCGATTGCTCGCGTGCTCCTCAAGGACGCGCCGATCCTGATCCTCGACGAGGCCACCTCGGCGCTCGACTCGGAGATCGAGGCGGCGATCCAGGAGGATCTCGAGGCGCTGATGGCGGGCAAGACGGTGGTCGCCATCGCGCACCGGCTTTCGACCATCGCCCGGATGGACCGGCTGGTGGTGATGGAGGCCGGGCAGGTTGCCGAGACAGGCAGCCATGCCGAGCTGATCGAGCGCGGCGGCATCTATGCCCGTCTGTGGCAACGCCAGTCGGGCGGGTTCCTGGGCGAATTCGAGTCCGACGCCGCCGGCTAGGCGCACACTCAGGCCGGAAACTCAAGCCGGACCGGGGGCTGCAAAGCCTCCGGTCTGGCGCATTGCCTCGCCGAGAACCATGGCCGCGGAGACAGCGACGTTCATCGACCTGAGGCCCGGCTGCATGGGCACGATGATTCGCGCATCGGCAGATCTGTGGACATCTTCGGGCACGCCCGACGTCTCCCGGCCGACCAGCAGCGTATCGGTTTCCGCGAACGCGAAGTCCGTATAGGGCACTGACGCCTGCGTGGTCAGCAGGACCAGCCGGCGATCCTGCGCCCGAACGGTCGCCTCGAAATTCGTGAAGGAATCGTGGCGAACCACCTCGACAAGGTCGAGATAATCCATGCCGGCGCGATGGAAGGCGCGGTCGGAGACCGGAAATCCCGCCGGCTCAATGATATCCACGTTGACGCCGAGGCATGCGCCCAGGCGCAGCATCGTGCCGGTATTTTGTGGGATATCAGGTTGGTAGAGCGCCAGACGTATCAAAGGGAAAGACTGCTTTCTGGAAAGATTCGCGACAATTGGCCCCGTACCCCTTTGGTCCGCTGGACAACGCCGGTCAAGAGTGCAAAAAGGGTGCCCGCTCGCCCACCCGGCGGGCGCGTCCGGCTTTGGCCGGCCCGGCTGTTTCCCCGGAAGCTGGCGGGTCGGGTGGCTGGGGGGTTTGTCTGTAAAACGACATCGAGGATTTGGACGTGGCGCACGCCCATACGGACACTGAAGAGACTACGCGCAGGGATTTCCTCTACATCGCAACCGGAGCTGTCGCCGCAGTCGGCGCAGGCGCAACGCTGTGGCCGTTCATCGATCAGATGAACCCGGACGCAAGCGTTCAGGCGCTGGCCTCGATCGAAGTCGACATCAGCTCGATCGAAGTGGGGCAGAGCCTCACCGTGATGTGGCGCGGCAAGCCGGTTTTCATCCGGCATCGCACCGAAGAAGAGATCAAGGAAGCAGACGCCGTTGATATCAGCGATCTGCCCGATCCCCTGGCGCGCAACGCGAACCTGCCGGCCAATGACGAGGCGACCGACGGCAACCGGGCGCACGGTGCCGAGTCGTCGCGTCCCGAATGGCTGCTGATGGTCGGGGTCTGCACCCATCTGGGTTGCGTCCCGCTGGGCGAACAGGGCGAATATGACGGCTGGTTCTGCCCCTGCCACGGCTCGCACTACGACACGGCCGGGCGCATTCGCAAAGGTCCGGCGCCGCGCAATCTCGACGTGCCGGTCTACAATTTCGTTTCCGACACGCTCGTACGCGTCGGCTAAGGGTCCGGGGGGCGAAAGAAGACAAAGATGAGCGGGCACTCGACCATTCATTTCAAAAACCCGGTGGTGCGGTGGATCGACACCCGCCTACCGGTGATCAGCGCCATGAAAGTGAACGCGCTGGATTTCCCGACTCCGAAGAACCTGAACTACTTCTGGACCTTCGGCGGAATCCTGACGCTGTTCCTCGGCATCCAGATCGTCACCGGCATCGTGCTGGCGATGCACTACACGGCGAATGTCGGCCTGGCCTTCAACAGCGTCGAGCACATCATGCGCGATGTGAACTACGGCTGGCTGCTGCGCTACATGCACGCCAACGGCGCGTCGTTCTTCTTCATCGCCGTCTACATCCACATCTTCCGCGGGCTCTACTACGGCTCCTACAAGGCGCCGCGCGAGCTTCTGTGGATGATCGGCGTGGTGATCCTGCTGATCATGATGGCGACCGCCTTCATGGGCTACGTGCTGCCGTGGGGCCAGATGAGCTTCTGGGGCGCCACCGTCATCACCAACCTGTTCAGCGCGATCCCGCTGGTCGGCACGCCGATCGTCGAATGGCTTTGGGGCGGCTTCGCGGTCGGCAACCCGACGCTCAACCGCTTCTACTCGCTGCATTACCTGCTGCCGTTCGTGCTCGCTGCCGTGGTGTTCCTGCACATCTGGGCGCTGCACGTGCCGGGCAACAACAACCCGTCCGGCGTCGAGGTGAAGTCGGACAAGGACACGGTCCCCTTCCACCCGTACTACACGGTGAAGGACTCGCTCGCGATCGTCGTGTTCCTGCTGTTCTACGCGGCGTTCGTGTTCTACATGCCGAACTATCTCGGCCATACCGACAACTACATCCCGGCCAATCCGCTGGTCACGCCGGCGCATATCGTTCCGGAGTGGTACTTCCTGCCGTTCTACGCGATCCTTCGCGCCATCCCCGACAAGCTCGGCGGCGTGATCGCGATGTTCGCCGCGATCGGTGTGCTGTTCATCCTGCCCTGGCTGGACACGTCGCGGGTCAAGTCGGCGGCGTTCCGGCCGCTTTACCGGCAGTTCTTCTGGATCCTGGTGCTGGTGTGCATCGGTCTTGGATATCTCGGCGCCAAGCCGGCGGAAGGCGGCTACGTGATCGCCTCGCGGATCCTGACCGCCTATTACTTCCTGCACTTCCTGGTGATCCTGCCTCTGCTCGGCATCTTCGAGAAGACCAGGCCGTTGCCGGCGTCGATCTCCGAATCGGTGCTGTCCAAGGGGTCCGGCGGCGGTGCCGCCGCCGCGGCGGGGGCTGCCTCCGCGCCTGAGAACAGGGGCTGAGGCCGGGGGAAGAACGATGCGTCAATCGAAGAACAACATCATGAACCTGTCCCGCCTCGCTGCCGCCGCGATCGCCGGTGCGGCTCTCACGGGGGCCATCGCCGCCTCGCCGGTGCTGGCAGCCGGAGAGCAGCATGCGCTGAAGGACGTCGCTTTCTCGTTCGAGGGGCCGTTCGGCACCTTCGACCGCGGACAGCTCCAGCGCGGTTACAAGGTCTATGTGGAGGTTTGCGCGGGCTGCCATTCGCTCGACCTGCTGGCGTTCCGCAACCTGTCCCAGGAGGGCGGACCCGACTTCACGCCGGCTCAGGTGCGCGTGCTGGCCGAGGAGTTCCCGCGCGAGGTGCTCGACGGACCGGACGCGTTCGGCGACATGTTCGAGCGTCCCGGCAAGGCGTCGGACCACTTCCCGCCGCCGTTCGCCAACGAGGCCGCCGCGCGTGCGTCGAACAACGGTGCTTATCCGCCCGATTTCTCGGTGCTGGCGAAGGCGCGTCATGGCGGTGCCGACTACATCTACTCGCTGCTGACCGGCTACGATGAGGCGCCGGCGCATGTCGAGATGCGCGAAGGAATGGCCTACAACCCGTACTTCCCGGGTGGCCAGATCGCCATGGCGCAGCCGCTGTCCGACGAGGTGGTCGAGTACACCGACGGTTCGCCGATGACGGTCGAGCAGTATTCCAAGGACATTGCAGCCTTCATGATGTGGGCTGCCGAACCGAAGCTCGAGGAGCGCAAGCGCATCGGCTTCCAGGTGATGGTGTTCCTGGTGGTGCTGGCCGGACTGCTCTACTTCACCAAGCAGAAGCTCTGGCGCGACGTCGACCACTGAGGCCGGCACAGCGGATACGATTTTCGAAGGGGCCGTTCGCGGCCCCTTTTTCTATGCACGGTTCAATTCTGTTGCGCGGTACGCGGTACGCCGCCATAGTCGGCGCCATCGGGGCCAACGGCAGACGCCCCGTCAGGCAAACGCGCCCAAGTCTGCTTCCTGACGGCATGCGTGCCGCATGGAGGCGTACATGGTCGCATCGATCTCATCTGAAATTCTGACTAAAGCGCTCGGCCGGCGCAATCCGCCGGTCGTCATCGACGTGCGCAAGGAACAGGCCTATCTGAAGGCGCCGCTGGTTCTGCCCGGAAGCCTGCGGCGGCGCCCGGAAGAGGTCGCGAACTGGATTGCGGCTCTCGACCGGAATCGCAAAACCGTCGTCTACTGCGTGCATGGTCACGAGGTGAGCCAGGGCGTCACGGCCCGGCTGGTGGAAGCGGGGATAGACGTGGCGTATCTCGAAGGGGGGATCGAGGGCTGGACGGCGGCCGGCCTGCGGTTGTGCGGCAAAGACATCCATGCCGCGGAGACGGGCCGATGAGGGCCGGCGCAACGCGCCCCGGCGATATCGTTCCGCTCGGCGAGGCGGTGCGCGTCTGGGCGCGCATCGCCGCCATGAGCTTCGGCGGGCCGGCCGGCCAGATCGCCCTGATGCACCGGGTGCTGGTCGAAGAAAAGCGTTGGATCGGCGACACCCGTTTCCTTCACGCGCTCAACTTCTGCATGCTGCTGCCCGGACCGGAGGCGCAGCAGCTCGCCGTCTATGTCGGATGGCTTCTCAACCGGACGCTCGGCGGCGTCATCGCCGGCGTTCTGTTCGTGCTGCCCGGCGCGGTTGCGATCCTGGGCCTTAGTATCGTCTATGTGCTCTATGGCAAGCTGGCGCCCGTCGAATCCCTGTTCTTCGGGCTGAAGGCGGCGGTGCTGGCGATCGTTCTGCAGGCGGTCGTGCGGATCGGGCAGCGGGCGCTGAAGAACGGCGTGATGATCGCGATTGCGGCGGGTTCGCTGATCGCCATCTACGTGTTCGATGTGCCGTTCCCGGCGATCGTCGCGGCTGCCGGTCTTATCGGCTATGCGGGCGGGCGCATGGGATTGCGTGCCTTTGGCGCCGGCGGCGGGCACGGCCAGGTCGGCAAGCATGTCGATGATGCCGATACCGTGCTCGGCCTCGACATTCCCGCCCACGCGCGGCCGGACCGGGGCTGGAGTGCGCGGATCGCGCTGGTCTTTCTCGTCCTGTGGCTCGCGCCCACGGGGCTCCTGATCGTCACCCTCGGCCCCGGCAACGTCTTCACCGAGATCGCGAAATTCTTCTCCGTCCTGGCGGTCGTCACCTTCGGCGGCGCCTATGCGGTGCTGGCCTGGGTGGCGCAGGCGGCCGTGGAGACATACGGCTGGCTCGCGCCCGGCGAGATGCTGGACGGCCTGGGGCTGGCGGAGACGACGCCGGGTCCGCTGATCATGGTCACGCAGTTCGTCGGCTTCCTGGCCGCGTTCCGCGAGGCGACGGGGATGTCGCCGCTTGCAGCCGGCATCCTCGGCGCCCTGCTGACGACCTGGGTGACGTTCACGCCGTGCTTCCTGTGGATCTTCCTGGGCGGGCCACATGTCGAGCGGTTGCGCGACAACCGTGCCCTGTCGGCGGCGCTGTCGACCATCACGGCCGCCGTGGTCGGCGTGATCCTGAACCTTTCGATCTGGTTTTCCCTGCATGTGCTGTTCCGCGAGGTCGCGACGGTCACCGCGCCGGGCATGGCAATCGACGTGCCCGTCCTGTCTACGCTCGACCCGGCTGCCGCGGGGCTCACTCTGGCGGCGATCGTCGCGGTCTTCGTGCTCCGCCTCGGCATGGGATGGGTGCTCGGCGGCGCGGCGTTGGCAGGGATGATGATGTGGGCAACAGGTCTGACGGGGACGTGATGGCCGGCGGCTTTGCCCCGGGCCTGCGTCCCCGCTAAAACCCTGCGACGGCAATCCGGGAACACGCAGGGGAAAGTATGACAAAAGCCAAACTGGGCATCATCGGCGGCTCGGGCATCTACGATCTGCCGGGGCTGAAGAACCCGCGCTGGGAACACGTGCCGACGCCCTGGGGGGAGCCGTCGGATCACCTGCATTTCGGCGAACTGGACGGGCTCGAAATGGTGTTCCTGCCGCGGCACGCGCGCGGCCACCGGGTGCCGCCGTCGCATATCAACTACCGCGCCAATATCGACGCGCTGAAACGCGTCGGCGTCACCGACGTCATCTCGATTTCGGCCTGCGGTTCATTCCGCGAGGAGCTGAGCCCCGGCACCTTCGTGCTGGTCGACCAGTTCATCGACCGCACCTTCGCGCGCGAGAAAAGCTTCTTCGGGCCGGGCTGCGTCGCCCATGTCGCTTTCGCGCACCCGGTCAGCCCGGGTCTTGCCGATCGGATCGAGGCGGCGGCGAAGGCGGAGGACATCCATGCCAGGCCGGGCGGCACCTATCTGGTTATGGAGGGGCCGCAGTTCTCGACGCTTGCCGAATCCCATCTCTACCGGTCATGGGGCTGCGACGTGATCGGCATGACCAACATGCCCGAGGCCAAGCTCGCCCGCGAGGCGGAGCTCTGCTACGCGACGGTCGCTATGGTCACCGACTACGACTGCTGGCATCCCGATCACGGCGATGTCGATGTTCCGTCGATCCTGAAGACGATTTCCGACAATGCCGACAACGCGAAACGGCTGGTGCGGCGGGTTGCCAGCGACTTCCCGCGCGAGCACGAGCCGTGCCCGATCGGCTCGGACCGGGCGCTCGACACCGCGATCATCACCCCGCCCGACGCGCGCGATCCGGACATGATCACGAAGCTCGACGCGGTTGCCGGGCGCGTGCTGTCAGCCGCCTAGTGCTCCTGGCGCCGTAGCGGTCTACACTCGCGCGCAGTAACGGGATTGCGTCCGGGGAGGGAGCGATGACCGATACGGATGTCCTGATCGCAGGCGCGGGGCCGGTCGGCTTGATGTTGGCCGTCGAACTGCGCCGTCACGGTGTCGCCTGCCGGATCGTCGAGACGCTCGAAACGCCGTCCGACCATTGCAAGGCGATCGGCCTGCAGCCGCGTGTCCTCGAGATATTCGAGCAGATCGGCGTTCTCGACGAGGCGGTGGAGCGGGGTATCTGGCTCAAGGGCCAGGAAGTCTACGTCAACGGACGGGAGGCGACCGACCAGCGTCTGCCGAGCGGCGGGCCGGAGGCGCTGATGGGCCTTCCCTATGGCTTCCTCGGCCTGCCGCAATACGACACCGAGGACATCCTCATCCGCCATCTGTCCGGGGCCGGTGTGACGGTCGAGCGCCGGCTCACGCTGACCGGGCTCAAGGATCGTGGCGACCATGTCGTGGCGACCGTCACGGACGCCGAAGGCGGCGAGCGCGAAATCTCGGTGGACTATCTGGTCGGCTGCGACGGCGCGCATAGTGCCACGCGCAAGCTGCTCGGCATCGGCTTTGCCGGCGACCGGCTGGCCGAGGAATTCATGCTGGCGGATGCGGAAATGGACGGGCCGATGGAGCCCGGCATGCCGTACCGCTTCCTGAAGACCGACGGCGAGCGGATCGAGAACATGCTGGTGTGCATTCCGCTGCCGGGCAAGTGCCGGTTCCGGCTGTCGACGATCTACGCGACCGATGCGCCGCCGCCGGACGACAGCGGCGTGCACTATGCCTTCATCGGCCACCGGCCGCCGCCGACGATAGAGGATTTCCAGCGCGTCATCGACGAGCTCGCCGTTCCGGGCGTGCGGATCGCCACGCTGAACTGGTCCTCGGTCTTCGGGATCAGCCACCGCCTCGCCGACCGCTATCGTGATGGCCGCGTGTTCATCGCCGGCGATGCCGCGCATATTCATGCGCCGAGCGGGGCACAGGGCATGAACACGGGCATCCAGGATTCGCTCAATCTCGGCTGGAAACTCGCGGCCGTCCTTTGCCATGGCGCGCCCGGGGCGCTGCTGGACAGCTACGAGGCCGAACGCCGCCCGGTCGGATCGGAAGTCGTCGCGCGCGCCAAGGGCTACGAGGCCTCCCAGCATGTCGGCGACCGGGGCGGGCTCGCCGAAATCCACCGGATCGCGCAGATCTCCGTCAGCTATCGCGGCACGGCATCGGTACGCGATGTCGGCGTTGCCGGGGACGCGCCGGTGCGGGCCGGCGACCGGGCGCCCGATGTCGCCGGGCTGGTGCGGCAGGGCTTCGGCCACTATCTGCGGCTGCGCGAGCTCGTCACAGATCCGTTCCACCTGATGCTGACGATGGCGGGTGGCGACACGGACACGAGCGCGCTGCGCGAGGCTCTCGCTGGACTGCGCGCCGACTACGAGTCGCGGCTGCTCGCCTATGTGATCCATCCCGCCGGCACCGTTCCGCCGGTCGACTACACGATGGAGGCGGAGGACCGGTCGGGCAACTTCGCGGACGCCTACGGAGCCCGGCCGGGCACAACGTTGCTGGTGCGTCCCGACGGTCATGTCGGCTACCGGTCCGAAACGTTCGACCCGGCCGCTGTCCGCGACTATCTGGCCGAGGTGGCCGGTACGGGCGGTCAATAGCGGCCGAAGCCGCCCATCATCATGCCCATGCCGCCGAACAGGCCGCTGATCACGAACATCACGAGCGACAGGATGATCGACACGATGATCGCCGCCGGGATTGCGGCCAGGCCCCATTTGATGAAGATGACAATGAGCCGTCCAAACGGAATGTCGATGTCGGTAACGGTCAGTCGGGCGCCAGGTTCCATGTCGATCTCCTGAGTCGGGTGAGGGTACGCAGGGTCGGACGACCCGGTGCGGGAATGCAAGAGTATGCGCAAAGGGAAGGGCTGGGCGCGATGACGCAATCGATCAACACGCGGGCGGGTCTCGATCTGCAGGGGCTGATCCGGACCATTCCCGACTATCCCAAGCCCGGCATCATGTTTCGCGATATCACCACGCTGCTGGCCGATCCGGCCGGCCTGCGCGCAGCCATCGACGAGCTGATCTGGCCCTTTCTCGGCGGGCAGGTCGATCACGTGGTCGGCATCGAGGCGCGCGGTTTCATTCTCGGTGGCGCGGTCGCGCACGAGCTGGGACGCGGCTTCATTCCGATCCGCAAGAAGGGCAAGCTGCCGTTCAAGACCATCGGCCAGGACTACGAACTGGAATACGGCGTCGATACGGTGGAGATCCATGCCGACGCTATCCGCGAGGGCGACAAGGTCCTGCTGGTCGACGACCTGGTCGCGACCGGCGGCACGGCGGATGCGGCGACCGATCTGATCCGCAAGTCGGGCGGCGAGGTGATCGCGGCCTGTTTCATCATCGACCTTCCCGATCTCGGCGGCGCCGACCGTTTGCGCAAGAAGGGCGTTACCGTCCACACGCTGGTCGCGTTCGAAGGCGAATAGGCGAGGGCCCGCCCCGGCACTCGATTTCGTACGGTTTCCGCTAGGTCCGTATTCTCGTCCTCCGGTGGCTTGACCCGCTCGGCCGTAGTTGGCTATCTGTTGCGTAAGACAAGATAGTGTTCCAAACAACGAAACAGTCGATCGGGAGGCCATGTCCGCATCTCTTCAACGCCCGGCCCCGTCCGAGTTCCGCGCGCGGTTCACCGGCGGCGAGATTGTGACCGGAACCTTCATCAAGACCCCGGCCCCCCAGACGATCGAGATCCTCGGCGACATGGGCTTCGATTTCGTCGTGATCGACGGCGAGCACGCACCGTTCGACCGGACGTCGACGGGCATGGGCCTGCTGGCCGCGCGTGCGGCGGAAACGGCGGCGATCGTCCGGGTCCCCGATGCCACCGCCTCGACGATCCTGTCCGTCCTCGACGACGGGGCGACCGGTGTGCTGGTGCCGCATGTGTCGAGTGTGGAAGCCGCCGAGGCCATCGTCGCGGCGTGCCGCTATCGCGGCGGCAAGCGCGGCTTTGCCAATACGACCCGCGCCGGGCGCTATGGCGGGCACACCGCCGG
>ENA-ORCV01001053-ORCV01001053.1-marine-metagenome-genome-assembly--contig:-NODE-1053-length-11050-cov-3.267748_pt1 | contig 11050 bp, 7 predicted proteins | sample MGYA00237779_ERZ508509 | MGnify/ENA primary metagenome ERZ508509 (study PRJEB26180, sample SAMN06268772) | marine metagenome | isolation source: Bioluminescent Bay, La Paraguera, Puerto Rico | place... | reverse complement strand
GTTCGCGCTCTGCGGCAAGGCCATCCACCAGCAGGGCGAAATCGATCTCCTGCCCCTGTGTGCCGACCTTCTTGCTGTCGGTTTCAAGCGCGGCGAGCTGGTCCTCGAAGATCATCTTGCTGTCATAGAGGAGCCGCCCGATCAGCGTGCTTTTGCCATCATCCACGCTGCCGCAGGTGATGAAACGCAGCATGGTCTTGTGCTGGTGCTTTTCGAGATAGGCGTCGATATCCTCAGCAATGAGGGTGTCGGTCTTGTAGATTGGATCCTGAACCTGCTGGTCGGCCATCAGAAATAGCCCTCCTGCTTCTTCTTCTCCATGCCAGCGCCACCTTCATCCTTGTCGATTGCGCGGCCCTGCCTCTCGGAGGTGGTGGTGAGCAGCATTTCCTGGATGATCTCGGGCAATGTCGCGGCCTCGCTCTCCACGGCACCGGTCAACGGGTAGCAGCCGAGCGTACGGAAGCGGATGGAACGTTCCACCGGTGTCTCGCCCGGTTCCAGCGGGAAGCGCTCATCATCAACCATCAGCAACATGCCATCGCGCTCCACGGTTGGGCGCTTGGCCGAGTAATAGAGCGGCACGATCTCGATATTCTCGAGGTGAATGTACTGCCAAATGTCGAGCTCGGTCCAGTTGGAGAGGGGGAAGACGCGGATGCTCTCCCCCTTCTTCTTGCGCGCGTTGTAGAGGTTCCACAATTCAGGGCGCTGGTTTTTCGGGTCCCAGCCATGTGTGGCAGTGCGGAAGGAAAAGATGCGCTCCTTTGCGCGGCTCTTTTCCTCGTCGCGCCGCGCGCCACCGAAGGCCGCATCGAAGCCGTATTTGTCGAGCGCCTGTTTCAGTCCCTCGGTTTTCCACATGTCGGTGTGGAGCGGACCGTGGTCGAAGGGATTGATCCCGCGCTCCTTGGCTTCGGGGTTCTGGTAGACAAGCAGGTCCATGCCCGCATCCTTCGCGCTCTTTTCGCGCAGCGCATACATGGCCTGGAACTTCCACGTAGTGTCGACATGCAACAGCGGGAAGGGCGGCGGAGAGGGGTAGAAAGCCTTCTTCGCCAGGTGCAACATCACGGCGCTGTCCTTGCCGATCGAATAAAGCATCACAGGCTTTTCCGCCTCGGCCGCCACTTCGCGCATGATGTGGATGCTCTCGGCCTCGAGCCTTTCGAGATGGGTCAGGGTCTTGGTCATCAGATCGGGTCTTTGCGGCGCTTTCCGGCAGGTTTCAACAATATGGTTCAATTCTGGCGGGTCCGCATGGCAGGAGTTGTCCCTGCTGTGAAGCAATCTTGTCTTTGCAATGCAGCATGGCATCTTTCATGTGCGGAACCTTCGGTCGTCCAAATGCGGGACATGATGACGAGATGACCAATGCACAAACCATCTTGCGCTTGTGTTCGACTCGGTCCAAGGTAGCGCTAACATAATGAGAAGGCCTCGGCAGAAGATCGCCGGTTCGGGAGAGGAAAATGGAAAGCACTTCGAAAAGCGTCAACATGGCGCTGATTTCCGCCATCGTGGCAGTCGCCACCATTGGCGGGCTTCTGTTCGGTTACGATAGCGGCGCGGTCAATGGCACGCAGGGCGGGCTGACCGAGGAATTCGGCCTGTCCGAAGCAGCGCTCGGCTTCACCGTCGGTTCGCTGCTGATCGGCTGTGCAGTCGGCGCGTTCTTTGCAGGTCGGCTGGCTGATGTGATCGGACGGCGAACGGTGATGATCATTGCCGCCGTCCTGTTTGTGGTCGGTGCCCTTGTGCAGGGCGTTACCGAATGGCATTCGCTATTTGTCGTTGCCCGTTTCGCAGGCGGCATGGCGGTGGGTGCGGCGAGCGTTTTGTCCCCGCTCTATATTTCCGAAGTTGCGCCGGCGAATATTCGTGGGCGGCTAACCACGGTCCAGCAGGTGATGATCATCACCGGCCTGACCGCGGCCTTTGTGGTGAACTATTTCCTCGCCCAGGCTGCCGGTAATTCGTTGGGAGAGATTGCGGGCACACAAGCCTGGCGCTGGATGTATCTGGCGCAGGCCGTGCCGGCAGTGGTGTTCCTGGTGGCGCTGTTCTTCATTCCCGAAAGCCCGCGTTACCTTGTCAGCAAGGGACGAGCAGAACAGGCGCATGCGGTTCTCACCAAACTGTTCGGAGCGGACGAGGCAACACGCAAAGTAGGTGAGATCAGGGCAAGTTTTGCCGCGGATCATCGTCCGAGCTTTGCTGACGTGGCTGCACCGGGAACGGTTTTTCGACCGATTGTCTGGGCGGGCATAATGCTGGCGACATTCCAGCAATTCGTCGGCATCAACATCATCTTCTATTATGGTGAAACGCTGTGGCGCCTTGCCGGTGTGTCCGAAGAAGTAGCACTGGAACGCAATATCATTTCCGGTGTGGTGTCGATCGCCGCCGTGCTGGCGGCACTGGTGCTGATCGACCGGATCGGCCGCAAGCCGCTGCTGATGATCGGTTCCGCGGGCATGGCCGTGACGCTGGGCGCGATGACCTGGGCCTTCTCCGGCGCGGCCAGCGATGCCGCAGGCAATCTGATCCTGAACGAAACTGCGGGCTGGACGGCGCTGGTTGCTGCCAATCTCTATGTCATCTTCTTCAACTTCAGCTGGGGCCCGGTGATGTGGGTGATGCTGGGCGAGATGTTCCCCAACCAGATGCGCGGCTCCGCTCTGGCGGTTGCAGGCCTGTCACAATGGGCGGCGAACTATGTTGTCGTGCAGAGCTTCCCGCCGATGGCCAGCAATTTGGGCCTCGCCACGACCTATGCGGTCTATTCGGTGGCGGCAGTCATCAGCTTCTTCCTCGTCAAGTCCTTGATCAACGAGACCAAGGGCAAGGAACTGGAGGAGATGGAAGGCTGAGCCCGCCATTACAAAGAGGTAACTCCTGGAGGGTCGGGGCGGTTGTAGCCGTTCCCGGCCCTCTGTTATTCAGGGCAGCATGATGTCGGGTGTGAATTCCAAGAAAATGCGCGTGGTGGTGCTGGGCGGCGGCACGGCCGGCTGGATGACGGCGGCCGGGATCGCCAAGCTGCTGCCCGATCTCGCCAGTGTCGATCTGATCGAAAGCCAGGACATCGGCATCGTCGGCGTGGGCGAGGCGACGCTGCCGCATATCCGCGGTTTCGTGGAGCGGCTGGGGATTGACGAGGCTGCCTTCATGAAGGCGACCCATGCCACCTACAAGCTGGGCATCGACTTCCGCGATTTCGGGCGCATCGGGGAAAGCTATATCCATCCTTTCGGCTCTTTCGGAGAGGAAGTGGGCGGCATCGGCTTCCACCATTACTGGCTCGAATTGCAGCGTCAGGGATTGGCGGCCGAACTGGGCGAATATTCGCTGGCCGTCGCGGCCTGCCGTGCCAACCGCTTCACCCCGCCCGCGCAGGATAGCAGCCTCGCTTCCACCTATGGCTATGCCTACCAGTTCGACGCCACCCTGTTTGGGCCGTTCATGCGCGAGTTTGGCACGTCGATTGGAGTCACGCGGCACGAAGGTCTGGTGGTGGATGTTGAGCGCGATCCGGAAAGCGGCGATGTCACCGCGCTGTTGCTCAAGGACGGGCGGCGGATCGAAGGCGATCTCTTTGTCGATTGTTCGGGCTTCCGCTCGCTGCTGCTGGGGCAGACGCTGGAAGAGGAGTGGGAGGACTGGACGCATTGGCTGCCCTGCGACCGCGCGGCGGCCATGCCCTGCACGCACAAGACCAGCGATATCCGCCCTTATACGATCGCAACCGCCATGCCTGCGGGCTGGCGTTGGCAGATCCCGCTGCAGCACCGCATGGGCAATGGCTATGTCTTCTCCAGTGCGCATCTTGATGAGGATGCGGCATGCGAAGCCTTGCGCAAGGCGGCGGAAGGCGATCCGCTGGCCGATCCGCGCATCCTCAAGTTCCGGCCCGGACGGCGCAAACACTCGTGGAGCCACAATGTCCTCGGCGTAGGGCTGGCGGGTGGTTTTCTCGAACCACTGGAATCGACCTCGATCTACCTCGCGCAGATGGCGATCACCTATCTCATCGAAATGTTCCCGCAGGACGGAAAGATCGATCCGCGCGACCGCGACGAATTCAACCGGCTGGTGGACATGGAATATGATCGTGTGCGCGATTTCCTGATCCTGCATTATCATGCCACCACGCGCGACGATTCCGACTTCTGGAACCATGTGCGCACCATGCAGGTGCCAGATACGCTGGCCGACAAGTTGGAGCTGTGGAAGCGGGCCGCCAGAATCGAGAAATATTCAGATGGCCTCTTCTACGATGCCAGCTGGATCGCGGTCTATATCGGACAGGGCATGCTGCCCGATGCGCATGATTCCCGCGTCAGCCTGCCCGATCCCGGGCGTGTGAGTGGGGCGATGGACAATTTGCGCAAGGAGATTGCATCGCAGGTCAATGCCATGCCCGGCCATATGGACTATCTCAAGAGCGAAGCCGCGCGGCTGGCGGAGGCGGCATGAGCCAAGCCCGCGAAAGACTGCGCCGTATCTGCATTGCAGGGTCGGGCCAGGTGGCGGTGATCACCGCGCTGGCGCTCAGGCGCACCGTGCCCGATACCGAGGTGGTGGTGTTAGGACTACCGGGCGATCCCGCAGCCTATGCCGACCGGGCCGCCACTGCGCTGCCCTATACGAACAAGCTGCATGACCGGATTGGCATTACCGAAGAGGCGATCATCCAGCAGGCCGCGGGCAGCCATCGTCTGCTGATGCGCTATTTCGGCTGGGGTGCGGAAGGCCAGTCCGGTGCCATGCCCTATGGCGCGCAATTGGATGCGCAGTGGCGCACGCGCTTTGCCAAGGAATGGGGCGGAGGGCCGCGCAACGCTGCGGGCAGGCGCCCTGCGGGATCGCTGGCCGAAGTGCTGGCCGATGCCGCACGTTTCGCTGTTCCGCCAGGCGACATGCCCACGCCGCTCGACGATATCGATTATGCCCTGCGCTGGAACATGCCCGCTTATCGCGACCTGATGGTGAGCATTGCGCAGCAATTGGGTGTGAACCATGTAGTGGGTGACATCGCCGCGCTGGAGCCGAACGGGCAGGGCGGGATCGCTTCCGTCGCGGTGGAGCAGCAGGGCCAGATTCAGGGCAAGATAGAGGCCGATCTCTTCGTCGATTGCAGTGGTCCCGCGGCGCGCCTGCTCTCAGCCCTGCCCGAAGCCAAGCGGATGGACTGGAGCACATTTCTTCCTGCCTTGCGCCTGCTCCATGGCAAACCGCAGCAGGGCATGCTGGCGCTGGAGGATCGTGCTTCATTGCTTCCCGAAGGCTGGCTGGTTGAGTTTGCCGGCGCGGATGGTTTGCAGATCACGCTGGGGCTTGCCGAGAGTATTTCGGAACAGGACGCACTGCAGGCGCTTGGCGTAGAACCGGCAGAAATGGTCACGCTCGCCCAAGGCTGCGCGAAGGATGCGTGGGCGGGCAATGTTGTGGCGCTTGGCGATGCAGCGGCGAGTTTCGAACCGCTCGGCCATCTCAATCTCGACCTCGCCCATCGCCAGCTTGGCTTGTTGCTGGAAATGCTGCCAGGACGGGTCGTCGAGCCGCTCGAACGCGCCGAATTCAATCGCCGGGCGGCGCTGATGGCGCAACAAGTTCGCGATACGCTGGCCACACATTATGTTGCGCCGCGCGCTCGAGGTGTATTTGGCGAGAAGCCGTTGCCCGAAAGCCTGCTGCATGTGCTCGACCAGTACACACGGCGCGGGCGGCTGCCTTTTCGCGAGGAAGCGGCCTTGCTCAACCAGGAATATATGGCGCTTCTCGGTGCGCTCGGTTTTCCCGCAGGGGTAACGCCGCAATCGCAGAGCCAGGATCCGGGTGAGGCAGAGGCAGCGCGCACGGCCTTCGAAGTGCAAGCCAGGCAGGCTCTGCAATTCGCGCCGCCCTACCAGCAATTCATGGCGCAGATGATGCAGCCGCAGCAGCCCGCCGACAGTGGGATAGCGGGCGATTTGCAATATTGACCTCGCGGGTGCTCAGCCGAGCGTCTGGCGCAATATCTGCCGCATCTTGTGGAACTGTTCGGGGGACGGCGGGCCGATCACACCCTTGGCCTGCGGCGGCAGGTGTGCCGAAGGATCACCGCTGGTCTCGAAGACATAATAGTCGAACCATGTGCGCCAGATGTCGCGCTGTTCCTTCGGTAGCGGTCGCAGCGCGAAGAGCGCGTGCAGCAGCGCGTCATAGGCTCCGCCTGCTCCTGCGTGTGCGTTCTCAGTCCACCAGTAGTTGACGAGGATGCTCACCGGATCGAGCGAATCCACACCGTGCCACCAGCAATAGGGAATGTAGATCGCATCGCCTGGTTCGAGCGTGGCGATCTGCGCGGTCTTGGCAGCCTCTGCGAAACGGGGAAAAGCCTGCAAATCGGGCGCGGCCATATCGACCATGCTCACTGGCGTGCCTGCCGGAGTGCTCTCGAAAGGGCCGGGATAGAGATTGGCAATCTGTTCGGGCGGGAAGAGCGTGAAGCGCCGACGCCCGGCCACGCATACGGCGACATTTTCCTTCACATCGTAATGCGGCGCGACGCGGATCGCATTGCCGATCCAGATGCGCGGCTGCACTTGCGGCAAGAGGTCCAAGCGGTTGGCGGCGGTGAAACCGGGCATGATCTCGCTGATGGTTTCGGATTGCACCGCCAGCGAGGGTGGTGCCTCCATCTCCGCAGCGCGGAGCAAATCGTCGAGAAAGAGTTCGAGCTGCCCCTGACCACGCATGAAGTTCATGCCGGACATGTCTTCGTTGTAGAAGAAGCGCCCGCCCGCATCGGGTTGCGCGGCAATCGCCGAAACGGGGCGCGTGCTGCCGAGGCCCTTGAGATAGGCGACGATGGCTTCCGCGCCTTGCCTTCCAGCTGTGACTGCAGGCCATTGGGTGAAAGCTCCACGGATCACAACGGGCTGGTTGTCCTTGCGCAGGATCGCAAAGGCTTCTGCGTCGAGCGGACCCGACCGCTCAACTATGGGCGCAGGTGGCGGCAACTCGCTCATGCAGTGACGTGCTGCGAGGGGTCGATGGCGCTGCCCTGGCTTTGCAGGAAATCCTCCTGAGTCGGCATCTGCCCCACTGCCTGCTGAATCACCTGCCGAACATGAGCAAGGCGTTTGAGCAGTTCCTCTTCGGGCAACATGCCTGCGACCGGGTGATAGCCGCCCGGCTCGATGCCTTGTCCCGCCATGACCGAAAGCCAGCTCGTCTCCGTGAACAGCTCGTTGTGATTGCGGATCACGCGGCCGGAGGAACGAAACATTTCCAGCTTTTCCTTGAGGCCGTCGGGCGGCTCAAGGTTGCGGCAATAGTTCCAGAATTCGGAATCGTCGCGCGTGGTCGCTTTGTAATGAAGTACGAGGAAATCGCGGATATCGATATAGTCCTGCTCGGTCTCGGCGTTGAAATGGTCGATCTCGGTCTGCGTGAAGGCTGTCGTTGGAAAATAGGCCATCAATCGGGCAATGCCTGCCTGCACCAGGTGGATCGCCGTGGATTCGAGCGGTTCGAGGAAGCCTCCCGCCAGCCCCAACGCGACAACATTCTTGTCCCAGCCCTTCACGCGGTGTCCGGCGGTGAAGCGCAACTGGTTGGGTTCGGCCAAGGGCTCGCCATCGAGATTGGCCAGAAGCAATTCGGTTGCTTCGTCCTGCTCCATGAAACTGCTGGCATAGACATGGCCATTGCCGATGCGATGCTGCAGCGGAATGCGCCATTGCCACCCGGCACTGCGTGCGGTCGAACGGGTCAGCGGTTCGCGGTCGCCTGCCGTGGTGCACGGTATAGCCACGGCGCGGTCGCACGGGAGCCATTTGCTCCAGTCTTTGAAGTCAACGCCCAGGGTCTGACCCAGAAGCAGCGAGCGGAAGCCCGAACAGTCGATAAAAAGCTCGCCCGAGACGCGCTCGCCGTTTTCTAGTTTCACTGCTTTGACGAAGCCGCTTTCGGGGTCCTGCTCGACTTCATTGATGCGTCCTTCGATGCGGGTGACGCCTTGTCCTTCTGCCATGCCGCGCAGGAACCGGGCATAGCGCCCAGCGTCGAACTGGAAGGCATAGCCAAGCCGCGCAAGCGGTGAATTGGGCTGGTCAGCCTGCGGCCAGAAGAACTTGTTCGCCTTGCCCGCCATGGCGCCGATCGAATATTCATCGAGCATCGCCATATCGCCCAGTTCGCGACCCTTGAGCCAGAAATGGTGGAATTCGATTCCCAGCATGTCGATGCCGTAGAAGCCGAAGGGGTGGACGTAGCGGTCGCCCAGATGCGTCCAGTCGACGAATTCGATACCCAGCTTGTAGGTCGCATGCGTCTGCCGCACGAACTCGTTTTCGTTGATGCCGAGAAGCTTGTTGAACTGGTTGATTTGCGGGATCGTCGCCTCGCCCACACCCACCGTGCCGATCGCCTCGCTTTCGATCAGGCGGATCGAGAGGCCTGGGAAGGCTCCCATGATCTTCGAGATGGCCGCAGCCGCCATCCAGCCCGCGGTTCCTCCGCCAACGATCACCACTTCGCGAATGGGCTGGCTGCTCATGAGGGCGCAAAGCTCCACGCCGGAGTGGAGGCATCCATATCACCGGCCCAGGCACCCGCCTGGCGCAAGAATTGCTCCTGCGTCGGCAGGGCTTCGGCTGTCCGGCGATAATCCTCGCGCATCTGCGCCATGGCGGCAGCGACCTTTTCCGGATCGAGCGTATCGGCGATAGGATCGTGCCGGTCTGGCCAGATATTCTGCCCCAGCATCACCGCCACCCAGCTGGGCAGGGCGAAGAGCTCAGCATTCTCTCTGAAGACGCGTCCGTGCAGGCGCCAGAGTTCCATCTTGCGCGACAGGCTGTCTGGCACCTCCATATCGCGGACATAACGCCAGAATTCGGTGTCGTCGCGCTGAGTGGCCTTGTAGTGGAGGATGATGAAGTCGCGCACGTCCTCATAAAGCTCGCGCATACCGCGGTTGTATTCGTCGCGCTCGACGGGGCTGATGGCCTTGTCCGGGAAGAGTGCGAAGAGCCGCTGTATGCCGTTCTGGATAAGGTGGATGCTGGTTGATTCGAGCGGCTCGATAAAGCCCGATGACAGGCCCAGCGAAATGACATTGTGGTTCCAGCTCTTCTTGCGCATGCCGGTGACGAAACGCAATTCGCGCGGCTCCGCCTGCGGTTCGCCCTCGACATTCTCGAGCAGTATCCGCGTCGCTTCCTCGCTCTCCATATAGGCGCTGGAAAAGACATGGCCGTTACCCATGCGGTGCTGCAGGGGAATGCGCCATTGCCAGCCTGCGCCATGTGCCGTCGAGCGCGTGAAAGGCGGCGGTGTGGCGACGTTGGCAGTGGGCAGGGCGATCGCCCGATCCATCGGCAACCAGTGGCTCCAGTCCTCATATCCGGTTTCGAGCGCTTGTTCGATCAGCAGCCCGCGAAAGCCTGAGCAATCGATGAACAGGTCACCTTCAACCCTCTCGCCGCCTTCCAGTTCAAGCGCCAAGACATCGCCGCTTTCACCGTCACGATGGACGTGCGCGACTTTTCCCTCACGCCGGATCGTACCTTGGCCTTCGGCAAGACGACGCAGATATCCGGCATAGAGGCTGGCGTCGAAATGGAACGCGTAAACAATCTGCGAGACGAGAGACTTGGCACCTGGAGATGGCCGGCCGAAGCGCCCCATCATCGCCGCCATGGAACTCATCGAATATTCGTGAATGCCGCCGACCTGTTGTCCCAAGGCCACAGCGCGCAGCCACAATTGGTGAAAGGGGATGCCGTGCAGGTCTTGTCCATTATCACCGAAAGGGTGGATGTAGCGGTCACCCTGCTTGCCCCAATTGACGAACTCGATGCCGAGTTTGAACGTGCCCCTGGTCTCGCGCAGAAACTCGTTTTCATCCAGATCGAGCAATTGATTGAAATTGCGAATCGGCGGGATGGTCGCCTCGCCCACGCCTACGGTCCCGATGGCATCCGATTCGACCAGCACGAATTTCCGCTGTCCGTCCGCCAGATATTTTGACAGGGCAGCAGCGGCCATCCAGCCGGCCGTTCCCCCGCCGACAATTACCACGCGCGTGATATCGTTACCATTTCCTTTAGAAGCCACTTTGCCTCGCCCGAATTTCTCTTGCTTGCAGTAATCTTCTTAGTCTTGCGGATAGCCCCTTGCCAAGGAGCGAATGGATCGATATGCATGGCAGCGACAAGAACAAGAAGCGTTACGGGACTGTATGGTAGCGCTAACATGGGGAGGAAGAGCCGGTGTCGAAGGCCAATGTGCTTCGTGGCGAAGGAAATTTCGCTGATACTCGCATGATTCGCAGGATGTTGCGCACAAGCGCATCCGTGGTCGCTTTGGGTGGTATGCTCGCTTCCGGCGTCGCAATGGCGCAGGAAGATGTGAGCGATTCGGATGAGGAAGATGTGATCGTGGTGACGGGCCTCCGTCAGTCGCTCGCATCCGCTCAGAATATCAAACGTACGTCGGATACGGTGGTCGATGCCATCACCGCGGAAGACATCGGCGCACTGCCCGATCGTTCGGTGACCGAAGCGCTGCAGCGTGTTCCGGGTATTGCGATCAACCGCTTCGCCGGTTCGAACGACCCTGACCACTTCTCTGTCGAAGGTTCGGGCGTGGTTATCCGCGGCCTCAACTTCGTGCGTTCGGAATTCAACGGTCGCACGGCTTTTGCTGCCGGTGTCGGTGGGCAGGCGCTGAACTTCGCCGACGTGCCATCCGAACTGCTAGGTTCGGTTGTGATCTCCAAGAACTCCACCGCCGACATGATCGAAGGTGGACTGGCCGGTACGGTCAACCTGAATACCCGCAAGCCGCTTGACCGGCCCGGTTTCCAGGCTGCCTTCAGTGCCGAGGCCAATTATGGCGATTTCGCCAAGGAATGGTCGCCCACGTTCTCCGGCTTGCTCAGCAATACCTGGGATACGGATAGTGGCACTTTCGGCCTGCTGGTCTCTGGCTCCTATTCGCAGGGGAAGAGCCGCGCGGATGGCCTGCAGATCGCGAACTACCAGAATCGTGACGG
>ENA-ORCV01001052-ORCV01001052.1-marine-metagenome-genome-assembly--contig:-NODE-1052-length-11058-cov-4.195155_pt1 | contig 11058 bp, 6 predicted proteins | sample MGYA00237779_ERZ508509 | MGnify/ENA primary metagenome ERZ508509 (study PRJEB26180, sample SAMN06268772) | marine metagenome | isolation source: Bioluminescent Bay, La Paraguera, Puerto Rico | place... | reverse complement strand
GCTTTGCGTGGGGCGGGCAGGTTGTCGAAGCGGATATGGTCGAGGCCCTGGTCGGCCATGCGTTTCTGGCTGTAGGCGGCCTGGCGGCTGTCGAGAATTTCGCTATCGCCGCGGGCTTCGATCCATTGCTGACGAAGTTTTGGCAGGCCGTCGCGGACATTGGGTGTGTAATCGGGGTCGGAGTATGGGCCGGCGGTGTCGTAGACCTGCAGGGGTTCGTTGGGCTCAAGCACGGGATTGGCTTCGTCGCCGCCGACGAGGCTCTGGCCTAGACAGATTTCGCGTACGCCGACATTTACGCCTTGGTGCTCCCCTTGCAGGTAGACTTTGCGGGAGTTGGGGAATTGTTGGGCGGTGAGGCTATCGAGAAATTGTTTGGCGCTTTGTTGCTGCTCGGCGCGGCTTTTTTTGTCGGCTTTATTCTGCGGTTCGGCGACTTGAGACATGCTGACCCCTTGCGTTGTGATCCTTGATTTTGGATGACTTGCGGGGTGCAGTTCTGGGATTCAAAAACGGGGGGATGGCAGGTTTTGAGCGGGCTGTATCTGGATACAGGCCCATTGAATGCTCAAAAATAAGCGAATTCAGATCTTGTTCCCTACGCGGGGGTTACCCCGATCAGGTTCAACGGATCTCGCTACTGCGATCTCAGCCCGAAGGCACTCCGACAAGTTGGGGCCGAGTATAGGGGATGGAATTTGGTTTGAACAGGACGGTGGATCACGTTTTGTGAATTGTGGCGCTTGGCTGGTCTTGTGATCTGAGCTCTAAAAGTGATTCAGAGGCGGTGCCGCCACCGGGTATTGGTTCGCAAGACACGCCGTGAACCCATCCATGGGGGCTCTTCCGCGAGGTCCCTCTCGCGGAAGGTCTTGCGAACCAATACTCGGCGTCGTCACCTTCGATTCAACACACTCGGCTTCGAAAAAAATCAGATCACCAACGTTTTCTGATAACTCATTTCACGAATCGCGTAACTCACCCCTTCCCTGCCAACGCCACTTTCTTTTACACCGCCAAACGGAAAATGCTCCGCGCGGAAGCCCGGGCCATCGTTGACGGCCAGGAGGCCGACTTCCAGCTGGTTGTACAGGCGTTTTGCGAGTGCGAGATTCTGGGTGAAGACACCGGCCTGCAAACCAAACGGCGAGCTGTTAATCAGTGCGACCAGCTCCGCTTCGTCGTCGAATTTGCGCAGGGGTACCACCGGGCCGAAGGTTTCTTCGGCAACGATTTCCGCATCGTCGGCGACATTGTCGAGGATGGTTGGCCACAGGATATTGCCTTCGCGTTTGTGGCCAAACAGGACCCGCGCACCCTTATTTACGGCGGAGGTGATGCGGCCTTCGACTTCGTCCGCGGCCGCGGTGTGGATGAGGGGGCCGACGAAGGTGTCGTCGTGGGTCGGGTCGCCGACTTTGAGTTTGTCGGTGGCGGTAACGAGTTTTTCGGCGAAGGCGTCGAAGACTTCGCTGTGTACGAACAGGCGTTTGGCGGCGGTGCATCGCTGGCCGGCGGTGGCGAAGCGCTGGTTGATGGTGGCGGTGACGGCGGCGTCGAGGTCGGCGTCGGGCATGACGATGAGGGGGTCGTTGCCGCCAAGTTCGAACAGCATTTTCTTGTAGCCGGCGTTGGCGGCGATGGCATTGGCGGCGGCGGTGCCGCCGGTGAAATTGATGGCGTGGATCTGCGGGTGTTTCACCGCGTAGCTGGTGGCTTCGATGTCCGGGATCAGCATCTGCAGTACGGATCGGTCCATGCCGGCGGCATAGCAGAGCTCTACCAGCAGTTCGGCGGAGCGTTTGTTTTGCGGGCCGGGTTTGAACAGGATGGTGTTACCGGCGGCAAACGCGGGGCCGATTTTGTGCACGGCGATATTGATCGGGAAGTTGAATGGGGTGATGCACAGGACGGTGCCGAGTGGCTTCCACAGGACTACGCCGATTTTTTCGCGCCTGGGCGGGAAGGCGTCGGAGTCCAGCGCCTCGCCATTGATTGCACGGGCTTCCATGGCGCTGGAAAGCGCGGTGTTGTAGGCGCGATCGATTTCCACGCGGCTGTCGCTGATGGTCTTGCCGGTTTCCTCGGTGATCAGGCGAGCCAGGTCTTCCTTGCGCTCCAGCATCAGCTGGGCGAGTTTCAGCAGGATATTGGAGCGCTCAAAGGCCGGGGTGGCGAGCTGGACTTTACGCCCTCCCACCAGCAGTTCGATGGTTTCTGCCACCTGCTCGCGGGTATGGAAGTCATACTCTTCGATCAGTTCGCCATTGTAGGGATTGATGATCTGATAGTCGGCCATAGTGCTTCCTGTAAAAATCTGTTATTGCGCGATCAGCTGGTAGGCGATGCGGACACCGGCCACCAGCAACGCTATGCGCATCAATTTGAAAAACAGTGCACTGTCAATGCGATTCAACAGTGCCACGCCGATCCGCGTGCCGAAGATTGCGGCAACCGTCAGCAGCAGGATCAGCCCCAGGTGATCGGAAAAGGCGAACCCCAGGTAGATGAAAGCGGGCACCTTGAGTGCATGGCACCAGGCCTGCATGACGGATTTGTTGGCAACGATTTCTTTCGGGGTCAGATCCCCGCGTACAAAAAATGCCGCGAGCAGGGGGTCAACCGCACCGGCCAGGATACCCAGGGTGCCGGTGCCGATACCTACCCAGAAAAAATTCCGCGGTTTGAGGCGGATTTCCGGCAACCTTTTCGGCTTGAACACGGTGTAGAAAATCAGTATTGCCAGCAGCGCCATCGGCAGTTGCTGCCAGCTGAGGCTGGCGAGCCCGAGGGTCATCAGCACGGAACCGATGGTGCAGCCAAAGAAAAACGGCACGCACATATCCCAGCGGATGTGCTCGCGGACGTAAGCAATCCGCGCCAGGTTACTCATCAGCTGCACGGCGCCGTGGATCGGCACCAGCAGTCGCAGCGGGATGGCCACATTGAGCGCGGCAAACATCAGGATGCCGCCAGCGCCGCCGGTCACAGCAGAGATAAAGGCACTGATCACACAGACCACTAACAGCAGCCCCAGCGTCAGTCCGGAAATGTCACCCAGTTCCGCCAAGGCAGACCTCTACTTATTATTGGCAAATCGTTTGTTGCACAGTGGGATTTTCAGCGATGGGCAGAATACCCTCTGGACAGGGGCAAACCCAGTAGTCACGGGCCCCATGCAGGTTAATTAAGGACATGACCGCAAGGGCCGTGAACGGGCGCAAGACCGCTGCCCGGGCGGTGATTCACTTGCCGTCGCTGCCCCCAGGAGCTTGACTTATATAGTTGTGGGTGGACCGCGGACAGACCAGGCTCCACCCGCAGTTCCATACCTTTTTGCCAGGAAGATTCAGACCGGTTCTGCGGTGCCCTTCGGGTCGCAGCCGGTGCTCTACAGCTAAAACCAGGTTGCGACTATATGGCCGGGGAACTGCCATTGAAAGCCTACAGGATGGGCATAGACACTCACCAGGAGCCCGTGGTCTATATGCGCAAGGATTGCGCGGTCTGCCGTGCGGAGGGCTATACCGCCAATACCCGACTGCAGATCAAGGCGGGAGAATGTACCCTGATCGCCACCCTGAATACCGTTGCCGAGGAAATCCTGCCCCGCGGGAGTATCGGCTTTAGCGACAGCGCCTGGGAATTCCTGGATTTAAAGCCCGGTACCCCGGTCCTGGTGCACCACGCGCCAGAGGTCCACTCTCTCAGTGCCCTGCGCAAGAAGATTTACGGCAACAGCCTCAACACGCTGGAAATCAGCGGCATCATTCACGACATTGGCAGACGCCTCTACTCGGATATCGAAATCGCGGGGTTCCTCACCGCCTGCGCCGGGGGCCGCCTTTCCAGTGCCGAAACCATCGCCCTGACCACCGCCATGGTCAACAATGGCAACCGCCTGCACTGGCCAGAGTACGAGCGTATTTTTGACAAGCACTGTATCGGCGGCCTGCCCGGCAACCGCACCACGCCGATCGTGGTTGCCATCGCCAGTGCCGCGGGCCTGATCATCCCGAAGACCTCGTCCCGCGCCATCACCTCCCCCGCCGGCACCGCCGACACCATGGAGGTGCTGACCAATGTGGACCTGCCCCTGCTGCACCTGCGCAACGTTATCACCCGCACCGGCGCCTGCCTGGCCGCCGGTGGCGAAGTGGGGCTGAGCCCCACCGACGACCTGCTGATCCGCATCGAGCGCGCGCTGAACCTGGATAGCGAGGGACAGCTGGTGGCCTCGGTGCTGTCGAAAAAAATAGCTGCGGGTTCCACCCACATTCTCATCGATATGCCCATTGGCCCCACTGCCAAAGTGCGCGACCGGGAGCAGGCGGAGCGGCTCGCCGCCCTGTTCCAGAGCGTCGCCAGGGGCCTTGGCGTGACAGTGCGTTGCGTGATGACCGATGGCAGCGAGGCCATCGGCTGGGGAATCGGCCCCGCAGAGGAGGCCCGCGACGTACTCAGTGTATTGCGCAATGCGCGCGACGCTCCCTCAGACCTCACGGAGCGGGCGCTGTACCTCGCCAGCCAGCTGCTGGGTATGGCCCGCGACATAAGCGACCGGCAGGCCCTGCAGGAGGCCCGGGAAATCCTGGCCTCCGGCCGCGCCTGGCAACAGTTTCGCAAGATTTGCGAAGCCCAGGGCGGGCTCAAGCAAATTCCTACCGCCGGCCATCACATCGAGCTGCGCAGTCAACGCCACGGCCGTTTACGCAGCATGGATAACCGGCGCCTCGCGCACCTGGCAAAAGTCGCCGGCGCGCCCTCCTCGCCGGAAGCGGGCCTGCGCCTGCGGGTCAAGGTGGGCGAAATGATCCACGAGCACCAGCCCCTTGCAACCCTGTACGCCGAGACCCCGGGGGAACTGGCTTACGCCCGGGAATATTTCCACCAGAACCGCGACCTGTTTGATGTGGCGGTGGAAGAATTGCCGGTGCGGGAGTGATTGCGATGGCCCGCCCGGTACTCTTTTCCCTTGAAGACGCGCTGCCGCTAACTGAGCCGATACAACAGGGCATCGGCGCCGAACAGGGCGCACTGGAAATACGGCGCTTCCCGGATGGCGAAAGCTACCTGCGGGTGATGTCGGCAGTGAGTGATCGCGACTGCATCCTGCTGGTGAACCTTGCGCAGCCGGACGACAAAATCCTGCCCCTGCTGTTCCTGGCCGAGGCCCTCCGTTCCCGGGGAGCGAAACGCGTGGGACTGGTGGCCCCCTATTTGAGTTATATGCGCCAGGACAAGGCCTTCCAGCCCGGGGAGATTGTCACCTCCGGAATTTTCGCGCGCCTGCTTTCCTCTGCCGTGGACTGGCTTGTCACGGTTGACCCGCACCTGCATCGCTACCACAGTCTCGCTGAAATCTACCGCATTCCCGCGCTCGCCATTTCCGGCACGCCGGCACTGCAAAACTGGATCGTCACACAGCCGGGTGCGCTGCTGCTGGTAGGGCCGGATGCGGAAAGCCGCCAGTGGGTAGAATCACTGGCGCGGGAAACCGGGCAACCGTTTATCGTTGGCGACAAGGAACGCTACGGTGACAGGGATGTGCGGGTATCACTGCCGCAGGACAGGCGCATTGCGAATGCCACCGCGGTCATCGTCGACGACATCGTCGCCAGCGGGCACACGGTACTGCAATCCATCGCGGCACTGAAAAGTGCCGGTGCATCGCGCATCGTCTGCGCTGCAGTACACGGCGTGTTCGCGGAAAATGCCGACCGCAAGATCTTGCACGCGGGCGCCGACCAGCTTGCGGTCAGCAACAGTATTCCCGGGAAGCACTGCGCGTTTGATCTCTCGCCGCTATTGCTACCGGCGATCGAAAAACTACTCGCGAACCGCAACCCCACAGAAAATCCACACGGAGGTGGGCACAGGTGAATATCACTTTTCTCGGTGGCACCGGCACCGTTACCGGCTCGAAGTTCCTGGTCAGCCTGGAGGACGGCAAACAGGAATTTCTTGTCGACTGCGGCATGTTCCAGGGCTACAAATGGTTGCGGGAACGCAATTGGGAAACGCCCCTGTTCGATTACCGACGCCTCAGCGGCATAGTGCTCACCCACGCGCACCTGGACCACTCGGGTTATATTCCGCGGCTGTACCAGCTCGGGTACCGCGGCCCGGTGTACTGCCACCACGCCACCCGCGACCTCTGCTCCATTCTGCTGCCGGATGCCGGCCGCATCCAGGAAGAGGACGCGCGGTTTTACCAGCGCCACCAGCTCAGCAAGCACGCCCACCCGGAGCCGCTGTACAACGGTGATACCGCAGAGGCCTGCCTGGAGCTGTTCCAGCCGGTGGCATTCGATGAGCCGGTACGGATTGGCAACGCCAGCCTCTATTTCCAGCCAGCGGGGCATATCCTCGGCGCCGGCAGTGTGATTCTGGAAGCGGACGGCAAGCGGGTGGGGTTTTCCGGCGATGTGGGCCGCCCCGACGATCTCATCATGCACCCGCCTCGACCACTGCCGGCTCTGGACCTGCTGTTACTGGAATCCACTTACGGCGACCGCCGTCACCCACAAATCGATCACGCCGCACAGCTGGCGGAGATCGTCAACACAACCGTCAGCCGCGGTGGCGTCCTGGTGATCCCGAGCTTCGCAGTGGGACGGGCACAGACCCTGCAATATCTGCTGCTGAACCTGATGCGCGACGGCAAGATCCCGAAACTGCCGGTATTTCTCGACAGCCCCATGGCCATCGACGCCTCGGAAATCTATGCCCGCTATCCGGACCAGCACCGCCTCAGCGCGGAAAACTGCAGCTTCATGTGCACCGGCATCCAGTACACCCGCAGTGTCGACCAGTCGAAGGCGCTGGAAAATATCCAGTATCCGCACATCATTATCGCCGGCAGTGGCATGGCCACCGGTGGCCGCGTACTGCACCACATGAAGCGACTGCTGCCGGATCATCGTGCGACGATTCTGTTTGCCGGCTACCAGGCCGGCGGTACCCGCGGCGCGCGCATGCTGGCCGGGTCACAGAGCGTGAAGATTCACGGGGAATACGTGCCCTGCAAGGCAAAGGTCGAAATGCTCGAGGGGCTGTCCGCCCACGCAGATTACAAGGAACTGGGGGACTGGCTGTTGCAGTCAAAAATGGAGTCGGGCACCGGGATCCAGCTGGTGCACGGGGAACCGGATGCCGCGGACTGCATGCGCCTTTACCTGCAGGACAATACGCCGTTCAAGGCGCGGGTGGCGGACTATCGGGAAATTCTGCGCCTGTGACAAGCCGCAGCCAACGACGGATTTTCCGGCGTAAAAAAAAGCGGCAACCTCGGTTGCCGCTTTTTTTATGGAATGCGTAACTGCATTCAATCGATTGCGCGATCAGCCGGTGACATTGCCGTAGCTCATCAGGCGCTGGTAACGCTTATCCAGCAGCTCGTCCAGCGGTACCGCGGACAGCCGGTCCAGCTGCTCGCTGAGACGATCGCGCAGGCGCGCCGCCATCAGGTCCGGATCGCGATGGGCGCCGCCCAGCGGCTCCTCGATGGTCTCGTCCACGATACCCAGCTCCTCCAGCACACTGGAGGTAACGCCCATGGCTTCCGCCGCCAGCGGCGCCTTTTCCACGGTCTTCCAGATAATGTTGGCGCAGCCTTCCGGGGAAATCACGAAATACGTCGAGTACTGCAGCATGTTCAGCTGGTCGCCGACACCGATCGCCAGCGCGCCACCGGAGGACCCTTCACCAATTACGGTGCAGATAATCGGCGTGCGCAGTCGGGACATTACCGCCAGGTTCTTGGCGATGGCCTCGGAAATACCGCGCTCTTCACTGTCGATACCCGGATAGGCCCCGGGTGTGTCGATCAGGGTCAGCACCGGCATCTTGAAGCGCTCGGCCATTTCCATGATGCGCTGGGCCTTGCGGTAACCTTCCGGCTTCGGCATGCCGAAGTTGCGCTTGACCTTGTCATTGACACTGCGGCCCTTCTCCTCACCGATCACCGCCACCGGGCGGCCCTCGAGGCGGCCGATACCGGCAATGATTGCCTTGTCGTCACCGAAGTGCCGATCGCCGTGCAGCTCATCCCAGTCGGTAAAGATGCGCTCGATATAGTCTTTGGCGTACGGGCGCTGCGGATGGCGCGCTACCTGTACGATTTGCCAGGGAGAGAGGTCTGAATAGAGGGACTCGGTGAGCTTCTCGCTCTTTTCCCGCAGGCGGGTGATCTCTTCAGCAATGTTGAGCTCGTTGTCGTCGCCCACATGCTGCAGTTCCTTGATCTTGCTTTCCAGTTCCGCAATCGGCTGTTCAAACTCGAGAAAACTGAACTTCATTTAATTCGCGCCTTGATAATCCTGTGGACCCACCGCCCCAATCGGCAGCGAAATGCGACCAAAATACCCCTATTGGTCGCAAATGGGCCTCGTGTACTGAAAATGGCGGCTAGCTTACCGGGATAGGACCAGCCAGTCGAGTGCATGACTCACTTACAGCGCTCAGTAGTGAAAATTGAAGGTGAGGCGCCGGGGCGAGTATTCCGAACCGTCGGCGACATGGACGTCGCCGACGGAGCGTACAGGGACGTATTCACAGCGTTTCGGAATACTCGCCCCGGTGACTCGCCGCCACCGCGCTAATTAGAGCCATCTACTCAAATTCACTGCCGTTGAGTGTAGTCGAGCTGCACCCCCTCTCTGCCGATCACCTCCCGCAGGGACTGGATCAGCTGGTCGTTTGGCTCCACTTTCCACTCTTCCGCGAGGCGGAAAGTGGCGCGGGCATCGCTGCGCTCCACCAGCACATTGACCGGGCATTTGCCACCCGTATACGGGCGCAGGCAGGCACTCAGGCGCTGCCCCATATTCGGCAGCGCCTCGGCGCTGGCGAGCTTCAGGGTCACCCCGATCACACTGCCACTGCGCAGGTCATCCAGCGTCGACACACTGTTCACGCTCATCTTCAGACCGCCGCTGTAATCGTCGTGGGAAATGGAGCCCTCCAGCACCAGCAGCGAATCCTTCACCAGCTTCTCCCGGTGCTCGCCAAACGCCTCACTGAACACCGCCGCCTCGATACGGCCACTGCGGTCATCCAGCGACACAATCGCCATGGAATCCCCGCGTTTGGTCTTCATCACCCGCATGCCCACCACCAGGCCCGCCACCTTCTGGCTTTCGCGGCCCGGCTTCAGGTCCGCGATGCGCGCCTTCACCAGGTGCTTGAGCTCGTCTTCATACTCGTCGATCGGGTGGCCGGTAAGGTACAGGCCGAGGGTATTCTTCTCGCCCTCGAGGCGCTCGCGAATGCTCCAGGGGCGCGCGCGGCGGAAATCCTCGTACACGTCGCCATCGGAGGCGGAGCGCACCACCTCGCCGAACAGGTCCATCATGCCGGCGCTGTCGTTCTTGCTCTGCTGCTCGGCAGACTTCACCGCCTCGTCCAGAGAGTTGAAGAGTACTGCGCGGGAGTAGTTCAGGCCATCGGCGTCGTCGGCACTGGGACCGATGCTGTCCAGGGCACCGGAGCGCACCAGCGCCTCCAGTGCGCGCTTGTTCACCTTGCGCGGGTCGATGCGGGAGCAGAAGTCGAACAGATCGGTAAACGGACCGCCCTGCTCCCGCTCGGCAATAATGTTGTCGATGGGGCCTTCACCCAGCCCCTTGATCGCACCCAGGCCATAGATGATGCGGTTGTCCACGTCCACCGAGAACTGGTAACTGCCGAGATTCACATCCGGCGGCACCAGGTCCAGATTTATCGCCCGGCACTCTTCGATAAAGGTCACCACCTTGTCGGTCTTGTCCATGTCCGAGGACATGGTGGCGGCCATAAACTGTGCCGGGTAGTGCGCCTTCAGCCACGCGGTCTGGTAGGACACCAGGGCGTAGGCGGCGGAGTGGGATTTGTTGAAGCCGTAACCGGCGAACTTCTCCACCAGGTCGAAGATCTTCATCGCCAGATCCGGATCCACGCCCTCGGACTTGGCGCCCTCCTCGAAGGTGCTGCGCTGCTTGGCCATCTCCTCGGGTTTTTTCTTACCCATGGCGCGGCGCAGCATGTCCGCGCCGCCGAGGGTGTAGCCCGCGAGCTCCTGGGCGATCTGCATCACCTGTTCCTGGTAGACGATAACCCCGTAGGTGGGCTCCAGGATCGGCTTCAGTTTCTCGTGCTGGTACTTGGCGTCCGGGTAGGCCACCTGGGCGCGGCCGTGTTTGCGGTTGATGAAGTCATCCACCATGCCCGACTGCAGCGGGCCCGGGCGGAACAGGGCCACCAGGGCGATCATGTCCTCGAGATTGTCCGGCTGCAGGCGCTTGATCAGGTCCTTCATGCCGCGGGATTCCAGCTGGAATACCGCGGTGGTCTCGGCGCGCTTGATCAGCTTGAAGGTTTCCACATCGTCCAGTGGCAGCGCCTCGATCACCAGTGGCTCTTCGCCCTCGCGCGCGCGCTTCTCGTCCACCATCGCCTTGGCCCAGTCGATGATGGTCAGGGTGCGCAGGCCGAGGAAGTCGAACTTCACCAGGCCCGCGTCTTCCACGTCGTTCTTGTCGAACTGGGTAACCAGGCCGGCACCGGTCTCGTCACAGTAGAGCGGGGCAAAGTCGGTGAGCTTGGTGGGGGCGATTACCACACCACCGGCATGCTTGCCGACGTTCCGCGCCACGCCCTCGAGCTGCAGCGCCATCTCCCAGATTTCCTGCCCCTCTTCGTCATTCTCCAGAAATTCGCGCAGCACGTCTTCCTGGTCGTAGGCCTTCTGCAGGGTCATGCCCACGTCCGGCGGAATCATTTTCGACAGCTTGTCCGCGAGGCCGTAAGACTTGCCCTGCACCCGCGCCACGTCCCGCACCACCGCCTTCGCGGCCATGGTACCGAAGGTGATGATCTGGCTCACCGCGTTGCGGCCGTAGTTGTCGGCCACGTAATTGATCACGCGGTCACGCTTTTCCATACAGAAGTCGACGTCGAAGTCGGGCATGGACACCCGCTCCGGGTTCAGGAATCGCTCGAACAGCAGGTCGTATTGCAGCGGATCCAGGTCGGTAATTTTCTGTGAGTAGGCAATCAGCGAGCCCGCACCGGAACCGC
>ENA-ORCV01001050-ORCV01001050.1-marine-metagenome-genome-assembly--contig:-NODE-1050-length-11061-cov-2.476602_pt1 | contig 11061 bp, 10 predicted proteins | sample MGYA00237779_ERZ508509 | MGnify/ENA primary metagenome ERZ508509 (study PRJEB26180, sample SAMN06268772) | marine metagenome | isolation source: Bioluminescent Bay, La Paraguera, Puerto Rico | place... | reverse complement strand
CGAGGCCATCGTGAACCGCTACCTGACCGAGATGCGCGGCCACATGGAAGGCACCGGTCTGGTCTTCCCGCCGATGTCGGCGTTCGAGGCCATCAACTGCGAGCTGGCAGACAGCTCCAAGGAAATCCTTCAGTCCCTCCAGGGCTGACAAAAACTTCAAAAACGAGGAAACGTCCGATCCGCCGGCTGCTTCGCGCAGCCGGCGGTTTCGCTCCCGCCTGCCGCTTTCGGAGGAAACCGCAATGATCACCGAATCCAACGACGTCATTCAGGGCTACGCCTTCAAGGCGCTGAAGGCCGACATCACGGACCGCATCCTGACGATCACCCTGAACCGCCCGGAACGGCTCAATACCTTCAACGAGGACATGAAGGAGGATTTCCGGTGGCTCGAACGCCGGATCGAGGCCAATGACGACATACGGGTGATCATCGTCAACGCCGCCGGTGACAAGGCGTTCGGCGCCGGCGCCGACGTCTCGTGGTTCGAGCAGGACTTCCTGACGGAACGGTTCCGCATCGAATACCGCTGGATCCACGATTTCTTCGACCGGCTAGAGCGCATCGAGATCCCGGTGATCTGCGCCGCCCAGGGCATCTGCGCCTGCGGCGGGCTGGAGCTGGCGATGTCCTGCGACTTCCGCATCTGTTCCGAGGACGCGCGCTTCGGCTTCACGGAGGGCAACATCAACCTGATCCCGGGATCGGGGGGCTGCTCGCGTCTGTCGCGGCTGATCGGCCCGGGCTGGGCGAAGGAGCTGGTCCTCGCCGGCGAGTTCATCGACGCGGAGAAGGCGCTTCAGCTCGGCCTCGTCACGCGCGTCGTGCCGCGCGACAAGCTGCAGGACGAGGCCCGCGCGCTGGCGGAGAAACTGGTCGCCAAGGCGCCGATGGCGCTCGGCCTCGCGAAGGCGATCCTCAACACCTGCGAGAATATCGACATGGCGTCCGGCCGCGTGCTCGAACGCATCGGCCAGTCGATCCTCATCAAGTCGGAGGATCACAAGGAGGGCATCCGCGCCTTCCGCGAAAAGCGCAAACCCGAGTACCGAGGCCGCTAGGACGCGGGCTCGTCGAGGTAGTCCTCCAGCCGCACGTCCTCCCAGCCGACCGGCCAGGCGCGCTCGAAATCGCTGACATCGAACCGCGACTTCATCGTCGCGTCGACCGCGAGCTTGCCGACCACGCGGTGCATCACCTCTCCGGGAATGGGCCGCCCCGACGGATCCCAGGCCGAGCCGCGCGATTTCCCGATGGTGAAGGAATCCGTCTCGAAATCGCAGCGCGTCGCCATTGCGTGATAGACCGCGCCCGGGTCCTCGATGTCGGTGTCGGCGGAGATCGCGACCGACAGCTTCGCGTTGTTCCACGGACAGCTCATCATCATCATCAGCGCGTCGGTGATCAGTCCCTCGCGCGGCGCGTCCGCGACCTGCAGGATGCAGGACATCGCGCCGCCCCATGTCGGGAAGCGGATGTCCTTCACGTGCACGCCCATCTCTGAAAGACGGTTGTACAGCACCGCCTCGTGGCACAGCCGCGGGATCACCTGGTGGTCGGTCTCCGGCGTCGTCTGGAAGTTGCGGTAGATCGGACGGTCGGACCGCATCGTGATCGCCGTGATCTTCACCGTCGGCTGCGGGATCGAGCGCGGGATGGAATACATCAGCGGGTTGGGCCCGCCGTCGGCATCGACGAAGTCCTTCACGTTCACGAGGCCCTCAACGACGATCTCGGCCTGCGCCGGCACGTTCAGGTCGATGGTCTTCGCCGGCACCATGTCGATGTCCTGGTCCATGATGGTGCCGAACATGTCGACCTCGCCCCAGGAATCCATGTGCAGCCCGGAGAAGTTGGTCATGATCTCCCACGCGGGCGGCGTGCCGATCACGTAGGCAACGGGCATCTCGTCGATCCCCATCTGCACGTATTTGCGGATGATCTGCATCGAATGCGGCGTGACGAACAGGCTGACCGCCGTATCGGGGCCGGTCGGCGTCGTCAGCGCGTGCATCGAGTTGTAGAAGCCCGTCTCCGGGTCGCGCAGGATGTTCATGCAGCCCATCTGCGGGCCCGGCGCGGCGGACGAATGCGGCGACATCGGCAGCTCGCCGATGTCGATGTCGTCGCCGAGCTTCACGACCTCCTGCACCGGGGCGGCCGTCACCATGTTGTAGCCGCGCGGCGGCTGGCGCAGGCGGTAGGCGAGGGTCTTGAGATAGTCGTCCTCGCTGACGCCGAGCGCGCGGGCCTGCAGCGGACGGTGCTTGAGCATGATGTCGAGTACGCGGTAGCCGGGCTTCTCGACGATGTTCTCGAACAGGACCGGCGTCTCCGATTTCGCCGACAGCGCACCGATATGCTTCACGCTGACGGGTTTGCGGATGACGGTCACGATATCCGAATGCGTGTCCAGATGATCGCGGAGCGAGGCGTCGAGGTGGAAGTTCCGGCCCTCGGCGGGCGCCGGGGCAGGGGGAATGTCGGGGGTCGTGCGGGCCATGGCGGTGCTCCCTGTGAACCTAGTCTGGGGTGGTGTCTGCGGCGGCCGGTTGCGATCCGGCGGCCTGGTGTTTTCCGTTCGCGTCGATCCGCGTCACCGCGGCGAGCGCAGCTCTAAATGTTTTTCCGTCGATGCCCGCGAACATCTCGTCGTTGAGAGCGCGAAGATCCGGAAGGATACGCGCGATCGCCCGGCGGCCCGCCGCGGTCAGCGCGATGTCGACAGCGCGGCCGTCCGCCGCGTTGCGGCGCTTGCTCAGCAATCCCTTGCGCACCAGCTTGGCGACCTCGACCGTCACGTTGGGCGGTGCGACGCGAAGATGGGCGGCAAGCTGCTTGATGCCGACGGGCTCGCTGTACTTCAGGTCGTTGAGCGCGGTGAGGATATGGAACTGGAATCCGCTGACGCCGATCCGTGCGCCGAGGCGTTCGCGGATCGCGTCGAGCGTGCGTGAGACCGCGAACAGGCCGTAGAGAAGTTGACGAAGCTCGCCGTCCGAGCCGTCGGTCAGTACGGCGTCGAGCGTGCAGGTGAGGGCGTCCTCCGTACCGGCCATGCGCGGTCCCCTGTCCGTGTGCAATTTAATTATGTTACATAATTATTAGCGCGCACAAACAGGTTTTTTGCGAAGCGGCGTTTCCGTCATTCAGGCGGAGGGGTCGAGGTCGTAGCCGTCCATAAGCCCGTCGGCGATCGCGTCGAGCTCGTCCCACGGACAGTTGAGGAAGCTGTAGAGGTCCATCACGAAGCCCGGCCCGGCATAGAACTTCTCATACAGCATGTGACGTCCGGCGAATTCGGTTCCCAGGAAATCCCACGCCAGGCGCATCAGCTTCATGCGGTCCTTCGCGCTCTCGTCCGGCATCGACCAGTAGGTCTCGAACTTCTCGTTTAGCTCGGGGTCAAGCATCACGGAAGAGTCCGCGGGCATCTGGATCGGGCCGCCGCCCATCAGCTCGCGTACGATGTCACAGATTTCGGAGTGGTTGTTCGTACACCAGTGCAGCGCCGCATACATGTAGCGCCGGTTCACGGTGACGAAGCCGGAGCCGGGCACGATCTCCTCGCAGCCGTAGAGCTGGCCCATCAGGAGGCCTTCGAGCGTCGCGAGCTTCGCCGCCAGCTTGCCGAGCACGCTCTGCACCGCCGGGATGTTCGCGGCCTTGTTCGAGACGGTCAGCTTGTGCGCGACGGCGACGATCAGCTTCAGCTTTTCGAGGAACCGGACGTTCGCCTGGTGGTTGGCGAGCGAATGGCCCGGCGTCCGCATGTAGATCTCGCGCGTCATCTCGACGTTGTTGTGCAGGAAGACGTTCTCCCACGGCACCTTCACGTTCTCGAACAGGACGGCCGCGTCGGTCTCGTCGTACCGCCAGGACAGGGGCATATCGAACTCGGTCTTCGCCGTCGTCTCGTAGGGCTTGCGCGACCAGATCGACACGCCGGGCGCATTCAGCGGCACCGAGCAGGTGATCGTCTCGGCCTCGGCACCGGGCGGCACCGGCTGCAGATTGCCGACCCACGCCTCGTGACAGAACACCGACGCGGTGCCGATCATCTTTAGGCCGTTGATGACGACGCCGTCATCGTCTTCGCGCACCACGCGCAGGGTGGGGGACACGATGCCCTTCGCGTCCATGTCGCCGCCGGCGCGCCGCGTGCCCTGTGGGTTCGTCACCGCATGCGACAGGAACAGGTCGTCCCGCCGGGCCCGCCGGTAATAGGCGGACAGGTTGTCGCCGAAACCGGGATGCAGGTCGTTGAACATTTTGGGATTCGTCGCGAGCCCCGACAGGTAGCTCGGGAAATTGTCCGGCGACCGGCCGACATAGCCGTACGTCCACGATGCGATGCGCCGGTGCGTCTCGTAGCGCCGTTCGAGGTCCTCGCGCGAGCGCGGGCGGAGGTAATAGGTCGAGAATTCCTCGCCGTCCTCCTCGCTCACCATCAGGTCGCGGTTCTCGGGCGCGGCCTTGCGGTCGTAGATCTCTGCGAAGGTCTGCGCCGCATTGCGGAACGCCGGGTGGGTTGTCGCGTCCTCGACCAGCTCACGTCCGACATAGACGCGCCGTCCGTCCCGGACGCTCTCCAGAAACTCCTTTCCTGTCAGCATGGCGGACCTCAGGCGGCGCTGAGGATGGCGCGGACCGGGGCGCCGTCGGCGCCGGCGATCTTCATCGGCAGGCAGGTCAGCGTGTACTGGCCCGGGCTGACGTCGCGGAAATCGAGCCCCTCGACGATGATCACCTCGTCCTGCAGCAGGACGATGTGCGTCGTGGAGACCTCGTCGGCGAAAAGCTGGATCGAGAGGTAATCGATGCCGATCAGCCGGATGCCGCGGTCGACCACCCACTGCGCCGCATCCGCCGTGATCGCCGCATAGTCCTTGTCGAATGCATGCCCGGGATCGTCCCAGTGCGCGGAGTTCCGGGTCTTCAGCAGAAGCCGCGTCGTGCCGTCGGGGATGTTCTGCGCCTCCAGCATCTCCGGCGTGATCTCCATCACGTCGGGGATCTCGACGACGACGCAGGGTCCGACCAGGACGTCGAGGTCCAGCTCGTCGACACCCTTTCCGCCCTCGATGAAATGACAGGGCGCGTCAAGATGCGTGCCGAAATGCACGCCGGTATCGAGCCGCGTGACGTTGCAGCGGTAGCCGCCTTCCTGGCTTTTCATGAGTGAGAGATTCGGCGCCGGATCGCCCGGCCACAACGGGAGATCCGTGCGGAACGGCACGGTTATGTCCTTGATCTGCGTCATCACCCTGTCCCTGTTTTTATTGCCGCACCTTAGCCCGAGGCGTGACGGCACGCCAACCGCGTCTCACCGTTTGCGCATGCACCTCCTGCATGGGTATTCTTCGCGAAAATCACAGGAAATACCTCGGGGAGGGACGCGCGTGACGCAGGGAACGACGGAACGGCTGGCCGGTTTTGCCGCCTCATTGAGCATCGACGACATTCCGGCGGACGTCCGCGCCTCGGCGAAGGCGCTGCTGCTGGACGCGCTGGCCTGCGCGCTGGCCGGCCACCAGGGCGAGGAGACCGTCCAGCTCCGCAACATGGCCTCGGCCCTCGGCGGTTCGGACGAGAGCAGCATCGTCGGCGGCGACCGGCTGTCGCTCGCGGGCGCGACGCTGATGAACGGCTACCTGATCACCGCCGTCACCATGTGCGACGTGCACCGCGCGACGCTCACCCACATCACGCCGGAGATCATCCCGCCCGCCCTTATGATCGCGGAGCGCGACGACGTGTCCGGCGCCGATCTGCTGGTCGCCGTCGCGGCCGGCTGCGAGGTCTCGACCCGCGTCGGGATCGGCCTCGACTATCCGGTCTTCCGCGGAAAGGGCTGGCACGGCCCGGGCGTCATCGGCCCGTTCGGCGCCGCCGCGGCGGTCGGCAATCTGCGCGGGTTCGATACCGACACGATGGCGCGCGCCTTCGGCCTCGCGGGCAGCCAGTCGGCCGGCACCTTCGCGGCGTGGGGAACCCCGACGGTCAAGTTCCACCAGTGCCGCGCCGCGCTGTCCGGCCTGATGGCGGCGCTGCTGGCGGAGCAGGATTTCGTCGCGACGAAGGAGTTCCTGACCGCGCCCGACGGCGGGCTCTACAACACCTATGCCGAAGGCGGGCTGCCCGACGCGGTCACCGGCGATCTCGGCTCCCGGTGGGAGCTGCAGCAGATCGCGCTGCGCATGTGGCCGTCGGCGACCGCCCTGCAGGAGGTGATCACCGCGCTGTTCAACGTGGTGCAGGACCACGATGTCGCCTTCGACGACGTCGCGAAGGTGAAGCTGGCGCTCAGCAAGACGCCGTTCGATATGCATGGCGGGTTCTCGACCTACAAGGCCAAGTTCGAGGCGCTGCTGTCGGCGCATTACGTCACCGGCGTCTATCTGCGCGACCGCACCGTGACGCTCGCCCAGTTCGAGCCCGAATGCTACGACGATCCGGCGCTCCGCCGGTTCGCCGCCGAACAGGTGGAAATCGTGCACGATCCGTCGCTGAAGAACGGCCAGGCGATCGCGGAGGTGACGATGAAGGACGGCGCGACGCACACCGCCCGCTGCGATCACCCGCTGGGTTCTCCGGAGAACCCGCTATTACCGATGCAGGTGGAGGAGAAGTTCCGGACCTATGCGGCCGGCCGCCTGTCCGACGCCCGGACCGACGAGGTCCTCGCGGCCGTCGCGGGGCTGGAGGATTTCGGCTCGGGGAAGGCGTTCCTCGACCTTTTGCGCGCCGACTAGACCGTCAGTAGAGCGCTTCCGCCTTCGCGCGCGAGACCTTGTCGCGCCGCGCCGGCGCGGTGAAATCGATCAGCGGCCCGGCGGGTACCACGCCGGTCGGATCGACCTGCGGCTGGCTGGTGTAGTAGTGGCCCTTGATGTGGTCGAGATGCACCGTCGTCGACACGCCGTCGTGCTGATAGAGGTCGCGGGTATAGGGCCACAGGTTCGGATAGTCGATCAGCCGGCGCAGGTTGCACTTGAAATGGCTGTAATAGACCGCGTCGAACCGGAACAGGGTGGTCAGCAGCCGCCAGTCGGCTTCCGTCACGCGGTCGCCCATCAGGTAGCGGTTCTTCGCCAGCCGCGCGTCGAGGCCGTCGAGCGTTTCGAACAGCGGATAGACGGCGTCCTCGTATGCCTCCTGGGACGAGGCGAAGCCCGTCTTGTAGACGCCGTTATTGACCGTTTCGTAGACGCAGTCGTTCACCTGGTCGATCTCGTCGCGCAGGCCCTCAGGGTAATAGTCGCCCGGCGCCGCGCCCACCTCGTCGAACGCGGAATTCATCATGCGGATGATATCGGCGGATTCGTTGCTCACGATGCGGCCGGTCTCGCGGTCCCACAGCACGGGCACCGTCACCTTGCCGGTATAGTCCGGCTCAGATGCCGTATAGACCTGGTGCAGGAAGTCGGCATTGTTGATGGGGTCCGGTACCACGCCGGGGCCATCCTCGAACGTCCAGCCGTTCTCGCCCATGTGCCAGTGCACGACGGACAGCCCGATGATGTCTTCCAGCTTCTTGATCTTCCGGAAGATCAGCGTGCGGTGCGCCCACGGGCAGGCATAGGACACGTACAGGTGATAGCGGCCGCGTTCTGCCGCGTAGCCGCCGTCGCCGGTCGGCCCGGGCGATCCGTCCGCGGTCACCCAGTTGCGCAGTACCGACGGATCGCGGTCGAACGCGCCGTCGTCCTCGTGATCGACGAGCGGCTTCTTTTCCCATTTTCCGTCAACAAGCATACCCATGACAAAACTACTCCTTCCGGTCCGGATGAATGGCTCGACGCGTCCGTAAATCGACGGACGCGGAGCGCCTGTGGGAGTAACGCCCGGAGGGATACGGGGTTCCGTGAAGGGTCGGTCAGTACCCGCGCCGGACGTCGATCCGCCCGAACAGCTCTTCGCCCGCGCGCGCCCGGCGGATGTTGTCGGCAAGGACGGGGGCCGCCGCTTCCGGCAGCGTCCATGCGGCCGCGTGCGGATATATCGTTATACGGGGGTAGTCCCAGAACGGATGATCCGCCGGCAGCGGCTCGGTCCGGAAGACGTCAAGCGTAGCGTAGGAAAGCTGGCCGTCGTCCAGCGCGTCGATCAGGTCGTCCTCGACCAGTTCCGCGCCGCGCGCCGCATTGATCAGGCAGGCGCCGCGGGGCAGGGCGCCCAGCGTGGTCCCGTCGAGGATGTCCCGCGTCTCGTCGGTCAGGGGGAGCAGGTTGACCAGGATGTCCGTCCGCTCAAGCAGGCCGAACAGCCCGTCATCGCCGTGAAAGCACGTCACGCCGTCGATGTCCTTGGGCGAGCGCGACCAGCCGGCGACGTCGAAACCGAGGCGGACGAACTCGCCCGCGCAGGCCGTCCCGAGGTGGCCGAGGCCTAGAAAGCCGACGCGCCGGTTCGGCGGCAGCACCTGTTGCAGCTGCTTCCATTCCCGGCGGGCGGCCTGTTCGCGGTATTCCGGCTCCCGCCGGTGATAGCGCAGGACCTCCATCAGGACGAACTCGGTCATGCCGATCCGCAGGCCCGGATCGATCATGCGCGCAATCGGCACCCGCGGCGGCAGTTCCGGGTCGCGCAGGATATGCTCGACCCCGGCGCCCAGCGACAGGATGGCCTTGAGGTTGGGAAGCGACGCCATCAGGCCCCGCGGCGGCTGCCACACCACCGCGATATCGATCTCGTCGACGGCCGGGCCCTTCGCGTCGAACCGGATGTCCGCGTCGGGCAATTCGGCCCGGATCGCCTGCGCCCAGGCCTCCCCGTCCTCTCCCTCCGCGCAGAATAGGATCGCCATGCAAATCTGCCATGGTGAAAAACTTTGAAGCGGGCGCACTTTGGCGTTAAGCCACTTCAAAGTCACGAGGAGAAACGGGAGAGGCGCGTGAAAGTCGGAATCGCCGGTTTCGGGACCATCGGGAAGCCGGTCGCGGCGGCACTCCACCGCGGAATCGAAGGGCTGGAACTGGTCGCCGTGTGCTCCGGCGACAACGAAAAGGCCCGGCGCAACATGGACGGGGTCTGCGATCCCGTGCCCGTCGTAACGCCGGAAGACCTGGCGGCGATGTCCGACGTCGTCGTCGAATGCGTCCCCAAGGCGGCGTTCCGCGAGGTCGCCGAGCCTGCGTTGAAAGCCGGGCGCACGCTGATCACGGTCAGCGGCGCGGGCCTGCTGCAGCATCCCGACATCGTCGATCTCGCGCGGGCGAACAATGCCCAGATCATCCTCGCCACCGGCGCGCTGCTCGGCCTCGACGCCGTGCGGGCCGCCGCCGAAGGCAATATCGAATCCGTGCGCATGATCACGCGCAAGCCGCCCTTTTCGCTGAAGGGCGCGCCATACCTGGACGAGAACGGCATCTCTATCGAGGGGCTGGACGCGCCGCTGAAGGTGTTCGAAGGCACCGCGCGCGAGGGCGCGGCCGGCTTCCCGGCCAACGTCAACGTCGCCGCCGCGCTCGGTCTCGCCGGCATCGGACCCGACCGGACGATGCTGGAAATCTGGGCCGACCCGGCGCTGGACCGCAACACCCACCGGATCGAGGTCGAGGCCGACAGCGCGCGGTTCTCGCTCGCCATCGAGAACGTGCCGTCGCCCGAGAACCCGGGCACCGGAAAGATCACGGCGCTCAGCGTCGTCGCCGCGCTGCGCGGCCTGACCGCGCCGCTCAAGGTGGGCACCTGAACGCAAAGAGGGAGAGTTCGAATGGAATACAAGGCGCTCAAATGGGACGTGCGCGAGAACCCCAATCATCCCGGCGAAATGTCGATCGGCGTGATCACGCTGAACCGCCCGGATTTTCTCAACGCCGTCGACGTGCGGATGCGGGTGGAGCTCGACATCCTGTGCGACGAGATCGCCCATAACAGCAACATCAAGGTCATCATCATCACGGGCGAGGGCCGCGGCTTCTCCGCCGGCGGCGACCTGAAGACGGAGGCCGACCCGCTCGGCGCCGGCGACGAGGATTTCGATTTCGGCAATTTCGGCGCTTACAAGGAAATCGCGAGCTATTTCTTCAACGACCTGCGCCACCAGGTGCTGCAGCGCGCGTTCCGCAAGTTCGAGGACCTGCCCTGCATCGTGATCGCCGCGATCAACGGCCCCGCGGTCGGCATCGGGCTCGAGATCTGCACGCTGTGCGACCTGCGCTTCGCGTCCGACAAGGCGAAGCTGGGCGAGGTCGCCGTTCCCGCGGGCTTCCTGCCGGAATCCGGCGGCGCGCGGAACCTGCCCAAGCTGGTCGGCGTCGGCAAGGCGCTCGACATGATCCTCACCGGCAAGATCATCGGCGCCGAGGAAGCGTTGGAGATCGGCCTGGTCGAGAAGGTCTTCCCGCACGACGAGCTGCTCGACGAGACGTTCGCCTACGCCGTGCAGATCGCGTCGAACCCGTATTTGTCCGTCCGCTACGCCAAGGACCTCGTGAAGATGTACTGGAACCACAACCGGTCGGACGAGGGCTGGGCCCGCGAGTTCGCGGCGATCCAGGAGATCACGCGGACCGGCGACTGCCGTGAGGGCATCCGCGCGTTCCTCGAAAAGCGCCCGGCCAGCTATCGCGGCCCGTACTACGACAATCCGCCCTACGGCCGCGGCAAGGACTGATGACGGCAGACCTTCCGCCCCTGCCGGAGGATTACCGGCACATTCCCGAACGGATGAACATCGCGGGCGAGCTGATCGACCGGATCGGCGAACGCGGGTTCGACGACCGCACGGCGTTCGTCTGGGACGACGGCGCGCTGAGCTTCTCGCAGTTCGCCGACCGCGTGAACCGGCTGGCCCACGGCTTCGCCGCGAACGGCATCGCCCGCGGCATGCCGGTCCTGGTCCGCATGTTCAATTGTCACGAGTTTGCGGAGACCGTCCTTGCCCTGATGAAGGTCGGCGCGCTGCCCGTCCTGCAGAACTCGCTGCTGGGCGAGGAGGAGGTCGACTACGTTCTCGGCCATTCCGACGCGGAAGCCGCCGTCACGCTCGGCCCGCTGGCGGAACCGGTCCTGGCGCTCAAGGACAAGCTGCCCGCGGGCATCTTCGTCGCCCGC
>ENA-ORCV01001049-ORCV01001049.1-marine-metagenome-genome-assembly--contig:-NODE-1049-length-11067-cov-4.571065_pt1 | contig 11067 bp, 8 predicted proteins | sample MGYA00237779_ERZ508509 | MGnify/ENA primary metagenome ERZ508509 (study PRJEB26180, sample SAMN06268772) | marine metagenome | isolation source: Bioluminescent Bay, La Paraguera, Puerto Rico | place... | reverse complement strand
ACGCTCGCCTCTGGCGGTCTGCTCCACCACCATGGGCACCAGGCCGCCAGTAGCAGAAATTTCGTGGGATTTTGCGGAGTAATCAAAAGCTGCCATGGATACGATGCTTCCTTTTTTTGGCGTATTTTGGCGGACATCACCCTGCCCTGAACGGGCACACACCGGGTGATAACAGTCAATCTGAGCTTAACTGGTCAGCGGCGAGAAAGCCAGCCGGCGAGGACGCCCCCACCGCAAACAAAAACGGCCACCCGGAGGTGGCCGTTTTGACTCGATCCGCGCTGCTGATCAGCCCTGCTTTTGAGGCTTGATCACGTCGTCGTAGCTGCTCTCAACCTCGGTCACAGTGGCTTTGTCCAGGACAAAGTCAACGACCTGATCTTCCAGTACAACGGACTCAACACCGGACAGCAGCTCACGGTTATTGAAGTAGTACTCAACCACTTCTTCCGGCTGCTGGTAAGTAGAGGCCAGCTCTTCAACCTTCGCTTTCACGCGATCGGCATCAACGTTCAGCTTGTTCTCTTTGACGATTTCGCCAACAACCAGACCCAGCACAACACGACGCTTGGCCTGCTCTTCGAACATGGTGTCCGGCAGCATTTTCGCCGCATCTTCCGGGTTGATCTGACCACCGAACTGCTGAACCATCTGGCCACGCAGAGTCTGAACTTCGCCAGCGACCAGTGCAGCCGGAATTTCAACTTCGTGCTTTTCGAACAGCTGGTCCATGACCTGAGTCTTGACCTTGTTCAGGGCTGCATTCTTGAGCTCGCGAACCATGTTGCCGCGTACTTCTTCGCGGAACTTGTCTTCGCCACCCTCTTCAACACCGTAAGCGGCGAAGAATTCGTCGTTCAACTCAGGCAGCTCGGGCTTTTCAGAAGCCGTTACCTTGATCGTGAACACAGCGTCCGCGCCACGCAGGTTTTCCGCCTGGTAATCTTCCGGGAAGGTTACTTCAACGTCTTTTTCTTCACCGGGCTTCATGCCGATGATGCCATCTTCAAAGCCCGGAATCATGTTGCCGGAACCCAGTACCAGATTCTGACCTTCTGCGGAACCGCCCTCGAATTCCTCACCGTCCTTACGGCCAACGAAGTCGATGGTGACGCGGTCGCCTTTCTGCGCCTTGCGCTTGGTTTCTTTCCAGCCGGACTGCTGCTTGCGCAGCACGTCAATCATGTTGTCGACGTCGGCGTCGGTCACTTCCGCTACCGGGCGCTCAATGGCAACTTCGGCCAGGTCCGCCAGTTCCACTTCCGGGTACACTTCGAAAGTGGCCACGTATTCCAGGTTCTCGCCCGGGGCAACGTTCTTGGCTTCGATGCTCGGCTGACCCGCCGGCTTCACCTGCTCTTTCTGGACCGCGTCATAGAAGGAGCGGCTCATTACTTCGCCCAGCACTTCCTGGCGAACGCCCGCACCAAAGCGCTGGCGAACCACTTTCATGGGCACCTTGCCCTTGCGGAAGCCGTTGATACGTACGGTTTTGGCAGCCTGCTGAAGGCGCTTGTCAACTTCCTTCTCGACGATTTCCGCCGGCAGATTGACGGTAAGGCGACGTTCCAGGCCGGAAGTTGTTTCGATAGAAACCTGCATGATAATCCTCGTGAGACTCTTCTCTACAATCGCACCGGGCCGCAAATCATTTACGCCGCAGCGCCAGCGTTCAGCGGTTGCCGGGCTGTTACGACCGGCCGCCAAATACAATTCGCCCGCACCCTCTATCGGCGGTGATCCGGATCTCCAGACCAGTCCACCGGGCACGGACTTCGAAATTCCTGTTTGGTGGGGACGGGGAGACTTGAACTCCCACACCTTGCGGCACCAGAACCTAAATCTGGCGTGTCTACCAATTCCACCACGTCCCCATACCTCATCACGCCCTAACTCCTTGATTTTTCAGCATTTTTGCAGAGAAATCCCGGCGAGCCCCGACGAGGGGAGCAGATTGTGCCACAGCGCGCACAGCGCTTCAACAAAAGCCGCCCCAGCCCGACTGATTGGCGGCTCCCGTTCCCAAAAAGCAACAAGGCGCCAAATTGGCGCCTTGTCTTCGGGATCTACCCCAGGGTCAAACCCTTTCGACGATGGTGGTAATCCCCTGCCCCAGACCGATACACATGGTCGAGACGCCGAGATTGCCGCCCTCGTTCTGCATCACGGACAGCAGGGTGCCGGTGATGCGCACGCCGGAACAACCGAACGGATGGCCCAGGGCAATGGCGCCACCGTAGAGGTTGACCTTCTCGTCCATCTTGTCGAGCAGGTTCAGATCCTTCAGGACCGGCAGCGCCTGGGCCGCAAAGGCTTCGTTCAGCTCCACCTTGTCGATATCGTCAATGCTCAGCCCTGCCCGCTTGAGGGCATTCTGGGTAGACGGTACCGGGCCGTAACCCATGATGGACGGGTCCACGCCCGCCAACGCCATCTCACGCACCTTGGCGATCGGGGTCAGCCCCAGGGACTGGGCCCGCTCCGCGGACATGATCAGCATCACCGAGGCACCGTCGGTAATCTGCGAAGAGGTACCGGCAGTCACCTGGCCGTGTTTCGGGTCAAACGCCGGTCGCAACTGCGCCAGCCCCTCGACGGTGGTGTCGGGGCGAATGGTCTGGTCGCTCTCTACCAGGTAGGGCACGCCGTCGTCGTCGTGACCCTCGATGGCAATGATTTCCCGGTTGAACTTGCCTTCCTTGGTGGCGGCCGCGGCACGCTGGTGGGAGCGAGCACCGAACTCGTCCATCTGCTGGCGCTGGATACCGTGCATCATCGCCAGGTATTCGGCAGTCATCCCCATGGAACCGGCTGCCTTGGCCATGTGGCGGCCCAGCATCGGGTTGGGGCTCACGTGCTCCATCATGTTCAGGTGGCCCATGTGCTCCACCCCGCCCACGACATAGACGTCACCGACGCCCGCCTTGATGTTGGCGGCAGCGGTGTGCAGCGCGGACATGGAGGACCCGCACAGGCGGTTCACGGTCTGCGCCGGGATGGTGTGCGGCAGGCCGGCGCGCAGCACGATCATACGGGCAACGTTGAAGCCCTGCTCGTCGCGCTGCATCACACAACCCCAGATGAGATCGTCGATCTCTTTCGGATCCAGCTTGTCGTTGCGCTGCAGGAATTTTTTCAGCAGTTCGGCGGACAGGTCGTCCGCGCGAACATTGCGGTAAACACCGTTTTTGGAACGACCCATGGCAGTACGCGCATAGTCGACGATTACGGCATCTCTAGGATTCAGGCTCATGGAAACTCTCCTTACTTGTCGCCGTAGTAGGTGGTGCCATTTTTGGCCATTTCGCGCATGCCTTCGGTGGGCTGGTAGAGCTCGCCCAGGTCAGCGTGCTTCTCTGCCATCTTCACGAAGTTGTCCATGCCGATGCTGTCCAGCCAGGCAAAGATACCGCCGCGGAACGGCGGGAAGCCGATGCCGTAGATCAGCGCCATATCCGCCTCTGCCGGCGAGTCGACAATGCCCTCTTCCAGACAGCGCGCCAGCTCGGTGGCCATCGGCACCATCATGCGCTCGATGATTTCGTCCTTGTCGAATTCGCGTCGCTCGGCCACGTGCGGCTTGAGCAGCTCGTACGCCTCCTCGGTAGCGACCTTCTTCGGGCGGCCTTTTTTGTCTTCTTCGTAGTTGTAGAAGCCCTTGCCGTTCTTCTGGCCGTAGCGCTCCGCTTCGTACATCACATCGGAAGCGGCCTTGAAGGTTTTACCCATACGATCCGGGAAGCCTTCCGCCATCACCTTTTCGGCGTGTACGCCGGTATCGATACCGACCACGTCCATCAGGTAAGCCGGGCCCATCGGCCAGCCCCAGCGCTCCATTACCTTGTCGACTTCCTGGAAGTCGGCACCGTCGCGCACCAGCATGGAGAAGCCGGCGAAATACGGGAACAGCACGCGGTTTACCAGGAACCCAGGGCAATCGCGCACAACGATCGCTTTCTTGCCCATTTTGTTGGCATAGGCAACCACGCGGGCAACCGCGGTTTCGGAAGTCTTCTCACCGCGAATCACTTCCACCAGCGGCATTTTGTGTACCGGGTTGAAGAAGTGCATACCGAGGAAGTTTTCCGGGCGTGCCAGCGGCTCCGCCAGGGTGTCGATGGAGATGGTCGAGGTATTGGAGGCAATGACGGTATCGTCGCTGACCTTGGTCTCTACCTCTTTCAAAACCGCGTGCTTCACCTTCGGATTTTCGACCACGGCTTCCACCACGATATCGACATTGTCGAAACCGTCGTAACTCAGGGTCGGCTCGATGCGGTTGAGGGTCTCGGCCATTTTCGCCGGGGTCATGCGTCCGCGATCCACCAGCTTGGTGAGAAGCTTGCCAGCTTCCTTAAGGCCCAGGTCGATTCCCTTCTGATCGATATCCTTCATCTTGATCGGCGTGCCTTTGTAGGCGGACTGGTAGGCAATACCACCGCCCATGATGCCGGCACCGAGTACCGCAGCGCGCTCGATCTGCTTGTCGGATTTCTTCTCCCAGCCCTTGGCGACCTTGCTTACTTTCTGATCACTCAGAAACAGGCCCACCAGGGATTTGGCGGTACCGGTCTGGGCGCTGGCGATGAACTGCTGCTGTTCGATCTTGAGCGCTTCATCGCGGCCGACCTTGTAACCCTGCTCGATGGAGGTCACCGCATTGACCGGGGACGGGTAGTTTCTGCCCGCCTGCTGGCCAACAAATGCCTTGGTGGTAAAGAAGGCCATCAGTGCTTCGGTGTCGTTCAGCGGGATCGGGGACTTCTTCTTTTCCCGGCGCTCTTTGTAATCCAGTTCGCCGGCGATTGCGCGTCCCAGCACCTTCAGCGCTGCGTCTTTCAGCTGATCATTGGCCACAACCGCATCCACCGCGTGCGCGGTCAATGCTGCCGCTGGCTTCTGCTCTTTGCCCGCGGCAATCCACTCGGCCGCCACATCGACACCCACAACCCGCGGCAGGCGCACGGTGCCGCCCCAGCCCGGAATCAGGCCGAGCTTCACTTCCGGCAGGCCGACTTTGGCCTGGTCGCCCATCACGCGGAAATCACAGCCCAGGCAGACCTCGAAACCACCACCCAGTGCATAGCCATTGATGGCTACCGCAGTGGGGAATGGCAAGTCTTCCAGGCGATTGATGTTTTCGTTGTTCTTGTTCATCAGGTTGGCGATACCTTCATCTCCCGCGGAGAAGGCGTCACCGAACTCGGTGATGTCGGCGCCGACGATAAACACGCCCTTGCCGCTGGTCAGCAGCAGGCCCTTGATATCACCGGCTTTCTCGATTGCATCCAACGCCTGAGACAATTCTCCGACGGTCAGACGATTGAATTTGTTGACGGATTCGCCTTCCAGGTCGAACTTCAGTTCCGCGATGCCGTTGTCCAGCATCTGCACTGAAAGTGCTTTGCCACTAAATAACATTATTGACCTCGTTGTTTGGTGACCGGTTCTGACACCAGAGTATGCACCGGTCCGGGGGGTCGGGATTTAAGTTTGACTGACAATCTGGCAGCGCCACACATTACAGGACTCAATGACGATATCTGCGAGTACAGTCAACGAAACCTAGTATAGCCAGATTCAAACGTGCGTTTGAATACCATTTCTACCATATCCACTGTCCGCTTTGGCGCAGACAGGCCATATCCGATCAATCTTTACGCAAAATGACCACAGGGCGTGAGGTTCGGGGAAGTTCCCTGAGCCCCGCGGCTGCAGCAATAGTAGTTGCACCGGGCCACCGGCATGAACAATTAACCGTCGGGACCGGGGAACACTGGACGCGGCAAGCGCGGAGAGAACCCCACAGGGAAAGGTGCGGGCCGCCGCAGGCGCCCCGCACCGAGTGGGTATACAAAATCGGAATAAAAGGAAGGAAGCGGCAGGCGAAAGCCCTAAACCATATCGCTGAACGGGTTTTCTCCCGGCAGCACGACGTCGCCGCCGATGCCCGGCAGGGTTATCCGTTCGCCGTCGCAGGCAATACCGCTCTCATCGATCAACCCCTCCCCAAAGCGGTAGATAGCCTTCAGCTCCCCGCGGCTGGCACTGGCGTCGTATGCCGCCGCCTGCTCGGTGACCGCCTCATTGCGCTTGCGATAGGCGGTAAGGGTGTCCTCGCCGTGGCGCTTGCCCAGCATGCGCTCCACCACGTGGGGTGCCAGCACACTGGCAGTGGCATTGTTGCCGCCAAACCCTTTCGAGTTGAGGAATGCCACATCCAGGGACTCCGGCGCGCGCTCCACATGTTGCAGGGACAGCGCCAGGTGATCGTGATGGACATCATCGGCAATGCGATCGACCGTGGTAATCCCCGGCAGGATGCCGCGGGCAAAGATACCCAGACTGGTAATCAGCTGGTCGCCGCTAGCGGCAGCAACCGTGTGCCCCAGGAAGGCTTTTACCGCACACACCGGCCAGGCCTCGATACCGAATGCGGCGGCCAGGCGATCGAAAATCGCAGACTCCGTCACCCGGTTTTGCGGGGTGCTGGATCCGTGAGCCTGCACAAAGCTGCGCTGGCGCAGACTTTCCTCGCCGAGGATCGCCCGCACCTCAGACATGGCGCGGGCCACGGTCAGATAGTTGCCCGGGCCGGGAGCCGAAATCGACTTCTTGGGACCGTCCGCATTGACGAACACGTTGGCCACCGCGCCGTGGATGGGCGCACCCAGCTCCAGCGCCAGCTCATCATCCATCAGGATCACCCACTGGGTGCCCTCACCCAGGGTGAAACCGCAGTTCTCGCCAAACGGACGACTGGCGCGGCGGAAATCGATATCGCCGCCGAATACCTTGCGCAGACCATCGATATTCGCCAGCGCCCCCATGGTGGTGTAACCGTCCACCACTTCCGGCACCAGCGGTGCTTCCGCGGCACCGACCACCGCAACCCGGGCGCGACCGCAGCGAATGTCTTCCACCGCCGCGCGCAGGTTGTAAAGATAAGTGGCGCAGGCGCCGGCTACCGCACCGGTAGTGCCCACGCTACCGAGCACATAGGCGTTCACAAAGTCCGCCGGCATACTGGTAAGCCCCAGTGCCAGCTGCTTCGAGCTGACCCGGTTGCCGCGCAGGCGCGACTGCAGAAGACCACCGTTGCCGTTGGGGTCCAGCTGGCTCATGGCAGAGCTGGCGTACACGGAAATATTGTCCGGCCCCGCCTTGGCGACCACCTGTTCCCAATCGATACCCAGGGACTGGACCGCGTCCGAGGCGCCGAGAATGGCGAGCTGCAGGCCCCGCGGGTGAAAACGGGAGTTGTACAGTTCCCCCGGTTCGAACCCGGTAGGCAGCTGGCCGGCAGAGCCCACCGCGATTTCCCGGTAGCTGTCGAGCATCACCGACAGGGACTCGCAGCGCACGCGCACGCGGCCGTCTTCCAGGGAATCCACCGACCAGCCCTCGGGCAGTGGTGCCGGGAGCTGGCGCGCAGACATTTCGAAGGTAAACCCGCCCTCGCTCTGCAGCTGTGCAGGCTGGTGGAAGTGGCATTTGCGGTAATCGTAGAAGCGCGTCTCCAGCTCCCGCACCAGGGTGCCGTCGAGCACCTGCTGTTCGAGGGCGGCGTCCAGGGGCCCGCCAGCGGCGTCGCCGGTTCGCAGGCCCATCAGTGCGGCGAGATCGGAAAGCGTTGCGGTGCGCTCAGCGGCGGACAGACTATCCAACACCAGACGGCTATAACCGCGATGGAAAGAACTGCGACCTGCGGGGTTAAATCCCCCGAATGCGGTGATAACGGGTAGGCGCTGCATCCTGACCTCCAGCCTGTTCAACAAGAGCAAATTCGATGGTGCGCCAGTTTAGGGGCTGGCGATTCGGCCGGGTTATGGGCATACTGGCCAGCAATTTTGAGCATCTGGCCAATTTGTGCCCGGTCTCCGCAAGTGTGACAACTCGGTCACAGGGTTCGGCGACCGTTCAGGGAGTAGCTGTTACCCATGCGCACTGTCACCTTTATCCTAGTCGACCAAATGCTTTCAACCGGCACCGTGCTGCCGCTGGAAATGCTGCGGGGTGCCGAGAGCCGCGCGCGCGCCAATGGTGACAGTGCATCCCTCAAGCTGGTCACCGCCAGTATCGACGGCAAACCGGTCAAGTCGCGCTCGGGCTTCCAGCTGGCGCCGGATGTGGCACTGGCCGATGCGCCGGACAGCGACATCGTCTACCTCCCTGCCCTGTGGCGAAACCCCCGCCCCGCCCTGCGCCGCAGCGGTGCGCTGCTGCAATGGCTGAAGCGCCAGGCGGAGCTGGGCGCGGCGATCAGTGCGGTGGGCACCGGCGTGTGCTTTATGGCGGAGGCCGGACTGCTCGATGGCAAGCCGGCAACCACCCACTGGCATTACTTCGACCAGTTTGCCGCGGATTACCCGCAGGTGAAGCTCAAGCGCCAGTACTTCATCACCCAGGCGGACAAGCTTTTCTGTGCCGCCAGCGTCAATGCGCTGGCCGATGTGACGGTGCACCTGATCCGCCAGCTCTACGGCCCCGCCATTGCCAGCCATGTGGAGCGCAACTTTTCCCACGAGATTCGCCGCCCGTTCGATGAAATTGCCTACTCGGAAGGGGCGGTCCACCTGCACCCGGACGAGGATATCGTGCAGGCGCAGACCTGGCTCAAACAGCATTGCAGTGAAGACGTGAAACTCAGTGAAGTGGCGAAGTATTTCGACATGAGCGTGCGTTCTTTCAACCGCCGCTTCAAACTGGCAACCGGCCAGACACCCCTGCAGTACCTGCAGAATGTGCGCGTGGATATGGCCCGAGAGCTGCTGCAATCCAGCAATCTTTCAGTGAATGAAATCGCGGAAAAAGTCGGCTATCAGGACATGGGGCACTTTACCGCCCTGTTCAAAAAGTTTCTCGCCACCACTCCCAGCGAATACCGCACCACGGTCAGGGCCAAGTTGTTCCGGGTGAACACCTGACCCTCAGCCAACACCTGCCGCCATTAGCGCTTGCGCAAAAAAATCACATCCGCAGCGGGAAACGTCAGTTCGGCGTCGAATTTCTGCGCCAGCCATTTGAACGTCACCGCACTGAAAAACACGATATGGGTGGGGTCGCGGATATAGTGCCAACTGGCAAACCGTTCCCGGGAAATCACCAGTTTGGTCATCAGCGCCAGCAGGCCGCCGCGATGCAGCAGGCTCCAGAGCCGCTCCAGCTCGGACAGGGGATCGCACAGGTGCTCCACCACCTCGGTACTGACAACAAAATCGTATTGCCGGTGGAGTGCGCCGGTGTCCGCGAAATAAAAATGATCGTACAGCGACACCCGATGTCCGGCCTCCGCGAGCATCCGCGCCAGCAGTGGCGCCGGCCCGCAGCCGAAATCAAGTCCCGAGGATGCCGGCGGCAGCGCGTCGATCAGCGGCACTGCACAGCGAGCGAGAAAACGCCGGTACCCGGCATCTTCCTCGCTGTTTTCGTGCAGGTCGTAATAGGCTTTCTCCTCTGCCGCGGAAAGCCAGTATTCAGAAGGCACGAAAACCAGTGCGCAATTAACGCACTGGTTGTAGGGGCGAAATTTATCGCGGTGAAAGGGCTGTGCCGGGTGGCGGCACAGCGGACAGCGATTACTGTCAGGCAGCTCTGTCACTCGACGCCTGCTCTTCAGCCGGGTTCACATCTTCGGCCTTTTGCGATTGCAGCAGCTTGCCGTTGGAAATTTCAATTTTGCGCGGTTTCATTGCCTCCGGAATTTCCCGCACCAGATCGATGTGCAACAGGCCATTTGCCAGCTGGGCTCCGGTGACTCGCACATGGTCTGCCAGCTGGAAGCGCCGTTCAAAATTGCGCGCGGCAATACCGCGATGCAGGAAATTGCGACTGGTTTCTTCCGCCGGCTTTTGACCGCTGACAGTCAGGCGGTTTTGTTCCATTTGGATATCCAGTTCGGAATCATCAAAGCCGGCAACCGCCATGGAAATTCGGTAGGCATCCTCTCCGGTCAACTCGATGTTGTAGGGGGGATACGCGGGCTGGTTCTGCTCGGCGGAACTCATCGAGTCCAGCAGGTTCGCCATACGATCGAAGCCGATTGCAGAACGGTACAGGGGAGAAAGATCTAAAGTACGCATTGTTATATCCTCAATTCAGAGCAATATTTACAGGGCCCGTCAAAGACCGGGCGTTTCAATATCCCGCCGCCATCAATCCGGCAGTCGGGGTTTCCGGAGAGGCACCTCTGTCGAGCCTGCCTCCCTCAAGAACAGAGATATGGCCTCGGAGAGGCTATTCAAGACCTTGCAAACATTTTTTTTGCGCACCTTGCAGTCACGGCAAATCAAATGAAACCACGAGCGGCTACGCGCGCTCCAACTTCTTCAGGGAGGATCGATGGCAGATGTAAACGGTGAGGTGCGGTTGTTTATCGGCGTGGAACCTGACAGGGCAACCCAGAAATTCCTCGATGCAACGGTCGAGCACTTGCGCCGATTGTCACTGCCGCGGGATGCGCGCTGGATCGGCCACAGCAACCGGCACCTGACCCTGGCATTTCTCGGTGAAGTTGCCTCGACACAGGTGGAAGACATCGAGTCGCGCTTGCAGGCAACAGCCTCGCGGCATCCAGCGCTGTTCGCCCAGGCCGTATGTACCCAGCCCTTCCCGAAACAGCGCTCCCGCTTGCTGGCCACCGAATTGCTGCCCAACCCGGAGCTGGACGCCCTGCACCGGGACTGCCGCCAGCTGATGCTGGATATTGGGATACCACCGGAAAGCGCCAGCTACCGGCCCCACTTCACCCTGGCGCGCTCGCGCCGGGGCTTCTCACGGCTGCAGCCCCTGCCCGCATCTCACCTCTGCCACCTGGACAACCTGGTGCTCTACCACAGCCTGCTGGCACCCGGCGGCAGCCAGTACAGCAAACTCTGCCAATACGCGCTCAGCGGATAGCGCCCACCGGGAAGCAGGCACAAAAAAGCCCGCTTGCGCGGGCCTTCTCTCCAGATTCGGGGCCTCACTTCAGCTGTGACAGCACATACTCCGGATACATCACCAGGCGCGGCCGGGACAGGCGCCGGGCATCAAATACAAAGACGTACCGGGTACCATCGTCGTCAG
>ENA-ORCV01001048-ORCV01001048.1-marine-metagenome-genome-assembly--contig:-NODE-1048-length-11074-cov-3.828226_pt1 | contig 11074 bp, 12 predicted proteins | sample MGYA00237779_ERZ508509 | MGnify/ENA primary metagenome ERZ508509 (study PRJEB26180, sample SAMN06268772) | marine metagenome | isolation source: Bioluminescent Bay, La Paraguera, Puerto Rico | place... | reverse complement strand
CGCTTACGCCGCGGACGGCGCGCCCGCCGCGCATCAGCCCGCGACGGAGGCGGCGTGGATGCCGTCGATGGAGTCCGACAGCATCGCGTTGAATTCCGCGTCGCTCTGCTGCGCGCTCAGCCCCTCGGTCAGGCCGCGGGAGAAGGAGGCGATCATGCCGCCATTCTGCGCCAGCTTCGCGTTGGCGTCCGCCCGCGAATAGCCGCCCGACAGCGCCACGACCTTCAGCACGCGCGGATGGTCGATCAGCGGTTTGTAGAAATTCGGCTCGGTCGGGATGGTCAGCTTCAGCATGACCTGCTTGTCCGCCGGCATGGCGTCCAGATGTTTCAGGATTTCGCTGCGCAGGATCGCCTCGGCCTCGGCCTTGTCGGCGATGGAGATCGTGACTTCCGGCTCCAGGATCGGCATCAGGCCGTGCTTCAGCACGGTGAAGCCCAGCTCGAACTGCTGGTCGACAATGGCCGCGATCCCGGCCTCGTTCGCCGCGTTGATGACCGAGCGCTCCTTGGTGCCGAAAATTCCCGCCTTGGCCGCGCGCTCCAGCAGCGCATCCACATCCGGGTTCGGCTTCATCAGCTGTACGCCGTTTTCCTCGGCGGCCAGGCCCTTGTCGATCTTCAGGAAGGGAACCACGCCGCAGGTCTCCCACAGATAGGTCGCGGTCGGCGTGCCGTTCACCTGCCGGTCCATGGTCTGTTCGAACAGGATCGCGCCGATCACCTTGCCGCCGGAGAACGCCGGCGCGGTAATGATGCGGCTGCGCATCGTGTGGATCAGGTCGAACATCTCCGTCTCATTGGAGTATTCGCTCTCCTCCACGCCATACAGGCGCAGCGCCTTGGGCGTGGAGCCGCCGGACTGGTCGAGGGCGGCGATGAAGCCGTCGCCCTTGGCGATCTGTTCGGACATCTTGGCGTTGGGCATTCGTCTTCCCCTGCGTTCTGGAAACCGGTGGCTCCGGTGAGCCGCCTTCAAACCGTTCAGTCTTTCAGCGCCTCGACGCCCGGCAGATCGCGGCCCTCGACCCATTCGAGGAACGCGCCGCCGGCGTTGGAGACATAGGTGAAATCATCATAGACGCCGGCATGGCGCAGCGCCGCCACCGTGTCGCCGCCGCCGGCGACCGCGACCAGCGCATCGGCGCCGGACCGGCGGGCGGCGAATTGCGCGGCCTCCACCGTGGCGGTGTCGAAGGGCGGCAGCTCGAACGCGCCCAGCGGCCCGTTCCAGAGCAGCGTCCGCGATTGCTGGATCGTATCGGCGATGGCGTCGACCGTGGCGTTGCCGGCGTCCAGGATCATCTCGTCGGAATGGATGTCCTCCAGCGCCGCGTTGCGGTGCGGGGCGTTGGCCTCGAACTTCTTGGCGACCACCACGTCCGTCGGCAGCAGCACGGCGTGCTCCGCGGCTGCCGCGATGGCGAGGATCTCTTCCGCGATGGCGACGGTGTCCTCGTCCCGCTCGGCTAGCGAGGCGCCGATATCCACGCCCTGCGCGAACAGGAAGGTGTTGGCCATGGCGCCGCCGATCACCAGCGTGTCGGCCTTGGCCGCCAGCGTCTTCAGCACATCGATCTTGGTGGAGATTTTGGCCCCGCCGACCACCGCGGTCATCGGCCGCTCCGGGCTTTCCAGAACGGTGGAGAGGTGATCCAGCTCCCGCTGCATCGCCAGACCGGCATAGGCGGGCAGGAATTTCGTGATCCCGACCGTGGAGGCGTGCGCCCGGTGGGAGACGGAGAAGGCGTCATTGACGAAGACATCGCCCAGCGCGGCCAGCGCCTTGGCGAAATCCGGATCGTTCTTCTCTTCCCCGGCGTGGAAGCGCAGGTTTTCCAGCAACGCCACGCCGCCTTCCGGCACGCCCGCGGCGGTCTTCTCGGCGGCCTCGCCGATGCAGTCGTCCGCGAACAGGACCGGGATGTTCAGCATCTCGCCGAGCCGGGCGCGCACCGGCTGCAGGCTGGCGGCCGGATCCGGCTTGCCCTTCGGGCGGCCCAGATGGGACAGTAGGATGACGCGGGCCTTCGCCTCGCGCAGGGCCTGGATGGTGGGAATCGCCGCCTCGATCCGGCTGGCGTCGCCGACGCCGCCCTCGTCATTCAGCGGAACGTTGAAATCGACGCGCACCAGAACGCGTTTTCCCGAAAGATCGGCGTCCTGCATCCGGCGCAACTCGCTCATACGAAACCGTCACCTTCGATCCGGCCGCGCGGGGCGGCCCTGGGGATGAAAAGGGCCGGCGCGTGCGCCGGCCCGAAATGCCCGTTCCTAGAGGAACTTGCCCATCTGCAGGGCAGTGTCGGACATGCGCGTGGCGAAGCCCCACTCATTGTCATACCAGGACAGCACGCGGGCCAGCTTGCCCTCGATCACCTGGGTCTGGTCCAGCGCGAAGATCGAGGAGTGCGGGTCGTGGTTGAAGTCGATGGAGACGTTCGGCTCTTCGGTATAGCCCAGCACGCCCTTCATCGGGCCGTCGGCCGCGGCCTTCACCGCGGCGTTGATCTCGTCGGCCGAGGTTTCGCGCCCGGCGTCGAACACCAGGTCGATCATGGAGACGTTCGGCACCGGCACGCGGACGGACGATCCGTCCAGCTTGCCCTGCAGCTCCGGCAGCACCAGGCCGACGGCCTTCGCCGCGCCGGTCGTGGTCGGAATGGTGGACAGCGCAGCGCCGCGCGCCCGGTACAGATCCTTGTGCATCGTATCCAGCGTCGGCTGGTCGCCCGTATAGGCGTGCACCGTCGTCATGTAGCCGCGCTCGATCCCCACCAAATCGTGCAGGACCTTGGCCACCGGCGCCAGGCAGTTGGTGGTGCAGGAGGCGTTGGAGACGATCAGGTCGTCGCCCGTCAGGGAGTCGTGATTGACGCCATAGACGATGGTCTTGGTGACGTTCTTGGCCGGGGCGGAGATCAGGACGCGCTTGGCGCCGGCGTCCAGATGCGCCTTCGCCTTCTCGCCGTCGGTGAACACGCCGGTGCATTCGAAAACCACGTCCACGTCCAGCTCGCCCCAGGGCAGCTTGGCCGGGTCGCGCTCGGCGGTGACGCGGATTTTGCCGGCGCCGGCGTCGATGGAGTCGCCGTCGACCGTCACCTTGGACGGGAAGCGGCCATGCACCGAGTCATAGCGCAGCAGGTGGGCGTTGGTCTCGACCGGGCCCAGATCGTTGATGCCGACGACGACGACGTCGCTGCGGCCGTTTTCAATGATGGAGCGCAGCGCAAGACGCCCGATCCGCCCGAACCCGTTGATCGCCACCCGAAGGGCCATTTCCGCGTATCTCCTGTGAATTTTCAGGCGCAACAGCCCCGTAAGGGCGCGCCAATCCGTGCGCCGCGGGTCTTAGCGCGGGGGGGCGGGAAGGTCTAGGCCAAGCCGCTCTGGAGCGGGCGGTTTTGGCCGTTTTGCCGCGGATCGCGCGGCGCTTGGACCCGGTCGCTGGACCCGGTTCTAGACCAGCGCGCGGGCCGCGTCCGCCACCGCCTCGGCGGTGATGCCGAAATGGCGGTACAGTTCGGGCGCCGGGGCGCTGGCGCCGAAGCCGCGCATGCCGACGAAACCGCCATTGGGGCCGATCCACTGGTCCCAGCCGAAGCGCACCGCAGCCTCCACCGCCACCTTGGGCAGGTCCGGGGCCAGGACCGCGTCCTGATAGGCCCGGTCCTGCGCCGCGAACAGCTCCCAGCACGGCATGGAGACGACGCGCGCCCCGATCCCGTCCTGCGCCAGCAGCTCGGCGGCCTTCATCGCCAGATGCACTTCCGACCCGGTGGCCAGCAGCACGACCTGCTCCGCCACGCCGTTCGCCCCGCTGTGCAGCACATATGCGCCTTTCGCGGACAGGTTCTCGTCCGACGCCTTGGTGCGCATCGCCGGCAGTTTCTGGCGCGACAGGGCCAGAACGCTGGGCCCGTGCGCATTGTCCAGCGCCGCTTCCCAGCATTCGGCGGCCTCCACCGCGTCGGCCGGGCGGAACAGCGCCACGTTCGGCATGGCGCGCAGGCTGGCCAGATGCTCCACCGGCTGGTGGGTCGGGCCGTCTTCGCCGAGGCCGATGGAATCGTGCGTCATCACGTGGATCACGCGCTGATGCATCAGCGCCGCCAGCCGGATCGCCGGGCGGCAATAATCGGCGAAGGCCAGGAAAGTGCCGGAATAGGGGATCAGCCCGCCATGCAGGGCCATGCCGTTCATTGCGGCCGCCATGCCATGCTCGCGCACCCCGTAATTCACGTAGCGGCCGCCATAATTGTCGGCGGTCACGTTCTCCATCCCTTTGACCTTGGTGTTGTTCGACCCGGTCAGGTCGGCGGAGCCGCCGATCAGCTGCGGAATGGCCGGGACCAGCGCGTCCAGCGCCTTGCCGGACGACTGGCGGCTGGCCAGCGCCGGGGCCTCTTCGGCCATGGTCTTCGCGTGGGCGCGGATCGCCTCGCGCCAGCCCGCGGGCAGGTCGCCCTTCACCGCGGCCTCGAATTCGGCGCGCTGACCGGATTGGGCGAACCGCTCCTTCCAGCTTTCGTGCGCGGACTTGGAGGCGCCCCAGGCGCCGCGCCAGCCCTCCAGCACGTCGTCCGGAATTTCGAACTCCGGCGCGTCCCATTTCAGGTTCTCGCGCGTGGCGGCGACTTCCTCGGCGCCCAGCGCCGCGCCGTGGCAGTCGGAGCTGTTGCACTTGTTCGGCGCGCCGTAGCCAATCTGGGTGCGGCAGGCGATCAGGGTCGGCTTGTCGGACGCCTTGGCGCGGACCAGCGCCTGCGCCACGGCGTCGGCGTCATGGCCGTCCACCGTATCGGTCGCCCAGCCCGCGGCCTCGAACCGCTTCAGCATGTCGCCGGATTCGGACAGCTCCAGCTTGCCGTCGATCGTGATCTTGTTGTCGTCGAACAGGACGGTCAGCCGGTTCAGCTTCATATGGCCGGCGATGGAGATCGCCTCGTGGCTGATCCCCTCCATCAGGTCGCCGTCGCTGGCGATCACCCAGGTGCGGTGGTCGACCAGATCGTCGCCGAACCGGGCGTTCATCATCCGCTCGGCCAGCGCCAGGCCGACGGCGGTCGCGATGCCCTGGCCCAGCGGACCGGTCGTGGTCTCCACGCCCGGCGTGTCGCCGAATTCCGGGTGGCCCGGCGTGGCGGAGCCCAGCTGGCGGAACGCCTTCAGGTCGTCCATGCCGACGCCCGGCACGCCGGACAGATGCAGCAGCGAATACAGCAGCATCGAACCGTGGCCGGCGGACAGCACGAAACGGTCGCGGTCGGGCCAGGCCGGATCGGCCGGATCGTATTTCAGGAAGCGGGTCCACAGCACGGTGGCGGCGTCCGCCATGCCCATCGGCATGCCCGGGTGGCCGCTGGAGGCGCGCTCGACGGCGTCCATGGACAGGACGCGGATCGCATTGGCCAGGCGGCGGGAGTCGGTAGCTGGTGCAGTCATGGGGCGCCTTTTAAGGGGTCGGCGCGCCGAGGGCGAGAGGGTGGGCGCCGCTGCTGTGCAGCCGCTGGGGAAAACCTCCGGGATCGCTTCAACACGATCCCGCCACACTTTAGACTTTGCTTCAGAACTATGACGGATTCGCGCGAAAATGCTGCGGGAGCCGATCCCGCCCTCGAAGCCGCCGCCCGGCGGCTGGACGCCGCCCTAGCGCGTCTGGAGTCCGGGCTGGGCGCGCTGGCGGACAAGGCCTCGGACGGAACCGGGGCCGGATCAGGCGCGCGCGAGGCGGCGCTGGAGGCCGCGCTGCAGGAGGCCAGCGGCACGATGGGCGCGCTGATCGCTGAGGTTCGCGAGGCGATCCTGGCGGCGCAGGACGCCGCGCCGGATCCGGAGGGCGCCGATGGCGAAGGTTGAGATCACCGTGAACGGCCGCGCCTATACGATCGGCTGCGAGGACGGGCACGAACAGCGCCTGATGCGCCTGGCCGAGCGGTTCGACGCGGAGGTCACCAAGCTGGCCGAACGGGTCGGGCAGATCGGCGATCTGCGCCTGTTCCTGATGGCGGGCCTTGTCGTGTCGGATGCGCTCGACGAGGCGGAGGCCGGGGCCCGCCAGCCGGTGAACGGGGACGGCCGCGCGGCGGCCCTGATCGCCGAGGCCGCCGAGCGGATCGAGGCGCTGGCCGCCCGCGCGGAAAAGGCCGGGAGCGAGCCCGCCAATTGAGGCGGGCTTCCGGCATGTGGCGCTTTCCCTTGAGAGTCCGGCCGCTTGGCCCCAAATATGGCGGCGGCGGTCTCTGCGGTTCGCGTGAGGCCCTACATTCCCGGCGACCGTACCTTTCTCGAACGGGAGCTGTTCCTGCCTCTGGCCGTGGCCTCGGGCACACAGCGCCCACCTGGTTAGCCAGGTCCCAGGGAGGTTTAGGCGCCCACGGTCCGCGCGGAGCCGCCACATGATTTTCCTCAAAAACCGCAAGAAGAAGCTCCGCGCCCGGATGGGCCAGGCGCGCAAGGGGCTGGCCGAGGCGCACCCCGAGGCGCCGGACGCGCTTGTGGAAAACTTCCCGGACGAGATCTGGCCGAAGATCGGGGCCGTGGTCTCCGGCTTCGTCCCGATCCGGGGGGAGATCGACCCGCGCAAGCTGCTGGCGGCGTTTTCCTGCGAGGGGGCGGTGACGGCGCTGCCGGTGACCAAGCCGGGCAATGCGCTGGAATTCCGCGCCTGGCGGCCGGGCGATCCGCTGGTCCAGGCCGGCATGGGCCTGAGCGAGCCGCCGGACAGCGCCGACCGCGTGCATCCGACCATCGTCCTGACCCCGCTGCTGGCCTTCGACCTGAAGGGGCGGCGCCTGGGCTGGGGCGGCGGCTTCTATGACCGCGAGGTCGCGCAGATGCGCGGCGAGCGCAGCGTCCAGATCGTCGGCATCGCCTTCGACGCCCAGAAGGTGAACCGCGTCCCGACCGGCCGGCACGACCAGCCGCTGGACTGGATCGTGACCGAAAAGGCCGCCTACAAGGCGCAGCACTAGGCCGGACCGGTGCCCCGCTATCGTTTGACCATCGAATATGACGGCCGGCCGTTCGTGGGCTGGCAGGCGCAGGATAACGGGCCGAGCGTGCAGGCGGCGCTGGAGCGGGCGGCGAAGGCGCTGGACCCGGACGCCTCCGGCGTCACTGGCGCGGGGCGGACCGATTCCGGCGTGCATGCGCTGGGGCAGGCGGCGCATCTGGACCTCGCCAAGGATTTGCGCGCCGACGTGGTGCGGGATGCGCTGAACGCGCATCTGCGGCCCGATCCGGTGGCTGTGGTGGACGCCGCGGAGGCGGCGCCGGACTTCCATGCGCGGTTCAGCGCAATCCGGCGGGAGTATCGCTATCGCATCGTGGAGCGGCGGGCGCCGCTGACGATGGACAAGGGGCTGGCCTGGCAGGTTCCGCAGGCGCTGGACGCGGACGCCATGCACGCGGCGGCGCAGGTTCTGGTGGGCAGCCACGATTTCACCACGTTCCGGGCGGCGGAATGCCAGGCGAAGAGCCCGGTGAAGACGCTGGACGAGATTTCGGTGCGCCGAAGCGGAAGCGAGATTCGCATCGAATGCGCCGCCCGCAGCTTCCTGCACCGTCAGGTGCGCAGCATGACGGGCTCGCTGGTGCAGGTGGGGCTCGGCCGCTGGGGGTTGACCGATCTGAAGTCCGCGCTGGAGCGGTGCGACCGGTCCGCCTGCGGCCCGGTGGCGCCGCCGGACGGGCTGTATCTGGTCGCCGTGACCTATCCCTGACCGCTCACGCCTGCAGCGCCGCGCCGGCGAAAGCGTAGACCAGCAGCAATTGCAGGATCAGCCAGAGCAGGATGGCCAGGCACGCCCCGCCGACCGCCATCGGCCAGGGCGCGTCCAGCGACCCGGCGGCCGCCCGGCAATGGGCGTAGATCGCGAACATGAAATAGAGGCCGCCCAGCTCCGCAAAGCCGCGCGGGCTGATCAGGCCCCACATGACCAGCGCGCCGATCGAGCCCTGGACCAGCAGCAGGAAGAGCACGGTCCAGTTATGGACCACGACCCAGGGGCGGAAGGAGTCCTGAAGCCCGAAAATGCGAACGAACACTCCGCTCACCAGCGGGAAATAGACCCACATACAGACGAACAGGACCACGCCCTGGGTCCAGTCGACGGGCCGGGCGTTGTCCGGGTTCGAGGCCAGGGCGACCGAGACCGCGTTCTGGCCGGCGACCGACAGGAAAAACAGCGGTAGCGCCGGTATGGCCGCCAAGAACGACCGGGCGAACCCGGACTCCGAGACATCGAAACGCCGCCGCCATTCGGGGAAGACGGGCTGGATCGAGGCGCCGCCCTCCTCGCTCATCGCCGGGCGCAGGGCCATCATCTCCAGAACCCCGCGCAGGCGGGTCAGCACCGGTTCGATCATGCCGGTCCGCCTGCGTCCTGCCCGAAATAGCGCTGCAAGACCGCTGTATAGATCCGGGCAAGGCCGCGGATCTCCTCCAGCGGGGCGCGTTCGTCCACCTGATGGATGGTCTTGCCGACCAGGCCGAACTCGCAGACCGGCGCGTAATTGGCGATGAAGCGGGCGTCCGAGGTGCCGCCGGAGGTCGAAAGCTCCGGCTCGCGGCCCGTCTCGGCGGTCACGCAGGCGGCGACCAGATCGGCCAGCTGCCCCGGCGGGGTGTGGAACGGCTCCCCGCTGATGTGAATCTCGGTTTCCATCCGGCCCGCGAAGCCGTTCGGGACGGCGCCCTGCGCGGTCTGCTCGATCCAGTCTCTCAGATCGGCGCCGGTATGGTGCGTGTTGAAGCGGATGTTCAGGCGGGCCTCGGCGCGGGCCGGGATCACATTGGTGACCGGATTGCCCACGTCCACGGAGGTGATTTCCAGATTGGAGGGCTGGAAGCCGTCCGCGCCGGCATCCAGCGCCCGGGCGCGCAGGGCGGCCAGCGCGTCCAGCAGGACCGGCACGGGGTTGGCGGCGGCGTCCGGATAGGCGGCGTGGCCCTGGACCCCGGTGACGCGCAGCCGGGCGTTCAGACTGCCGCGCCTTCCGGTCTTGATCATGTCGCCCAGGGTTTCGGGATTGGTCGGCTCGCCCACCAGGCAATGGTCGATCCGTTCCCCGCGCGCGGCCAGCGCCTCCAGCACCTTTTTGGTGCCGTCCACGCCTGGGCCTTCCTCGTCGCAGGTTATCAACAGGCTGATGCTGCCCGCGGGCGCGCCGTCCTGCAGGAAATCGGCGCAGGCGGCGGCGAAGGCGGCCACGGCCCCCTTCATGTCCCGCGCGCCGCGGCCCCACAGCGTCTCTTCGCCATTGTCGTCCGCGATCTCCGCGCCGAAGGGCGGGCGGGTCCATGCGGCCTCGTCGCCCGGCGGCACGACGTCGACATGGCCGGCGAAGCAGAAATTGGGGCTTTCTGTCCCCAGCCGCGCCCACAGATTGTCCACATCGCCGAATTTCATCCGCTCGCAGGCAAAGCCCAGCGGGCGCAGCGCAGCCTCCAGCACGTCCAGCGCGCCGGCCTCGTCCGGCGTGACGCTGGGGCAGCGGATCAGCGCCTGGGCGAGCGCGACGGGATCTGCGGAAGGGGCGGTCATGGCGCAGCACTCGTATCGTTTCGCAGCCTTGGACGAAAGCGTCTGGCGGCGGCGCGCCCGCCGTTCGGCTATGCTGAGAGGCGAAACAGGGAGATTGCCATGCCGAAGATCGATCCGGGGGCCGCGCCTGAACGCAGCGGGTCGCGCTATCCCGCGCCCTTCGACCAGCCGTGCCAGGCGCGGCGCTGGCAGTCGCTGGGCGATATCGCGGGCCTGACCCAGTTCGGCGTGAACCGCGTGGTGCTGGAGCCGGGCGCATGGTCCAGCCAGCGTCACTGGCACACGCATGAGGACGAGTTCGTCTATGTGCTGGAGGGCGAGCTGGTGATGATCACCGACGCCGGGGAGACGCCGATGCGCGCCGGGGACAGCGCCGGGTTCAAGGCCGGCGACCCGGATGGCCATCATTTTCGCAACGATTCCGGAAAACTGGCTGTTTTCCTGGCCGTGGGCGGGCGCAGCGACGACGACGCCTGCGATTATCCCGATATCGACATGAAAGCCGCGCCCGGCCGCTATGGCGGCAGGCCGGCCTTCACGCACAAGGACGGCACGCCCTATTAGCGCATTGGGATTCGCAAAATCCGCCGGCACGACCGGGTAGGACGGTAGTGCCGCGAGGTTTTTCAATCGCTTACCGCAGGTCATACCGCACGGTCCTACCGCAGCATTTTCGGCCCAACGGCGCGCCTGTGGCGGCGGGGTTGATCGCGCCGCCGGTGCGCGCCACATCGCGGGCCTGACATGTCGCCTGAAGGACAAATGCGGTGAGCGATTCACAGATGCACGGCACGACAATTCTGGCCGTCCGCAAGGGCGGGAAACTGGTGATCGCCGGCGACGGCCAGGTCTCCATCGGCCAGACCGTGATGAAGGGGAATGCGCGCAAGGTGCGCCGTCTGGCCGGCGGCGAGGTGATCGCGGGCTTTGCCGGATCGACCGCGGACGCGCTGGCCCTGTTCGAGCGGCTGGAGGCGAAGCTGGAGCAATATCCGACCCAGCTGGCGCGGGCGTGCGTGGAGCTGGCCAAGGACTGGCGCACCGACCGCTATCTGCGCCGTCTGGAGGCGATGATCGTGGTCGGGGACAAGGAGCAGACCCTGCTGCTGACCGGCCAGGGCGACGTTCTGGAGCCCCAGCACGGGGTCGTGGGCATCGGGTCGGGCGGCAATTACGCGCTGGCCGCCGCGCGGGCGCTGTACGATTACGAGGACGATCCCGAGGCGCTGGCCCGCAAGGCGATGGCGATCGCGGCGGAAATCTGCGTCTACACCAATTCCGAACTGACGATCGAAACGGCGGAATAGGGCGTTCACGGGCGTCTTTTCCAGCGTTTGTGCGGGCCGCGGCCCCCTCCACCACGCTTCGCGCGGTCCCCCTCCCCCGTTTCACGGGGGAGGAATAGGCGCGGGCCATCGGCCGCTCCTTCGAGACGGGATGCGAAAATGTGAGGGAGCGGAGCGCCTGGCTCTGATCCGTGTTTTGAGGCCTTGGGTTTTGAGGACCAGGGCCGGACGCTCCGCG
>ENA-ORCV01001047-ORCV01001047.1-marine-metagenome-genome-assembly--contig:-NODE-1047-length-11084-cov-2.952485_pt1 | contig 11084 bp, 12 predicted proteins | sample MGYA00237779_ERZ508509 | MGnify/ENA primary metagenome ERZ508509 (study PRJEB26180, sample SAMN06268772) | marine metagenome | isolation source: Bioluminescent Bay, La Paraguera, Puerto Rico | place... | reverse complement strand
TGATCACCTTGAAACGCGTTCCGCCGCCGGCCTCCACATCGTTGAGGTAGATCATGAAGGTCCAGGTGCGATTGCCGGCGACAGAGCAGAATTTTTCGAAATCGGCTCCGTCGGGTTCGAAATAGTCGGTGTGCGGCTTGAACTCCTGTCCCACTTCGTAGCGCTGGCCCTGCACAGGCTCTCCATGCGCGGGGTCGACCCCGTTGATGGCGAAAAGAAGCTCCTCCAGTTCGCGCACGGCAGGCTCGTCTTCGTCGAGGTCGCAGGTTTCGCTGGTGCGGAAGTAATTATCCCCATTGGCATCGGCGATGGTGGAGGGGCGGCGATCCTTGTCGATCAGGGTGATGAGCCTGTTGCACAGTTCCGGTGCCAGGAAATCGGGGCAATCGAACAATTCCAGCCTCTCGGTTGGAACCTGCCTTACACCGGGGTAGGCTAGCAATCGTTCCGCAGAGGTTTCGCCCGGATTCGTCATGTGTCCTGTGATAGAGGCGAGTAGCGCACAAACAAGCGTGGAATAATCTTGCGCGAGGGCCATTTCTGCGCAGTTTTCGCTTTGCAATCGCGCAGGCTTGTGCAACAGGCAGCCGCCCGCGCGATTAGCCGCTTGACCGGTGCGCGTGGGGGCCTAACAGCCACGCTTCATTGGCAAGCGTGCCTGGCATGTGGCGATCGTAGCTCAGTTGGTTAGAGCGCCGGTTTGTGGTACCGGAGGTCGCGGGTTCGGATCCCGTCGATCGCCCCATTTTCCCAGTTGTCGCTGCTGATTTGAACCTTGTGAGAGGGGCACAGACAATGGCGGCATTCTGGACCGAAGCGGATTGGGACGATCACGAGCGGGTCGAGCTGGTGCATGACCGCCAGACGGGCCTCACCGCCATCATTGCGATCCATTCGACCCATCGCGGACCGGGCGGGGGCGGTACGCGCTTCTGGCATTATGCCGATCCGGCAGGCGCGATGAAGGACGCCCTGCGCCTCAGCCGCGGGATGAGTTACAAGAACGCCATGGCCGGCCTGCCGATGGGCGGGGGCAAGGCGGTGGTCTTGCTGGACGAGAACCGCACCAAGACGCCCGAGATGCTGGCTGCCTTTGCCGATGCAGTGGAAGCGCTGGGCGGCGCCTATGTCACCGCGCAGGATGTCGGTGCGAGCGAAGCCGATATGGTTGCGATTTCGCAGCACACGCAGCATGTCTCTGGCCTGCCGCATGGTGACGATCTGGCCGGTGGCGATCCGGGGCCGTCGACCTCATATGGCGTCTATCTCGGTATCAAGGCGGCTGTGGAGCACGCGCTGGGCAAGGACAGCGTGTTGGGTGTCCACATCGCCATGCAAGGCTGCGGCAGCGTTGGAAGTGGCGCGGCGCGGCTACTGGCGCGCGATGGCGCAAAATTGACGCTGGCCGATATTGATCCGGCTCGGGCTCAGGCTCTGGCTGCCGAACTGGGTGCATCTGCTGTTCCTGCCGAGGCTATCATGACCACGCCTTGCGATGTCTTCAGTCCCAATGCGCTGGGTGCGATCCTCACGACGGACAGCATCGCTGCGCTGGATTGTGCGGTTGTCGCGGGCGGGGCGAACAACCAGATTGCATGCCCTGAAGATGGGCTGGCGCTGGTCGAGCGCAATATTCTCTATGCGCCCGATTACGTCATCAATGCAGGTGGCATCATCAATGTGAGCCTGGAATACCTCGCCCGGATGAAGGGTGAGACCAGCACACGAGAGGAAGTGAACCGGCGGATCGGCCAGATACCCGATCGGCTCCGCGAAATCTGGCAGGAAAGCGCCGCAACCGGCCTGGGCGCCGATGTGGTTGCAGACCGGATGGCGCAGCGGCTCATCGGGCGCTAATCACCCAAAACCGTTCGTCGAAATGAGGGCTGCGCCCCCTTGTGGTCGCGGCCTGCACCTGCCAAAGGGACAAACGCAATTTCGAACCCTATCCGATGCACGGTTTCGCCAATCCCGCCCGTTTCCTGAGGCTCGCCAAATGGCTGACCCCGCTTTTGCTGGTGTCGGGAATGGTCGTGACTTTGGCAGCACTTGCCTGGGGATACACCACTGCGCCGCCCGACCGGCTTATGGGGGATTCTGTCAAGATCCTCTTTATCCATTTGCCCGTCGCCTGGCTCGGTATGGGCGGCTGGACGGCTATTGCCATTGCCAGCCTTGTCGAGCTGGTATGGAGGCACCCCCTGGCATCCATCGCCGCACGTGCTGCTGCGGTGCCGGGAGCGGTCTTTGCCTTCCTGTGCCTCGCTACCGGTTCAATCTGGGGTAGACCAACGTGGGGTACGTGGTGGGTATGGGATGGACGGCTTACCAGCATGCTGGTGCTTCTGTTCCTCTATCTTGGCTATATTGCGCTATCTTCGGCACTGGCACGTGAAGGATCTTCGAGCAGGATCGCTGCCATTTTCGGTCTTGTCGGGGCGATCAATGTACCGATCATAAACCGTTCGGTTGTGTGGTGGAATTCTCTGCACCAGCCGCCCAGCATCACCATGGGCAAATCGATGATCGATCCGGTCTATCTCTACCCCGTGCTGGTGTCCTTGCTGGGTTTCAGCCTGCTTTTCGGCGCGGTGGTGCTGATGCGCATGCGCACGATCCTGGCCGATATGCAGGCCGAGGCACGGTTGCGCCGCAAGGCCATGCAGGCTGCAGAGGGAGTATAATGCGCGAACAATTCGACATGATGGCCTTCGTGAACGCGGTCTATGCGCTTACATTCCTTTGCGTGACAGCGCTGCTGGTGTGGAGCTGGCTGGGCATGCGCAAATCAGAGAAGAAACGGGAAGAGGCACGCGAAAAATGACCGGCGGTATCAAGCCCAAACACCAGCGGCTGGTGCTTCTTACCATCGCCCTCGTTGCGCTTATCGGCGCCGGGCTTCTGGCAGCATGGGCGCTGCGCAACCAGGCGGACTATTTCTATCTGCCGAGCGAGATTGAGGCTCAGGCTCCCGAACCGGGCCGCGGTATGCGCTTGGGCGGAATGGTGGAAATCGGCTCCATCCGGACGATGGAAGACGGCGTTACCATTCGCTTCGTCGTCGGCGACGGTGAGGCGAGCGTACCGGTCAGCTTTACCGGTATCGCCCCATCACTGTTTGTGGAGGGATCGGGCGTGGTTGCCGAAGGCACTATGGGAGCCGACGGCATATTCGTCGCCAGCAATTTGCTTGCCAAGCATGATGAGAATTACGTGCCGCGCGAGCTGGAGCATATGACGACGGACCAGGTCCGCGCGCAGATTGAGGCGACGCTCGAGTGATTGCAGAATTCGGCCTGGCTGCGCTCTGGCTGGCCGCTGCACTTGCGGGCTTGCAGCTTGTCGCCGGTTTCATGGGCATGCGCGACGAAGATGAGGTTCTTGCGCGGCTCGCAAGGCCTGCCGCGCTCGTGCAGGCACTGTTGTGCGGTCTCGCATTCCTGACGCTGCTCTGGCTCTTTGCGCGAACCGATCTTTCCGTTGCCTTGGTGGCCAATAATTCGCATTCCGAAAAGCCGATGATCTTCAAGCTCGCTGGCGCATGGGGCAACCACGAGGGCTCCATGCTCTTGTGGGTCACGGTCATGGCGGTAGCTGGCGGCTTGATTGCCTTGGTCGAACGACGCCTCCCGGAAAGGACCATGCTCGCCACCTTGGGTGCGCAGGCCTTTGTGGGCCTTGGCTTTTATGCTTTTCTGCTGTTCAGTTCGAACCCGTTCGAGCGGCTCAATCCTGCTCCGGGGGAAGGTAATGGCCTGAACCCACTGCTGCAGGATATCGGCCTCGCCTTCCATCCGCCTACGCTCTATTTCGGCTATGTCGGTCTTTCGGTGGCGTTCAGCTTCGTGGTTGGTGCCTTGTTGACACGGCAGGTGACACCTGAATTTGCCCGCGTGATGCGCCCCTGGATCCTGGGCGCATGGGTATTTCTTACGATCGGCATCACGGCCGGTTCCTATTGGGCATATTATGAGCTGGGATGGGGCGGCTGGTGGTTCTGGGACCCGGTCGAAAATGCCAGCCTGATGCCATGGCTAGCCGCAACTGCCTTGCTCCATTCCGCCAGCGTCCTAGCTTCGCGCGACGCGTTGCGGGCATGGACGGTGATGTTGGGAGTGATCGGCTTCTCAATGAGCATGGTGGGGACCTTCCTGGTACGCTCGGGCATTCTCACCAGCGTGCACGCTTTCGCCGTCGATCCGGAACGCGGTAGCTTTATCCTTGCTCTGCTGGCGATAAATATCGGTGGGGCACTCGTCCTGTTCATCACACGCGCGAGCACAGTGGCGGAAGGGGAGCGCTTCTCCATCCTGAGCCGCGAGGGTGCGCTGGTCGTCAACAATGTTGCCCTGTCGGCAGTCCTTGGCATCGTGCTGCTTGGCACGCTCTACCCGCTGTTGACCGAGGCATTCGATGTGCGCGTTTCGGTTGGGCCGCCTTATTTCAACCCCGTCAGTGCGATCTTCGTTTTGCCCATGCTGGTTGTACTCGCGGTAGGACCGCTCCTTCGCTGGCGAAAGGATAGCTTTGCGCGTATCCGCATGCCGGTCTTCGCCTTGGGCATAATAGGCTTGCTTGTCTTGGCGGGCGTTCTGCTGACTTCGACAATCGATATTCTTCCGCTTCTGGGCCTCGTTCTCGCCGCAGTCGTCATGGTGGGCAGTTTCCTGCCCCTGCGCGGACGCTCCCTGCGGCGCTTGCCCTTGGCAGTCTGGGGCATGGTAATCGCTCATTTCGGCGCAGGCGTAACGCTGTTCGGCATGGCTTCCGATACAGCTTTCCAGCAGGAACGGCTGGTCGCGGCCAATGCAGGCGATGTGGTTGAGGTAGGACCATGGCAGGCCGTTCTTGAAGGCGTGATTCCCGTAGCCGGACCCAACTGGAACGCTATGGAGGCGCAACTTCCGCTAACATATGATGGCAGTGAAGCTGGTGAGGCGCGTCCGCAGGCGCGATCCTTCTGGTCTCCGCCGCAGGAGACGAGTGAGATCGCGCTGGTCACCCGCTGGAACGGTCAACTCTATGTCGGCGTTGGTAATCAGACCGAAGACGGGCGTTGGCAATTGCGGCTGTGGTGGAAGCCCTTCGTGACTTTCATCTGGTATGGCGGTTTGCTGATCGCGCTGGGCGGCGTTTTGGCACTGCTCGGCCGCCTTTCGGTCGATGTTCGCCGCCGTGTGGCGGTGCGCAAGATCGCCGATCGCAAAGAGGATGAAGCGGCATTCGTACAGGAGGCTGGTGCATGACCCGTTTCCGCTGGTTCCTTTGGGGTGTCGTGGCCGTGGCGGCGGGGCTGTTCGGCCTGTTCGCATATCAATTGACGCAACCCAAAGACGAGTTCATCGAAAGCGCGATGATCGGCCAATCGATCCCGGCCTTTGCCCTTCGCGCCGCGGTTCCCGATCGTCCGGGGCTTTCGTCGGAAGATCTGGCCGACGGCAAGGCCAAGCTTGTCAATATTTTCGCCAGTTGGTGTATCCCTTGCCGTGCTGAAGCTGCCCAACTGGAAGTTTTGCGGGAAAGTGGGGCGGAAATCGTCGGCATCGCCATTCGTGACCGGCCAGAGGATGTGAGCGCCTTCTTGCAGGTATATGGCAACCCCTTCACGCGTATCGGTGCCGACGACATCAGCGAGGTGCAGCTTTCGCTGGGATCATCGGGTGTACCGGAAACCTTCGTAGTCGATGGCAATGGCGTGATAACCTACCAGCATATCGGCGATATCCGCCCCGAACATGTGCGGACGATCCTCTATCAATTGCGGGAGGCAGGCGCGTGAAGAAGCTTCTTCTTATTCTGGCCATGCTTCTTGTCACACCACTTGCGGCACAAGACAACTTGCCACCCGCTCCCTTTGCCTATCAGCAATTGGAGGACCCGGAACTGGAAGCGATGGCGCAGGATCTGATGATCACCTTGCGTTGTCTCAAGTGCCAAAGCCAGTCGATTGCCGACAGCGATGCACCCATGGCGGGTGACATGCGCCACCAGGTTCGAACGCGCATCGCCGCGGGTGAAGAGCCAGAGGCGATCCGCGAATGGTTGATCCAGCGCTATGGCGATTACGTCAGTTATCAACCGCGTGTCAAGGCCAGCACCTGGCCGCTTTTCGCAATCCCTGCGCTGCTGGTGCTGGGCGCAATACTTGTCCTTCGTGGCCGGTTGAGGAAAGCAAAATGACCTGGGTGCTGGCCATAGCACTTGCCCTTGTGGCCTTTGCCGTCGCGATTGCAGTGTTCCACCTGCCGCGCGCAACATGGGCAAGCTTCGCTGCCGCATTGGTGTTCGGCCTCACCGGATATACGCTTCAGGCCAGCCCGGAAGTTCCCGCCGCGCCCAAGGCGCTGGCTAGCGAAGGATATAGCGATGATTGGCAGGTGGTCGATTCGCGCAAGCTCTTGGTAGGAAACGCGCTGAAGTCTCCCAGCAATTCTGTGCTTACCGCCGATGCCTTTGCCCGGCGTGGCCAGTTCGAAGTCGCGGCAGGATTCCTTGGTGGTGTAGTCAAGGACCGCCCGCAGGATTTCGAGGCATGGGTGGCACTGGGCAATGCGCTGACCGAGCAGGCCGATGGGATCCTGACGCAAGCTTCGCTTTATGCTTATCGTCAAGCGAGCCGGATTGCCCCGGATAATCCCGCGCCTTCCTATTTTCTCGGACTTTCGCTTATCCGTCAGGGAAGGATGATGGAGGCGCAGCAAATCTGGCGCTCTGCTTTGGCGCAAATGGGCGAAGAAGACAGCGAGGCGCGTCAGTTCATGTCCGACCGCCTTGAACGACTTGAAGCCCTGCTTTCGCAATCGGGTACATTTCCCGAGGATGGGACAGAATAGCGATGCTGCGTTGCAGCATGTTGCGGAGCGCTTCGACTGCTGCTAAGCGCCCCGCTTTCCGGCGTGTACGCACGCGAAATGGGGCTTAAATCCCGATGAGCGCAGCCACAAACGGCAATGATAATCAGTCGGCCAAGTTGAAGCTGGCCGCAGGTGCAATCGGCATCGTCTTCGGCGATATCGGCACCAGTCCGCTCTACGCCTTCCGCGAGACCTTTCGTGGCGCACACACCTTGCCGATCGATGACCTGCACATTCTGGGCGTAGTCAGCCTGATCTTCTGGTCGATGACTCTGGTCGTTTCGATCCAATATGTCTCCATCCTGATGCGTGCGGACAACAAGGGACAGGGCGGCAGCCTGGCGCTGGTTGCCTTGCTCTCGCGTAGCGTCGGGAAGACGAATTACGGCTGGCTTGTCGTGCTGTTGGGGGTCTTTGCCACAGCGCTGTTCTATGGCGACAGCATGATTACGCCCGCGATCTCCGTCTTGTCGGCAGTGGAGGGGCTGACCGTAGTCGATCCGGGGCTCAACCGATTTGTGATCCCTATTGCGCTCGGCCTGTTGGTCGGGCTCTTTGCGTTGCAGAAGAGGGGGACGGCCAAAGTAGGGGCGCTCTTTGCCCCCGTTATGATGGTTTATTTTACCGTCATCGCGACGCTGGGTACCATCCAGATATTCGGAACGCCGGAGATCCTCTGGGCGCTCAACCCCTGGTACGCGCTGCAGTTTTTTATCACGGACAAGTTCCTTGCTTTTCTGGCGCTTGGCTCGGTCGTCTTGGCGGTGACGGGCTCGGAAGCCCTCTATTCCGACATGGGGCATTTTGGTCGCGGTCCGATGCGCTTGAGCTGGTTCGGCTTTGTCATGCCCTGCCTGCTGCTCAACTATTTCGGGCAAGGGGCGATGATCCTGGGGCTGGGTGATGCTGCTGCCGAAGAGGCGATCATGAGCCCCTTCTTCTTCCTCGCACCCGAATATCTGCGCTTGCCGCTGGTTCTGCTGGCCACAGCCGCGACCTTTATCGCCAGCCAGGCTGTTATCTCCGGCAGTTTCTCCATCACCCACCAGGCGATCCAGCTCGGCTTTATTCCGCGCCTGTCGATCCGCCACACGAGCGATGAGCATTCCGGACAGATCTATATCCCGATCATCAACTGGGCTCTGATGTGCGCAGTCATCATTCTGGTCCTGACCTTCCAGAACTCCTCCAACCTTGCCAGCGCCTATGGCATCGCGGTGACGGGCGCTGTCACAATCGACACCTTGCTCATGGCGGTATTGTTCGTGGGCGTCTGGAAATGGCGCATGTGGATCGCCATTCCCGTGGTATTGCTGTTCCTGATCGTTGACGGCGCCTACTTCGCGGCCAACCTTACCAAGGTTCCCGATGGCGGCTGGTTCCCGCTGATGGTGGGCTTCATTGCCTTCACCTTGCTCACCACCTGGGCGAAGGGCCGCAAGCTGATGCGTGGCCGCATGACCGAGGTCGGCCTGCCGCTGGATATCTTCGCCAAGAGTGCAAACAGTTCCACAAAGCGCGTTTCGGGCACGGCGATATTCATGAATTCCGGGTCCAAGGGAACGCCCTCTGCATTGCTGCACAATATCAAGCACAACAAGGTGCTGCATGAACGTGTGGTCGTGCTGACCGTCCTGATCGAGGATGTGCCCTACGTCGACGAGGCGGATCGCATCGAGACCAAGGAGTTGGAGGACGGTTTCTACCGCGTCATCCTGCATTACGGCTTCATGGAAGAAACCAATGTGCCTGCCGCTCTAGAGAAAGTGGACCAGTGCGGCGGTCCGTTTGAAATGATGCAGACCAGCTTCTTCCTCTCCCGCCAGACACTTCTGTCTGCTGAAAAGCCAGGCATGATTATCTGGCGTGAGAAGCTGTTTGCCTGGATGATGCGTAACGCCGCAACGCCGATGGAGTTCTTCCGCCTGCCGACCAACCGTGTGGTGGAACTGGGCAGTCAGGTGGAGATCTAGGCGGCGCTAAGCGTACGTAAATGAACGGCGACTAGGCTTGCTAATACGGAGGTGAGCCATGTTCTGGATCCAATTTGTCGCAGCGAGCGCCGCTCTTGTCGCGCAGGCGGACGAAGCAAATTTCGCCTATGTCGATTGCATGTTCACGGTGGCGCGTGAAGCACCTCCGGACATGGTCAGCTCTGCCTTGGAGCAATTACTTATCCAGTCATGCGCTACCGAGCGTGAAAACCTACATGCATTGCTTGTCGAAGTGCGCGTGCAGAATGGCGACAGCCGATCGCAGGCGGAAGCCACTTGGCGGCAGCTAGAAGCTGACGGAATGGCCAGCGTGTTGCGCGCAAGGCAGCAGGCGCAGCGTTTGAACTGACATTAAGCGCAGAGAAAAGGGCGCCGCTGCCAGTGCAGGGCACCCTTCTTCGTATCGATAGCGGTGATATCTAACCGAGGTTGGCGCTCACCATTGCATACATCATCGGCAGCGAGAGCAGCGTGTTGAGGCGGCTGGCGATAAGCGCGCGCGGGGCTGCGGCAGCCTTTTCCTCATCGCTGGCTTCGACGAGTCCCAGAACTTTCTTCTGTGCCGGCCAGATGATGAACCACACGTTGAAGGCCATTATCAGCGCCATCCACATGCCGATGCCGATCAACGAGACCTGTCCGGTGCCCTGGAACAGCAGCGCCTGCTGCAGATAGTTGCCGACATAGGCGATGATGAGGCCTGTCAGCACGGTTAGTGCAGCCGCCCAGCGGAAATAGAACAAGGCCTTGGGCGCGATATGACCCGTCACGGCACCCTTCTGCTCTGCCGGAATGGCGGGCATCAGCGGAACCTGCACAAAGTTGAAATAGTAAAGTAGGCCGATCCAAAGTACGCCGAAGAAGAGGTGAAGCCAGCGCGTAACCGTGTTCACATTGACCTCTACAAAGCCACTTCCATGCAACATGAGGGCCAGTGCCAATACCAGGCCGGCAATCATCACCAGCTGCAGATTTCCAAAGAGTTTTGCCATTATCGATCCCCCAAATTCTTGTTTCTTGATCCCATACTGCCGCCTTTGCGGCGTGCAGCATTCAACGCATTATCAACCAAGAATCGCAGTTTGGGAAGTCGCCGTTGCTTAGCCAGGGGGAATAGTGCTTTCCTCGTCGCTTACTTCCAGGTTCAGGCCATGCTTCATGAGCATCGGAATCTGGGTGAAAGTGAACAGGAAGCTGAGCGGCAGGAATAGCCAGAGCTTCGCGGCAAGCCAGCTTTCGAAGCTGATCGTATAGAGCAGCACGGTATTAAGCGCGGCGAGAGCGAGGAAGAAGATGCCCCAGTTGAGCGAGAGCTTCAGCCAGCCTTCCTCGGTCAGGCCCTCGAACGCTGCTTCGAGCAGGTATCGCAGCAGAGGTTTCTGCTTCATCCACCCACCGATCAACAGCACACCGAAGCCGACATAGATGATGGTGGGCTTCCATTGGATGAAGCGCTCGTCTTGGAAGTAGATCGTCAGTGCACCGAAACCCACGATCAATACGGTGGAGAGCCACAGCATGGGTGAGACCTTGCCAAATGTGATACGGCTGAAGGCGAGCGCCACCAGCGCGGCGACGATGAAGGCACCGGTTCCCTTGATGACGGCAAGGATTTCACCCGCAGCATCTTCGCCATCGGGTGCGAAATACTTGTAGGTCAGGAAAAAGACCAGAAGCGGTCCGTAGTCGACTGCGACATTGAGCCAGCCGGAGGCGTGCTTCTTCTTGGCAGGAGTTTCGGTTGTCGAGGTGTTCATTTGATCCGTTTGTCCTGAGCTTGTCGAAGGGCGAGCCTTGCGCTTGCTTCGTGGTTCGACAGGCTCACCACGAACGGGGTAGGCAATGCAAGGCCTTTAGGCGATCCCCGCGATGACTTTGGCCACCAGGTCGGGATCAAATGGACGCAGGTCGTCAATCTTCTCACCTACGCCTATGGCATGGATGGGCAGGCCGTATTGTTCTGCCGCAGCCACCAGGACGCCGCCACGCGCCGTGCCGTCCAGCTTGGTCATAATCAGGCCCGTCACACCGGCGACCTCCTTGAACACGTCGATTTGCGAAAGGGCGTTCTGGCCATTGGTCGCATCGAGCACCAGCACCACATCATGCGGAGCTTCGGGATTGAGGCGACCGAGGACTTTGCGAATCTTGGCAAGCTCGTCCATCAACTCTCGCTTGTTCTGCAGGCGTCCGGCGGTGTCGGCGATCAATACGTCCACGCCCCTGGCCTGGGCGG
>ENA-ORCV01001044-ORCV01001044.1-marine-metagenome-genome-assembly--contig:-NODE-1044-length-11140-cov-3.234385_pt1 | contig 11140 bp, 8 predicted proteins | sample MGYA00237779_ERZ508509 | MGnify/ENA primary metagenome ERZ508509 (study PRJEB26180, sample SAMN06268772) | marine metagenome | isolation source: Bioluminescent Bay, La Paraguera, Puerto Rico | place... | reverse complement strand
CACTGAACACCCTGGTGGACTACCGCTACCAGCCCAATTACCAGGCCCAGAATGGCGAGGCCGGTCGCGGCCGCAACTGTACCGGCGCCAAGGGTGAAAGCCTGGAATTGAAAGTGCCGGTGGGTACCACCGCCATCGATGAGGAAACCGGGGAGACCCTCGGCGACCTGCTGGAGCACGGCGAGAAACTGCTGGTGGCCCAGGGTGGTTTCCACGGGCTGGGCAATACCCGCTACAAGTCCAGTACCAACCGCGCCCCGCGCCAGACCAGTCCGGGCTCTGAGGGTGAGAGTCGTCACCTCAAGTTGGAGCTCAAGGTACTGGCGGATGTGGGTATGCTGGGCTTGCCGAATGCCGGTAAATCCACGTTTATCCGCGCGGTGTCCGCGGCCAAGCCGAAGGTGGCCAACTACCCCTTCACCACTCTGGTGCCGAACCTCGGTGTGGTGAAGGTGCAGAAATATCGCAGCTTTGTGATTGCCGATATTCCCGGTCTGATCGAGGGGGCCGCTGAGGGCGCCGGGCTGGGGATTCGCTTCCTCAAGCATCTGACTCGCTGTCGTGTGCTGTTGCACTTGGTGGACCTGGCGCCGTTTGACGGCTCGGATCCCGCGCAGAATGCACTCACGATCGAGCACGAACTGGAGCGGTTCAGTCCTACCCTGGCCAAGCGCGAGCGCTGGCTGGTACTGAACAAGACCGACCTGGTGCCGGCAGATGAGCTGGAAGAGCGCTGCCAGTCTGTGGTCAATGCGCTGGGCTGGCAGGGCCCGGTATTCCGCGTGGCGGCGATTCGCGGTGAAGGCACGGATGTGCTCTGTGGCCAGTTGATGGATTACCTTGAAGAGCTCAAGGAGCAGGAAGAGCTTGACGGCGACCTGTTCGAGGCCGAGCAGGCTGCGCAGCGCCAGATGCAGGCGGAGGCCCGTGAGCGTATCGGTGAACTGCGCGAGATTCAGCGCGCCAAGCGCAAGGCCGCGAAAGAATCTGGTGAGGATGATGAAGATTGGGACGACGACGACTACGACGTGGATGTAGAATATCGTCCCTGATTTTTGTATCCCCACAGTCGATAATCTTGCCGGGATGCATCCTGACATGAGGAACACATGGATTCCATCTCGGCTCGCCAGCAGTTATCTACCAGCAAACGCTGGGTCATCAAAATCGGCAGTGCCCTGCTCACCGACAACGGGCGGGGTGTCAATCGCGCGGCGATCCAGAACTGGGCCGAGCAGATAAGCGCCCTGCGCCGCCAGGGAATCGAGGTGGTGCTGGTGTCTTCCGGTGCCGTGGCCGCGGGCATGGACCGCCTCGGCTGGCGCAAGCGGCCCGAATCCGTCCATCAGCTGCAGGCTGCGGCGGCGGTAGGGCAGAGCCATCTGGTGCAGGTATACGAGCACGCCTTCGGTCAGTACGACTGCCGCACCGCACAGATCCTGCTGGATCACGACGACCTTTCCAATCGCACCCGCTATCTCAATGCCCGCAGCACGGTGAAAACCCTGCTGTCCCTCGGGGCGGTGCCGATCATCAATGAAAATGACACCGTAGTCACCGACGAGATCCGCTTTGGTGACAACGATACCCTCGGTGCGCTGGTGGCGAACCTCGTTGAAGCGGATGTCCTGCTGATTCTGACCGATGCTGAGGGGCTGTTTACCCAGGACCCCCGGGATAACCCGGCGGCGGAGCTGGTGCGCGAGGCGGTGGCCTCGGACCCGAGGCTGGCGGCCATGGCGGGGGATTCCCGCAGTGGGCTCGGCCGCGGCGGTATGTCCACCAAGGTGCGGGCGGCGCAGCTGGCGGCGCGCTCCGGTGCCTGCACTGTCATCGTTGGCGGTGCCATGGAATCCGTGATCGAGCGGGTTGCCGCCGGGGAGGCGCTGGGTACGCTGCTGCTGCCGGAGTCGGACCCACTGGCCGCGCGCAAGCGCTGGCTGGCGGGGCAGTTGCAGGTGCGTGGCCAGCTGATACTCGACGAGGGCGCCGCGCGTGCACTGCGCAGTCAGGGCAAGAGCCTGCTGCCGGTGGGTGTGACCGCGGTGAGCGGGCGTTTTCATCGCGGCGAGCTGGTGAGTTGTATCGGCCCTGATGGTGAGGAGCTGGCCCGTGGGCTGGTGAATTACGACAGCGCCGAGGCGCAGAGGATTCTCGGGCAGGCTTCAGACAGAATTGCCGATCTGTTGGGATACCGCGATGACGACGAACTGATTCACCGCGACAACCTGATTCTGCTCTAGGGGCGTTTTTAGGTAGGCACAAACAGGCAGGCACAAAAAAGCCCCGCGGTGCGGGGCTTTTTGCGTTCAGGAAGTGGCGGCCTTAGGCAGCCAGCTTCTTGATCTGGGCATTCAGGCGGCTCTTATGGCGAGCGGCCTTATTCTTGTGAATGATGCCCTTGTCAGCCATACGGTCGATGACCGGCACAGCAGCCTCGTAGGCAGTTTTGGCTTTTTCCGCATCACCTGCATCAATGGCCGCAACTACCTTTTTGATGTAGGTGCGCACCATGGAGCGCAGGCTGGCGTTGTGATTGCGGCGCTTTTCGTTTTGGCGCGCGCGTTTCTTCGCTTGAGGTGAGTTGGCCACCGGTTGCTCCTGTCTGGAATCTGTAAAACTCGAACATCGGGCCGGGGGCCCGTTTGGGACGCGACATTATCCCCAGCGTTGGTTGTTTGTCAACCGCTTGCCGCAGGAGTTTGTGACTGGCGCGGAGCCATTCAATCGAGGTCTCTCAGCGGGGCAGGGTAAGGGTGAAAATCACGCCGCTGCCGTCGTCGCGATTGGCGGCTTCCAGTTTGCCCTGGTGGAAATCCGCAATCAGCCGGGCAATGTGCAGTCCCAGCCCCAGGTGGCCGGCCTTGCCGCCGTCGTCGCGCACCGAGACCAGGGAGTCGAACAGCTTCAGGCCGAATCCCCGGGGCAGCAACGGCCCCGGATTGCTCACGGAAACCCGGTATTCCCGCTTGTCCTGTTCCAGCGCAAGCTGGATCTCGCTCCCTTCGGGCGCAAAGCTCACCGCATTGTCTACCAGTTTGTCCAGCAATTGCGCCAGCAGCTCGGGGGCGCCGTAGTAGAGCTGCCTGCCCTCCGGCAGCACCAGGCCGAAGCGCTGTGAGGGGTGTGCGTCGCCGTAACTCTGCTCCAGCACCTGCAGCAGGTCCGCCAGATCAAACTCCTCCTTGTCCGCCTGGCTGATACTGGCCTCCAGATGAGTGGCGGCGGACAGGGCGTTGAGGATGGACGACAGGCGGGCGCTGCCATCCGCGGCGCGGTCCGCGTAGCGGCGGCTGTCGTCGTCCAGTTCACCGGCGCTGAGGTTGTCCAGTGAGGAGCGCACCACCGCCAGCGGGGTGCGCAGTTCGTGGGACAGCTTGCTGGCGAGGCTGCGCAGGTACTGGTGATAGTGGTCCAGCTCCGCCAGCAGGCTGGCAAATGCCCGGTTCAGCGCGCCCAGCTCATCGTTCACGAACGGGCGCGGGAAGTCTCCCCGCAGGCGCCCACTGGCGTCCACCGCGTTGCGTGCGGCGCGGTGCAGGCGGCGAATGCGCCAGGAAAGCCAGCTGGCATAACCCAGTAGAAGCAGTAGCACCAGTCCCGCGGCGCCGGCGGTAGTAAGCCACAGGCGCTGGGCGGCGGTTTCGGTCAGGGACTGCAGCGCGCTGCTGGACTGGGCGGCGATGACGCGGCCGAGTAGCGGGCGCTCGACGATGTCGTCTGCACGGGTAATCACCGGCACACTCACGGCGCCGATGCGCTCGCTGCCGGGGGTACCGGTATTGTCGCCGGAGGCGCTGAACCACTCGCCGGCGGTTTTCCGGTTTTGGGTCAGAGAATCGGGAAACTGCTGTTGCGGCAGCGGTGGCAGCTGGTCCGTTGCCAGCAGCTGGCGGTAAAACCACGTCCGCAGCCAGTGCCAGTCTTCTGCGGGTTTGGGGGCGCCATCCGGGTGGGATGTGGGGCGGCCGGTGCGCGCCAGCACAAAGCCCTCCTGGTCCACCACCGTGAGTTGCAGGTGCGGGCGCGCAAAGTGCTCCAGCTCCTGTTGCAGGGCGGGCAGGGGCTCTACCAGTGCGCCGGGGCGCCCGTCCGCAGGCAGGGTGCCGGCTATGTGCATCGGTTGCCCGCCGCGGCTGTCACTGCGGTCGAGCACGCGCAGTGCCAGTTCGCCCCCGGTCAGGGCAAAGGGCAGGCTCAATTCCAGCTGGTAGCCGCGGCTCGAGGCGGTCCAGCGCCCGCGAATCCGCAGTTCCCGTTCGTACGCGCCGCGGCGCGGGTTGTGCCAGTAGGCAAATACCGGGCCCTGGCTCGCGACCGGCAGGACATATTTCTGTCGGGCGGTATACAGCTCGATGGTATCGCCGCTGGAAACCTGGTTGCTGCGGGGGTCGTGGTAACTGGGAGTGCCATCCCTGGCGGTCAGCAGCAGGTAGACCTGGCTGTTGCGACGACCGAGGGTGACCTGGGCCTGGGGCTCGCCATCTGCCGACAACAGTTGTCTCGGCTGTAGCTGCTGGCCGCGCCAGTCGCCACCGTAGCCGTCCACCAGTGGTGCCTGGGGCAGCGGGTTCAGGTACAGCTGGGCGCCGGGGGGGCGGCCGTAGCGCTCGCTGTCCGGGGCGATCAACTGCGGCGCACTGGCCAGTCGCGCGGCGATGGCGCTGCCAGTGGCCTCGAGTGTCTGCATCTGCCCCTGGGACAGGGCCCGGTCCACCTGGCGCAGGTACTGGCAGCCGGCCCAGGGCAGGGCCAGGGTAATAAGGCTGAGGAGGACCAGTTGGCGGCGTAATTTCACGGTGGTTTCTCTGCCGGCCTACACCTGCCAGCGGTAGCCCATGCCGTAGGCGGTACCGATGGCGTCAAATGCCGGGTCAATGGCCTGAAACTTGCGCCGGATCCGCTTCACGTGGGAGGTAATGGTGTTGTCATCCAGCACTACCCGCGCGGCTTCCATCAGCTGGCTGCGGGATTTCACATGGCCCGGGCGTTTGGCCAGGGCGTGCACAATCCAGAACTCGGTCACGGTGAGGTCCACCGGCTCCCCTTGCCAGTGGCAGTGCAGGCGCGAGACATCCAGGGTGAGGTCGCCCTGGGTGAGGGTTTCGCTGTCGTCGCTCTGGGACTGCATCACGCTGACCCGGCGCAACAGGGCGCTGATGCGCGCCTGCATATGGGGCAGGGAGATATCCTTGGTGAGGTAGTCGTCCGCGCCCAGGCGCAGCCCGGAGATGATGTCCAGTTCGGAATCCCGCGCGGTGAGGAACAGGATCGGCAGGGTGGGGGCCATGGCCCGCAGCTCTCGGCAGAGGTCGAAACCTCCCTCGATTTCCGCCCCCAGGCCCACGTCGATTACCGCCAGGTCCGGCAGGCGCTGGCGGAACGCTTCCAGTGCCTGCGGCCGCGTATGGTAGAGGTTGACCTGGTAACCGGTGCGGCGCAGGGCGTCGCGGTAGTTTTCGGCAATGGCAATCTCGTCTTCGACGATGGCAATAGTGGGGCTGCTCATAGGGGGCTCGCAGGGTGGTTCGGCGCCGGGTTAAATAGGTTATTCGGCGCAAAATCATGCCTGATAGGCGGGGCAGATGGCAAAGGGCGCCGCGAGCGGCGTGTCCCTGTGGGTGCAAACCAGAAAAAAGCGCGCAGCGATACTGCGCGCAAGATTACAGCTTCAGGGTTGCACTGTTGGGGTTCGGGGGCGGGCCGCCCGCTTTTGCAGAGCGGCAGTCCAGCGGTGTTGGGGGGCGGCTCAGAAGGTGCCGGCCATGGACTCCGGCGCGGCGAAGTGGATGTCCACCCGGCGCTCCAGGGCGTAGGCGTCGAGGTCGCCTTTGCTGGCCCTGGACTGGCTGGAGCCCAGGGCGCGGCGGCTGATGCGCTCGGGGGCTACACCGTAGGCTTCCAGGGCCCGCTGTACACTGAGGGCGCGCTGGTCGGAGAGGACATTGTTGTAACCGTCGCTGCCGCGGGGGTCGGAGCGGCCTTCCAGGTAGACCTGCAGGTCCGGGTGGCGCACCAGGAAGTCCGCCATGGCCGCAACCTGGCGCTCCTGGGCCTCCTGCAGCTGGTCGTCGCCGGTGGTGAACAGCATCTGGAACTGCAGGCTGTCGATGGCGAGTTGCTGCGCATCGTTGGCCGACAGTCGCGCTGCGTCCAGTTGTTGTGCCAGGTTGCCCAGTTCCGCGCGACTATCGGTCAGTTGAGTTGCCAGCATGTCAGCCTCTTCCGCTTGCTTGATCTGTTCGCCCAGCCAGGCTCCACCCAGGGCCCCGGCGATGAATCCGACCGGGCCACCAAAGGCGGCGCCCGCGACTGCGGCGCCGGTAAATACAGTGGCCTGCTTGGCCGGAGTCAGGGGTGAGCCCTGATGGTTGTTCTCGGTGTCAGTGGCGGCCGCAGATGCAGCGAGAGTGTTCAGGGTCAGACTGCTCAGGGTAACTGCCATCAACAATTTTTTCATGATCCTATTCCTTGCGATTAACGGTTTTAAATGGACTGCTCTTTGGTCCGGGTGGGCTGTGTTTCCCTGCCCGGTTGAGAGTCATTTAAACTTCGCAAGGAGGCGCTGGCGTGGCGCCAGCGGGGCAAATTGCGCAACAATTATGGCGAATTGTGGCGGCGCGCCCTGTGATTCAGTTCAGTCTCCGCAAAATCAGTGCTCAGGTTTTTGCTGACTGCGTCGATACCGCCGGTCGCGCGGCTGGTCGATCCGCACCCGCACCCGCTGGGGGCGGGGGCCCAGTGCCACCACGGCATATAACAGGGCCGCCAGAATCAGTGCGATTATCAGCGCATTGAAGGTCATTCCGTTTCTCCTCTGTTGCCGCCAATCCCTGCGGCTCGTCAGCTGCTTACCCTGAGTATAGTTCCGCATGGCGCCGAAAGTAGGCCGCGGTCTGCCATTCTGTGTAAAGCGCCCGCTGGCCCGGGGCGGAGTTTGCGGTAGACTTGCCGGCCATCGGGGCCGCAACCGGGCGGCTCGCCTCTTTTTATGCGCAGGAATTCACGGACGTGACCGAACCCCCAGCGGAGCAGCAGCCGAAACAGGAAAAAGAAGATAGACCGCGGGGCGGCCTGTTGCGGGGTACATCCGTGGTGGGCGGCGCCACAATGCTTTCCCGGGTGCTGGGACTGGCGCGGGATGTGGTGTTTGCCCGCTTTACCGGCGCCAGTGATGCGGCAGACGCGTTTTTCGTGGCGTTCAAGATTCCCAACTTTTTCCGCCGCCTGTTCGCCGAGGGCGCGTTTGCCCAGGCATTTGTGCCGGTGCTGGCGGAGTACCGGCAAAATGGCGGCATCGCCGCGGTTCGCGAGCTCAATGATCGGGTGGCCGGGGCGCTCGGCGGTACCCTGCTGCTGGTGACCCTGTTCGGGGTCCTCTGCGCGCCGCTGGTGGCGGGCCTGTTCGCCTTCGGCTGGTGGTGGGGCGGCAACGAGCCGGAAAAGTTCGCCATGGCCACGGACATGCTGAGGATCACCTTTCCCTATTTGATGCTGATTTCCCTCACCGGCTTTGCCGGGGCGATCCTCAACAGTTTTGACCGCTTCGCCATTCCCGCACTGACCCCGGTGCTGCTGAACCTGGTGCTGATCGCTGCTGCGACCATCGCCACCGGCTGGTTCGAACCGCCGATAGTCGCCCTGGCCTGGGGGGTGCTGGTGGCCGGGGTGGTGCAGCTGCTGTTCCAGATCCCCTTTCTGGTCGCCAGCGGCCTGTTGCCGCGGCCGCGCTGGGACTGGCAGCACCCGGGGGTGCGCAAGATATTGCGGCTGATGGCGCCGGCCATTTTCGGGGTCTCCGTTACCCAGATCAGCCTGGTGCTGGATACCGCCCTGGCCTCCTTCCTGCCAACCGGCTCCGTGACCTGGCTGTACTTCTCCGACCGCCTTACCGAGCTGCCCCTGGGGGTGTTCGGGGTGGCGGTGGCCACGGTCATCCTGCCGAACCTGTCCCGCCAGCACGCGGGCGGCGACCCCAGGCGCTTTCGCCACACCCTGGACTGGGCCCTGCGCAGTGTCACCCTGATTGCGCTGCCGGCGGCGGTGGCCCTGTTCGTGCTTGCCGAGCCGCTGCTCACGGTACTGTTCCAGTACGGCAATATGACTCCGCGGGACATGACCATGGCCGCCTGGTCCCTGCGCGCCTACACCTTCGGGTTGCTGTCCTTTATGCTGATCAAGGTGCTGGCACCGGGCTATTTCGCCCGCCAGGACACCGCCACGCCGGTGAAATTCGGGCTGATCGCCATCGCCTCGAAAATGGTGCTTAGCCTGCTGTTCGTGATCCCCCTGCACATGTATTTCCAGCTCGGGCACATGGGCCTGGCCGCGGCCACCGCCGGGCAGGCGGCGCTCAATGCCTTCCTGCTGTACCGGGGCTTGCGCCAGGGCGGCGTTTACGCGCCGGAGCCCGGTTGGCGGGGTTACCTTGTCCGCCTGCTGCTCGCCAACCTGGCCATGGCGGCAATATTGTTCGCCATACTCCACTACTGGCCCGCCTGGCACGACTGGGCCTGGTGGGAGCGCGCCTGGCGTATGGGCGCCCTGGTCGCTACTGGCGGTGCGACCTACGCCCTGGTCCTGCTGGCCAGCGGCCTGCGCCCACGGCATTTTCGGGCGGCCTCATGACCGGTGACGGTGCCCAGAAGCGGTGGAATTCCGGTATACTGCGCCGCTTGATTTTGCAATGGCGACGAGAGGTGGTGGAAGCACTGTGACCGAGCATCGGGAGCTGATTCGCGGGCTGCACAACCTGCGGCCGCACCATCGGGGCTGTGTGGCCACGATCGGTTCGTTCGACGGCGTGCACCTGGGGCACCAGGCCATCATCACCCAATTGCGGGCCAGGGCGGCGGAGTACAAACTGCCGTCGGTAGCGATTGTGTTCGAGCCCCAGCCCCACGAGTATTTCTCCGGCGAAAAGGCGCCGGCGCGGTTGATGCGCTTCAAGGAGAAGGTGTTGGCCCTGTTCGATGCCGGCGTGGACCGGGTGCTGTGCCTGCAGTTCAATGAGCGCCTGCGCAGCCTGAGCGCCGAGGCCTTTATCCAGCAGGTTCTGGTAGATGGCCTGGGTGTGCGCCATCTTGTTGTGGGTGATGACTTCCGTTTCGGTTGCGATCGCAGCGGCGATTACACACTCTTGCGAAAGACCGGTGCCGACGCCGGCTTTAGCGTAGAGGACACGGCGACACTGGAGATTGCCGGCGAGCGGGTGAGCAGCACGCGCATCCGCGAGGCGCTGCAAAATGCCGACTTTGCACTGGCCGAACAGCTGCTGGGCAAACCCTACCGGATCACCGGCCTGGTAGCCCGCGGCCGCGCCCTCGGCCGCCAGCTGGGAGCGCCCACAGCCAATGTGCGCTTGCACCGCTACCGTTCGCCGCTGGTGGGGGTGTATACGGTCACCGCTAAGCGCACCAATGGCAGCCCGATGGCGGGCAGCTGTATGGAAGTGGCCGGTGTGGCCAATGTGGGTTTCCGTCCTACCGTGGAAGGCGAGGGCGCGAAGCCGCTACTGGAAGTGCATTTATTCGATTTCAGCGGCGATCTCTACGGCCGGGAAATTGTGGTGACCTTCCATCACAAATTGCGCGATGAAGAGAAGTTTGAGTCGCTTGAGGTGCTCAAACAGAAGATCGCGGATGACATCCAAAATGCAAAAGACTGGTTTGCCAATCACTAGTCGACGATTCAAAACCCTGAGCTACAACAACCCGAGCTACAACCGAAGTAGATAGCCAATGACCGATTACAAAGCGACCCTGAATCTGCCTGAAACCGACTTCCCCATGCGCGGCAATCTGCCCAATCGGGAGCCGGAGATTCTGAAGAAATGGCAGGAGGGCAAGCTCTACGAAAAGATTCGCGAGGCACGTGCCGGTCGCGAACAGTTTATCCTGCACGATGGCCCTCCCTACGCCAACGGCGATATTCATATCGGTCACTCGGTCAACAAGATCCTGAAAGACATCATCGTTAAATCGAAAACCCTCGGTGGCTTCGATGCGCCCTACGTGCCCGGCTGGGATTGCCACGGCCTGCCCATCGAGCACAAGGTGGAGCAGAAAGTCGGCAAGGCCGGCGTCAAGGTGGACCACAAGACCTTCCGCCAGAAATGCCGCGAGTACGCCGCGAAGCAGGTCGAAGGCCAGAAGAAAGACTTTATTCGCCTGGGTGTTTTCGGCGAGTGGGACAACCCCTACCGCACCATGGACTTCCAGTTTGAGGCCGACATCATCCGCGCCCTCGGCGGCGTGGTAAAAAATGGCCACCTGTCACGCGGCTTCAAGCCGGTGTACTGGAGCGTGGTCGGCGGCTCTGCACTGGCCGAAGCGGAAGTGGAGTACCAGGATAAAACCTCTTTCTCCATCTATGTGAAATACCCGGTTACCGACGAAACGGCACTGGCCATCGCCGATGCCGCCGGTGGTCATGCCGGCGACGGCGATCTGTCGGTCGTGATCTGGACCACCACGCCCTGGACCCTGCCTTCCTCCCAGGCGGTGTCTGTGCATGCAGACCTCGAGTACGTTGTGCTGCAAGTGGGTAGCGAGCGCCTGCTGGTCGCCGCAGACCTGAAAGACGCGGTACTGGAAGCCGCGGGCCTGAGTGGCGAAGTGGTCGGCCGAATCCAGGGCGCTGCGCTGGAACACCTGAAGGTCAACCACCCGTTCTACGACAAACAGCTGCCGCTGATCCTCGCCGACCACGTCACCACCGATGCCGGTACCGGCTGCGTGCACACCGCGCCGGACCACGGCCCGGACGACTTCAATGTGGGCAAGCGCTACGGTATCGAGACCCTCAATTATGTCGACGACAACGGTGTCTACCGCGATGCGGTGCCGCTGTTTGCCGGCGAACACGTGTACAAAGTGGACGGCAAGATTGTCGAGCTGCTGAAAGAAAAGAATGTCCTGCTGTTTGAAGACAAACTCGTGCACAGCTATCCGCACTGCTGGCGTACCAAAACCCCGCTGATCTACCGCGCCACGCCGCAGTGGTTTGTCAGCATGCAGCAGAACGACCTGCTGGAACACGCGCAGAAAGCCGCGGACGAAGTGCAGTGGATTCCCGGCTGGGGCAAGGCCCGCATCGATTCCATGCTGGATGCCAGCCCGGACTGGTGTATCTCCCGTCA
>ENA-ORCV01001041-ORCV01001041.1-marine-metagenome-genome-assembly--contig:-NODE-1041-length-11151-cov-4.646921_pt1 | contig 11151 bp, 12 predicted proteins | sample MGYA00237779_ERZ508509 | MGnify/ENA primary metagenome ERZ508509 (study PRJEB26180, sample SAMN06268772) | marine metagenome | isolation source: Bioluminescent Bay, La Paraguera, Puerto Rico | place... | reverse complement strand
CTGCCGTTCATCGTCGTCGGCCTCCGGATCGGGGCAACAATCGGCCTTATCAATACGGTTGTGGCCGAAATTTACCTTGCTTCGTCCGGCCTTGGCGGCCTCATCAACGCCTATCGCGCCGAGCACGGCCTGCCGCCCGCGCCGCTGTCGCCGTCCCTCGGACAGGTCGCGCGCGCCCATGCCCGGGACCTCGCCCGCAACCGGCCGGACCGGGACGGATGCTCCATGCATTCCTGGTCGGACGCCGGCGATTGGACGCCGGTCTGCTACACGCCCGACCACGCCCGCGCCGCGAAGATGTGGTCCAAGCCGGCGGAGCTGACGGATTATCAGGGCCGGGGCTTCGAGATCGCCTGGCGCGGCGGCTTCGGCCAGGTCTGGCCCCGCTCAGCCCTGTCGGGCTGGGAGCACAGCCCCGCGCACAACGCCGTCATCCTGGAGCGCGGCGACTGGTCCAACGCGGACTGGAAGGCGATGGGCGTCGGCGTCTCCGGCACCTATGCGGTGGTCTGGTTCGGCAAGCGGGACGACCCCGCCGGCTAGTCCTCGGCGATCGCCTCCTGATAGGCCGCCACCAGCGAGGCATAGGGCGGCACCGGCGTCGCGATCAGGTCGGACCCGACCAGCACGCTCTGCCGGATTTCGAAATGCAGATGGATCGTCGTCGGCGTGCCGCCGAAGGCGTTCGACACCAGGCCGATCCGCTGGCCTCTGGACACGCGCTGGCCCGCGGAAACCTGAAGCGAGGCCGGGTCCAGATGCAGATAGGTAAAGCGCCGCCCCTCGTCGTCGGTCAGGCGCACCGAATACGTCCCGATCGACGTGATGTCGCCGTCTGACACGGCCACCGCCCAGTGCAGCCGGTTGTCGCAGGACGGGGGGCGGATGTCCTGGCCCTGATGGCCCGTGCCCGCCGGGCACATCGGCGTGGCGTAGCCGCGCGTTTCGCAGAAATTGTCCCGCCAGGGGAAATTGTAGTTCGACGCGGCGCATTGCCCGCCCGCCGGGCCGCGGAACCCGCCCGCGCCCCATACCTGCGAATTGGCGAAGGCGCGCGGGTTCTCGATCGGAAAGCGGATGCCCGGCGCATAGATCGTGTCGTCCGCGCGCCCCGTCCCGGACCCCGGGATCAGCTCGCCGGGCGGCAGGAACAGCACGGGCGCAGGCACGGGCTCCGGCTCTGGTGCGGGCGGCTCTGGCTCCGGTTCGGGGGCAGGCGGCTCGGGTTCTGGCTCGGGCGCCGGAGGTTCCGGCTCTGGCTCCGGCGCGGGTGGCTCGGGCTCCGGCTCAGGCGCCGGAGGTTCAGGGTCCGGCGCAGGCGGCTCCGGTTCGGGTTCGGGTTCGGGGACGGGCGGCTCCGGCTCCGGCTCCGGCAAAGGCGGCTCCGGGTCCGGCTCGGGCGTCGGCGGGTCGGGATCGGGGTCCGGTTCAGGCGGAGGCGGGTCGGTTTCGGAGACGTCCCGGCCGAAAAGCGGCTCGCCGTCATAATGGACGTCGTACCAGTAGATAAAAACCACGACGCCAGCCAGCATCAGCAGGCTGACGAAATCCGCGAACGCCCGGCCCATCAGTCCCGGTCGGGGGAGCCGCCGGCGATCACCAGCCGCCTGGCCATGTCGATGGCGAAATTCGGATCGGCGCAGCGCAAATCGTCCGGCCGGGCGCATTCCAGCGTCACCGAATAGGCCGCGCCGTACCGGGAAAAGTCGACCGTCTGGCCGCCTTCAATGCTGGTCACCCGGAAACCCTCGGCGTCCTGCCCCGCGCGCAGGCGGCGTGCCTCCAGCGGATCGGCGATCCGGGTATTGATGCGGCGCGATCCGCTGACCTCGACCAGCAGCCCGTCCATGGTCATGGAGGCTGTGTAGAAATCCTCGTTCGGGAAGACGAGCATCCCCTGATCGCCCGCCCGCGACGTTCGCGCGGCCTGCAGCGACGGGATCAGCACCGGAAGGCGGACCTCCTGCAAATCCTGCGGACTGGCGTTGCGCGGCGCGGGAACGGTCGTCTGGCTCCGCGCCGCCGAGGCCGACGCCGCGCTGCGCGTTTGCACCTGACGGTCGCGCTCGGCGGCCGCCCAGTCGATCGTCGTGACGTTCGTGTCCGGTTGCTGCTGTGCGGGAGGCCGCGTCACAGCGGTCTGGGCCCGCCCGGCGGCCGGGCAGGCGAGCAGCGCTGCTATCAGGCTGGCCGCCAGATACCGCGTCATCCCGCACCTCAATTCATATTGGTTAAGAATATCACGGATGGCGCCTGAACGGCGCATGAAAGTTTTTTGCCGGCCAGAGGCGAACGTGGGAGGCGAACGTGGGGGGCGAACATGGCCCCCTGACGTGGGCGGAGCGCCGAACCTGCTATGCTTCCGGCTCACCGAATCGGAATGTGCAGGAGCTCCATGTCTGACGCCCCGCTAGGCTCGAAAGCCAACCCCTCCAAATATGACTGCCTGCCGGATCTGGCCGATGACGAGCCCTATTTCGTGATCCGGGCGGACGATCCGCTGGCCGCCTCGATCGTGGAGCTGCACGCCTATATCGGCGCGGGCCAGTCCGGCGCGGCGCACAACAAGCTGGCCGAGATCATGGAGCTGACACGGGAAAAGGCGCCCCGGCCCTCCGACAGCCCGAAATACCGCGAAACCTTCGCCATTTCCGCCGCCATGGAGCGCTGGCGGGACGAGGACTGACGACAGTCCTCCGGCGCCGCGCGGCGCCGCTTCGTTAAGGCCGATTTGCGACCATCATGGCGCGCGGGAGCGGGAAATTCCCTTGGCGCGCGAATTGCAACTCGCCTCACGAACGAAGGAGCTGCGCGCCATGACGACCCAAATCCTGCCCCGTTTCGGCACGAAACCGGCCAAGACCACCCAGTCGGGGGCGGAGATGTTCCATTCCCTGACGGGTCTGCGCTTCCTGCTCGCCTGCTGGATCGCCTATTTCCATGTCGGCCTGATGTTCGACACCGACGGCTTCGGCGCCCTGCCGCTGCTCCAGCTCGGCATGACGCGGGTCGATGTCTTCTTCGTGCTGTCCGGCTTCGTGCTGGCCCATGTCTACTGGGCGCGGGCCAAGGCGAATTTCCGCTATGGCGACTTCATGATCGCGCGCGTCTCGCGCCTGTATCCACTGTTCCTGCTGTCGCTGGCCGCCATCGGCGCCTATCTGGTCGCCGGCGCGGCGATCGGCCAGCCGGTCGAGGCCGGGCGCTACAGCCTGCGCGACCTCGCGGCCAACCTCTTCATGCTGCAATCCTTCGGCCTGTCCGAAGGCAGCGACTGGAATTTCCCGGCCTGGGCGATCAGCGCCGAGTTCGCCGGCTATCTGGCCTTTCCGCTGTTCCTGATGGCCGCCACCGCCCTGCGCACCCGGCCGGTCCTGTTCCTGATGCTGGCGCTGGGCGCTCTGGGCCTGGTGGAGCTGTTCCATGAGGCGCTTACGGGGCGCGGCCTGAACACCGCCACCACCGACTGGGGCGCGCTGCGCGGCGCCGCGGCGATGTTCGTGGGCGTGGCCGCCCGCGCCGCGTTCGACAAATTCCGCATGGGCGTGCGCGCCGCCGCCGCCCTGTCGCTGGCCGGCGCGCTGTTCGCCGTGGCCGCGGCGCTGACCGATCTGGGCGTGCTGTTCGTCGCCATTGGCGCGGTCGCCTTCATCACCGGCCTTGCGCGCATCGACGCGGAGGGCGGGCGCACGCCGCTGGCCGGCGCGCCGATGCGCTTCCTGGGCGGGCTGTCCTATTCGATCTTCATCTTCCACGTCCCGGCCTTCATCATCATCGCCAAGGGGCTGGAGGTTGTCGGCGTGGACTTCGTCGCCAACGCCTGGACGGCAGCCGCCCTGGTCGGCCTGCTGACCCTGGTCGCCATCCCGGCGCACTATCTGGTCGAGGAGCCGGCCCAGAAGGCGATCCGCGCGGCCTGGAAGCGCCGCTTCCACCGGCAGGTCCCGGAACCGGCGCCCATCGCGGCCTGATTTCCCGTTCCCATCCGCCCCCGCCCCGGTATGCTGCATTGCAGCAAGGGGAGCGGGGGCAATCGGAATGGATGCGGTCTGGCCGCACTTACGCAGCCTGATCGGCCTGGCCGTGTTCTGCGCCATCGCCTGGGGGCTGGGGCCGCGCGGCCGCATCCCTTGGCGGCTGGTGCTGGGCGGCATCGGCCTGCAATTCGCCCTGACCATCATTCTCTACGCCGCCCCGCCGCTGCGCGCCGCGCTCTATGGGCTGGGCGGCGTGGTCACCGTGCTGCAGCTGGCGACGGCGGAGGGCACGGCCTTCGTGTTCGGCTATGTCGGCGGCGCCGATCCGCCCTTCCCGGTCACCGATCCGGGGCAGATGACCAATTTCGCCTTCCAGATCCTGCCGCTCATTCTCGTCGTGTCGGTGATTTCGGCGCTGCTCTGGCACTGGCGGATTCTGGAGGTTGTGGTGCGCGCCTTCGCCTGGCTGTTCCGCCGCACGATGGGCCTGTCCGGCGCGGCGAGCCTGGCCACCGCCGCCAATATCTTCATCGGCATGGTGGAGGCGCCGATGCTGGTCCGCCCGCGCCTGAAGGAAATGTCGTCGGCCGACCTGTTCCTGCTGATGACCGTCGGGCTGGCGACCGTCGCCGGCACGGTGCTGGCGCTCTACGCCGCGACCGTGGAGACCGTGCTGGTCGGCGGGGTCGCGCATGTGATGACCGCCTCGATCATCTCCGCCCCCGCCGCGGTGGTGGCTGCGCGCCTGATGCACCCGCTGCCGGACGGGCGCGAGCCGCCGGAGCCGAAGCCGGAGCGGATGTACCATTCCAGCTTCGACGCGCTGGTGCGCGGGGTGGAGGACGGGCTGCGCGTCCTGATGGGCATTGTCGGCATGCTGCTGGTCGTGCTGGCGCTGAAATATCTGGTCGACGCCGGCCTTTCAGTCCTGCCGGACGTTAGCGGCGCGCCCCTGACGGTGGAACGGATTTTCGGCTGGGTCTTCGCCCCGATCATGTGGCTGGCCGGGGTGGAATGGGCCGACGCCGGCGCGGCGGGCGCGCTGATGGGGATCAAGACGGCGCTGAACGAGCTGCTGGCCTATCTGGCCCTGCCGGATATCGGGGCGGACCTGTCCACCCGCTCCCGCCTCATCACGGTCTATGCGCTGTGCGGCTTCGCCAATTTCGGTTCGGTCGGGATCATGGTGGGGGGGCTCGCCTCCATCGTGCCCGAGCGGCGGGAGGAGATCGTCAATCTGGGCATCCAGGCGCTGGTGTCGGGCACGCTGGCCACCCTGATGACCGGCGCCGTTGTGGGGGCCCTGCCGATGGGGCTGTTCGGCATGTAATCCCTAGGAATCGGCCCGTTCCGCCTTGCACGGCGCTTCAGGGCCCTTACGTTCCAGCCCCGGGCCGGACTCATAAACACCCGAATCTGGCGGAATCAGCAGAATCGAAGCGGAAGGATCATGGCCGAGCCCCGTCACGAACGTCTTGTCATCATCGGCTCCGGCGCCGCCGGCTATACGGCCGCGATCTACGCCGCGCGCGCCATGCTGGAGCCCGTGGTGGTCGCGGGCATACAGCCCGGTGGCCAGCTGACCATCACCACCGATGTGGAGAATTATCCGGGCTTCGCCGAGGTCATCCAGGGCCCCTGGCTGATGGAGCAGATGCGCGCCCAGGCCGAGCATGTCGGCGCGCGGATCGAGCACGACATCATCGTCAAAGCGGACCTGACCCAGCGGCCCTTCCGCCTGGAAGGCGATTCCGGCCAGGTCTGGCTGGCCGATGCGGTGATCATCGCCACCGGCGCCAGCGCCAAATGGCTGGGCCTGCCCAGCGAGAAGCATTTCGGCGGCTTCGGCGTGTCGGCCTGCGCCACCTGCGACGGCTTCTTCTATCGCGGCAAGGAAGTCATCGTCGTCGGCGGCGGCAATACGGCGCTGGAAGAGGCGCTGTTCCTGACCAATTTCGCCAGCAAGGTGATCATGGTGCACCGGCGCGGCGAATTCCGCGGCGAACGCATCCTGCAGCAGCGCGTGGCGGAAAACCCGAAGATCGAGGTGCGCTGGCACACCGTGCTGGACGAGGTGCTGGGCGACGAGGAGCCGCGCGCCGTCACCGCCGCGCGCCTGCGCGACGTGGAAACCGGCGCGACGGAAGACGTTCCCGTTGACGGGGTGTTCATCGCCATCGGGCACAAACCGGCGACGGAATTGTTCGAAGGCCAGCTGAAGATGAAGGATGGCGGCTATCTGGTGACCGCGCCGGACTCCACGGCGACCGGCATCGCCGGCGTATTCGCCGCGGGCGACGTCACCGACGACATCTTCCGCCAGGCCGTCACGGCGGCCGGCATGGGTTGCATGGCCGCGCTGGAAGCCGAACGCTATCTGGCCTCGATCGGCATGGCCGAGGCGGCGGAATAGGGGGGCCGAGCTGGACTCGCTCGACTGGGGCAAGCTGAAGACGTTCCACGCCGCATGTCAGGCCGGCAGCCTGACCGGTGCGGCGGAACAGCTGAATCTCTCCCAATCCGCCGTCAGCCGGCAGATCCAGGCGCTGGAGGACCAACTCGGCGTGGCGCTGTTCCACCGCCATGCGCGCGGCCTGCTGCGCACCGAGCCGGGCGAGCGGCTGTACGCGATGGCCCACGAAATGGCCTCGCGCGCCGCGCTGGCCGAGGCGATGGTGCGGGAGTCGCACGACCGCCCCTCCGGCGACCTTCGCGTCACCTCCACGATCGGCCTCGGCCAGACCTGGCTGATCCGCCAGCTGCCCGAATTCTTCGCCGCCTATCCCGAAGTGAACATCCAGCTTCTGCTGGAGGACCGGGAGCTGGATTTGTCCATGCTGGAGGCGGACGTCGCCCTGCGCCCGTGGAAGCCGCGCGACCCCAGCCTGATCCAGCGCAAGATCTACACCGCGACCCAGGCGCTCTACGCCTCGGTCGACTATATCCGCCGCCACGGCGCCCCGCAGACGGTCGAGGATCTGCAGGACCATTCGCTGATCGTCTACGGCATGACGGAGGGCTCGCCTCTGCCGACGGTGGACTGGGTCGCCGATATCGGCCTGGCCGACGGCGCCCATAAGCGCACCGCGCGATTCAGCGTGGACTCCATGCCCGGCGTGCTGCGCGCGGTCGCCGCGGGCATCGGGATCGGCGCCCTGCCGGACTATATGACCCGCGGGCAGGAGCAGCTGGTGAAGGTCCTGCCCGAGGTCGAGCGGCACAATTACGACATCTATTTCGTCTATCCGGAGGAGCTGAAAGGCTCCATGCGGCTGCAGGTTTTCCGCGACTTCATCGTCGGGGCCGCGCAGCGCCTGCGGATCGACTGACCAAATAAACTGCTTTTCTTTCAAGGGTTAACGCCGGTCCCGGGTCATGCAAAAACGCATAACTCGTATCGAATCCGAGTGGTGGTGATCTCGAAAGAGCGGCTCTATATCCCCGCTCGACGACGCCATTGGCGTCGCGGCGCACCGGGTCTCCTACGTCCCAGCGCCGGACGCATACCGTATCCTCCCCAACTCCATGGTATGCGCACTTTCATAAGCCGGGCCCTCGGGCCCGGCTTCCTTTTTGTCCGGACGCGTTCGCCCCTCGGGCGAATTTCCGCGGATTTACTGGAAGCTTTCGACCAGCGAGCCGGCCACAAGGCGCCAGCCGTCGACAAGCACGAAGAAGATCAGCTTGAACGGCAGCGAGATGATGATCGGCGGCAGCATCATCATGCCCATCGACATCAGGATCGACGCCACGACGAGGTCGATCACCAGAAACGGGATGAACAGCAGGAAGCCGATCTCGAACGCCCGGCGCAGCTCCGAGATCATGAAGGCCGGCGCCACGACCCAGAACGGCGAGTCCTCTGCGCTGTCCGGAATGTCCTGCTCGGCCAGGTCGAAGAACAGGGCCAGGTCCGCGTCGCGCGTATGCTCCACCATGAACAGCTTGATCGGTTCGGACGCCGCCATCGCGCCGTCCTGAAGCTCGACCTCCTGCGCCATCAGCGGCTGCACGCCTTCCTCCCAGCTCTGCAGGAAGACCGGCCACATGACGAAGGCGGTCAGGAACAGCGACAGCGAGACGATGACGGCGTTCGGCGGGCTCTGCTGCAGGCCAAGCGCGGTGCGCAGCAGCGACAGCACAACGACGATCCGCACGAAGCTGGTCGTCATGACCAGGATGGACGGCGCCAGCGACAGCAACGTCACGACCAGGATCAGCTGGACGACGCGGTTGGTCAGCGCGCCTTCCTCGCCCAGATCGACGCTGATTTCCTGCGCCGCGGCCGGGTGCGCCAGCAGCAGCGCGGCGGCGAGCGCCAGTCCGATCAGGATCAGGAAGCGCTTCATGCGGACTCCGCCGGCCCGGATGCGGGCTCTGTTTCGGGGCCAGAGGAAGGGGCAGGGCCAGAGGAAGCGGCAGGAGCGGGCGCGGCCTCCCGGCTTTCCAGCAGCACATCGCCCGCCATGCCCATCAGCACCAGATGCTCCCGCCCGTCCCAGCGCAGCACGGCCAGCCGGCGGCGCGCGTCCACCGGCAGGGTCTCCACCACCGCCAGGCGCCGGCCCGCCCGCTCCCCGCGCAGGGAGGACAGCAGGTCCAGGCGCTTCGCGCCCCAGCCAAGTCCGGCCAGGAGGCCCAGCGTGATGAGAAGCCCGGCGGCGTAGCGGCCGAAATCGACAAGATCCATGAGGCGGGCGGTCCCGGCGGAAAACTCGAGGCTCCGGTGTGCGGCTGCGCCCGTTAACGCCGCGTAAACCATAAAAAATAACCGCTGATTAAGGTTAATTTGCCACAAACGGGGCGTCAGGAAGGGGACTGCGAATGAGCGTCCAGGACGCGCCCATCCTTGGTTTGCTGCGGGATACGCTGGGTTATCTGACCCAGCGGCAAAAGGTGCTGGCCCAGAACGTGGCCAATGCGAACACCCCCGGATACGTCCCGCGCGACATCCAGGAATCCGATTTCGCGCGGGCGCTGAACCAGCAGGCTTACGGTCGGACGGGCGCCCAGATGACGGTGACCTCGGCGCGGCATCTGGGCTCTGCGGGGGCGCGCGACGGCCTGGCGCTGCGCGCCGAATCCACGCCCGATTCCGAAGTCACGATCGACGGCAACGCGGTCGTGCTGGAAGAGCAGATGAGCAAGGTGGTCGACACCCAGATGCGGTACGAAACCGTTGTCGGCCTGTACCAGAAGAGCCTGGGTCTGATCCGGATGGCCGCGCGGCCGCCAGGGCGATAAGGGGCGGCCATGAGCGATCTTTCCAATATCCTTCAAGTCGCCGCCGCAGGCCTGCGCGCGCAATCCTCGCGCATGCGGGTGATCGCGGAGAATCTGGCCAATGCCGACTCCACCGCCCGCCAGCCGGGGCAGGAACCCTATCGCCGGCGCGTGCCGACATTCGATTCCGAGCTGGACCGGGAAACCGGCACCCTGCTGGTGAAAATGAACGGCATCAGCCCGGACCCCAGCGATTTCGGCGTGCGGTTCGAGCCGGGCCACCCGGCGGCCGATGACGATGGCTATATCCAGACGCCGAACGTCAATTCGCTGGTGGAGCTGATGGATCTGCGCGAGGCCCAGCGCGGCTTCGAGGCGAATTTGAACGTTGTCGAGGCCAGCCGCGCGATGTTGATGCGCACCATCGATCTGCTGCGGCGATAGAGTAGAGAGCCCTTCCGATGGCCGTGAACCCGCTTTCCGCCCTGAACGCCTACGCCGCCGCGGCCTCCGCCGCCGGCCAGGACCAGACCGCCGCCCGCGGCGCCTCCAAGCCGGGCGTGCTGGGCGACTTCGCCGGCATGATCGAAAACTCGATCAAGGACGCCGAATCGCAGATGGGACAGGCCGAGGCCCTGTCCGCCAAGGCCGCCGTCGGCCAGGCGGAACTGGTGGACGTGGTGACCGCGATCGCCGCGGCCGAGACCTCGCTGGAGACGATGCTGGCGGTGCGCGACGAAGTGATCCGCGCCTATCAGGACATCCTGAAAATGCCGATCTAGGCGCCGCCGGGCCGCTGTTTCCGCGCCTATCTGTCTGCTTTTCTTAAGGTTACCGGGCCGAGGCTCCGGTCAGCCTGCGGCAGCACGCCCGTTGCGCGCGGGGCCTTGCGGTACGATATAGCGCCAAACCCGAAGAGGCCGCATCGCGATGCTGCTGGATTTCCGGGCGGCTCTCCTCGTCATGGGGCTGCTGCTCTGCGTTTTGGGGGCGGCGATGATCGCCCCGCTGCTCGCCGACCTGTCCGCGCGAAATCCCGACTGGCGCGCGTTCGCCGAAAGCGCTGCCGTGACCCTGTTCGCCGGCGGCGCGCTGGCGCTCGCCAATTGGGGGCGGGTGGAGTCGATGACCCGCCGCTCCGCCTTCCTGCTGACCGCCGGCGCCTGGATCCTGCTCAGCGCCTTTGCGGCGGCGCCGTTCTATTATGCCGGGCTGGACCTATCGGTCGCCGACGCGGTGTTCGAAAGCGTGTCGGGCCTGACCACGACCGGCGCCACGGTGCTGACCGGTCTCGACTCCATGGCGCCCGGCATCCTGCTCTGGCGTGCGATCCTGCAATGGATCGGCGGCATCGGCATCATCGTCATGGCGCTGGCCCTGCTGCCGATGATGCGAGTGGGCGGGATGCAGCTGTTCCGGCTGGAATCCTCCGACACCGAAGACAAGCTGCTGCCCCGCGCCACGCATATCGCCGGCGCCATTGCGGGCCTCTATCTGACCCTGACCGTGCTGTGCGCGCTGGCCTATCGCGCCACCGGGATGAGCGCCTTCGACGCGCTGAACCATGCCTTCACCACCATACCGACCGCCGGCTTCTCGACCCACGATCTTTCGTTTCGATATTTCGACAGCCCCGCGATCGAATGGGCCGGCATGGTGTTCATGATCGCGGGAGCCTTGCCGTTCCTCGCCTATATCAGGATGGTGCGCGGCGGCACGCTTACTGAGCGTATCGATCCGCAGGTGACTGCCCTGTTGGGTACTCTGGTCGTTCTCGTGCTGCTGTTTGCGATCTGGCTCCACTTCGAGCACGACATGGACGCGGGAACGGCCCTGACCAAAGCGGGCTTCAATATCATCTCGATCGTCACGACGAGCGGTTTTTCGTCCACAGACTATGTCGGTTGGGGGTCTTTCGCCGCGACTGTGTTTTTCATTCTGACCTTCGTCG
>ENA-ORCV01001038-ORCV01001038.1-marine-metagenome-genome-assembly--contig:-NODE-1038-length-11172-cov-2.605408_pt1 | contig 11172 bp, 13 predicted proteins | sample MGYA00237779_ERZ508509 | MGnify/ENA primary metagenome ERZ508509 (study PRJEB26180, sample SAMN06268772) | marine metagenome | isolation source: Bioluminescent Bay, La Paraguera, Puerto Rico | place... | reverse complement strand
GTCGATTCGCGCTCGCCTATGCGCTTAGACGAGCGATTCGGGCCCATTTCGCTCGGGAGGGGAGGGCCGATGCGAGACGCGTCACATGCGGGAGACCTCACCCCAGGTGACGCCGTAGCATCGAGAGCATGAGCGACAGCGAGCCCTCGAAGGAGATCCCCGAGTCGATCTTCTCCGACGACGACGGCAGCGCTGACGCGCGCCTCGCGCAGGCGCTCATCCGCTACTCGCACGCCAAGACCCCCCTCGCGGACGTGGTCGACGCGCTCGCCTACGCGCGCGTCCTGATCCCGGTGCTGGCCAACGGCGAGCGCCGCATCATGGGCGAGCACGGCGTCGAGAAGGACCAGGTTGCGTCTACCGGCGTGGTCGCCGTCCAGATGCCCGACGGGCGTGCCGCGCTGCCGATCTTCACCGACGTCGACGCCATGAAGGCGTGGAACGCCGAGGCCAGGCCCATCCCGGCGGAGGGACCGCGCGCCGCGCTCGCCGCGATCGCGGAGGGCTGGTCCAGCCTGGTCCTCAACCCGGGCATGGAGACCGTCCTGATCCCGCGCCCGGCGGTGTGGGCCGTGGGGCAGGGGCAGGACTGGAGCCCGGCCGTGGTGGACGGCTGGGTGTCGGAGGATGTGCGCGAGGCCGTGAGCTCCGCGGTGAGCCTCGACGACGCACTGCGGGGCGTGGATGCGCGCGCGGGGGGCAACGCGGAGGTCACCATCGTGCTGACGCTCGCCCCGGGGCTGACCCAGCCCGAGCTGGACGCCATCATCGAGCGGGTCCAGCGCGAGCTCGCGCACTCGGACGTCGTGGCTCAGCGGGTGGACACGCTCGAGCTCAAGCTCGCGACAGCGCCGTAGGGAAGCGGGCGCGCGCCGACTACCAGTCGCACTCGGCGACGTTGGGCTCGTGCGTCGACTCGTCGGCGAGGAAGTCCTGCACCGAATCGAGCGTGACGGCGAAGCTCTCGCCCCCGCCGTTCGAGGCGTAGAGCACGCCCAGGACCTCGCCGTCGACGTTGGCGACCGGGGAGCCCGAGTTGCCCTCCTTCGTCACCGCGGCGAGAAAGTCGACGTCGTCGCTGCCCGGCTCCAGGGTCTCCTCCACGACCCGCTGGTAGCGCCCGATCGTGGTCGTGAGCCGGTCGCCCTCGGGATAGCCCACGATGTAGAGCTCCTCCGCGGACACGGGCCCCTCGTCGGCGATGGTCGCCACCTCCGGGAACGTGCCGTCGATGTGCACGAGAGCGAGGTCGGCGGTCGAGTCCAGCACCGAGGTGGTGCCCGTGTAGTGGCGGCCGTCGTAGCTGGTGAGCTCGATCTCCATGGCGCCCTCGACCACGTGGCGGTTGGTGACCACCGTGTTCTCGTCGAGCACCCAGGCCGACCCGCTCCCGTACGACGTGCACGTCACCACGGAGACCCGCATCGCGATGTGCTCGACCACGGTGAAGCCGTCCGATCCCCGGGGCATCTCGGGCTCCGCGGAGGGCAGCGTCACCTCGGGGATGAAGGTCGCCGGCAGCGGCGGTGGGGCCTCGGGAAGCGTCGCGCACGCCGCCAGGCTCAGGGTCGACACGGCGGCGGCGAGGAGGCGCAGCCTCACTGGGCGTCCTGGTAGTCGGTCCACGTCTCCTCGACGGCGGCGCAGAACTCGTCGATCTCCGCCTCGACCGCGCGCAGGCTCGCGGTCGTGTAGCGCCACGCCTGGTTCAGGTAGCCGATGTGCTCCGCGCGCTCGTCCGCGCACGCGATCAGCTGCTCGATGACGTCGCTCGCGAAGACCAGGTCCTCCGTCGCATGCGCGTCCTGGTTCGCGAGCGTCGAGATGGTGCTGGTCGCCTCGTCCAGCTGAGACTCGGTCTCCGCCAGCGAGGCCTCCGCGGCGTCCGCCTCGGCGCGGGCCACGGCCAGCTGCTCGCCCAGCTCGGCCGACTCCGCGCGCAGCTCCTCGTTCTGGTCCACCCACGCCTCATGCGTGACCCACAGGTACGCGCTCAGCCCCGCGAGCGCGAGCACGCCCGAGGCCAGCGCGGTCCACCCGAGGACTCGCACGATGGTCCGTCCGCGGCGCCTGGGCGCGGGGGGAGGGAGAGGGGCCGATGCGGCGGCTGGCGCGGGCGCGGCAGCGAGGGCCGATGCGCCGGCCGGCACGGGCGCAGCAAGGGGCGCCGATGCGCCGGCAGGCTCGGCGGCGGGCGCCGGCACCCGCGGCACGTACGGAGCCTCGGGCTGCTCGGGCACGGGTGGGTTCTGCGAGCCTGGTGGCTGCTCGGTCACGGCACGTCCTCCTCAGCTCGGCGGTCCGTGGCCGCCACTGTAGCGGTCGGGACCGTCCGGGCCGTCCGGCGCGCACGGCTTCGCGGACACCCGCACCCGCGAGGGTCAGCTGGTGGCGCAGTCGATGGGCTCGGGCACCAGCAGCGAGGGCTGCGCGATGAGCGTGTTGAGCATCGACACCGGCACGATGAAGCTGTTGTAGTCGTTCTTCGCGTACACGACGCCCACGACCTGGCCCTCGTCGTTCAGGACCGGCGAGCCCGAGGACCCCGGCTCCACCTGCGCCGTCGTCGCGAGCACGGTGTCGATCGCGCCGTCGACGTTGATCGGGTCGTCGGTCTCCCCGAGCACCACGCCGCTGACCGTCGTGAGCTTGCCGCCGTTGGGGTAGCCCACGACCGTGATGACGTCGCCCTCCTGCGGATCCTCCTGGGCGCGCGCCGCGAAGGCGCCGCCGAGCGACTCGGTCGTGGTGACGATCGCGATGTCCGCGACGGTCGTGGTGGAGGCCGCGGTCGCCTCGATCACGCGGCCGTCATGCGTGGAGACCTGGATGTCGCCCGAGTCCTCGATGACGTGGCGGTTGGTCACGAGCGTGAACGCGTCGAGCGCGAACCCGGTGCCCGTCTTGACGAACCCGCAGCCGATGTTGCGCACGCGCACCGTCATGCGCTGCGCCGCCGTGAAGCCGTCGGGGGACAGGCCCACGTTCTGCGCGACCGGGGTCGCGGTGGGCGCCGGCACCCAGTCGCTGGGCATCGCCTCGGGTCCGTCGGGGATGGCCGAGCACCCGGCGAGCGCCACGGCGGCCACCGCCGTCAGCGCGGCGATGCGCCTCATCCGGCCAGCTCCGCGCGCAGCGCCTCGTTGCTGTCCTTCGCGGCCTCGCAGAGCTGGGTGACGCCGCTGGCGTACTCCGAGAGCTGCTCGGGCTCGTAGTTGTCGGGCTCGGCGAGATACTCGGCGAGCTGCTCGTGCCCGTCGATGCAGCGCTGCATCGCGCTCGCGACCGCCGTGGACTGGCTGAGGTATCCCTCGAGCTGGTCGATCTGCTGATTCGCGAACGCGGAGGCGTCGTTGGCGCTGGCCTTCTCCGCGCTCAGGTCGACCACCTTCTGGTTCGACGTCGCGAGCTGCTGGCTCAGCAGGTCGATCTCGGACTCGAGCTGCATGGTCGTCGACTGCTCGCTCGACAGCTCCTCGCCCAGCGCGTAGTTGGCCTCGGTGAGTTCGTCGGCGCGGGCCTCCCATTGGTCCGTGGTGCGCCACAGGTGCACGTCGAGAGCGACCGCGGCACCGAGCAGCAGGAACAGCACGATCGACGCGGCGATCCATCCCGCGCGCCCGCGCCTGCGGGGCGCCGCCACAGGAGCCTCGGGCGGAGGGTCGCTGCGGCGACGGCGGTGAGGGCTGCCGTCCTCGGTGGTGGGGCCGGCGGTGGCGACGGCCGATGCGGCGGCCACGGAGGCTTCGGGCGTCGCCGAGGCGATCTCGTCGACCTCGTCGGCCTCGGAGGCGTCGGACTCGGGGTCCGCGTCGGATTCAGGGGTGCCGTCGTCGAGGTCGGCGGCGCTCGCGGCGGAGGGGGAGACCTCCTCGGTCGTCACGTCGTCTGGCGACTCGGACACGTCGGTCTCGACCGCATCGGCCGAACCGTCCTCGGTGGCCGGAGACACCTCATCGTCGACGGGCGCGGTGTCGATGCGCTCGTCGGTCGATTCGGTGTTCCTCGTCATTTAACTGACTGCCCCCGTGTACTTCTCTCCGGGCCCCTCGCCGGGGGCGTCCGGCACCACCGATGCCTCTCGGAATGCCAACTGTACGCTTCGCAGTCCGTCGCGAAGCGCGCGTGCATGAGTGTCGCCGAGATCGGGTGCGGCGGCCGTGATCAGTCCCGCGAGGGACTCGATGAGCGTCCGGGCCTCGTCGAGGTCCTGGTGCTCCTCGCCTTCATCGGACAGCCCGCACCTGAGCGCGGCGGCGCTCAACAGATGAACGCTTACGGTGGTGATAAGTTCCACCGCGTTGACATCGGCGATGTCGCGGGCTGCTGCGGCGGAGGCGTCCTGGAGCGGATCTGCGCCGCCTTCGGGTGGTGTCGTGGTCATCGTGGTATCCTTGCTGATTGACCGGCCGGGGATCCGTTCCCTGGCGCGCAAGTGGAGTCCACCTCCCACCCTAGGACCAAACAGATGGGCCAGGGTTCGGTCACGGCCTCGTGCCGCACTCTCGGGTGCACGCGGAGCCGTGGACCCGGTGGCCTCTGCTCGTGTTCGGGCAGGGGCCTTTTTCCTTGCCCGGCGTCACAGACAGACGACGAGAAGGAGCCACTCATCAACGAGCCCCGCATCAACGAGCGCATCCGCGTCCCGGAGGTCCGCCTGGTCGGACCCAACGGAGAGCAGGTGGGAATCGTCCGCATCGAGGACGCGACCCGTCTGGCGCAGGAAGCGGATCTCGATCTGGTCGAGGTGGCGCCCAACTCGCGTCCGCCCGTCGTCAAGCTCATGGACTACGGAAAGTTCAAGTACGAGGCGGCGGTCAAGGCGCGCGAGGCACGGCGCAACCAGGCCAACACCGAGATCAAGGAGATGCGCTTCCGTCTCAAGATCGACGAGCACGACTACGAGACCAAGAAGGGCCACGTCATCCGCTTCCTCAAGGGCGGCGACAAGGTCAAGGTCACGATCATGTTCCGCGGCCGCGAGCAGTCGCGACCGGAGATGGGCCGCCGCCTGCTGCTGAAGCTGGCGGACGAGCTGCAGGAGTACGGCGTGGTCGAGAACATGCCGTCTCAGGAGGGTCGCAACATGTCCCTCGTGCTCGGCCCGCTCAAGAAGAAGGCGGAGGCCAAGGAAGAGCAGCGCAAGGCTCGCGAGGAGCGCAAGGCGGCCGGCAAGGCCGAGCGCGCCGAGCGTGCCGCTGCCAAGACGGCCAAGCAGACGTCGGGCGAAGAGCCCGCTTAAGACCGGCGAGTCCCCACCGGGACGCGCAGATTCAAGGAAGGGCAGTCATGCCGAAGAACAAGACCCACTCGGGCGCCAAGAAGCGCTTCAAGCTCACCGGCACCGGCAAGGTGAAGCACTCGCACGCCATGAACGTGCACAAGTTCGAGGAGAAGACCTCGTCGCGCAAGCGCCGCGTGGCTCAGGACGCGATCCTGTCCGACGCGGACTCCAAGAAGGTCAAGAAGCTGCTGGGCAAGTAAGTCCCGCGACGAGTAACAAGGAGTAAGAAACATGGCACGCGTCAAGCGGGCGGTCAACGCCCAGAAGAAGCGCCGCAGCACCCTCGAGCGGGCCCACGGCTACCGTGGCCAGCGCTCGCGCCTTTACCGCAAGGCGAAGGAGCAGGTCACCCACTCGATGGTCTACAGCTACAACGACCGTCGCAAGCGCAAGGGTGACTTCCGCAAGCTCTGGATCCAGCGCATCAACGCTGCGGCCCGCGCGAACGGCATCACCTACAACCGCTTCATCCAGGGCCTCAAGGCCGCTGAGATCGAGGTGGACCGCCGCATGCTCGCCGAGCTCGCGGTGAACGACCCGGCCGCATTCGCCGCCCTCGTGGAGACCGCCAAGAAGGCGCTCCCCGAGGACGTGAACGCCCCGGCCGCGTAAGCGCCACAGGCATGACGGGACGCCCCGCCGGACCTGACGACCTCACCCTCACGCTCGAGAATCCTCGGGCCGAGAGGGTCAAGAAGGTCGCGGGACTGGCGGGGCGTTCTGCGCGCTCCCGGGCCGGCCAGTTCCTGGTCGAGGGACCGCAGGGCGTGCGCGAGGCGGTCGCGTACGCGCCCGCGCGCGTGCGCGACATCTATCTGACGGCCGATGCGCTGGGCAGGCATCGTGCGGTGGTCGCCGATGCGCTCGCGGCAGGGCTGTGGGTGCACCTGGGCACGGAGGACGTGCTCAGGGCCATGAGCGCCGATGCGCAGGGCATCTTGGCGGTCGTCGACACCCACGGAGACTCGCTGGACGACGTGGTCGCGGCTGCTCCGCGGCTGGTCGCCGTGCTGAGCAACGTGCGCGACCCGGGCAACGCGGGCACCGCGATCCGGGTGGCCGATGCGGCGGGTGCCGATGCCGTGGTGCTCGCCGGGGAGTCCGTCGACATCACCAACCCCAAGGTGGTGCGGTCCACCGCGGGCAGCCTGTTCCACCTGCCGATCGTGCGCGCGCCTCTCGCGGACGCGGTCGAGGCGCTGCGCGCCAAGCGTTGGCTGGACGGCGCCATGGCCGGCCTGGCGCTGTTGGCCGAGAGCGCCGATGCCGGCGAGGCGGATTGGGTCGTCGAGAGCGGTCGGGACGAAGCCGGGCGCACCCTGGCGTTCCGCCCCGTGGATGTCGCCGCCTTCGCTGAGCCGCTGCTGTTCCGCTTCGGCGAGCGCGTGCTGCTCATGTCGGCCACCATCCTCGATCCCCCCACCTACCTGGCGGCGCTGGGGCTGGATCCGGACGAGGTCGCCGTCGTTCGCGCGCCCTCGACCTTCCCACCCGAGCGTCGCCCGATCCGGCTGCGGCCGGTCGCCCGTCTGACCCGGCACCACCTCGATCGCGACCTGCCCAAGCTGACCGCGGCGGTGGTCGACCTGATGCGTCGCCACCCCGACGAGAAGGGCGTCGTGCACGCCCACAGCTACCGGATCGCGCGGGCGATCGAGGCCGCCGTTCCGAGCGATCTGCGCGGACGGCTGCGAACGCACGACGACGCCAGCGGCCGCGACGCGGCCTTGCGCGCGCACCTGAGCGACCCCGGCCCCACGGTGCTGCTGACGCCGAGCATGACCGAGGGCATCGACCTGGCCATGGACGCGTCCCGCTGGCAGGCGATCTGCAAGGTGCCGTGGCCCTACCTGGGCGACCCGCAGGTGGCGGCGCGACGGGCGCGGGATCCGGCCTGGTACGCGTGGCGCGCGTGCCTGACGGTGGTGCAGGCGTACGGCCGGTCGGTTCGAAGCGCCGACGACGCGGCCGTCACCTACCTGCTCGACGCCGGATTTCCGAGCTTCCTCCGGCAGCAGGCGGGACGCCTTCCGGAGTGGTTCCTCGAAGCGGTCGTCCCCGACGAGGCGACCGACGCGCCGACGTAGTCCGCGACCCGCCGCCCTAGAAGTGGTCGGCGAGCCCCAGGAAGGGCGGATGATCGAGGGTCAGGGCGTGGAGGCGGTGCATCGCGCCGGCGCTGCCCTCGGCCTCGCCGGAGGCGATCAACGCCGCGGGCGTCGTGCCGGCCAGCAGCGCGACCAACGCGCCGACGTCCAGCGTCACGTCGGGCGTCTCCCGCGTGGGATCCACGGTGCACCCGTCCGGGGCGACCGTGACGCGCCAGCGTCCATCGTTCCACGGGGCCGACGCGTCCCGCAGCTCGAGGATCAGCGTGCCCGCGGCCGGCTCGGGCGCGCGCAAGGGCGTGAGCGCGGCCTTCACGTCGACGATCCGCATCTGCAGCGGCGTGCGCGGTCGGGATCGCTCGTCCGCGTCGCGGCGGGCGAGCGGGTCGTCGGTCGGGAGCTCCAGCCGCACGCGACCGGTCTGTCCGTCCCATGCGGTCAGCAGGGCCAGCACGCGCGCCCGGCCTGCCGGATCGGTCCAGGCGGCGTCCACGACGTGCAGGACCCCGTCGGTCCCGAAGCCTTCCGTCGCGACGATCGCGTAGCCGCCCTCGCAGCGGTAGGCGTGGACCGGTGAAGCCGTGGCGCTCGGCGCCTCGAACAGGTCGCGCCAGCGAGCCGGCATGCCGTCCGCGTGCGCGCCGAGCCCTTCGGGCGTGTCCCGGTCCAGCGTGAACGAGCGGCGCGAAGCGAAGGCGCGCCGGATCGCGCGAAGGTCCGGATCGTCCGGCGCGACCGGCACCGCGTCGACGTCCCGCGCCCGTCCGGGCAGGCGGTCGAAGGGAAGCTCCAGCACGACCGACGACGGCACCCGACGGTAGCCGAACGCATCGTAGAAGCGCGGATCGAAGGGGTGCTCGCCCGACCAGCCGACGCCCGCCTCGTGCAGCTCCTCGAACCCGGCTCGGAGAAGCGCCCGCACGTGCCCCCGACGGCGCGCTTCGGGCGCGGTCGCCACCGAGGCCAGCGCACCGGTAGGAACGAGCGCGCCGCCGATCCAGGCGGGGTAGGGGTACCAGGTGGCGGCGGCGGCCAAGCGTCCCTCGGCCTCCACGACGCGGATGTACGGTACGCGCCAGGCGACGGCCTTCGCGACCTCGGGATCTCCCGGGTCGGCCGCGGAACCGAAGGCCGCGTTGCGGACGCGCAGCCACGCTCCCACTTCGTCGTCGCGCAGCGCACGCACGATCGGGTCGGAGCTCACGGGCTCAGGGCTCGGCCGCGAACGGCAGGGGCAGGGCTCGCTCGGCACTGGTCCGCAGGACCATCGTCGTCTCGGTCCGCTCCACGCCCTCCATCATCATCAGGCGGTCGAGGAACTCGTCGAGGTCTTCGGGACTGGCGACGCGCACCTTGGCGAAGTAGCTGTAGGTGCCGGCCACCGAGTGGAGCTCCTCGATCTCGGGCAGGGCCAGCAACCGCTCCACCAGGTCCGAGACCACCGTTCCCGGCCGCGGCGCCAGGGCGACGAAGGCGCAGATGCGCAGCCCCAACGCCTCCGGGGCCAGCACGGCGCGGTAGCCGAGGACCACGCCCGCCTGCTCGAGCTTGCGAATCCGCTCGCCGACGGCGGGGGCCGAGAGGCCCACCCGCTTCGCGACGTGCGCGTGCGACGCGCGCCCGTTCTCGCGGAGAATGGCGAGGATGCGGCGATCGATCGCGTCGAAGCGTTCCATGACGACGACGCTACCACCGGGCCGCCGAGCCGACGGCCCCGCAGACGGTCGCGTCCTTCGCGGCGAACGCGCCGTTCCCGCCGGACGGCCGCGGTAGGCTGCCGCTCGTGCGAGTGCTCTTCGTCGGCGACGTCTTCGGCACGCCCGGTCTGCGGGCCACGCGCGCGTACCTCAGGGAGGTGCGCGACCGCTTCGATCTGATCGTCGTCAACGGCGAGAACGCGACCGGAGGCTTCGGCCTCGCGCGCAAGCACTTCCAGCAGCTGCGCGACGCGGGGGCCGACGTGGTCACGCTCGGCAACCACAGCTTCGACCAGCCGGAAACGGCGGAACTGCTCGAGGAGACCCGGCACCTCATCCGACCGCTCAACTACCCGCCGGGCACGCCGGGATTGGGGGCCGTCACCCTGGACCTGCCGGCCGGGCGCGTCACCGTCGCGCAGGTGCTCGGCCGCATCTTCCTCGAGCCGATGGACGATCCGTTCCGCGCGCTCGACGACCTCGTCGAAGCGCTCGGCGACGAGCACCCGTTGATCGTCGACGTGCACGCCGAAGCCACCAGCGAGAAGAAGGTCCTCGGCTGGCACCTGGCGGGCCGTGCCGCGGCCGCCATCGGGACGCACACCCACGTCCAGACCGCCGACGAGACGATCCAGCGCGGCACGGCCTACCTCACCGACGTGGGCATGAGCGGGGTCCAGGCCTCGTCGATCGGAATGCGCTACGACGAGGTGCACGCCCGCTTCACGCGCAAGCCGTCGCCGCGCTGGCGGCCCGCTCAGGGGCGTGCCACGGTCTGCGCGGCCGAGATCGAGCTGGACGGGACGCGCGCCCGCGCCATCCGACGCATCCAATGGACGGAGGAGGGCGACGAGGAGCCACGGTAGGATGCCGGCCATGCCGATGGACGCAGGCGCACGCCCGGACCGCGACCACGACCCGTTCGGCCGCCTCCGCGCCGACGTCGACTACCTCGGAACCGCTCTCGGTACGGTCCTGCGTGAGCTCGAGGGACCGCGCCTCTACGATCTGGTCGAGCGCGTGCGCGGGACCACCAAGCGCATGCGCGACGCCGACGCCGACGACGCCGCGTCGGCCCGGTCCGAGCTCGAACGGCTCCTGGCCCAGCTGGACCTGCCGACCGCCGAGCGGCTCCAGCGTGCCTTCACCGTCTACTTCCAGCTGATCAACCTGGCGGAGGAGATCCACCGCGTGCGCGTCAACCGCGTCCGCGACGCCGACGCCAGCGACGCCGACCCGCGGCCCGAGTCGATCGCCGCCGCGGTCGCCGAGCTGCGCGATCAGGGGTGGAGCCGCGCCGAGGCGCGTGGCTTGATCGAATCGCTGGACGTCGGCCCGACGCTCACGGCGCATCCGACCGAGGTCAAGCGCTACACCGTGCGACTCAAGCTCGAGCGCGTCGCGGAAGCGCTGCGCGCGCTGCGCGAGCGCGAGCTGCCGCCGCAGAAGCGCCACGAGCTCGACGAGCGCATCCACGCCGAGATCGCCGTGCTGTGGCAGACGCGCGAGCTTCTGCACGCCAAGCCGTCGGTTCTGGACGAGGTCAAGAGCGCGCTGTACTACTACCGGCGCTCGCTGCTCGACGCCGTGCCGCGGCTGCAGCAGGACCTCGAGGCGGCGCTCGACGCCGCCTACGGACCGGCGGAGGAGCCTCCGCTGGCTCCGGTCCTCCGGCTCCGGTCCTGGATCGGAGGCGACCGCGACGGCAATCCGAACGTGACCCCGGAGGTGACCGAGGCGGCGGTGCGCCTGCAGGCGGACGTGGCGCTCGAGGCCGCGGTGCGGGACGTCGACCTGCTGGTCCAGCGCCTGTCGCAGAGCGAGCAGCGTGTCAGCCTCACCCACGGCTTCCGCGAGGATCTCGCGGAGCTGCAGGACCGCGAAGGACCGCCCGACCGTTTTGCGGGAGAGCCGTTCCGGCAGCGCCTGTTCTACGTCCACCGCTTTCTGCTCCGAACGCGCGAGCGGCTGGTCGAGGGGCATCCCGTCCCCGGCTACCCGGGTGGAGCGGCCGGTTTCCGGCGCGATCTCGAGCGCCTCGCCGACACGCTCGAACGGGGGCAGGGGCGGCGGGCCGCGCGGG
>ENA-ORCV01001037-ORCV01001037.1-marine-metagenome-genome-assembly--contig:-NODE-1037-length-11174-cov-2.738037_pt1 | contig 11174 bp, 10 predicted proteins | sample MGYA00237779_ERZ508509 | MGnify/ENA primary metagenome ERZ508509 (study PRJEB26180, sample SAMN06268772) | marine metagenome | isolation source: Bioluminescent Bay, La Paraguera, Puerto Rico | place... | reverse complement strand
TCGCGCACGAGGCGGTGATCACCTATCAGCTCGGGATGGCGGGGCTCGATTCCTTCGGCATCGCCCTGCACAACGCCATCGTCGCCCCGTACATCCTGCATTTCGGCTCGGAAGATCAGAAGAAACGCTGGCTGCCGAAACTCGCGACCGGCGAGATGATCGGCGCCATCGCCATGACCGAGCCTGGCGCCGGCTCCGACCTGCAGGGCGTCAAGACGACGGCGAAGCGCGACGGCAACCACTATTCGATCTCCGGTTCCAAGACCTTCATCACCAACGGCCAGCACGCCAACCTGATCATCGTGGTGACGAAGACCGACCCGACGGCCGGCGCTAAAGGTACGTCGCTGTTCGTCGTCGAGACCGACGAGGTCGAGGGTTTCCGGCGCGGCCGCAACCTCAAGAAGCTCGGCCTGAAGGCGCAGGACACCTCCGAGCTGTTCTTCGACGACGTGCGGGTTCCCGCCGACGCGCTGCTCGGGTCCGAGGAGGGCCAGGGCTTCGTCCAGCTGATGACGGAACTGCCGCAGGAGCGTCTGCTGGTCGCCATCCAGGCGATGGCGATGATCGAGCGCGCGCTCGAGGACACGATTGCCTACGTCAAGGAGCGCAAGGCCTTCGGCAAGGCGGTCATCGAGTTCCAGAACACTCAGTTCGAGCTGGCCGAGGCGAAGACCGAGGCGACGATCGCGAAGGTGTTCATGAACCACTGCATCGCGCAGCATCTCGAAGGAAAGCTCGATACCGTGACTGCCTCGATGGCGAAGTACTGGCTCACCGACCTGCAGTGCAAGATCGTCGACCAGTGCCTGCAGCTGCATGGCGGCTACGGCTACATGGCCGAATATCCGATCTCGCGCATGTATCAGGACGCCCGCGTCCAGCGCATCTACGCGGGCACGAACGAGATCATGAAGATGCTCATCTCCAGGAGCCTGTGACGATGGCGAAGGGCTACTGGATCGTCCAGGTCACGGTCACCGATCCCGACCGGTATCAGGAGTACCTCGCCGCCGACCGCGAGGTTCTGGCCCGTTACGGCGCCAGGCCGATCATTCGCGGCGGGCGCACGCATGCACCGGAAGGCGACGCGCACGAACGGCAGATCCTGCTCGAGTTCGACAGCTTTGACAAAGCCGTCGAGTGCTACAATTCACCCGAATACCAGGAGGCGATGAAACACCGCCTGGCCGGGTCGAAGTCCGACATCGTCATTGTCGAAGGCGCCGACTAGCGTCCGTACCAGATCACCAAACGCCGCTGGAGCGAACGCGGCGCGGCAAGGGAGGCCGACATGCCTGACTGCTTCATCTACGATCACGTGCGCACCCCGCGCGGGCGCGGCAAGAAGGACGGGAGCCTCCACGAGGTGACCGCGCTGGAGCTTGCCAGCCAGTCCCTCAAGGCCATTCGCGACCGCAACGAACTCGATACGGCGAAGCTCGACGACGTCGTGCTCGGCTGTGTCGACCCCGTCGGCGAGGCCGGTGGCGACATCGCCCGCGCCGCGGTCCTGAAGGCCGATTACGACCAGCAGGTGCCCGGTATCCAGATCAACCGCTTCTGTGCTTCTGGCCTCGATGCGGTGAATTTCGCCGCCGGCGAAGTAATGTCCGGCCAGCACCAGATGACGATCGGCGGCGGCGTCGAATCCATGAGCCGCGTCGGCATCGGCGCCTCCGGAGGTGCCTGGCCGATGGATCCCTCGCTGGCCATCAAGTCCTACTTCATGCCGCAAGGCATCTCCGCCGACCTGATCGCCACCAAGTACGGCTTCTCGCGCGACGAGGTCGACGCCTATGCGGTCGAAAGCCAGAAGCGCGCCGCCAACGCCTGGGAAAAGGGCTACTTCAGGAACTCCGTGGTGCCGGTCAAGGATATCAACGGCCTGACCATCCTCGACCATGATGAGCACATGCGCCCCGACACCTCGATGCAGTCGCTGGCGAGCCTCAACGCCTCCTTCGTGCAGATGGGCGAGCTCGGCGGTTTCGACGCGGTCGCCGTGCAGCGGTACCCGGAAGTCGAGGACATCAATCACGTCCATCATGCCGGCAACTCGTCGGGCATCGTCGACGGAGCGGCCGCCCTGCTGCTCGGCTCAAAGGCCGCCGGCAAGCGTGCCGGCCTCAAGCCGCGCGCCCGCATCAAAGCCTTCGCCAACATCGGCTCGGAACCGGCGATCATGCTGACTGGCCCGCTGGCGGTGACCGAGAAGGTCCTGAAGAAGTCGAAGATGACGATGGACGATATCGATCTCATTGAGATCAACGAGGCTTTCGCCTCCGTCGTCCTGCGGTTCATGCAGCACTTCGACCTCGACGACAGCAAGGTCAACGTCAATGGCGGCGCCATCGCCATGGGCCATCCGCTTGGTGCGACAGGCGCAATGATCCTCGGCACCGTCATCGACGAGCTGGAGCGCACCGGTAAGGAGACCGCGCTGGTCACCCTGTGCATCGGCGCCGGCATGGGAACCGCGACCATCATCGAGCGGGTCTAGGAGCCCTAAAGAGGAACGTCATGGCCGGACTTGTTCCGGCCATCCACGAAGCAGCGGCTGCCTGAGTACGGGGCCAAGACGTGGTTGCCCGGGACGAGCCCGGGCATGACGAAAGAGGATAGAACAGAGCCCATGCCCAAGATCGACATCGCCTCGGTCCCCGAGCGCAGGGGATCCGGCTACCCGGATCCCTTCAAGGCGGCGTACGAGAACCGCATCAAGCAGCCGCTCGGCGATGCTGTCGGCCTGACCCAGTTCGGCGTCAACCTGACCCGGATCGTCCCGGGCTCGGGATCGGCGCTGCGCCACTGGCACGAGAACGAGGACGAACTCGTCTATGTGCTCGAGGGCGAGCTGGTACTGATCGAGGACGCGGGCGAGACGGTGTTGCGCGCCGGTGACGCGGCCGGCTTCAAGGCCGGTGTGCCGAACGGCCATTGTCTCGTCAATCGCAGCGACTCAGACGCCGGTCTCCTCGAAAGCGGCCCCCGCGCACCGACGGAACGTGCTCATTATCCCGACGACGATCTCGCGGTCGTCAAGGACGAGTCCGGATTCCGGTGGCTTCACAAATCCGGCGAACCGTACGCCTGAACCCAATTCACGGGGCCCGTCCCACGGGGCTCCAACCCACGGGGAAACGTCATGACCTACAAGAACTTCACGCTTGATATCGACGCCGACGGCATCGCGCTGGTCACCTGGGACATGCCGGGCAAGTCGATGAATGTCTTCGACGCGTCGGTGATGGACGAGATCGGCCAGATCATCGAGAAGGTCGCCGAAGACGACGCCATCAGGGGCGCGGTCGTCACGTCCGGCAAGGACACCTTTTCGGGTGGCGCCGACCTGACCATGCTGCAGGGCCTGCTCGGCGAGTTCCACCGGATGCGCGGCCAGGACGAGACGGCCGCGATGCAGCGCATGTTCGACGAGAGCCGGCGCATGTCGCAGCTCTGGCGCCGCCTCGAGACCTGCGGCAAGCCCTGGGTCGCCGCGATCAACGGCACCGCGATGGGTGGGTCGTTCGAACTGGCGCTGTCCTGCCATCACCGGGTCGCCGCCGACAACGACAAGGCGCGGCTGGGCCTGCCCGAAGTGAAGGTCGGCCTGTTCCCCGGCGCCGGCGGCACCCAGCGCGTGCCGCGCATGGTGCCGGTCGCTGACGCTCTGCAGTTCCTGCTGCAGGGACGCCAGCTCCGCGTCGGGCAGGCGAAGTCCATGCGACTCGTCGACAACGTCGTGCCGCAGGACGAACTGATCGAGACGGCCAAGGCGTGGATCCGCGACGGCGGCAAGCCGGTGCAGCCCTGGGACAAGGACGGCTTCAGGCTGCCCGGCGGCAAGGTCTATTCGCCGGCCGGCTTCCAGGTGTTCCCGCCCGCCAACGCCATCTACCGGCGCGAGACGTATGACAACTATCCCGCCGCCCGCGCGATCATGTCCTGCGTCTACGAGGGCCTGCAGCTTCCCATGGACCAGGCGCTGACGGTGGAATCGCGCTACTTCGCCAACGTCCTGCAGACCAAGGAAGCGGCCTCGATGATCCGCTCGCTGTTCGTCTCCATGCAGGAGCTGAACAAGGGCGCCCGGCGTCCGGCCGACGAGCCGGCCTCGCCGATCAGGAAGGTCGGCATCCTCGGTGCCGGCTTTATGGGCGCAGGCGTGGCCTATGTGACCGCCAGGGCCGGTATCGACGTGGTGCTGCTCGACCGCGACATGGAAAGCGCCGAGCGCGGCAAGGCCTATTCCGACACGCTGGTCTCGAAGGCCGTCAGCCGCGGCCGGTCGACGCCGGAGGCCAAGGAAGCGCTCCTGTCACGCATTCACACGACCGTCGACTACGCCGATCTCGAAGGATGCGACCTGGTCATCGAGGCGGTGTTCGAGGACAAGGACATCAAGGCCGACGCAACCCAGAAGGCCGAAGCCGTGATCCCGGCCTCGGCCGTGTTCGGCACCAACACCTCCACCCTGCCGATCACCGACCTGGCCAAGGCGAGCGCCCGGCCGAAGAATTTCATCGGCGTGCACTTCTTCTCACCCGTCGACAAGATGATGCTGGTCGAGATCATCATGGGCAAGAAGACCGGCAAGGCGGCGCTCGCAAAGGCGCTCGACTACTGCCGCGCGATCAAGAAGACGCCGATCGTGGTCAACGACTCGCGCGGCTTCTACACCTCGCGCGTGGTCGGCACCTACATCCGCGAAGGCCATCTGATGCTGATGGAAGGCGTGCCGGCGGCGATGATCGAGAATGTCGGCCGCATGGCGGGCATGCCGGTCGGCCCGCTGTCGCTCAATGACGAGGTCGCCGTCGATCTCGCCTGGAAGATCCTGCAGGCGACCAAGAAGGACCTCGGCGAGAAGGGCGTCGATCCGCGCCAGGAGGCGCTGCTCGAGGAGATGGTCGTCAAGCGCGGCCGCCTCGGCCGCAAGAACGGCAAGGGCTTCTACGACTATCCCGACAAGGGCAAGAAGCGCCTGTGGCCCGACCTCGCCGACCTGCAGCCCGAGCATCTCGATCCCGACACGATCGACGTGAAGGAGATCGAGCACCGCCTGCTGGTGATCCAGGCGCTGGAGACGGCGCGCTGCTTCGCCGAGGGCGTGCTGACCGATGTGCGCGAGGCCGATGTCGGCTCGATCCTCGGCTTCGGCTACGCGCCGTTCGCCGGCGGGACGCTCAGCTACATCGACAACATGGGGCTGAAAAATTTCGTCGACCTTTGCAACAGGCTCGCCCGCAAGCACGGCCCCCGCTTCCGGCCGAACAAGCTGCTCAAGGAGATGGCTGCCAACGGCGAGACCTTCTATGGCCGTTTCCCGCCGGAAGGCTCGGCGCAGAAGCAGGCGGCCTGACAGAGGCGGGCAGATACACCCGCCATTTAGAACGCCGGTTCGCCGGACGGTCCCCGACCGTCCGGTTTTCTTTGCCTTGAGCGCCGGTCCGCTCCATGTTGTAGCCGACAAGCCGGACCGCACCGGCGGCAGCACGAGGGGAGACCATGACGCCCAAGATCGAATATTTCTTCAGTTCCGTTTCGCCCTGGTCGTATCTCGGCCACGACCTTTTCATCGAGTCGGCCGCCCGGCACGGTGCCGAGATTGTCTACAAGCCCGTCAATCTCGGGCTGGTCTTTCCGGAAACCGGCGGCCTGCCGCTGCCCAAGCGCGCCCCGGCGCGCCAGAAATACCGGCTGGTGGAACTGAAGCGCTGGAAGGAAAAGCGCGGCCTGCCGCTCAACCTTCAGCCCGCCCACTTCCCGACCGACTGCACCCTGGCGGATTGCTGCGTTATCGCCATCGTCGAGGCCGGCGGCGATCCGGCCGGCTTCCTCGGACGCGCCTATCGCGCCGTCTGGACCTATGACCGCGACGTCGCCGACGAGCACGTCGTCGAGGGCCTGCTCGCCGATGCCGGCCAGGATGCGCACGCGATCCTCGCTGCCGCCAAGTCCGATGCCGTCAAGGCCATCTACGCGGCCAACGCCCGGGAAGCGATCGACAAGTCGGTGTTCGGCGCGCCGACCTACATTCTGGCCGGCGAGCCGTTCTGGGGACAGGACCGGCTCGACCTGCTCGAGGATGCATTGTCGAGCGGCCGCGCGCCTTATACGGCGTGAGGCCCGCGACACGCTGCCCGTTTGTGGGTCGTCGGCGGGGTCATTAGATTAAAGTGGAAACCGGGGGGCGCGGGGGGCGTGAAAGGAAGCCGAGCGATGTTTCGTATCCTGGCATTCATTGCCGTCCTGCTCCTGCCCCCCGCTGTTGCGGTTGCCCAGGAGACACTGCCCGACACCGAGGCGGAACGCTTCATCCTGCGGCGGGTCGACGGCGGGCTGATGCGCATCGACCGGGAGACCGGCGAGACATCTTTCTGCCGCAAGCGGAACAAGGCGTGGACCTGCGAGATTGTCGCCGACGACCGGGTCGCCCTCGAAGAGGAAATCGCCAGGCTGTCCGAGGACAACTCGGAACTCGCCCGGGAAATAGGACGGCTGAAGGAACGCATCGCCAGGCTGGAGACCGGCGCAGCACCGGCGGACAAGCCGAAGAAACCGGCACCGGGCGACGGGAATGCCGATGAAGAGCGGCCCGCGCTCGACCTGCCCAGCGACAAGGAAATCGATCAGGTCATGAAGACCTTCGAATCGATGATGCGGCGGTTCCTCGACATGGTCCGCGACCTTCGCGACGAGTACGAGCAGGACCGCACCTGAAGCCGGCCGGACAATGCGTCAGCCCATAAGACCTGTCAGGCGGAGCGGCGCTGGTCGGGATGAAGCGTCTTGCCCAGGATGTGCTCGCTCCGGCCGATGACGTCGTCGCTCGATCCCACGATCAGCGGATCGGGCCCATGCACCACATGCTTGTCCTTGCCCGGATAGGGTAGCGAGGAAAGGAAGTGCTGCATGCAGTTCAAACGGGCCCGCTTCTTGTCGTCGGACTTGATGATCGTCCAGGGCGCGTCGGCGGTGTCGGTATAGAAGAACATCGCTTCCTTCGCCTCGGTATAGTCTTCCCACTTGTCCAGGGACTCACGGTCGATCGGCGACAGCTTCCACTGTTTGAGCGGATCGTGCTCGCGCGACTTGAAGCGCCGGTGCTGTTCTTCCTGGGTGACCGAGAACCAGTACTTGAAGAGCCGGATCCCGCTCCGCACCATCATCTGCTCGATCTGCGGGCACTGGCGCATGAATTCCAGATAGTCGTTCGGCTTGCAGAAGCCCATCACCCGCTCGACGCCGGCCCGGTTGTACCAGGAGCGGTCGAACATGACGATTTCGCCCGCCGCCGGTAGGCGTTCGATATAGCGCTGGAAATACCACTGGGTCTGCTCGCGCTCGGACGGCTTCTCGAGCGCGACGACGCGCGCGCCGCGCGGATTGAGATGCTCCATGAACCGCTTGATCGTGCCGCCCTTGCCGGCAGCGTCGCGGCCCTCGAACAGCACGACGATCTTCTCGCCGGTCGCCTTCACCCAGTCCTGCACCTTGAGCAGTTCGACCTGCAGTTCGGCCTTGTGCTCCTCGTAGACGCACCGGCGGATCTTCTGCTTGTAAGGATACTCCCCGGTTTCGAACGCGCGCCGGATCGCTTCGGGATCATGGCGCATTTCCGCGATGTGGTGGGCTGCGTTCTCGACCGACTTGCTTTCGGCCGACCCGGCCTCGGCCGGCTTGGTTTCGGCTGGCTTGGATTCGGGGGCCGCGTCCACAGCGGCTTCGGCGACGGCGGCTCCGTTGCTGCCTTTGGCTGTCGCCGGTGCGGACGGGGCCTTCTTCGCAGCCGCGGCGCGGGGCTTCGCTGCGGCCGGCTTGCGGGCCGGAGCCTTTTTCGTCTCGCCAGGCGAGCTTTCGGATTTGGCGCTGGGTTCGCTGTCTGCCGTCAGAGTGCTCAATAGACCGGTTTCCCTTTTCCCGGAGTTTCGTGAGGAAAAAGGATATTAATAGCCGGGTTAAAAAAGGTGCGCATTGATCGGCGTCAACGCGCGGATGGTTTATTTTACCTTGCAGATCCGTCGCGATCAGGCTTGGCCGGCGATCCGGGATTCGGTACGCGTTTTCAGGTCTTCGGGCAACGGCTCCGCCCGCCGCGTGGACAGGTTCATGGTCAGTCCGGTCACCTCGATGATGGCGGCGACCTCATCGGTGTCCGTGCGGACGAACCGGTTCTCGAAGGTGATGGTCGAGCGCGCGACGGCGGTCGGCCGGCTGACGATGTGCAGAAGGTCGCCGAACGCGGCGCCGCGCACCCGGGTGAACTTCATCTCGACGGCGACGCGGCCCAGGTTGCGTTCGGTCAGCCACGGGCCGTTGACGCCGACGACGTCCCAGAAATGCGCGGCCGAATCCGAGTTGAAGCCGACGAAGGCGGACGCGAAGGCCGCGCCGTCCGCGTCGCAATGCTGCGCGCGGAGGCGGGTGCGCAGCACGAGTTCACCGCCCGGCGGCGACGCCCCGTGCGGTCCGGACGCCGCCGGTATGGCAGCGAGGCTGCGCGGCCTGGCGGCGTCGGGCAGGTCGGCACCGTTCCGGGCCAGGGCTTCGGCCAAAGCCTGCGGCGGATCTTCGTAAGTCTCCAGGCAGGTCGCGGAGAGCCGTCCGGTCGCCGCCTCGTAAAGCAGGTGGACCGCCTGCCGGTCGCCCACGCCATGGGTCTCGACGTGCAGCGCTTCATTCACCCGCAACTCGCTGTGATAGCGGACGTGGCGCACGTCCGGCTGCCGCCGGTCCGCCGCCGGCACGCCGGCGAGCGACTGGAAATGGGCGCCGGCATCCTCGAACGAACGCATGTAGAACTGGACGTTCTGGTGGTCGTTCTCGTCGCAGTCCCAGGTGTTGACGTAACCCTTGAGCGTCAGCAGCGACGTCATGCGGGGATGGCCTTCGACAGGAAGGAATCCATTCGCGCCAGGCTCTGCTCTGCGAGGTCTCCGGGGAACGCCATGAACACATGCGCGCCGCCGGGATAGACGGCAAGCTCGGTGTCGTTGCCCGCCGCCGCCCAGCGTGGCGCCAGGAACAGGGAATCGTCGAGAAGCGGGTCGCGGGTCCCCACCGAGATGAGCGCGGGCGGCAATCCGGCGAGGTCGGCGAAGATCGGCGAGATGTCGGGGTCGTCCGGCGCGTGCTCGTCCCGCAAGAAGCATTCGATGAACTTGCGCATGTCGCGGGTGTTGAGCACCAGCTTCTCCTCTCCCCAGGTTGCCGCGCTCGGCGTCAGCCGCAGGTCGAAACAGCCGGCAACGAGATTGGCGGCCCGGAAGGGCGTCAACCCGTGCCTGTCGCGCAATCGCAGCAGGGTAACGAGCGACAGATGCGCGCCGGCGGACTCGCCACCGATGGCGAAGCGATCGGTGCCGAACCGGTCCATCGCCGATTTCACCAGCCACAGCGCCGCGGCTTCGCAGTCGTCGGGGCCCTGCGGATAGGGATGTTCGGGCGCCAGCCGGTACTCGACGCTGACGACGGCCAGGTTGCAGTTGTCGGCGATGCGTTCGAGCCGCGGATCCTGCTCGTCGGCCGCCCCGATCGTCCACCCGCCGCCGTGGATATGCAGGTAGACGCCCGAGGGATTGTCCGGGGAAATGATGCGTAGAGGGATCGGCCCGTGCGGCCCTTCGATATCGAGCGTCGTTGCCCGTTCGGAGCGGGGCGCCAGCGGAAACGGCCCGTGTCCCTGGCGTCGGCGCGCCCGCCGGACCGCCGGGGCAAACGACCACTGGTCGGGCGCTTCGTCCAGAAGCTTGACGATTTCCGAATTGATCGCTCTGGTTTCCGGCGAAACCGAATCTTCGCTGAACACGTCCGGGGACGGAAAGACGATATGGGCCATCGATTTGTCCGCGTGGGGAAGAGAAAGGCGGGCCGGCATATCACCGCAGAATTCGCCGGTCGTCCAGAGCAGCGTGTCGGGGTGCAACGGCGATGACCGGACAATGCCAAGGCGCGCTGACGGTCCGGACCCGCGCCGCGGGATTTCTCGACATCACCCGCGACATCGCCCGCTGGCTCGACGAAGAGGGGGCCGGCGACGGCCTTCTCACGCTGTTCATCCGGCATACGTCGGCCTCGCTGACAATTCAGGAGAACGCCGATCCGGACGTGCTGCGTGACCTGTCCGACAGCCTCGACCGGATTGCGCCGCGCAGCCATCCCTACCGGCACGGCTCGGAGGGGCCGGACGACATGCCGGCGCATATCAGGTCAATGGTGACGTCGACGTCGTTCGGTATCCCGGTCCAGGCCGGCCGCATGCGGCTCGGAACCTGGCAGGGCATCTATCTGGTCGAACATCGCGACCGGCCGCACGAGCGCGAAATCGCCCTGCATTTTATCGGCGAAGTGCGCTCCTGAACGACGTATCGGGTCAAGCCGCGCCGGGCTGATGCAGGTCAGGACACGGTGAAATCCGTCATCATTCCGGAGTCCTCGTGTTCCAGGTTGTGGCAGTGCGCCATAAAGGGAAATTCTTTCGTCGCGGGATGCCTGAACCGCACCTGGATTTCGCAGGACCCGCCGTCGAGCACCGGCGCCATGTCCTTCCAGCCGGCCATGTGCTCCGGCGGTGCCTTGCCGTCGAGCTTCAGAATGCGGAATTGGCAGCCGTGGATATGAACCGGATGATACATCCGGTCGTCGCCCTCTGAGATGAGCCAGCGCAGGTCACGGTTGATGTCCGCGTGGATCGGCACGACACCGAGCTCGAACGGCGCGCCGTTGACATCGTTGGCGCCGAGCCTTTCGGCGATCGGTAGCGCCGGCTCGCCGACGATCAGCTTCACGACCTTCTCGACGACCGCCGGATCCATATGGCCCGACTTGTCCATATCCATGAGGCCGGCCGACCTGAACTGCGCCATGCCCTTGTCGTCAAGCCGCATACCCATCACGAGTTGCTGGCTGACCGGCGGCAGATCCGCAACGAGCGGGGGAAGCGTCACCAGAGTGTCGGGAAGCGTGCCCGACCCTTCGGCGCCGTCGGGGCGCAGGGTCAGGAGCGGAAGGTCCCGGTCGAATGGCGGCAGTTTCATCGCCATCTGATCGACCGGCCGCGTCACGAGATCGAACGCCGTGCCGTCGCGGCCGTCGACGAGGACCTCGTAGCGCTCGCCCGCATAGAGGACCAGTTCCTCGAGTTCGACCGGGTTGGCAAGCAGCCCGCC
>ENA-ORCV01001036-ORCV01001036.1-marine-metagenome-genome-assembly--contig:-NODE-1036-length-11178-cov-3.239168_pt1 | contig 11178 bp, 13 predicted proteins | sample MGYA00237779_ERZ508509 | MGnify/ENA primary metagenome ERZ508509 (study PRJEB26180, sample SAMN06268772) | marine metagenome | isolation source: Bioluminescent Bay, La Paraguera, Puerto Rico | place... | reverse complement strand
ATGCGCCCTGACCGCATCATCCTGGGCGAAATTCGTGGCGCGGAGTGTTTCGACCTCCTCGCCGCCATGAACACCGGCCACGATGGCTCCATGTGTACGCTTCACGCCAACAGCCCGCGCGAGTGCCTAGGCCGTATGGAAAACATGATCCTGATGGGTGACATCAAGATCCCCAAGGAAGCCATTTCACGCCAGATCGCTGAATCGGTCGATTTGATCGTGCAGGTGAAGCGCCTTCGCGACGGTTCGCGCCGTACGACGAACGTGACCGAAGTCATCGGCATGGAAGGCGACGTGATCGTGACGCAGGAACTGTTCAAGTTCGAATATCTGGACGAGAGCGAAGACGGCAAGATCCTGGGTGAATTCCGCTCCAGCGGCCTGCGCCCCTATACGCTCGAAAAAGCGCGCCAGTTCGGGTTTGATCAGGCGTACTTGGAGGCATGTCTCTGACATGCCTTACGCGCACCCATCCGGGCGCGCGATATCCTCGCTTCCGGGCAGGCAAGCTGCCCTCACTGCGGGCGGCCAGTCGGCCTTGCGGTCGCTGTCGCGACCGTGCTCCGCGACCAAGCCTCCCCGTTTGTGCTGGTTTGGGCCGAAGGCCCGCAAGGGCGACTGCCCGCCCGCAGGTGCCCCGCAGCGTAGCGGAGGGAACAGCACCGAGGATGCCCTCGCGAATGCGAGGGCGTAACCACAGGTTTACCCTCCCAACCAACCTTTCACCGCGACCACCATCAAGCCCACGCCGACAAAGGCGCTGGCGAGAAAGATGGGTGTCCAGGGCATGCAGCCCACACGGTCGATGTGCTTGCGTCTGGCGCGCAGCCGGTCTGCCGCCAGTGCCCAGATGGCGACCAGCAGGAACGCTCCGCCCCACAGGCCGACGAGTGTCGCATCGCTGGCAAAACGGATGAAGCCTGGCAGTTCCATGGTGCAGCCGGCATATGATGTCTCGTCGCCAACATCGCAATGCTTGCCAATTGTCGCGCCAGTTCTATGGCGAAGGCATGAGTGCCAGCAATCATGACCACGACCGCCCGTTACTGGCATTGCTGATCCGCTTGCTGGGCATTGCTGGATTTGCGAGCATGGCGGCACTGATCAAGCTCGCCTCGCAACGCGGCATACATCTGGTCGAGATCATATTCTGGCGCCAACTCGTGACCGTCCCGATCCTGTTTGGCTGGGCGATGATGTCCGGCGGAATGGCGCAACTCGGCACGCAAAGGCCGCGCGCCCATTTCGTGCGCGCGCTCTATGGCATTGCCGGAATGATCTGCAATTTCGGCGCAGTTATCCTGCTTCCGCTGGCAGAAGCGCAGACGATAAATTTCTCAGCCCCGATCTTCGCCGTGCTGCTGTCCATCGTGCTTCTCAAGGAGAGTGTCGGGATGTGGCGTTGGGGGGCGGTTCTTGCCGGCTTTCTGGGAATCATTGTCATTGCCCAGCCGGGCGACGGTCATATTCCGCTGACAGGAGCGCTTGTGGCGCTGGGCGGCGCTTTCATGATCGCGTTGATCTCGATCCAGATCCGCGACCTGTCCAAGACCGACAAGCCCCTGGTGATCGTCTTCTGGTTCGCGGTGACCAGCGTTGTGCTGTTTGCGCCCTTCCAGCCCCTTGTGATGCAAGACCACAGCTGGGGGGACTGGATGCTGCTGCTGGCAATCGGACTCACGGGCACTTGGGGTCAATTGCTGGTCACCGTCGCCCTGCGTTTGGGGAAGGTTTCCAGCGTGATCGTCATGGACTATTCCGCCATGGTCTGGGCCACTCTCTTTGGATGGCTTCTCTTCTCCGCCTTTCCCCCGACCACGACATGGCTGGGTGCACCGCTCATCGTGGCCGCCGGTCTGATCATCGCCTGGCGCGAACGCGTCGTCGCACACAGGCGGTTTTCGGACCTGCGTGGAACAGCGGGAACTTGAACCCAAGCCAAAACTCGTGTTCCATGTATTCCCGCCAATCGGGCGAGAGGAGTTCCATGTATTCCCGCCAATCGGGCGAGAGGAAAGGAAAGATTATGGTGCGCAAGATCATCCTTGCCATGACCGTAGGCGCCATGGCGCTGACTGCTACGGCTTGCAACACCGTTCGCGGAGCAGGACAGGACCTTCAATCTGTCGCTGACGACGTAGACGAGGCAGTTTAGGCGCAAATCCAAGCGCAAGTACCTCAAGCGCCCGCCTGGGATCGGGCGGGCGTTTCTGTTTCAGACCTTTCGATAGACCAGCATGATGTTGTTGGCGGGCATAGCCACACGGCTGGCTCGAACAAGAGCTTGCGCCCCGGCAATGCTGTCCAGCCATTCCGCACTGCGTAAGCCCCACTCAGGATTGCGCTGCTTCAGCCAGCCATCGAAGGCAACGTTGCTCTCGACCGTTTCCACCCCCTCTTCCAAATAGGGGCCATAGAGGATTAGCGGAGCGCCTTCTGGCAATATGCGTCCTGCCGCACGGATTAGCCCATCGGTGGCGGCGACGGGGCTGATGTGCACCATGTTGATGCACAGGATGGCGTCGGCATGATTTACCGGCCAATCCGCCGCTGAAGCATCCAGTTCAAACGGCGCAGCGACGTTTGCAAGGCCGGCTTCTGCGCTCCAGGCTGCAATCGACGCCCGGGCATCGGCATCGGGATCGGTGGGCTGCCAATTAAGGTGGGGAAAGCGCGCGGCAAAATGGATCACATGCTCGCCCGTCCCGCTGGCAAGCTCAAGGACGGTTCCTTTGTCCGGTAGCTCCTGAGCCAGGACATCGGCAATCGGATCGCGATTGCGCGCGGCGGCGGGGGCTTCCCGTTTCACAGTTTCAGTTTTCCTTTGCGCGGATTGGCGCGGCGTGCCGCGGGCTCCCGGATAATGAGCCAAATCAGTAAACCCACGGGTCCGGCTACAAGCGTGAGCAGCAATATGGGCGCCTGAAAAAGGCGCGAGAAATGTTTCGCATCGGCGTCCCGCGCTATCCACAACCCCACAAAAAGATCGAAGGCAAGGTAATGTATCCAGCCTACCACCAGCGCTGCGTCACGAGCGAATAGGGAACGAAGACCCTCGATTGACGTGATGTCGACATTGGCGAGGCCCGCACCCGATTGGCTCAGCAGGACCCCAAAACTGACGGCATAGGCGAGGCAGAGCAACCCGATCCCGGCATAGAATATGGCCGCGCGCGCCAGCTCTCCGCGCGGGGCAAAGATCAACACGGCCCACATGACCAGCGCCAAGCCGTGAGCGAAGCCCAGCAGTGTTTCCCAACTCATAGTTTGTTTCCTCCGCTGCGGCTCCAGATCCCGGCAAGGATCGATCCGATCACCACGTGATAGACCGACGAAATCGCGCTGGGCACCGGTGCCAATGCAGCCTGCATGGGATTGACGAATTGCGCCGCGAAGCTGGGTGTCGAGGCCAAGCTAGCGCCTAGCCCGCTATTTTGCATGCCGACTTCGATACTGAGAGTGCGACACTCCGCACGCCCGAAGCGCATCAGGTGCGGAAGCACGTAACCCAGCGCAAATCCCGTCGCATGGAGCAGGAAGATTGCCAGCAATAGCATGCCGAAATGCGCTTCGATCAGTTCCTTGGAATTGCCGATGATCCCGCCCACGATCAACACGATGACGATTACCGATATCAAAGGGGAAACAACCGCCAGCCGCTTGGTTACGCGCGGAAACAGCGCATTCAGCGCCACACCTGCCACCACAGGCACCAGCACAATGGCGACCATGGAACGGAACAGGCTCCAGCGGTCGATTTCGATAAATACGCCTCCCAGCCAGTCGGTCAGCAAAGGTGTCAGCACAATTGCGATCATGGTCGAACACATGGTCATGGCCACCGACAGCGCCAGATTGGCCCTCGCCAGATAGGTGACGACATTGGATGCCGTGCCGCCGGGACAGCATGAGACCAGCACCAGTCCTACGGCCAGCCCCTCTTCCAGCCCGAACAGCAGTGCAAAGCTTATCCCCGCCAGTGGCATGATCGTGAATTGCAGCGCCACGCCTGTAGCAATCCCCTTCGGCAAGGTCAGAACGCGGCGGAAGTCATCCAGTGTCAGCGTCAGCCCCATGCCGAGCATGATCACGCCCAGCATCACACTGATCAAACCCTGCCCGGCGACCTGCGTTTGCGTAACCCAGGCGAAATGTTCCGGCGCAACCCAAGCCCAGGCCACTCCGAGCACAGTCCAAATGGCAAAGAGATTGGTCGCCTGCGCAATCCATCGTGTCATGAGTTCCCCCCCCTGCCCGCTGCCTATCGTGCAGGTGATGCCATGCCAAGGATCAGCGGCGATGCCAGCGGCTTTCCTGTCGCAAGATCTCGTCATACTCGTGGACGAACTTGCCAGGCGCGCTGATCAGCGCGAATTGCAGCGCAGCGCGCGCGATCTGTTCCGCCTTGATGGATCGGTATTTGCGCCTCTCTCCACGCAGGAACAGATCGGCGATCGGGGCCAAAAGCTTGCCGAGCGCTTCCAGACCGCGCGGGTCCTGATCGCGTTTTCCCCTGAGCAGGCCGGGCCGGAGGAAATCGACCTGCCTCAATCCGCATTTTGCGACTTCGAACTCCATTTCGCCCTTGGTGCGCAAATAGAGGTTCTTCGAATAGCGATCGGCACCGACAGAGGAAATTACCACCAACCCACTGGCGCCTGCTGCCTTGCACGCCTTGGCTACCTTCACCACGAAATCCCGATCGATGGCAGCGAATTTCGCCTCATCGCCGTCAACCTTGCGAATTGTCGTTCCCAAAGCGCAGATCACGCGATCGGGTGCGATGGTTTCTATTGCTTTGCCCCAGCCCTCAACCGGTGCCAGCATCACTTCCATCCGCGCGCCCTTTGGCATGGGAACCTCGCGCCGGGACAGGGCAAGGAGGCGGAAATCCGTTCGCCCCACCGCCTGTGCAAGAATGCTTTGCCCCACCAGTCCAGTCGCCCCCAGCAAGAGAACGCGCAAAGGCTCAGACATTGGATAGCCCTTCCGGGACGTTGCCGAAGATGCGCGCATAGCAATCCATGGCGTAGCGATCGGTCATGCCGGCGATGAAATCGGCGATATGGCGGGCCCGCTCCGTCGCATCGTCGGGTAGGCTTTCGTGCCAACTACCGTTCATCAAGCCTGGTTCCTGGTCGAAGGCGGCATAGAGCTTGGCGATGACCTGGTGCGCGACCTTGGCGGTAATCTTCTGTTCGGGATGGTAGTAAAGCCGTTCATAGAGGAAGGACTTGAGCTGCCTTTCCCGTGCCGCCCATTCGGAAGAGAAGGCCGCAATGGCGCAGCCGGCGCCGCGCACCTGGTCAGGCTTATTCAAGCCCGCCATGTTGGCAGTTGTGGTCTCGATCAGGTCGTTGACCATCGCGCCGATCTGGTCACGCACCAATTCACGCAGTTGCAGTGGCCGCGGCGCATCGAGGTGGCGCTTGCGTACCGCATCCCATTGCTCGGCAAGAAAATCGAGCGTCAGCAGGTCATCGAGCTGTAGGAAGCCTGCGCGCAGCCCGTCATCGATATCGTGATTGTCATAGGCAATATCGTCCGCCAGCGCGGCGATCTGCGCTTCCAGTGAGGACCAACGGTCGAGATCGAGCGGGAATGCCTCGTCGAGTTCCTTCAAGGCCCAGCTGGGCTCGCTTACCGGACCATTGTGCTTGGCCAGGCCTTCCAGCACTTCCCAGCTGAGGTTGAGACCACGGATATCGCAATAGGTGCGCTCGATCCGCATCAGCGTACGCAGGCAGTGCTCGTTGTGGTCCCAGCCGCCATATTTCCGCAGAGCGTTGTCGAGCGCTTCCTCGCCCGAATGTCCGAAAGGCGGATGGCCGATATCATGCGCAAGGCAAAGCGCCTCGGTCAGGTCCTCGTCGAGGCCCAGCGAGCGAGCCAGAACCCGCCCGATCTGCGCCACTTCCAGGCTATGCGTCAGGCGAACGCGATAATGATCGCCATCCGGCGCGACGAAGACCTGCGCCTTACCTGCCAGCCTGCGGAATGCCACCGAATGGATGATGCGGTCACGATCGCGCTGGAAAGCACTGCGCGGCCCGCGCGTACCGCCACCGGATTGGTCGAACTCGCGCCCGCGGGAAAGGGCAGGATCGGCGGCGAGTGGGCTGCGTGACATGGGTCAGTCAGCTAGATGGACCGGCCGCGCATGACAAGGCGAACACTTGGTGAACCTCGCAAGGTGCACACGCACGGCCGCGCATCAATCGCCCAACGACTTATTGATTTCCTCTACCATCTTCTTCGCGTCGGAGAGCAGCATCATCGTCTGGTCCATGTAGAACACGTCATTGTCGACACCGGCATAGCCAACGCCGCCCATGCTGCGCTTGATGAAGAAGACCTGCTTGGCCTTGTCCACGTCGAACACGGGCATGCCGTAGATGGGCGAAGACTTGTCGGTCTTCGCGGCCGGGTTCACCACGTCATTGGCGCCGATGATGAAGGCGACATCGCATTGAGCGAATTCGCTGTTGATGTCCTCCAGTTCGAAGACCTTGTCGTAATCGACCGAGGCTTCTGCCAGCAGCACGTTCATGTGCCCCGGCATGCGGCCCGCAACGGGGTGGATGGCGAACTTCACATTGACGCCCTGCTCTTCGAGCAGGTCGGTCATTTCGCGCAAAGCATGCTGCGCCTGTGCCACTGCCATGCCGTAGCCCGGGATGATGATGACGTTTTCGGCCTGCTGCAGCATGAAGGCAGCGTCTTCCGCGCTGCCCTGCTTGTAGGGGCGCTGTTCCCTCGCCTCGCCCCCGCCGGAACCGCCATCGGCGCCAAAGCCGCCGGCGATTACCGAAATGAAGCTGCGGTTCATCGCGCGGCACATGATGTAGCTCAGGATCGCACCCGAAGAGCCGACCAGCGCGCCGGTGATGATCATCGCCGTATTGCTGAGCGTGAAACCCATCGCCGCCGCAGCCCAGCCCGAGTAACTGTTCAGCATGGAGACCACGACAGGCATGTCCGCGCCGCCGATGGGAATGATCAGTAGGAAGCCGATCAGGAACGCCGCAACCGTCAGCGCCACAATCAGCGGCATGGTTTCAGTCGGCGAAGCCATGGCGAACAAAGCCGTCAGGACGATAATCGCGGCCAGCGTGCCCAGATTGATTGCATGGCGCATGGGGAGCAGGATCGGCGCACCGCTCATCTTGCCCGAAAGCTTGGCAAAAGCGATGACAGAGCCCGAAAAGGTGATGGCGCCAATGGCAATACCGAGGCCCATTTCGACCTTACTGACCGGAGCGATGCCGGTTGCAGTCAACAGTCCAAACGCCTCGGGATTGAGATAGGCCGCCCAGCCCACCAGCACAGCTGCCAAGCCGACCAGAGAGTGGAAGGCCGCGACCAGTTCCGGCATCGCCGTCATCGCGATGCGGCGGGCGACAGTGAAGCCGACAATACCGCCCAGGAAGATGGCAATGCCGATCTCGGCAATATTGGCGATGTCATGGGTGATAAGCGTCGTCACCACCGCGATCAGCATGCCGACCATGCCATAGCGGTTGCCTGCAAGGCTGGTGGTCGGATGCGAAAGCCCGCGCAGGGCGAGGATGAACAGCACGCCCGCGACAAGATAAGCGAGCGCCACCCACGGGTTCACGCCTGCGCCTTCCGCGCCCGCTGCCATGAAGGAGAACATCACTTCTTCTCCTTTTTCTTGTACATCGCCAGCATGCGCTCGGTCACGGCGAAGCCGCCGAAGATGTTGACGCTCGCCAGCACCACGCCCGCAAGGCCGAGCCATTTGGCCGTGGCACTGCCCGCCTCAGCCGATGCGATCAGCGCACCCACGATAATCACCGAGGAAATCGCATTGGTCACCGCCATCAACGGCGTGTGCAGTGCAGGAGTAACCGACCAGACAACGTAATAGCCCACAAAACAGGCCAATACGAAAATCGAGAGGATTGAAATGAAGTCCATTTCCTATTCGCCCGTCACCTGGACCAGTTCGATATTGTTGCCTTCGGGATCGACCACGAACATCACCTTGATGCCGAGCACGGCGGTGAGGTCGGTGATATCGACGGCGGGGGTCACGCCCTTGGACAGCAGGATTTCCTTGGTCGCCTCGATATCTTCAACTTCCATCATCAGCTGGCCGGGGCCGCGCACGGCGAGATGTGCAGGCGGCGTTCCCCGCTCCGGTCCGGGCTGGGAGTCTGCCACCTGGACCAACTCAAGCCCTTGCGTGCCATTCTTGAGCCAGCGGAAGTGCATTGCCGGGCCAAGCGGCGCGTCCTTCACCACCTCGAAATCGAGCACGTCGACATAGAAGGCGGTCACAGCCTCGATGTCCTCGACCGAAAGCGCCATCATGAAATGGTTGAGCTCGATCTTGGGCTGGGCTTCGAATTCTGGTCCCTGCGCCTGAACGCCCGTTGCAGCCAATAGGGCACCAGCCAGCGCCGACCCAAAAACAGTCTTCTTCATTATTTCAGCCTTTCATTCACGATTGCGCCGCCCTTGGTCAGGCGCACGGCATCGCCGATTTCCTCGTCCAGTTCGACTTTGCCCGTCTCCTTGTCCCAGAAGGCGGACAGGAAGTTGAACAGGTTACGGCTGAACAGCGCACTGGCGTCAGCCGAAAGATGTGCGGGCGTGTTCGAATAGCCCATGATGAAGACGCCGTGCTGCTCGACCACCTGATCGGCCACGCTGCCTTCGACATTGCCGCCTTGCGCGACCGCTAGATCGAAGATCACGCTGCCCGGTCGCATGGTTGCGATCTGCGCGTCGGTTATAAGGCGCGGCGCGGCGCGGCCCGGGATCAGCGCGGTAGTGATGACAATATCTTGCTTGGCAATATGCGCGCTCACCAGTTCGGCCTGCGCCTTCTGGTATTCCTCGCTCATCTCGGTGGCATAGCCACCCGATCCCTCGCCCTCGATCCCCTCGACACTCTCGACGAAGATCGGCTTGGCACCGAGCGACATGATCTGTTCCTTGGTTGCGGAACGTACGTCGGTAGCGGAAACCTGCGCACCCAAGCGCCTTGCAGTGGCAATGGCCTGAAGCCCTGCGACACCCACACCCATGACAAAGCACTTAGCGGCAGACACCGTGCCCGCAGCCGTCATCATCATTGGGAAGGCGCGTCCATATTGGTCAGCCGCAGCCAGCACCGCCTTGTATCCGGCAAGGTTGGACTGGCTGGAGAGCACGTCCATGCTTTGTGCGCGGGTGATGCGCGGCATGAATTCCATCGACAGCGCTTCAAGACCAGCCTCTGCATAGGCTTTCGCGCGGCTCGTTTCGCGGAAGGGATCGAATGTCGCGGCCACCCTTGCACCGGGCTTTGCGTCGGCGAGGGCAGCCACATCCGGAGCCTGCACCGCAAGGACGATATCCGCGTCTGCCACAACCTTGTCGATCGGCAGGACTTCCGCACCGGCAGCGGCATAGTCTGTATCGCTGATGGAAGCGCCTGAACCGGCGCCCTCCTCAACCGCAAAGCTGGCGCCAAGGCCAATGAATTTCTTGACAGTCTCGGGCGTCGCGGCGACGCGCGTTTCCCCCTCGGCCCTTTCCTTCAGGACCGCAATGCGTAGTCCCCCCATAGCGCGGGCCTCAGGCGATCAGGGCAATTATGATCAGGACGAGTAGCGCAGTGATCGGAATCGACCACTTCAGGAGGGTCAGGAATCCGCCATAAGTCTTCTTGTTCGCCGTAATATCTTGGGAATTGGCCATTTTATGCCCTGTCCTTCCAGAATCCTTGGGTAATCGAGCAACCGTCTATCCTCCTAGCAGCAAAGCCTCAAGTCTTGCCTTAATGGCCTCTTTACCCACGCCTGCTATCGGAATGCTTCGTGCCGCGTTGCCGGTGACGGTTTGGAAATGGGGATCATGGCAGACGCCGAAGAACGCCTGTTGATGCTGATCGACGACGAACCGGCGCAAAGCCGGTTGATCACCGCGCTTGCAGCGCGCGAGGGATGGCGCACGCTTGTGGTGGATGAGGCGGAAAAAGCCATCGCCACACTGGGAACGCGCCAGGGCATGCAATTATCCGCCATTATCCTCGACCAGTGGGTTCCAGGTGACCAGGCTTGCGAGCTCATCGCCGAGATCAAGGAACGCCGCCCTGCCCTGCCCGTGCTTATGCTGACGGCAAGCACTTCGCCCCTGTTGGCTGTCGAGGCCATGCGTGCGGGCGCGACCGACTACCTCGTCAAGCCTGTAGCCCCTGAACAGCTGATGCAGGCTTTGCGCAATGCGACGACGCGCGAAGCACCGCGTGACGAACTGACGCCGCTGACCGAGAAAATGCCCGCCACGCTCGATTTCGATGCAATGGTCGGCACCGCCCCAAAATTTCGCGACGCTTTGGCCAAGGCAGCCAAGGCAGCGCGCGGCCATGGTAACCTCCTGATCGAAGGCGAAAGCGGCACTGGCAAGGAAATGCTGGTGCGCGCCATCTATGCCGCTTCACCCCGGTCAAAGGCGCCGTTCAAGATCGTCAACATCGCCGGCGTCCCGGCAAGCTCGCTGGAATCCGTACTGTTCGGCCACGAAAAGGGTTCGTTCCCGGGCGCATTCGAACAGCAGGTCGGCGCGATCCAGAATTGCGATGGCGGCACGCTGGTGCTCGATGAGGTGGACCGCCTCTCCGTCGAGCTGCAAGATCGCCTGATCGAAGCGATCGAGACCAAACGCTGTCGTCCGATTGGCGCGAAGCACAGTTTCAAACTGGACGTCCGCTTCATCGCCGCCAGCAACCTTCCGCTGGCCGATCTGGTGGCAACAGGTCACTTCCGCAAGGAACTGCTGGAACTTCTATCCAAGACCTGTGTCATCCTGCCGCCGCTGCGTGAACGCCACGGAGACATTTCCGCACTCACGCGCCACTTCCTCCACCGCATTGGCGAGCAACCGGGCTTGCGCCCGCTGGGTATTACCGACGATGCGATCAAGCTGCTCGCTGCATTCGACTGGCCGGGCAATGTGCGCCAGCTGCAAGCCGTTCTCTTCCGCGCGGCCGTCTTCTGCGATGGCGATGCGCTGACCGCGAACGACTTCCCGCAGCTCTCCTCCATCATTGGCGATATGGCCGAAGCCAACGCACCGGTGATGGAAAGCGCGGGTGTGCAAATCTACGAAAGCGACGGAAATCTACGCTCGCTCGAGGATATCGAGGCCGACGTCATCCGCCTCGCA
>ENA-ORCV01001035-ORCV01001035.1-marine-metagenome-genome-assembly--contig:-NODE-1035-length-11189-cov-3.077304_pt1 | contig 11189 bp, 9 predicted proteins | sample MGYA00237779_ERZ508509 | MGnify/ENA primary metagenome ERZ508509 (study PRJEB26180, sample SAMN06268772) | marine metagenome | isolation source: Bioluminescent Bay, La Paraguera, Puerto Rico | place... | reverse complement strand
GCCGATGCGCTGGCGACCCCCGAGGAAGCGCTCGCCTGGGCGGTTGCTGGGGGAGAAGACCACCACATGCTGGCGACTTTCCCGCGCGCATCGGCGGTCCCGGCTGGCTGGCATGTGGTGGGAGAGGTGCGCTCGGGCGATGGCGGGCTGCTCATCGATGGCGCGCCGCCGCAGTCGCTCGGGTGGGATCACTTCGGAGTGTGAGCCCGCGTGGGCGCCCGGGTGGCCGCGACCTGCGCCGGACATGCGAAAGGCCGATGTCCCCGAAGGGATCATCGGCCTCTTGCGAGATGCGCCGGGTCAGACGGCGCGCTGGACCTTGCCCGCCTTGAGGCAGGAGGTGCACACGTTCACACGCTTGGGGGTACCCGCCACGACGGCGCGCACACGCTGGATGTTGGGGTTCCAGCGACGCTTGGTACGGCGGTGCGAGTGCGAGATCGAGTGACCGAAGGACGGTCCCTTGCCGCAGACGTCGCAGTTGGCAGCCACGATAGTTCTCCTAAGTTTCACCTGCGCCTCGCCCCGACGGGGCGGCGCCACGATTGACAGCCCGGTGTCGGGCAACCGCACTAGGGTATCCGACAAGGCCCCTTCGCGGCAAACGGGCTCGCGGGCCCGCATGGCGGCGTGCTCTCATCGTGCCACCATTGAGGCGAGACCACGCCCCGCCGGGGGCCATGATGGACGCGGATGGGAGGACGGATGGCGGAGACCGCAGACCTGCGACGCTGGCTCGAGGCCGGCGCTCGGGCGGTCCACCACGCGCGCGATCGCCTCGACGCCATCAACGTCTTTCCCGTGCCCGACTCGGACACCGGAACCAACCTCTACCTGACGCTGCAGGAAGGCAACCGCGCGGTCGCGAAGCTGGGCGCGGACGCCACCCATCGTGAGGTTGTCGCGGCATTCGCGCGCGGAGCCCTCGTGGGTGCGCGCGGCAACTCGGGCGTGATCGTGAGTCAGTACCTCACGGCGTTCCTCTCAGCGATCGACGCTCGCGGCGGCCTGGGAGGCGCGGATGCGCCCGCGATCGCCCGCTCGCTCGACGTGGCCGCGGACGCCGCCTACCGGGCGGTGGGCTCTCCGGTCGAGGGCACGATCCTGACGGTCGCTCGGGCCGCAGCCAAGGGAGCCGCCGACGCCGTCGACGCCCAGGCAGGCCGCGAGGCGACGGCGGTGGCCGCCGTGATCGCCGCGCGCGCCGCGCTCGCGCTGACGCAGGAGCAGCTGCCGAGTGCCCGTGAGGCGGGAGTGGTCGACGCCGGCGCTGCCGGTCTGGTGCTGCAGCTCGAGATGCTGGCCGAGACGCTCGCGGGACGCGACGCCCTCGCGGCCCTCGACGAGGTCGAGTGGGAGTCCGCCGACCGCGTCCGCGGCGTTCACGCCGAAGGCGAGCACAGCCGCGACCATGGCGGCGCATACGAGGTCATGTTCGTCATGAAGTCCGAGGAGGACGTCAGGGAGGCGCTCACGGGCGAGCTCGAGACCATCGGCGACTCCGTCGCCGTGACGGGAGCCCACGACCTGTGGCAGGCGCACGTCCACACCGACGAGCCGCACCGCGCGGTCGAGAGCGGCATCCGGGCGCGAGCACGGCAGATCGTCGTGCGCAACGTGCAGTTGGGGCACGATGCCGACAGGGCCCAGACCGGCATCGTGGCTCTGACCTCGTGCCCGGGCCTTGCGGAGCCGCTGGCGGACGCCGGGGCCGTGGTGCTCGTGGTCGCCGATCCCCTCGCGCTCAAGAGGCGAGCGCTGCGCCGAGCCGTGAAGGATGCCTCGGGCACGGCCGCGGTCGTCGTTGCGGGACACCCGGCGCTCCGTGCGGCCGCCGACGAACTTGCCCGCAAGCGCCGGCGGCCCGAGCTCACCGTCCTCGATGCTCAGCACGAGGCGCACGTCGTCGCCGCCGTCGCGGCCGCCGCGCTGACGACGCCGGGCCAGGATCTCGCCGCTCAGATGGCTGCGGCAGTCGCCGGCACCGCCGTCGGCGAGTCGACGGGCGACGCGCTCGACGCGGACGTGGACCGCATGATCGATCCCAGCACGGAAATCGTGACCCTGGTGCTCGCGTCAGGCGTGCCCGACTCCGTTGCCGATGCCGTCCGGATCTCGGTCCACGGCGCGGCGCCTTCTGCCGATGTGAATGTCTACCAGGGTGGACACTCCGAGCCTGCGGTGATCATCGGGGTCGAGCGGGCGCTGTGAGCGACCCAGGCGACCGGCTGTCGGAGCCGCTGGGCAGAGTGCTCGGCACCCGCACCGCGGGAGGCCTGGCGAAGCTGGGCCTCGAGACCGTCGAGGACCTGCTCCGGCATTACCCGCGCCGCTATGGCAGCCCGGGTGAGATGACGGACATCCGGTCGCTGGTCGCCGGCGAGCACGTCACCGTGATGGCTCAGGTGAGGTCCGCGCAGGTCCGGTCCATGCGCTCGCGCGGGGGAGCGATGCTCGAGGCTGTCGTGACGGACGGTCAGGACACGCTCCAGCTGACGTTCTTCGCCAAGCGCGCCGGGGTGCTGCGCATGCACGAGTCCAAGCTCAAGCCCGGGAGGACCGGCCTGTTCACCGGCACGGTGGGCGAGTACCGCGGCCGCCGCCAGCTGACCCACCCGGACTACCTCATCGTGGGGGTGGACGCGGCGGATGAGGATGAGGCGATGCTTGAGGCCTCCCGGCCGATCCCCATCTATCCGGCCGTCGCTGCCGTCCCGACCTGGCGCATCGGCCGCTCCGTGAGAACCGTGCTCGACCCCCTCGGCGAAGCCGACGTCCCCGACCCGATCCCCGCGGAGATCCGCGGCGAGCGCGGGCTGCCGACGCTGCTCGAGGCGCTCCGCGCCGTGCACCTCCCGCGGGACGACGCCGAGTGGAGGCGCGGGCGCGACCGGCTGCGCTTCGAGGAGGCGCTCGTGCTGCAGACGGCCCTCGCGCGCCGCCGCGCCGCGCGCGAGGAACTCGCCGCTGTACCCCGCCCGGCCGCGGGAGAGCTGGTCGCCGCGCTCGACGAGCGCCTGCCGTTCCCGCTCACCGGGTCTCAGCGCGACGTGGGAGAGACCATCTCCAGGGACTTGGCGAGGTCGGCGCCCATGCTGCGTCTGCTCCAGGGCGACGTGGGCGCAGGCAAGACCGTGGTGGCGCTGCGTGCGATGCTCCAGGTCGTCGAGGCCGGAGGTCAGGCGGCGCTGCTGGCGCCCACCGAGGTGCTGGCGGCTCAGCACCTGCGGACGCTCGAACAGCTGCTGGGGTCGCTGGCCCACGGCGGGATGCTCGGCGGTGACGAGCGCGGCACGCGGCTCGCGCTGCTCACGGGCTCGCAGGGGTCGAAGGCGCGCCGCTCGGCGCTCGCGGACGCCGCATCCGGTGCGGCCGGCATCGTGGTCGGCACGCACGCGCTCCTCGGTGAAGGTGTGCAGTTCGCGGATCTGGGCCTCGTCGTGGTCGACGAGCAGCACCGCTTCGGGGTCGAGCAGCGCGATGCGCTGCGCGCGCGCGGCGATCACCCGCCCCACATGCTCGTGATGACCGCGACGCCGATTCCGCGCACGGTCGCGATGACCGTGTTCGGGGACCTCGAGACCTCGCTGCTGACCGACAAGCCCGCTCACCGGGCGGAGGTCACGACCCACGTGGTGCCCGCCGACAACGAGGCGTGGCTGGCGCGCGCGTGGGCCCGGGTGCGCGAGGAGGTCGATCAAGGCCGGCGCGTCTACGTGGTGTGCCCGCGCATCGACGCCGACGATGAGGCCGAGGAGGACGCCCTCGCTTCCGAGCCTCCCGAGGGCGAACTCGACCTCGCGGCTGCGGCTGCGGACCGCCCGCCGCTGGCCTCCGTCACCCAGACCGCCGCCCTGCTCGCCGAGCGGCCCGAGCTCGCGGGCGTGCGCATCGGCAGCATGCACGGCCGCCTGACCCCCGAGGCCAAGGACGCCGCGATGTCGGCGTTCGCGTCCGGCGAGGTGCCCGTGCTCGTGTCGACCACCGTGATCGAGGTGGGCGTCGATGTCCCTCAGGCGACCATGATGCTGGTGCTCGATGCCGACCGGTTCGGCATCTCGCAGCTGCACCAGCTGCGCGGCCGCGTGGGGAGGAGCGACCTCGCGAGCCTGTGCCTGCTGGTGTCACGGGCGGAGGACGGCACGGTCGCCAAGGAGCGGCTGGACGCGCTCGCGGCCACGACGGACGGCTTCGAACTGGCGGAGAAGGACGTCGAGCTGCGCCGCGAGGGCGACGTGCTCGGCTCAGCCCAGTCGGGCGGACGCAACTCGCTGCGCCTGCTGCGGGTGGTGCGGGACGCCCCGCTCATCGAGGAGACGCGCACTCTCGCCCGCGCCATCGTGGACGCCGACCCGAGCCTGAGCGAGAACCCCGCCCTCGCATCGGCCCTCGAGACCTGGCTGGGGGACGAGCGCGAGGAGTTTCTCGAGCGCGGCTGAGCCACGCGCCTACCTGCTCACTGCGCGGCGGGCAGCGCGCCGATCACCCGGTCGAGCACGTCGAGGCCCGCGGATGCGTCCTCCGGCGTGATGACGCACGGCGGCACCACGTGGATCCGATTGTCCGCGACGATGGGCAGCACGCCGCCCGCTATCAGGCCGTTCTTCACCGCCGTGACCGTCGCCGGCGCGGCCGGCTCACGGGTCTGCGCGTCCGCGATCAGCTCGACCGCCCAGAACACGCCCTTGCCGCGCACCTCGCCCACGACGTCGGGACGAGCGGCGGCCAGGGCGTCGAGGCGGGGCCGGAAGACGGACTCGCCTACGGCCTTCGCGTTGTCGACGACGCCCTCCGCCGCGAGTGCGTCGAGGCTCGCGACGATGGACGCCATCGCCAGCGGGTGGCCGGAGTAGGTGAGGCCGCCGGGGAAGACCCTGTCGGCGAAGTGCTGCTCGACCCGCGCGGAGATCATGACGCCGCCCACCGGGACGTAGCCGGAGTTGACGCCCTTGGCGAAGGTGATCAGGTCCGGCGTCGCGCCGAACGCGTCGAGCGCGAGCCACTCGCCCGAGCGGCCGAAGCCGGCCATGACCTCGTCGAGGATCATGACGATCCCGAACTCGTCGCACAGCGCGCGCACGCCGGGGAGGTAGCCGTCCGGCGGGACCAGCACACCCGCGGTGCCGGGAATGGTCTCGAGGATGATCGCCGCAATCCCGCTCGGGCCCTCGGCCTCGATGGTGCGGCGCAGGTGCCGCAGCGCCCGCTCGCACTCCTCATCCGGGGTCGTGGCGTGGAACTCGGACCGGTACAGGTACGGCGTGAAGACGTGGACGTGATCGGTCGCGTACTCGTTGGGCACGCGCCGCCAGTCCCCGGTCGCGACCACGGCGGCACCGGTGTTGCCGTGATACGAGCGGTAGCCGGAGATGACCTTGCGCCGGCCGGTGAGCTGGCGCGCCATGCGGATCGCGTTCTCGTTGGCATCAGCGCCGCCGTTGGTGAAGAAGACCCTCGTGAAGCCCTCGGGAGCGCGCTCGATCACCTTCCGGGCGGCCTCGCCGCGCACGGCGATGGCGTGCTGCGGGGCGACCGTGGTGAGCTGCTCGGCCTGCTCCTTGATGGCCTCGACGATCGCGCGGTTCCCGTAGCCGATGTTCGCGTTGATCAGCTGGCTGGAGAAGTCGAGCAGCTCGCGGCCGTCCTCGTCCCACAGGCGAGTGCCCTCGGCGCGCGCGATCGTGAGCGGCGCGAGCGCTGCCTGCGCGGACCACGAGTGGAACACGTAGGAACGGTCGTTGCTGAGCGTGTCGGTCATGGGGTCACCTCTGTCATTTCTGCGCGGATGAGCGGTGGAGGGGCGGCGGCCGTCCGCCGCCCCTCCACCCTGGTGACTGCTACTGGCCGCCCTCGGTGAGCTCGACCTCGAGGGGGGTGTACGTCCCCTCGACCTCGACGCCCTCGTCGGCGAGCTCGGCAAGCGCCGCCTCGATGTACTCGTTCGAGTATGCCGACTCCGCGGGCTCCGCGGTGATCAGGTTGAGGCCGTCCTGGTTGACCGCGGCGAGCGCGCCGGCGACCGTCTGGTCCCAGGCACCCGAGTCGATCACGCCGAAGTCGGCACCGGTCCAGATGAGCTTGTTGACCTCGTTCATCTGCCACAGCTGGTGCACGGGGCCCACCGGGTAGGCGAGCTCGGCATTGACCGCGTAGTCGTAGACGATGGTCGCGGCCTCCTCCGGGTTGTCCCGGGCGAAGATCCATCCCTGGGTGACGGCCTTGAGGAAGCGCACGGCGGCGTCCGCGTAGGCCGGGTCCTCGTCGAGTCGGGCCGTGTCAGCCCAGATCGCGTCCTGGAGCATCGCGCCGGAGGTGTCCTGGTAGGACACGACGTTGAAGTCCTCGGGCTGGTACAGCTCGCCGGTGTCCGGGTTCACGACCTCGAGGACCTGCGCCCACTCGTTGTAGGTCATCGCCTGGGCGGCGTCGACGTCGCCGTCCAGCAGGGCATTCATCGAGAAGTCCTGCGTGGTGATGGACACGGTGGTCGAGTCGAGGCCCTCGTCCGCCATGGCGGCGAAGATCTCCCACTCGTTGCCGAAGCCCCACGAGCCGATCCGCTTGCCCTCGAAGTCCGCGACGGACTCGATGCCGCTGTCCTCCCACGACACCTGGAGGGTGCCGGAGCTCTGGTAGACCTGGGCGATGTCGGTGAGCTCGACGCCGGTGGCCTCGAGGGTGCCGAGGACCTTGGGCACCCACGCGATCGCGAAGTCGACGTCACCGGCCACGAGCGCGTCCTGCGGGACGATGTCGCCGCCCGACGGCACGATCTCGACCGAGTCGAAGCCCTGCTCCTCGAAGTAGCCCTGGTCGAGCGCCACGTAGTAGCCCGCGAACTGCGCCTGAGGCAGCCACTGCAGCTGCAGGGCGACCTCCGTGAGCGGCTCGAACTCCTCGGTGGTCTCCTCCGACGTGGAGCCCTCGGTGGGCTCGTCCGCGGAGTCGCCGCTCGAGCACGCGGCGAGCGTGAGCGTGGTGAGGGCGACGGTGGACGCGGCGATCATGCCGCGTCGTGTGCTGAGTCTCATGCTGAACCTTTCTTGCTGCTGCTGTCGATGGTGCGGTGGTTCCGGTGCTGCGGGTGGTGCTGTGCCGGCTACGCCGACGATCGCCTCGACGCGAGCCGCTCGAGTAGCGACGCGACGAGGAAGAATGCGAGGCCGATGATGATGCCGCCGGCGACATAGGCCCAGGCGAGATCGGCGCGGCCGGACTTGGCGTACGTGGCGATGGCGGTGCCGATGCCCTCCGCGGGGCCGCCGAAGTACTCGGCGACCAGCGCGGAGATCACTGCGAGCGAGCTGGCGAGCCGCAGTCCCGTCGTGAGGTACGGCAGCGCCGTGGGGAAGGTCAGGAAGCGGAATGTCTGGTCCGAGGTCGCGCCCGATGCGCGGAACACGTCGCGGTGGACGGCTCGCGTCTGCCGCAGGCCGCGCAGGACGTTCACGAAGACCGGGATGAACGCTGCGAGTCCCGCCACCGCCTGGCGGCCGAACTGGCTCGACGCCCCGAACATCGTGTTGAGCACCGGAGTGATCGCGACGATGGGCACGACCGCGAGCGCCGCCACGAGTGGAGCGGCCATGCCGTCGACGGCCCTGGACCTCGCCGCCAGCGCAGCGAGCGCGATGGCGACCGCGGATCCGACGAGCAAGCCGATCAGCGCGTTCGTGCCCGTGACGAGCATGTCCGCCCAGATGATGTCCCAGCGCGCGATGAGCTCCTGCAGGATCGACACGGGGTCCGGGAGCATGCGCGGGGCCGCCCCGAGAACGGACGTGTAGAGCATCCACAGGCCGAGGCCGATGACGCCCACCGCGATGGGCGCGACGTAGCGCGCCCATCTGGGCAGCGCGCGGGGCTCGACGGGGGTCATCGCTCGTTGGGCCTGTCGACGTGCGTGCCGTGCAGCGCCTCGCGGACGGCCGTCACGCGTTCGAAGTACGCCGGGGACTCGCGCAGCGCCTCGTCGCGCTCGCCGGCCAGCGAGACGTCGATGATGTCGGTGATGCGGCCCGGACGCGGGCTCATCACGACCACGCGGTCGGACAGGAAGACCGCCTCCGGGATCGAGTGGGTGACGAAGACCACCGCGGCCTGCGTCTCCGCCGCGATGCGCGTGAGCTCGGACTGGAGGTACTCGCGGGTCATCTCGTCGAGCGCGCCGAAGGGCTCATCCATGAGCAGCAGGCGGGGCTGTGAGGCCAGTGCGCGCGCGATCGCGACGCGCTGCTGCATCCCGCCGGAGAGCTGGTCCGGGTGGTGGTCGACGAACTCGTCGAGCCCCACGAGGGCGGTGAGCTCATCGACGCGAGCGGCGCGCGTGCGCTTGTCCTGCCCGTGCAGCTGCAGGGGCAGGCCGATGTTGTCGCGAACCGTGCGCCACGGCAGGAGTCCCGCCTGCTGGAAGGCGATCCCGTAGTCCTGATCCTGGCGAGCCTGGCTCGCTGACTTGCCGAAGATCTCCAGAGTGCCGCCGGTGGACGTCTCGAGGTCGGCGATGAGCCGGAGCAGGGTGGACTTGCCGCAGCCCGACGGGCCGATCAGCGACACGAACTCGCCCGCGGCGACCTCGAGGTCCACTCCCGCCAGGGCGGTGACCTCGCCCCGCGATCCAGTGAACACCTTGTCGACGCCCGTGGCCTTCACGGCGGCAGGCAGTGCGCTCGTCATGAGGTGGCCTCTCCTCTTCTGTAGTCCTTGAGCCCGACGCCGATGAGGGCGACCGAGCCGGCGGCGATGAGTCCCAGGACGACTGCGCCGAAGATGGGTCCCCACGGCGCCGCGGGGTCCGACGACCCCTGGCCCGCGAGCTGGATGAGCATGCGCCCCAGCCCTCCGCGCATGCCGATGGACACCTCCGCGACCACGACTCCCAGGACGGCGTTGGCCGCCGCGAGACGCAGCGCGGGCAGCAGGTGCGGCACGGCGGCAGGAAGGCGCAGGCGCACGAGCGTGGGCCAGTACCCCGAGCCGTACGTGCGCATGAGGTCGAGGTGGATGCGATCCGGCGACTGGAGGCCGCGCAGGGCTCCCACCGCGACGGGGAAGAACGCCAGGTAGGACGCGATGACCGCGACCGACAGCCATTGCGGCCACGGAGTTCCCGAGCGATCGATCTGGTTGCCGATCGCATTGATCACGGGGGCGAGGGCGATCAGCGGCACCGTCTGGCTCACGACGATCCACGGCAGCAGCCCCCACTCGAGAAGGCGCCAGCGCTGCATGACGAGCGACAGCCCGAAGCCAACCAGGACGCCGATGAGCCAGCCGACCACGGCGATGCCGAGCGTGACGGCGGCGGCCGCCGCGACCGACACGATCAGCGCAGGGGAGTCGCCGCCCGAGGTGGGCTCGAACAGGCGCACGATCATCGACCACACGTGGGGCATGGCGCGGTCGTGGGTGCGCGGCAGGATGATCTGCCCTGATCCCGCGTCGCCGGTGTCGCCGACGGTCACGCCCTCGGCGGGCCCCAGGTACTTGTAGAGCTCCCACGCCACGACGACTGCCAGGACGCCGGTGACGCCCCAGCCGATGCTCGTCGCGCGGGTGGTCATGCGGTGGCCGTGACCTGCTCCGCGACGCCGGGGATGACGTGCTCGCCATACTGGCGAAGCGTCTCCTCCTTGTTGTCGTGCTGGAGGTAGCCCGCGAACTGCGTGCAGCCCGCGTCGCGCAGCTCGGTCAGCTTCTCGATGTGCTGATCGGCGGTGCCGAGCACGCAGAAGCGATCCACGATCTCGTCGGGGACGAAGTCCGTGTGCGAGTTCCCGGCGCGACCGTGCTCGTTGTAGTCGTAGCCCTGACGGCCCTTGATGTAGTCCGAGAGCGCGGTGGGGATCGAGCCGCTGTCGCCGTACTTCTCGACGATGTCCGCCACGTGGTTGCCCACCATGCCGCCGAACCACCGGCACTGCTCGCGCATGTGCTCCCAGTCCTCGCCCACGTACATGGGGCCCGACACGCAGAACTCGAGGGACTCAGGGTCCCGTCCGGCGTTGTCCGCGTTGGTCTTGACCGTGTCGATCATCCAGCGGGTGATGTCCACGTCCGCGCACTGGAGGATGAACCCGTCGCCCACCTCGCCAGCGGCCTTGAGCGCGAGCGGGCCGTAGCCGGCCACCCACACCTCGAGCTCGCTGGAGCGCGCCCACGGAAAGCGCAGCGTCGCGCCGTTGTGCTCGACCTCACGGCAGTTCGCGAGCTCCCGGATCACGTGGATCGACTCGCGCATCTCACGGACGCTGACGGGCTTGCCGTTGAGAGTCCTGACGGCGGAGTCGCCCCGGCCGATCCCGCACACCGTGCGGTTGCCGTACATCTCGTTGAGCGTGGCGAAGGTCGAGGCGGTGACCGTCCAGTCGCGCGTCGCCGGGTTGGTGACGTAGGGCCCGACCTTGATGCGATCGGTCTGCGCGAGGATCGCGCTGTGGATCACGTAGGGCTCCTGCCACAGCAGGTGCGAGTCAAACGTCCACGCGTGGGAGAAGCCGTACTCCTCGGCCATGCGGGCGAGCGCGACGGTGCGCTGGGCGGGCGGGTTGGTCTGCAGGACCACGCCGAAGTCCATGGGGGCCTCCTGGTGCCGGGCCCGGTCGCGCCGGGCGGTGGGTGACGGGCGGTCGTCTAGATCAGGTACTGCGACAGTCCGCGCTTGAGGAACGAGCCGTGGCCCTTGGCCCCGTGGAACTCGCCATCGCTGACCAGCACGGAGCCACGCGAGATCACCACGTCCACGTGACCGTCGATCTCGTAGCCCTCCCATGCGGAGTGGTCCATGTTCATGTGGTGGGTCTTGTCGACGCCGATCGACGTGTGGCCGTTCGGGTCGTACACCACGATGTCCGCGTCCGCGCCGGGCTGGATCACGCCCTTCTTGCCGTAGAGGCCGAACATGCGTGCCGGGGTGGTCGACGTGAGCTCGACCCACCGCTCCAGGGTGATCTGGCCGGTGACGACGCCCTGGTACATGAGGTCCATGCGGTGCTCGACCGAGCCGATGCCATTGGGGATCGCGCGGAAGTCGCCCTTGCCGAGCTCCTTCTGGTCCTTCATGCAGAACGGGCAGTGGTCGGTGGAGACCACCGCCAGGTCGTTGGTGCGCAGGCCACGCCACAGGTCGGCGCGGTGGGGTTCGTGCTTGCTGCGCAGCGGCGTGGAGCAGACCCACTTGGCGCCTTCGA